>JADEYI010000518.1_pt1 | contig 51708 bp, 55 predicted proteins | sample 8542331 | NCBI WGS metagenome assembly JADEYI01 (sample SAMN16510988, study PRJNA670497) | mine drainage metagenome | isolation source: biofilm near Copperflume 1 | place: Germany: Marsberg coppermine Kilianstollen | collected 2018-02 | reverse complement strand
TATCGCATTATTTTGCGTTTCGTGTAACCATCGTGTAGCGTGTAGCACATCTATGAGCTCGGCGCTACCCTTTGGATGGAAGAAGTGGATTTCATCAGCATGCAGACCGGTAGCAATTATGTTCCCTGGATAAAGGTGCAATCGAATGCAAAATGTGCTCTTGTTCCTGCCGCATGCTCCGCAGCACTAGCGTGGGGTGAGTGTTCTCCTTCAGCTGCCAAATCTGGCAGCAATAGCAGAACACCACTCAGTTGATCAAGCAGCACAACATTTCATACATGCACATGTAGGTGCTCAATTAGTCTGATCTCACCTGAACGCTGTCGGCACAACCGACAGCTATATGCTGATTCTCTCCTCCTGTCAAAGACCAGTGCACATCGCTGGGTATGAATGGGTGCAGGGCTGAAATGAATTCTCCTTCTTTGTCTGGTGGGATGTGGTTCCCTCCAACCGTCCTGCCTCCCGTACAGAGATCTCCATTCCAGCAAGCTTCCAGCGGGACGCTCGCTTACTTCTCCTAGTGTTCGACCTGGCGAACAGCAACAGCCCTGATCCACGATGGCGATACCATGACATCCAGATGGAAGCAATTCAATAATTTCGTACCTTCGTCTTTTTTTACAATGATTCTGTTGCATATCTTCCATCGTTGTGTACACAATAGCTCCCACAGATAATCTCTCGAACAGTTTTATAGGAAAACATTCGATGTGCATGAAAGAAATGCCAGTGATTTGGACACAGAAGCAGCAGGATGTTGCTTAGCTTGCTGAGCACATCAGGATCTAGATCACAAAGCTTCCTTTCTGCTGCACCTGCTTGCGCACGTTGAATCCAATGTACCGTACCTTGTTGCTGTCGACCTGACTTCCGGAACCAGGTTCTGCACAATCTCACAGTCACGGAAAAGTCTTTTGGACGTGGAATCTTTTCGAGAGAGTCAATGTGATTCTAGCAATCAATCTCCATAGGCAGTAATTTTATATTGAAAATATCTCTCAACCAGGCCCGATAGTAAATCTACCGACGCACAAATATACCCAATGCCATGCCGTTGTGTGAAAGTTGGACAGCCTCAGCATGCATTCAAAGGCTCAAATACTCTCAGAAAAGCGTCTAAGACGCTAAAATGTGGCAGGAGACGACCATCATTGCTTCTGTCCAACGCTGCACAAGGTAGCTCTAGCCTCAGGGAGCATCAGTGCAGCTAGACTTTGCAGCGCTCTTGGAGCTCACACAAATTTGTTGTTTCCCAGCCTATTCACTTAACAAAGGCTGTCTCACGAGAAATTGCTCCCTTGCAATTGCAACATGCCAACTAGCTCATACACCCACGTGCGTGCAGGGAGCGTCCAGGATAAAGTTCAGCTCGGTCGCAGCGATCTCCAGGTGTCCAAGCTGGGATTGGGCACGTTACAGTGGGGTGATACACAGCAGGGATATGGCAGCAGGTTCAGTGAGGTAGGGGGCAGCTGCGGACATACTTTCCTTGTGGCTATCACATTTCCCAGTGCGGCAGTAGGGGTTTGAAGCAGCTGATGATGCCAACAAACCTCGTCATGCCTGTGGCAGGATCAACTCAAAGAAGTCTTTGACACTGCTGTGGCTGGCGGTGTCAACTTCTTCGACACAGCTGAGGTGAGCTATACCCCAGCAGATTATAATTTTGCCGGTTCATGGCTGCTTGACCAGCACTCCTCTCAAACTTCGAAGAAAATGCTACGCAAACCTGTCTAAGCGACGCGCTTATGAAGATTCGATATGTTTTGTCTGCAGATCTACGGATACCAAAGCATGAAAGAGGGGTCAGCTAGTGAGCAGATCCTGGGCCGGCTGGCAAAGTCATCAGATCAGCGACTGGTGCTGGGCACCAAATTTTTCACAGTGCCGTGGACCAATGTGCTGATTGGAGGAGGCTTCAGGCTGGGCAGGCAGGCCATCATAAAAGCCTTGAGAGCAAGCCTGGAACGCCTTGGTTTAGATAGGGTGGACTTGTACCAAGTTCACTTCCCCTTCCCTGCCTACTCCCAGGAAGTCCTGGCAGAGGGCTTTGCAGAGGGTGTGTTCTTATCTTCATTCCCTTGCTCATATTGCACCACTACCATTGCCTCAAAATGTCAGATTTGCTGATCGGGTCTGTGATGCTGTAGCTGTGGACGAGGGTCTTGTTGGCGCTGTGGGCGTCTGCAACTACGACGTTGATCAATTGAAGAAATTCCACTCACTCATGGCGGCACGCAACATTTCTGTTGTGAGCAACCAGGTGAGCGATCTTCCGCCTCTTGCAGCATCAGGAAACACTAGTAATGCACTAGTAATGCCATCCCTCTCCAGGCACGGGGTGTTGGGAGGTGATCAGGTGATACATGTGAAGGAGTGTGGTCATCTCGTGTGAAGGGGTGTGGTCATCTTGGAAGTAACCTGGCTGAACCTCCTCTGCCTCCTAGGTGAAATACAACATCTTCGAGAGGAAGGTAGAGGAGACGGGGCTGCTACAGCTGTGCAGGGATCTGGGTGTCACGCTGGTGGCTCACTCACCACTGCAACAGGGTCTTCTGACAGGTGCGCATCTCAGCTGCACTTGCCATGTATCCTTCTGGATATCGACAAGAGTTTATATTGCGAATCCTAATATTTGTTACTGATATGACGTTTGCCACGCACAGGAAGGTCCCTTGAGCAGGGGAATGAGAAGGCCACGAAGGACCAAATGACCGTCCTCAAGTTGCTTCAGTTTATTGGCGCTATGTCCGGGGGGAGGACAGTGACGCAGGTCGCCCTGGCTTACCTCATGGGAAAAGGTAAGCCTGGCAGTGCAATCCCGTTTAGTCAAGACATAGATATCATAATCGCACCGGAACGATGGGATGAAGCTTTAATCCCTCGAGATTATAATCTTGAGGGAGAGTTGACAGTGTTACTGAATGTGCCGCACAGGCGCAATTCCCATACCAGGGGCAAAGTCTGTGGAGCAAGTCAAGGATCACATTGGCGCGCTACAGTTCTCTCTGGATGAGAATGAGATCGCAGTAATTGATGAGCGGCTGCAAGCATTCAAATGATGAGAATGAAATGCAACCAATCATTCGCCAAGAGATAGGCAACGTGTACTGGTTGTTGAAGCACATATACTTACAGTCGATCGAGCTAAGATCTCTTGAGACCAGAAACTCTGCAACCGAGGGTCCATCTTCCATAAAATTACTAATAGAAACATATAATAGGTTACCCAAAGTAGCGGGCAGCTTCCTTTGCAGAAGCAATTGGGAAAGGTAGAAAGATGGTGATCCCAGTGTTTGAGCAAGCTTGGGGTGTGCATCGAGCTATGCTGTTGCGATTGATCACCCAGATGATACTGCCAGTTGCAGATCCTTTCTTAATCCATGGTCAGCTCACCATGCCGGCCGCGCTACCGCAGCAGTGACAGTATTAGCAATGACAAACTTCCCTGCATAGAAAGCTTCGCATGCCCAAGTCCTTGGTATGGTAATCTATGGGCAAAACTTAGTTTGCAAGCCGCAAATCTAAATAAATGTCTTCAGACTTAAGCCAATCAGATCAACTTGAACATGAAAGTCTGCTACAGCAATCTGATCAGAACATGAACCGGGCTGTGGACCCATCATGCCACGTGAAAGGCCTGAAAAGAAACACATATAAGACTGCCACATTGACCAGCGCATACATGACCAGAGTCAGCGTTGCCTGCCCTGCTGTGGGCGGCTTCATGTGGAGCAGCACCATCATGAAAGGCACCGTGAAGTACCTGCGCAATCACATAACTTGTCAACCCTTACTTAACCATGATTACGAGCTGTTCCTGCCAAAGGCAAGGGGACTCTGGAGACATGATGCAGGTAAAGCTGTCGCAATTCCTTGAAGCTAGACCCCTCAATAACCACCCCGAAATAAACAGAGGGAGGCAGCACCTGAAGTCGACAAGCCAGGCGGGGATGAGAGTGAGCGCGGAGGCTGCGGCCAGGCCGAGGACCCACAGCAGCGGCTGGCGCCCCTGAAGCAGGCTCCACCAGACGCTCCATGCGCTGTACAAGTACGCGGGGACCAGCGTGAACTTTGCTGCCGGATGCACCGCCATGAAATCCTTCCAGATGTAGAACGTGTAGTGCCTGCAGATACCAAAGTCATAACTCAGATCCAAGAGATTTGATATAAGCAGATTGTCAGCCACCCCTCTGAGTCCTCGATTCTGCTGCTGAATTCGGACGCTGAGCAGTTGACTGCGGACCTCAAGAATACGGGCCACAATCTGTTGCTCAACAGCAGAAGTATCAAATCTATCATATGGTGTCTCAAGAGACCAAATAAACAACATAATCACCATCGGCTTGCTCGAAACCAGATTGTTCCTGCAGGTGTAAATTTTCTTCTAAGAAGTCCTAAGCAATAACTCCTGCCGCACCGGTTATCGGCTAGTAGGAAGGGGTGCGCGAGCGTATAGTGGTGCGCCGCATATCCTGTCAGCAGCGCCAGAGACACCCACAGCCGAAGCGCTTTCCCAGCATCCCTCCGCATGTACGCGCGCAGCTGCCGCGAAGCTTCCCCCAGCCTGCATGACATGGCACGCCTCATTACTGTCTCTTTTGCGCGCCCTCCTTTGCTCACACAAAGCTTGCAATTAAATTGCCCGATTTATGCAAGCCATTTGCAAGCACAGCACTTTCTAGAAGGGTCAAAAGCGCATACGGAGACCTATATACTAAAGTACACTCTCGACAGATCACTGCCGCTCATTTGCAATACCAAGAAAATGTGCTGCTCGACTGCAATAATAGGAAGTTTTTGCACCTAGAAAGGCAGAAGTGCACTGGGGCCAGGGCGCCGGCAGTGAAGAGAACCAGGTAAGGTATTTGCATGGGGTGCTGCACGGGGGTGTGATTGCCACGGTCTCCGACCACGATCCCTCCATTCACCCACACAAACGCTGCGAATGCTGCCGGCACCAGCGCCAGGCTCCACAGCTCCCCCACCAGCCGCCACTTGTGCTGCAAATTGTTGCACATCTTATACGATCAAATTTCACCTCAATGAAAATTTTATTTTCAATATATACTTGTTCCAGGGCTTGGCTCGATCATTCAATGACACACTCCGAGGCACTCATGTCCGATCAATGCCACTTTAGGCATGGACAACAAGCATGTTCCCTACATGCATGTGTTTCCCAGCAGGATCTAATTGATATTGGCCCTCATGATGGCAGAACAAAATCTGAATGTGGCTATTCTTCCAATACCTATTGGGATGCTGCACATGTCTGAGATATTGGCAAAAATTATATTCTGCCCACCAGCCAGCTCATGCGCATGACATGCATCATCTGCCGCCCAGGAGCCGCCCGCTCGAACCTCAATTTCTCCGCCGCCCCTTCGCTCTTATCGCCGCCCCCGGCCGCGGCCCACCTGACCACGGCGGCTCCCAGAATGAAGGCCACCCAGACCGCGTTGGTCTGCCTGAACATCACTGCAAACGCTCCCAGCAGTGCGCTCAGGTGATGCCTCCCCTGCAGGCTTGCCTGCAAGCACGTATTTATGTATATCTTGAAAATTCTATTGCAAGAAGGGGCATACACACAACACGTAACATGTACGTGCACGGAGCATAAGCTGACTAAAAAGCTGAAAACGGCCGAAAAGCACATAGGGATGCCACATAGTGGCTGATGCCTTGCCACCATTGACAGCAATCCAGCCAGCTCAGTTGCGTGCGCGCACAGAATTTGCATGATGCTTGATCCTCTCCAATTGCACAATGGGGCTTTGATTGTCTCACATAGAAAATGCGTCAAGCAGACTTAAATATGCAGCAAGCCTCATAGATTCACAGAGCTGGGGGCTCACCAGGTAGGACGCCAGCACGAATGTGACGGATCCAACGTCTGTGTAGTAAATGAACGCGTAGAAAAAGTGCGTGGGCAGCAGCAGCGCCACCAATGCCTGCATGCAAAAATCAACCATCTCTGACAGCATCACTTTGTAAACGCATGCATGAGATGCTTATACACTAACTCAGACTCTGTCCGGGATCAAGCGGGGATGCATGGGAACTAGAAGTTGCTGCAAGAATCCATCCTTGTGATGGCTGCACTGCAATGTAAACAGGACCAATAAAAAGGCAAGGATCGCACCATTAGAGTGGCAAATTCCGGCAGCTTCTCAGGATGAAGCTTGCGATACAGCGCTGCAAAGACCCCAAAGAAGGCCGCTGCCAGCAGGGCATTCAGGCTGCGCAGAGTTGTCGTGCTGCAGACTGTATCCCTGGGTGCTAGTCGCAGTAGGCCCTGCAAGGATTGCACTGCCAGGCCATAGGGCGCTCCGAGGAGATAGAGGCCTGGGAAGGTCGTGATCTTCGGATCCCACTCTGTGAACTCGCCTTTGCAGTACCGGGCTGTTTGAGGCACGTGGAAAATTTCATCCTGCAGGCAAATGTACTTGGAGGCGGTAAGTTGTCGTCGTCAAGTTGTTTTTGGAGCAAAGCATTGGGAAGTTGGAGCAGCAGAGAAGACAATTTCATACCATGTAGCTCTCTGGAGCGTGTCTTAAAAACATCGAAGCGACGCAAGCGCACGCCAGAGTGACTGCTACAATGTCAAAGGTCATCGAGGAGGATTGTGCCGCCATTGATAAGCAAAAGCAAGGCAGCAGACACTATTAAAGGCGTGCGCTGTTAATAATGATTTTGATATGGGCGGTGCGCAATTTTGAAGAAGCCACAATTCAGCGTCAAGTCCATCCCACTACATCTGAAGTGATCAAGACCAGATCACATCGTGATACCGACTGATATTGAATCAGCTACGCAAGTGCTCGCTGATCAGTAAATTATTATTGAACTGCATTCAATGCAATCAGTTATATTATAATTGAACTGCATCGAATTTTCTGATGCGATTTTGAGCGCTCATGCTAGCATCGGAAGCTGAGGTGTCTTAGGGTTCCAAGAGGGTCTGGAAGGACAGCACGCTCAAAATTGCACAAAGATTCTTCAGAAATCGACGGTTTTTCACACACAATCAAAGTACGTTCTCCAGAGTTGTCCATTTCTCAAGAGGAGCAGTGCCGTTCCTGTGCTCTGTAGAAGGAGGTCGTCATACTCAATGCAGTGTCAGAGCTTCTCTGGGAAGCTCTCCTGCAGCAGCTACCGACATGAGCCCCTGAATCGCGTCTCGGCAAGGTCACATGTATCACAGCAGCTTTTACTGCAATCTGTGAAGCGTTCATCCGTCTCCAGCAGGAGTGTTCGGCAACACGTCAGGTGACTTCGCTTCTCTTATCTCCAACTGGACACCTAAACTTGCTGGGAATTATGGATCTCATTCTGGTATTTATACTATGCAATTCTACGCTCACGATGGCTTGATCCGACACTGAGCTCAATCTTCACTGAAACATGTAGTGCACTTGCAGGAGGCAGAGCAGCTCAGGCGCATCTTGCAGCTATGATCCGAGGGACCCGAAGGAAGAATTCAGATGGGGAGCGGGCGGCAGCAGCAGCCCCTTCAGCAGCAGCCCCTTCAGCAGCAGGGATGCACAGCGGCAGCAGGAGAGGATCAGGCAGGCGGTTCAGCAGCAGCTGCAGCAGCGGCCAGCCTGGCAGACGCTGCTCGTGCCCGCTGCCAGTTTAGGCCTGCTTACGCTGCTCTTTGGTGAGCGCAATTTTCACTCCTGCATCAAAGCACTATGTGTTGCTCTGTTACAAGCGTTCCTGTCAAGCTCAAATTGCCACAGGTCTGCAAGCAAGAGGCAAGAACTAGTATGCAGCTGCATGCTTGGCGGATGACAATTTATCTGAGCGTGATGCCAGGCTGAGGAATGCTGATCATGACCATCCATTCATGGCAGAGTTAGTATATGAGCGTGGAGAGCTCATTAAGCTGCATGGGTTTGCAGGTCCCATATTGTTTGGCCTGCTGACGGCTGGGCTGGCGATAGGAGCTGCCATCACCTTCAGCGCGGCTTCCCTCTTCTTCATATTCCCCCTCATAGCCAGCGCGTTTATGCTGGGCGGCCTGGGCTTTGGCCTCTCTGCCGGAGCCTTTGTTCTCTCTGGCATCGTTGCCTCTGTCTTCAACCTGGTGAAAACAAGTCCCTGATGCACATCTCTCTTGCATCAATATCAGGATGCAGATTTGTCTCGATTAATTGCTTGATGCACAGCTTGTTCCGCCTGATATCGAGGTGAATGGCCATTGTCTCCGTGATGTCCATGCTTGCTGCAATATTTGTGTGCTCTGTTTTCCTATCATCCTTCTGCATGCAGAATTGCTCAACATGTGTGTGCAGTGTTGCTGCATGTAAGCAAGCCTGTCCACAAATGTGGGACAATGTCTGCATGTGATTGATTTTCTGCTCTGATTGTTATTGACTGTTCACTCTATCTGCATGCAGGCCCTGGTGGGAGCAGGCTTGGCGGCAGGCTGGGCGCTGACTAACACACTCATCAGATCCGCGCTCCCAGGTTCGGCAGGTCCCAACACCAGAGGGGCGGCTGGGAGACCTGCTGCCAGCAGGAGTCGTGAGGTGGGCCTAGCTTTCCTCTCCGCCAGCACCGGAAAGCTTGCTTGATTTGCTAATTTCTAGACTACGTGCAACAGGTGGTATTTGATACCCTGTGTGTTCGTGGCATAATCTGAATGGCAGGTGTGTCTCGGATTTAGTGTCTACCTCCCCCGATCAGCTTTCTTCTGGCGTCATTAGAGGAAATATTTTTCACCGCAAAGCATTGGCTGCGCATTTGAGGAAAGATCTGCTAAAAGTTGAGGGGGCTGCGATGCCAGGTCGTACCGAGAGAGTGCTCATGGTTGACCCATTACATGCCGTCTTACTGGGGTCGCATGTATTTTTTTCTGACATTGCTGCTTGACGGCGTTATGGCATTGCCTGGTCAGGTAGAGATCGATGTGGAGGCGGAGAAGAGGGATGCAGCGGCAAGAGAGGAGAAGGAAGCTTCCGCGGCAGCTGCCGAGGAGCTGCGCAGGTTCGATGCCCTGCTGGCCGAGCGCGAGAGACTGCGGCAGATCGAGCAGGGCGTTCGCTGGAAGCCATAGCTACAGGAAGATCGTCACAGAACATGCATGACACAGCCAAAAGTAAGCCGATTTACAGGAATTTGTGCCAAGCTTCTAGGTACCACTTTGTACTACCTCCTGGGATCCTGCCATGTGCTGAGCATGCTCTGTGCATCGTACGAGCATATGTGCATGCGTGCTCTGACCAATTGTTACATAATGTGACCTCCATGCGTGTGTTCAGGATGAAAGGCATCCAACCTTGTAACGCATCTGGCCACGTATAGTTTTGAGAACAATAAACTGGTAATTACAAGCTGGAAGGCAAGCTGGAAATAAGGAAGATCACACCTCACGAGTGTGGGGCTTTCAAACCAACCGTCGTACTGCCTTATTAGGCTGCGGACGAATCGGAAGTTTAGGTCCACTTGGGGTGACACGAGATGCAACAAAGTCAAAAGATGCTCTATTTTGTCGCATCGGCCACCTTTTCTCTTGAATAAATTAGAAAACTCTTTCGGCTCCATCTACAATCTAATATCTTCAAGCCTTTGCAGTAAAACCGGTGGATCCCCTAAGGGTTGGTGCTGAAATGAACACACCTGTCGATAGGTGAAATGACAGCCTACGCCATTGCCCACATGCGTACATTACAGTGATTACTGCCGAGTGTGAATCCAATTGATGGTTGCTGAGACCTTCGAACGCTCTTTCTCGCAGGACAACTGAGACAGCAGGACTGCTGAAGAGACTCAGGCCGATTGCACACCTTGCTGTGAGTGCATACGCCGATGCTGTGAGTTCTTAACTCTTTAAATCTCGCACTGCATATGCTGCTCCAGCGCTGGAACTAAAGTTTTTTGCGACCCGTACTTTCCTTCGACCGTTTTTGAAGGGTTGTCGTACTGTCGAGAAGAATTGCACTGAATCAAAATATGACAATTAATACCACAGTCCGAGCGATCTGAAGTGGACAAAGATTTACTTGCGCGGCGAAATATCATGTATATGATGCTGCAGTCTAAAATGTACCGCAGGAGTTTGGAGCTGACTTCAACGACAACATCGTCTCTAGCGAATCGCTCGAAATCTGGACGCCGGCCGCTTTCAACAACACAAAGGTGAGATCCTTCATGCAGTGTATGATGGTTCATTGCACGTTCATTGCTGGCATTTGAACTTTGAGCGTGGTTCGCAACCTTCCTTAAAATCTGGTTGGCGCACCGCACTCCGCTGGATATCCCCGGTTGACACATATCTTGCAAGCGATAAGCTGGCACATCTGCTGACAGTATCATTTGGCCCAGGTGCATATTGCATTGGTCAATGAGTGGGACCCTGACTTCTTGGTAAGCTTAGCAAAATGATATCGCTATGCCCTGGCTTTGCAGCAAAGACACCAACATTTGCCAGCCAACAGAAGTATGCAATGCACAGCCAAGCTCTCTTTAATTCCAGAATGTGCAGCGCACTGAAATGTAAAACACCAGTGCGCTGTGTTTCATTCTTACATTGAATTTACGGTGAGCAGGGGGGGAAAGGAAAGACAGTGGCTGCTGTGTTCGCCTTCCGCGGAACACAGCCATGGTCGATCAGTGATTGGTTCATTGACTTTGACTTCAGCGCTCGGCCAATAGACTGGTGGCCTGACAGCAGCGCCAATGACAAAACCCCAAAAGTGAGTTGCACAGCAGTGGCACTAATACTATATGTATGTATCAAGCTAACTTGCATTCCTTTGGACATTTGTGTCGCATCCATATTATGAGGGGCTCATATTGCTGGAGGGACACAGCATGGCACCACTTGCTGGCAACTTTTATGATGATCCATAAATCCATAGCTTGTTACAACTCCACCAATTGAGTTTAAAAGTAGTGTTGTGGTTAAAAACATTATTTTGCTGCTGACGGGAAGCTCTATGACTGGGACAGGTGCATGGCGGCTACTTGCAGGGCTTTAACTCTGTTGCAGTACGTCCGTGGCCATCGCTGGGACAAGAAAGGGGCGCACAAGTCCATTTTCCAGCAGACAATGACCAAACCCTCCACGGCAGTCTCAAGCGCCAAATTGACGAGTACTGCAGGAAGTCAGGACGCGGGGGTGAAAAAATGCTAACCAGGCATGCGCTTCTGTCTCTAACGCTGAATTATCTGCATAGTCATTCCAGATCCATCACGGTCCAAAGAAATGTTCTGCTTGGAAAGCAAGAGTCCTTTGGCAAGATGACGTGGCGTCCTCACTTACAGATGTTGCACGTAAGCCAAATTTGTTGAACAAGAGCTGCCGGATTTGGGGGTCACATAGCCCAGCACAGAATTGGCAGTAAATAAGCAGGGGTTTGGTTATGGCATGCACTGCAGAATTATCTGCACAGGGCACAGCCTTGGAGGCGCCATGGCCACCATCTGCACAGCCTGGGCGCGCAAGTGTCTTCATGTCCACTTTGAGGTGGGTTGTCGCAACTGCATAATCAATCGCTTCAATGTCGCCTTCGAAAACACGGGCCTTTAAAGGGCGAAGAGCAAATAGCAAGCAGTTGCCTTGGTAGTTAAAAGCATCTTATGCGAGTTTCAGAAGAGATATGCCTAAACGTGGTGTGCGTGTGCCATTGTGAAAGTGCTCACTGCCTGAGAGCCTCACCATGCTTTGTTACTGCATGCGTGTTCAATGCACCAACTTATGTATGTTGAGGTTCTGCTCTGGTGCCTGACTTGGACAGAGCGCGCGTTGATTGTGGGCTCAATGGTGCACCTTGTGAGAATGATGCCGCCGCACGCGAAAAGCTTATTGCGCCATCATCTCAGTGTTTAAAAAACAGCCTGAAAAATAACGAGAGTTATTTGCTCTCTTTACAGGAGGCGGCAGGGCTGCCCATCACATGCGTCACGCTCGGCTCCCCTTTGGTGGGGAATAAGCGGTTTAAGGAGCTGTTTGAGGCGCTGGAAGGCACCAGCTCCTATCGCATTGTCCACGGCATGGATCCGGTTCCCATGCTGCCGCCTGATACCTGGGGGTGCGATATTCCTAGCTGCCAAACACAGTTACAAGTACTTGCAACCATCCTCAGATCCATCTGAAGCTTCATATCGATCATGTCTGGCCTGACCGTGGCATCCTTTTAAGTTTGAAGTACCTCGAACCACCTCATGAAGACTTCTCAAAAGCCATTTGACGACACCTGGGGTGGCTCACACTTGTGCCCTTTAGGCAAAATGCAGAGAGACACTAGGCAGCTGCGGGTTATGCTTTTGATATGGGGAGGCCCTCGGCTGAAAATGCTAAAGGGGGCATGACATTACTTGAAGAAGAATATAAACCATTACCAGCCAAAGTCCTGCAGATGTGATTGCAACTCAGCAAATTATATTATTGCAAACTCTATCCTTATGACAACACAGAGTGCCCGCTCCAACCATTGATGTTGTTTGCTGCAGGTTCGAGCACGTGGGAGAGCACATCTGGCTGCAGAAGAACATGGTGGTGAGAACTACATGCTATATGCCTCTCTCCTGATCTGCTGCGCTTCCCAAAGCTTCACATTCTTTTAATTGCAAATTGACAAATTGACTCTACGGCTTTAGACACTTTACTCCGTCTGGACTGGTCCAGAGGGGATTTACCCAGGTACATTATCAAAGCAATTACATGCAATGATTGCTGTTGTGAGGCATGTGGGGCAGGCGTACAGCCGATCATACAAGATATTCCGTGAAGAAAAAGATGCCAGGCCACTGCGAAATAGCTTCTTTGTGAGCATCTATCCAAAGCACCCTTCTGTATGCTCAGTTTGCAGTGGTTTTCAAAAGTAGTGTGAATTGTAGAGCATGCAGACTACGTACTTGTGAACAAAGTGAATGGCAGTGATGCCTGATGTGCTCATCCAGGTCTTGGATCACTTTGAGTGGCGCTACTTGGTGGCATTTGACTTGGCAATTGCAAATACAATTATGGCAAAAAAGAAAGACATCAAAAAATTGGTAAGCAAGTGGCATCCAGATGAAACTGCCTGACACCAATATGCCACTACCGGTTGCTTGGCTGGGATTATTCCGTCAAATTCAAGATTATTGAGTGAAGACAACTGTTGTCGAGCAGAAGCAAGCAAGCATGGTTGACGACGGGCTCAAATTGGTCAGCCCACCCATTTTGGCTGGTATTCAGGTGCTACTACTTGAACACATCCTCTTTGGCATTGCTTCCATTATTTCAAATTTTGATGCTCCATGTTAGGCTTGCAACTTGGGGCGGGGTGGGGCTGCAGGGCGCTAGCGGATTTGCGGGGAAAATCACAGAGAGCTTGCACGGAGCTGCCACAACCATCGACCCGAGGGTCGGGAAGGCAGCGGCAAAGTTTGGGGGCTGGCTTTTCAGGGCATCCTGCACGCCGATGGTGAGCTGCTCAACACGTCTACGTCGCTACCAGTGTCTTGCATATATAAACTCAACTGTGCCTCCATTTTCCCCACGAAGAGCCGTTGCATCAGGCCTCCCCGTTGCTTGGCAAGTGGGCTCGCTCCTGCGCAAATTGTCTACATACTGCCCAACGCTGTGCCATAGCCGCCAACCCACCCCCGTTGGATGATGACATCAGCCTCAATACATTTTGGCGCATTTGGGCTGAGTTGGAGGTCTTGGATAGGCCTGCAAACACCCTGATGGAAGCTTGTGTAGGCCCTGTCAGCTGTGCCCAGCAGATGTGATGTGCTGGCGCTGGAAGTGCTTGGAATCTTAAGCTTATTTGATGTAGGTGCGCCCTTGACTGCGCAGGAGGCAGTTGTGTGGGCTGGAACCGAGTTCATAAAACGCCTGGATGGATGAAGTATCACAGCTATGAAAGCGCTTCATATTGCCATTACTTATTATTAATATGATAGTTAACTCCCCGCGCTGCAATGGCTTGCTCGGGCTGTACTGAGGCACAAGCCCTCATCGCAGCACCACTAAGTTATACTGTATTGATGTTGCTTATGGAGGATTTCTCACCACAGTCTGTACTGTGTACTGTTGTTTGCCAACATTGCAATTTATGTCAAAATTTATCGCCAGCAACGCATGCAACTGGCTTGTGGCTTGAGCACAGTCAGACCAGACAGACGGTTGTACAGTAAGAGGCTCCAGGGGAAAAGAAAGCTTGTATCTTGCATAACGGCTGGCTCAGTTGCCAGGCCTTGGCGAGCTTTAGTACTGCTAGCACATACAGCAGCGGTGCGGTCCATGTGTACTCACACCGAATTAGTGTCCATTCCTTGTTTTCACAGATGTCGGCACCTAGCACCCGCAGAAAGTGTTGGGCAAGGTGGCATTACAGAATGTAAGCCACATTACTCGCAAAAATGATATGTTCTACAGCCGGGCTGATGGGGAGGGATGAGGTCTTCGACAAATCTTGTGACTCTCTGCCAGTATCCCCACTATAATTAGAGGCTCTCAGAAAATTGTTTCAGTCAAAAGCTTGTTGCAAGACCGCAAAGCTTTGTCTAGTCAACACAGACAATTGAGTGTGTAATAGGAATTATTTGTAAGAAAATGGCAGGCAGAAATGTGTGCTCTTTATGCCAGAGCTCCTTGGCCCCGAATTGTACAGCTTGCTCTGACTATTATTACTTAAGGGCATTAATGTCCGTATCACGGTAACCCATGTCTGTAAAGCAGCAACATGGCCCGGTCGCAGCATTGAGCTCAAGATTGGGACCGCACTCTCACCATTTTTAGTGAGCTTGTCTATCATTTGCTGTTTCAACTGGACGAGGCAGAAGCGGCGCCCGGCCGCGCAAGATTGAGATCGTTGAACAGGTTGAGAGGGTCGCGCGCCGCCTTCAGCTTCACGATGCGCCCCCACGCGTGGCCGGCTCATACGACGCGCGGTTGTCGTCCGGGAAGTCAAACATGAGTCAAACATGAGTCTGCCCACACAACAAACAGCCAGCTCAGCCAGCAGGCTATATCTAGCTGCACAGCAGCACACATTTGCATGGCTTGGAAGTTTCAACATGTGAAGCGGACCGCACAGACCGCTCAGCATGCACTCAAGCTAAGCACTGGCTTATGTTATTTTCTCTGATCTATCCCACAAGGCAGAGGAACAACCCTGCTCACCAGCAAGATGGCATTGTTCCACCCATTTTGAATCCTTGAAGGTTTGAAGGCAAAGTCAGAAAGGCTCCCAGGTGGGCAAAGTCCACTGAGGTGGGCATTGAGCAGTCCTGTGACTGTGAGCTGACCTGCAAATTCATGGCCGTGGTCTGAAACGCGCCTTTCTTCCTCGTTCCTGTATCGATCAGTAATAATGAATTACAAGCAAGAACAAACCGATTCAGGTGACAGGGTTCGGGCATCGGCGACTTTGCTGCAGTCGGCTGTGATAGCACCAATGATCCTAAAAAAGATCCCATAGCCTCCGGGGAATAGATGTCATTATCACTTATGCCGGTAATGTCGTGTAAAAGTTACTTTGTTGTTTGATGTCGACCTCTCTGCCTGCGCAAAATTTGAACGGCAAGTGATCTTCCCGTCGTCAGATACTGCAGTATTTGGTGTTTGACCAATCAGGACCGATGAAGCATAGGTTTCAGTAGCCTGATATCGCAGGATCGTCACAACATCTTCATTTGATATACTAGGACGAGGTCTTCTTCTGTGACAGATTTCATTCATCAGAAAGATTTCGAATCCGAGCTGCAGTCTTCAAGGGCGTTCCTGGCTGAGAGCTTCCCCCAGCTTCCTCGAAGAGAAAGGTCCTCCTCAGGTAGGCAGCACTGTACCTGCGTTACATCTTAAGATTTACATTATTTCACAAGAATTCAAAGAACATATTTGTAGGAGGAGCGTGATAATCCGAAGTTGGGTGAGCTCCGTAGGTTCCGAACCAGGAGGCTTGCCGCTGTGTTGAAAGCTGGCATCAGCATACATCGGAAGAGAATTGATTGCCCTCGCATCACAATTAGAGCGAATCGTAGACATTTGCAGCTTTACGCATGCGCGTCTCCTTTGTCTTGTCGTGAATGGTATATATGTTCAAGAATTCCACTATTTTCATCTGAAGGCCATTTCGCACTCAACCAAAGAGCCCTTGTGGCATTTAAGGGAGTAGACTCGACGGGCCGCAAGACGTCAGAGCAGTCTACCAAATGAGTAGGTGAAGTCGTCGGTTCGAATCCGACAATGGCCAATTGACCTTTTTGGAAATCTTAGACTTTGTGCTGCCAATAGCTCCATGCAAGTCTCCGTGCAATTTTGTGCCTGCTAACGAGAAACTTTGGTGCATAAAGGGAGGAAGAAGTGTGGGCATTGCTGTCTGTAAAGCAAAGAGCTGGAAGAATCTGCATATGCATGCACAAGCAACCCACAATTTTGACTCACTCTGAAGGCGACTTGGTTTGATCATCTGTGCAGTGGTTGGCCAGACCCATCTTAGGGGCTTCCTGGCTCTGTCTAGGCGAAGCCATCATTCTTCATTATATTGCATACTGACGCAGTTTTCAGTGGAAACTTTCCACCCTATTATAATAAATGCTGACATCCAAGGAAATTGTTCATACACCGGGCGCTATCATGACATCATCGATGTGATCAGCTTGTCAAAGACAAGTTGTCCCTGGGCATCATGCCTTGATGCACATACTGTACTTCATATGGAAAGCCCAGTTTTGCAATAGCTCTTCCCTTATCATGTTGGAATGTATCAACAGGATTCTATTGAAGTGACTGACATTAGGGCTGCTGGGGCTCACAGGCCCTTGCACACCATGTCCCTCTGCTATTCAACCCTGTAATATATCAACCGAGCTGCTAGGCTGATTCCCTTGCCATCGTTCCTTTTCAGTTTCCAGTATCGGTTTTTGCAGCACCGCTCCTGCGAGGCACCACTACAACGCGCGCAGGTCCATTTGCTGTGCTGCTAGCTGGTGCGCTTCCATTGCCTTGCGCACTACTCCCCTCTGCCACCCTGCAATAAAGTCAGCACATCTCAGCCTTCAGAATAATTTGAATTTGACGAAAGCATTCACTAAGAGAGCACAGCTAAGCGGCATGCGGTCACCCATTCTCTTCATGGCATGTTTTTCCTGCCAAAGGCATGGTGCATCTGCAGACAAGCTGCAGTAAAGCCTGGGTAGGGCGAGACACAGCTGCATCAGCAAGCTTTGAGTATGGATTAAATTTTCAATTCAAGATACAATTTCAAATACAATTTCTGGGCCAAAACAGACATACCTGCTCTCGTTTGCCTGTTCGTTGCGGCGAACCTTCCACTTGTTTCTGGGGCGCGGCTTCTTCGTAGCTCCCTCGTTGCTGTCTGCGGCCCCGTTTGCACTGGCTCCGCTGCTCTGAGGGCCCGCTGGGTGTACGCCCTGGTTTGGCGCTGTTGGCTTCTTCTTGCCGCGCCCCTTTTGCGCCAGCTGCATATAGACACACATCATCGATGAGCAGGTAACACGCAATCAGGGACAGGTATCAGAACTGAGACATCACATAACATCACGTCACAAACAACAGTGCAAGATGTAGACAGCCGCAAACTACAGTGAAGGTCATCTGTATGCACAAGAGTCACTACCTCACACAAATCCAGCCCAGCCCAAATCCAGATTCCCAGGCGATGGTGGGGATTTTGCTAAGTAAGTGGGAGTTGGTCTGTTGGGGCTTACGTTTGCCGCCAGAGATTGTGGCGTGCCCGCTTGCTCCAGGGGAGCCGACTGCACTGACACTGCCTTGCGCCGTTGAGAGGGATCGCCGTTGACCGGAGGCTGCGGCAGGCTTGAGGCCTGATCCTGCCTGGGGCCGGGGCCTCTCCTGGGGTTGGCCTGCGTGTGTACCAAAAAATCCAATTTAAACACTTGGTGCCGCAAAGTGACTCGTGCACGTTTGTGCTGCTGCTGATGTCACATCACCCACTCCCCTCTTCCCCATTTTATGTCTCTATGAACAGGGCTCTGGACCTGGCAGTAGCACCATGATCTACAACATTCAACTTCTTCCCCAGCTTATTGTAAATGTACATGTCTTCCTCCTTCTGCAACGCAGCAATAAGCAACAGAGCCAGGACTCACATTTGAAAGCGCGGGAGCAATAGCAGTAGCAGGCGATGCATGAGACCCTATGTCCAGTGCTCCCATGGCCAGGTCCAGGCTGTCCGGCAGGCCATAAGAACCCCCGCCACTCCCGCCGGCAGCGGTATTCCCTCCGCCTCCACCTGATCTGGCGGCTCTGCTCTTGCCGGTGCCAGGACTGGCACCTCCAATGCCATTGCCTGAGTAAGCACCGCTGAGGCCGGTGCCAGAATAGGCGCTCCTGTGGCTCCCGATACCGCTTTTCCCTCCATCGATGCCAGAATAGGCACCGTCGCCGCCGCCGCCGCTGCCGGCCTCCGGTGCGGCACGGCCGATGTTGAGCATCTGTCGGAGGGCGTTGCTGCCGGTCTGGTCGTAGGCCGGGCTGCTGGAGTATTGAGGAAGTGGGCTGAAGGCCGGTGGCGCCTCGCCGGCCGGGCCGCCGCGCTTCACCTTGAGTATCTTGCGCAGGGCACCGCTTGGAGTCTTGCCGTCCTGTGACATCAGCCAGGCACAATTGTACGTGTATATATAACACGCTGGGTTCTTGCCAGAGGGAAGATACGTCTGCAGATAACCTGCAATTGCATGCTGCCACATACCCTACCCCTTGATGGCCTTGCCAGACCCAGGCAAGACCCAATCTACCATGGGCGCGGTGCACAGAATTAATACCGGATCCCGCCAAGCGGGGCACACTTATGAGCTGTCCGTACAGTTTCCACCTGCACTAGAACAGCACTGTGGGGGCACCATGCAGGGATGGCTTGCAATAGTACCAATTGTGAAGGACTTGCCGTTGCAGCTGCAGTGTCATTCACACCTCTTCTGGAATGGGTGAGTACTGGGGCAGGCTGCCGACGCTTCCTCCGGACCTTCCATGGGATGGAAAGTCGAAGTAAGGAATGGGTGAATACTGCGGCTGACTGGCAAAGCCACCGCCAGATGACTGGTGCGCCTGGTGCCCCCCAGGCACCCCCGGCGGGGGGGCCAGCCTGGACGGTGGCGGCGGTGGGGGCGCATGCGCCGCGGCCGCCGGATCTGTTCACGAGCGTGAGCAAATTCAGCAGCAATTTGTGCAGAGTCCTTCATCAAGACAGTGCCCTGGCTCAGGGACCTTGAGCATTTCTGTTTCCGAGCATGCTGCAACGAGGGTCAGCATGGCACTGGTGCTCAGCATATCCTCCGAAGAAGTCTCAGCTAAACTGAGGTGTACACAAGGTACCTACTGGTAAATGTGGAGGAGGATAGTATGAATCAGCACCTGAGCGCGCGTGGAAGGTCCGACTGCCCAGGTCTGAGAGCAGGTGTGATTGCACGGTGGCGGCCTCACGCGGCCTCAGCGGTGCGGCAGAGGCCTGGATGGATGGCATTGTCATCACATGTCTCGGCTGAGGGACCGCCTGTGAGCTGCCTTGCTGCGCTGGTCCATTGCCTATGTGGGGCTGGGTCATCGAATCTGGCCCGGGCGCTTGTGCACTGCCGCTGCTGAAGGATGCGAGCGTGCCCTGCAACGACGATCAGAAAGGAATGATAAAAGAGCAATTTTAATCAAAACATGTGTTTCACTGACTTCAGCGCATGCTACGTGTTGATCCAGATCTTAGGCGCAGATTCCTCTTAAAAAGTCATGCTGTGCAGTCTGCCATCTCACTGCAGCACAGCCGCAAGGACTACTCTGTTGTGTAGTGTTAAATAATCAATGAGTTCATCACAGCCTCTTTATCTAAGTGCTAATGCAAACGCGAGCAGAGGGCGGACAGGCAAGCAGGGAGTGTGTATAGCAGCGGACCTTCCTCAGGCGGTCGACAAGCTCTGCAGCTGGCCTGCTCAGCTCTCGCCCGTTGGTGTAAGTGGGAAGAGCAGAGGTTGACGTGGTAGCTTGACTTCCACTATTATTCTGCCGCCAATTCCTGAACTCCCCTGCCTGTGGTCGCCACGTCCTCCCATTCTCAATCTGTCAGCCCCCGAACGCGCACGCAGTTCAGGATTTTAGATAGGACAAATTGCTCGCCAAATCCTGGAAAGATTGCGTTAGAGTTGACTTGGACTCCATTGGATTGACATGCCGTTGGTGGAGAAGGTTCCAAGACAGGGAAGGCTGGAGAGGAATTATTAGTTGCTGCAACGCACCTAGCCCTGAGGGCAGGAACATGCGTGTACTAGAAAAGTATATGCCAATGCATTGGGGTTGACAAATAGACAGGGCTATCAACACAGAGATGCTGTCAGCCAAAAAGCAGAGTCATGCAAAGTTGAGGGACTCGCCTGGTTTTTCCTGTCCTGCTCAGCGTTGCTGTTTGCAGCGGCGCTGTCACCCTTTGCCTTCAAAGTTTTGGGCACAATCGAGATGCCTTTCAGCAGCCAGGCCAGCGCACTCTCAACGCCTGCGCCATTGGCACGCATCAGCGCTGATGTCACCAATGCAGTGCCATGACCTCAATCCAGCAGCAACAGGCAGATCAGGTAGAGCACAGTTCCCGCCCTAAAGGACAGGGCATATTTGTCAAGGCATAATGACCCCACGCCCTGACTACCGTGTAGAGTGAAGGTGGGAAGAACACTGGCATTCCCTACGATACTGGGAAACTGGTGAAATGTTGGTCAAGCCAGTTTCAGTATTACTTGCATCTGTGCTCTCAGTGTTGCGAGCTGTACTCTGAACTAGTCTGAAATTTCTTACACAGTGAGTCATGTTGTGCAGGCCTGCCTCTAAGTTGGAAATCAGAATCACAACAGAGGGGAAGATGTGGGCGCACCCTTGACGTCACGGGCTGACATCATGGCGTCGGCGGCGTCCGCGAAGCAGCGGGTGATGTAGGGCAGGCGGTCCCGCCCGATGGTTCGCGCGCAGTTGTCGCTGCTGTCAAAAGGATCTTCCACAGCTGCGCATAAGATATAATTCAGAACAATTCCCGACAGCTGGGGCGAGTTGTACAGGCTGACCTCCTATACACACTGCTAGGGCAGCCGATGCCCAGCAACGCAGGAGACATTGCGTGCGTTTGCAGACGAGCTGCGTCAGAAACAAAGGATCAACTTTCAAGAACAGAATGCCCACCTGCCATGTAGGCTTTGGCCCAGGGGCGGTAGCTCCAGGCGCCGCACCAGGTGCTGGCGCGCACGTCGCAGCACTCCGGCGCCCGCTGCCACCGCGTCGTGGCTGCAGCAAAACGCGCGAAGAACGACGCCAGCAATTCCGCCACGCTCTCAACGTTGCCCGAGCGCGGCGTTGCCTCCGCCGCCGCCTGGAATGCCTGCATCATGAATCTCTACTTTTCACGGCGCTGCAGTGCTGGAAGAAATGCAGCACGCACGCAGTCTTTCAGACTTCCCATATTGATCTGAGCAGATTACACCGTGCTGTGCAAGGCTTTCTGCCGCATACCATATCTGTCCCCAGAAATTGTTTCCTTCAGGCCACAACAACACCGCAAAGTCCCAGATGTAAGCATTGGATCGGGACTTGCTTTGTACCATCACCAGCATGACAATGTCCTTCTTGTGGACAATAGCAATGGAAATGGACCTTGTCAGCGACCTAGTGACACGCAAGCTATAGAGCTTCCTTTGATAGTAATCGATAGAATATATAAGCTACGCACCTCGAGCATGCCGGGGCTGATTTCTTGGCCGAGGTGGAGGGGCCGGGTGAAGGTGGCGTCGTGCGCGTCCTGGAACAGCTCGTGCAGCGGCGGCAGCACCGCCGGCCGACGCAGCTGCAGGTGGAACAGCACCTGCCGCGTGGCAAAGGGAACGCCGCGTCAGGATATGTACGGCAGAAGCTTCCCGGCAGCTTCCCCAGCTGAGACAACAGCCTCAATGACACTCTCTGGCATCCGCTAGAGGACAGAGCATGCAGCAAACTCATGGGAGCAGGATTTGGAAACAAATGCAACGCTATATCAGCAGGCTCGTGGAAAAGCAGAGCGCCTGACAACGGCGTATGAAAGGATGAACCCCACGTGGCAAGCCCTACTCAGGACGTGCGCTAACGCTGCTTCTGGTAGGTTATCATGCACGATAACGCGACAGGAGGACAGCCGCATGATAGCCATCCACCAAACTACGACTTCATGACCAAAGCAGGGGCGTTCTGATTGCATGGGTGTTGTGACTGCATTGACAAGACCAGGGGCGCTGTGCCTGCAATAAATGATCGGGGGGCACACCATGAGGGAGAGGGCAAATGTGTTGAAGGTGCCGTTGCTGGCATCGTTGAGGCCGCGCGCGCCGGACCACACCTTGATGACTCGCAGCATCTGCTCGAATCTGCCATCCAACCGCATCAGAGCCTTGACAACCTCGGCCTTGAATCGCGAGTTCGAGCTTCCCACGCTCACGTCGCAGGGTATACCTGCACCGTTGCTAACGTTGTCGATGTGTGGGACTGTCTGAGTAGATTATATCTTGTTCCAAAAGGGCCTGCTCAATAGAAGGATGTGCCCTCTCCAAAGCCCATAAATGCATGGTGGTCAAGGGACTGCGTCTATTGCTAATCCGATGGCGGACAGAAGACGCCAAAAAAAGCCCGCGCGGCACAAAAAGGCGACTTGCATGCAGGCATTCTGACCAAAAGATGTATTGAGAGATGCATGACATGGCCGGGACAATTGCGCACAGAGCGCCAATCTCATGCCGCATGGGCCCTATCCTGGAAAACGCCTTGACCAAACCTGCTGCCCACTGGACCATTGCAATCCAAACAGAGCTTGCTTTAATACTTTGATTACTCAGTCGGCCCAGGCATCTGCAAGCATGCAGGCGCACCCGACTCGGCCCAGACGAGCTTGAGGATGGGAACTCGCGCATGCAGGATACGCTGGATGTAGCCGCGGTGCAGCCGCAAGCGCTCCAGCTTCTTGGACAGTGCGTGCAGCAGCGCTGCCTTGGCGCTCTTGCCCATGTCCCGCACGTCCCTCCCCCGACCCCTGCAGGGAATTGTAATAACATCAGTTTGGGTTCAAGAGTGCTGCTGCCTCAGAAATTAAGCCGATGACACCTTGCCACTGCAGCATGTGCACTCAGGACAGCACGCAAACTGGAAATCGGTTTTCTGTGCAGAAGCACCTGAAAATATCACACGGACTTCCCCAAGTCAAATGGCTTGGCTTTATGTAGACAGGTGTATGGATATTTAGGGCTTCGATGCAGGGCTGATGGTGGCCTTCTTCACACCAAACGGGATGGCACCGCTGCAACATGAAACAGGGATCCTGGGGCACGCACTCCTTGCCACAGAAGCCCTCAATGGAGATGTCCAGGTCGCCAGTGGGTGAGTACAGGCCGCTCAAAAAGGAGCCATAGGGCTCCACCCGCAGCTCTGTGTGGCCGTCCAGGCCAAGCCCAACGATGCCTCCCATCTTCTCCAGAATCTGCCTCCTCTTTGCCGCGTCCTGTGGGCCGGGAGTTTGCTCCTGCATTGCCCCCAACTTACCAATAACTGTTGGTGCTATTTCACGCTTATTCCAGCCCACAGGGCTGGGGGCGTCGCTCTGGGCTCCATGCCATGCCTCGAGGTGACCTTGCTTTATATACAATATACAAGGCATCTCTGAGGTCCTGAAAACAGCGCATACAACCAGAACTAGGTAATATCATTTCCATCATTTCCATTTAAGCAGGGGGCACCTTGATCACGAGGGCAAAGGCTCTGTTGAAGCCTTCTAAGACTTCAGGTGACCAGGCTCTCCTGCTGCAGTACGAGTCCTCTGCCTCCTTGCACGCTGCTAACATGCTGTTCAGATGTTTGTCGCCATCAGGATACACCGAGACGGGCACAACATTCGTAGGCTCTTCGGCTCTTTGCTGGGCTGGGACAAGGTGGTCTAGTAGATTGTCTTTGCCCTCAACATACTCGTCCAGGGCATCAGACTTCCCCCATTGGGCGCTGTATTGAGGCTGCATCTCAGATTGTCCGCTTCTCTGTGTCACTGGCTCCCGATCATTCCACCAAAGCTGGCTAGCTTTCATGTCCATGACCACATCCGAGGCACCCCCAAAGAGTCGCTCCTAATTGTTTTGTACCGCATAACTTATGATCTGAAAATAAATTTCACGGAGTACTTGTCAAATCTAACAGCATGAGCAGTATTGCAGCACGTTTCCCAGACAAGATCGTGAACTGGGGCAGTCAGATCTTGGTCACTGGGCCCCTGCATGTGGAGCTCCATCCTGTTTCAAGAAAGTGTGGACTTGTCTGCAATAGTTCTTTTTCTTCTGCATGCCAGAAATGAGCAAAGACTGGTCATATTCCTGGTGTGTTCCCGCTAGGTGTTGCCTATTTGAGCAGTGCTTTAGTAGGAAATTTGGCTGAAGGTCTCGACAGATCCCCACAAACTGTGACAATCCAACTTATTGAGAGCTTTTATACTCATTCTACTCAGGATAACGGTCTCGAATTTGGTGTGTACGAGTTCCGATACAAACATGGCAACGTGGTTGGCAAACAAGCACACAGCTGCTTTGAGCTCTGCATGTTACAGAAATCCCGTGATTAATTGTTCTGTCGTATCGCGCTCGTTCCACACACCCACAGGTGCGATCAGACCTCTCCAAATGACGGATACACTCATCTTCGTGACTAGGCACATCTGTAGTGACAAGCAGGGTATATACAGCCACGCGCAAAGAGCAATTGCAGAAGTGTTAATATTATATTAGATCAATGTGTACAATGCGTTGATCAGATTCTTGATGGTCCATGCTGGTTTCATTTGCTTCCTGGCACTCACAGGACCTTGCTTGGCGTCAACCAGTGGCAGAAGACAGCTTACAGCCCGACAGACACCCTCATCCAGGCCAGTAGCCCGCTGCGAGCGGCTGAGAGTGCACAGCTCAAGCGAGCAGGACAACGGACAGAAGGAAGGCGACAAGCCGGTACTTGTACTAAGCCTCACCTGCATTCAGCTGAAGTTGGTGCTGTGAAAGCAAAGGGTCGGTGACTTCAACTGCAATCATGCAGCATGAGCTGAGAACGCTTGAGATTGCACCGCAGTTTGGATACACGCGCAAGGACGTCATTCTGCTGGGTGGAGGGATTATTGGGTTTGGCTATGCGCTGTATTATGGCCTACAAGCAGCTGGGGTGGACTCTCTGGTGGCTGGAAACGTTGTGCAGCTCTTTGTGTTCCTGGGCATTGGAGTCGGCTACATTTCCACCTACCTCTTCAGAGTGGCAAACAAGGTCTGTCCCTGCTCTTCGTGATTTCCTTCTGAGCAAGCTCGACTCAAGTGTCCCCTTTGTCAGGTCTGTGCATGCATTGCTTTACAGCTATCATGTCAGCTGTATGTCCAAATTGTCCAGCAATTTTCCAGCGGAGTGTGGGAGGCTTGCAACTTGGAGTTGATAGGAACGGGGACGCGTACGGACAGCTGGTGTGCATGCTTGGCAGGAGATGACATATGTGAAGCAGCTGGAGGATTATGAGGAGGCAGTCATGAAGAAGAGGCTAGAAGAGATGCCAGAGACAGAGAGGGAGCGCCTGCTGCAGGAAATAGAGCAAGAGAAAGAGGAGAAAGTCAAGTGAGACAGACTATGTGGTGTTTGTTGGACAGATCACTGAGGAATGTAGTTGCCAGCTGATTTGGTACCTTCCTTGCCTGGTTTGCTGTATTGAGCAAGAGGGAGAACGCACCAGGGATGACCATCCCCTCCGGAATCCGAAGGGGATGGGCTGCAGATTTTGATGATCAGGGATTTTCTTGGGATCTCCCGGAAGATTTGGAACGAAGCGAAAAATATTTTGGGACGTGCCCCGAAGCATTCCTGACCTAAAGTCCGGGTACACCCAAGATTAATTACCCAAGATTAATCTCAAAGAATATTTTTTGGGCAATGAGGGATGGAATTCGGGATTAGGCGTCCTAACAATTATGGAGTAAACGCAGCTTGTGGTAGGAATTTCATCAATTCCAGTGGGAATAGACAAAGGCCTGATGTCGTTCGCTGTATCCCTGATATGTCTGAGGAATGACTCCAGATCCACAGGATCTCATCAGCCTTCCTGAATTTTGATCTATTATCACAGTTTCAGAAGGGCTTTGTGTACACTCGAACCAAATTTTTGGCGCCGTGACACTAATCAGGGAAGAGTACCTCCTGTCATAATGTGAGCCACAAAGCGCAATGGGGCTTTCAAATTCCTGAGAGAGCTGCTGGACTAGAACAGGAATTTTCCTCAGGAGTACATTCTAGCGCTGGGCTTGGCTGTCACAGAAGATTTTTTGCAACCCCGATTCAATTTCCAGGACACTAAGGGCAGCCCCAAGATCTATGCATCTGACCCAAAAGCCAAAATTTCAGGGCCCCCAGTCAATTTTCACTGCTTTGGCCATCCCTGGAACGCAACTTTAAAACCTATAATCAAGTGAGATCTGAAGAATGGAAATTACAGAATACATCAAAAGTTGATCTTATAACATGTTGACCCCGGTGGGAAACACCTGGAGCGCATGCATTTGCTGGACCGACCAAAGACTTACATCCAGAGATCTCTTTGCCAAAATGCCTCTGTAGCAAGCTTCCAACTGTGCTGCTGAGGTGCCGCTCTCCCTATCATGATGCAGAGGACCTCTATGGCCGCATACTGTTCTGATGCAAGAAAGTTCTCGCTTTCTTTCCAAGCCTAGCCCGTCTTGAGCTGCGCGGTTTATTGGACTAGGTGTATCGAGAGATTCCCAGCCTGGCTGCAGCCTCTGCACATTGGGTGCTGTACAATATTGCCTCTCTCAGAGTGCTAATTAGCTGATGCGAGCGAGCAACATCCACAGCCGTTCATCTGTTCTGGTAGGCTGTCTTTGGGTCCACCGGCGCGTCTGGCTTCTCGCCCCACTTGATGCCTGCCGGGTCGGCCACATCCTTGATGTCGGTCTCCTCTGTAAACTGGCCTCCGGTCGGGCCTCCCTTCACCTCCGCTGGAGGCGTGTCTGCCATTGACACAGCATGAATGTCAGTTGTGTATACCGTAGGCCAATTTTGAGATCACCAATCCTTGCCATGCACAAGACGCATTTTGCCAGCCGCAGGCTAATAACACCCACAGTGCAGAAGCTTGCACAACAGATTTAATTATGTTCATGCCCAGCTGCTGTGGCAACTTCACCAATGTTTATGTCACATGAGCAAGCCAACTATCGAGGATCCAGTCAAAGCTTGGGACATGATGAATGCACGCTGATACTGTAGTAGACAAACTAGAGCCCCACTGTTTTAAAAGTCCTTCATCAACAAAATTCCCGCAGGGCTTTCCCGCACGCTCAAAAGCTGTCCAGGTCTCAATGGTGCAGAACAAATGGGCACTTACTGTCGCCGCCAGAGCGCTGTGTGGATGCTGGGACGTCTTCGGGGAAGTCGCCGCTCAGGCGGTCAGTTTTCATGCCGGGCCAGTTTCCGGGCGGCTTCTCGGCCTTGTCCGAGCCCCGCGGCTCCCGGCGAGGGTCCTTCGCATCAGCCTCTGCCTGCACAGCAGAATTCAAAATTAAATTTGAATGCTATTTGAGTCCGTTTTGGTAGCACGCAGCCATGACTGCCTGCTGTAAGTGCATCAATCAGAGCGACCTGTCACAAACAGCTGCTCTGCTGCACAGGCAGATGCCCTCATCATATCAGGAAGTCTTACAATAGACGCTATCACCTGTAGATTGACTGGTGACAAGAAGGCATCGGAGCCCATGTCTATACTGACGATCCTTCACAACAAGAAAAAAAAATCACAGGGTAATCAATGCACTGCTAGCTCTCCATCCACCTGGTTCTTGGGATTGATGCCTGGGTAGTCTGGAATGTCAGCTTCATGCGGGTCCTTGCTCAGCTTCTGAGTATGTGGCTCATTGTCAGGCGGGTCCATGTTAGGAGGGGTGTCCTCTTCCCTATCAAAGAGAATAATGCACCCCTCAGATCTCAGAAAATTTTGTTTTCATCAAACCCACCACACAGGATAAGCCTCCCTGGAAAGCTGTACTTACAAAACATGTTGCTATGGCCTCCCTTGTGCGTCCAGCAAGATAGACCCCTGTTGCTACATATGACTGGCAAATCACTTTCGTGGTGGAACTTCAGACATGATATTTTGCGAAAATAAATGCAATCAGGAATTGAGGGGTGGCTGCGCACTCGTGCGGCTGTGAGGGCCTTGCTGAAACACCAGATGGCACACCGGCCACTTGTGCATCTCCACCTCTGAAGTGGGAAGGCGCCACATTCTCGGTATCACCTGGAACATCATGTCTCAGACCACAGTGCAATCTGCACAAGCTTGTGCGCAATGAAAGCATGGCTTTGCAGGTAGGGCATGTAGGGCAAAGGGTGCTTGTGATAAGCTCCTGGACACACCTGGAACCTCAAGGCCGGGAACTGCACAACCAAAGAAGTCTCAGGGAAATAAAAAAATTTGCTGATGAATGTGCGCAGTGCGTCTGGCAAAGCCAGTTTCAGCGAACATCGTTAGTGTATGACTGCGTATCTCACCATCGCCATACTCTCCTTTCCCAGTTTTTGATCCCTCATCGTAACCAGAAAAGCGCCTGAGACTTTGAAAGGACGTGGCAAGCTGAGGTAAATTGGCTTCCGTTGCTGATGATCGGGTAGCAACTTCGCCGTATGATCTGAGAAGGACGCGCAACATCGTTGGGTTGTGAAGAAAGCCTGGTTAGTAGATTTCTTTGCTCACGAAATGAACGTTCGCGGTATAAGGGGAGAAGGGACTGGAAAGAGAACGCGATTGGAAGCAACATAAAATGCCAGCTTCCTGGTCAGTGGAAGCTAGGGGAGGGGTGGCTTCCGCTCGCGTTCCCTTTCTTTTTCCTTTCTCTATATTATAATTATTATAATATAGGGGATGATTTGGACCGTTTCAAACTCATTATGACGGCGACTCAAAACACATTTACAATGCTGTGCATGTGGAGCCATCTATTCATTTCTTTCTGACTCTTCTATCAACCAGGGCCGGCCTTCACAGGTGCCTTATATATTAATTAGGGTTTAGGGTTTACTTATATAACCCTTAAACCCTAAATTAATAATTGCAGGGCTCATACAATGACCTCATTCAAAAGTAAAACCTTATAGGTTCAGATTTAAGGTGTATGAAATGCTACAAGTCTCAGCGCTGCTTGCAGATCATGTGAATGCCGCTCCTTGGCTGCAGAGTCCCCTTCAGAATCTCCAGCTCAGCGATGGTTTTCTTTGCATCCTGCATGCGGTACAGACAGACGGTTAACGTTAAAAGACTGCCCATTCGCAACGCTACCAATGGGCAGCAATTCTTTGTGTGCATGTGCTTCCGCACTACTCACACATGTGTACAAGGGAGCAACTCTACCCCTGAGGTGCCTTGAAACTGAAACACAAGCAATAGATGGCACACAACCCATAAAAATATTAATGTATCTGGTCACTCCAGCACAGCTGGTTGTTATGGCATCCACCCATGAAGGATGCAGGCAACGACTTCTTCAAGGGTCTCAGTCCAAAATTTGAAACTCATGACATAGCAAATCTGACATAACGGAAGGTATCTGTTCAATCCAGCACAGCTGGCTGTCACGACATGCGCCCACAAAGTACACAGGCATTGAATTAGAAAATGTGATGACCTTTAAAAACAAGCGCGCACCTGGGGGGCAACTGTAAATTCGAATTCCGACATAAACATGGCGACGGCTGTGGGCACATTCATGCGCGCCAGCTGCTGACCCAGGCAGTTCCTCACGCCCTGCCCAAATGGGGTGTAGCGCTTCACCTGAACCCGACATGCCAGGAACAGAATGTCAGAACTCTCCTTCGAAATTTTGAATTTGGAATGCAGCTTCCGCTCGATGCCAGAGAGTTGGCATGGCGCCACAGATTTACAGCTACGGAATGGCAGCAGCCCACTAATGACCACGGCAGAGCAAAGCTTCCGTGGACACGGCACAATCAAACACACTTTAACGCGCTGCTTCCGGTCAAGATAACATTCACTTGAAAGCACATGGACCATGATTAACACGGGTGCTGCAATGCACACAAGCACACCAGCAGCACACAAGCTCCGGTGAAACTGCAAGACGGGGTGAAGGCTGGTCTGCAGCTGCGTGTGCACATACCTTGCTGGCATGAGCTTTGTCAGCGTTGATCTCCAGGTCATCGTCCTTGGCGGCATGTGTCGGTCCGCCGCTGCCGCTCTTGTGCGCGTAGTACTCTGCATCCGGCTCCTCCCAGCGCTCCTGATTGAAAGTAGCACAGGCTGAGCTATTCTGATGCTGCAAAGTTTCCGTTGAAGCGTTGCCTAAGGCGCAGATAATGAGAGCAGCGCGTTGCGCAGATAGGCTTGAGCCCCTTGCCTCTCAGGACATAAATGTGTGCCCAATCAGTGAGCCTGACTTCATTGCAGATGAACCCGCATCCTTATATCCTTACGCTGCACAGGTTGTTTGACACCTTCCGGGGGCTATTTATATGACACTCAGGGTATAGGGGTTCCCCTGTGGTAGCTCCATACATTAAAATTTCTACAGTCCAATCTTCCCTGCAAGAGGTGGGTGCAGAAGGGAAAGTCACCGGTTTGAAGGCTTCGCCGTCGGCCCAGCCCCATGCGGCGGAGCGCATGACGCTGTACTGCGCGAGTTCGACGGTGGCGCCGGCCGGGATGAGCTGGCCGCTGCTGAGCCTCACATCGCGCGTCGTCACCCGACGCAACGGCTGCGCCGCCACCGGCTGCAGCCGCATCGCCTCCTGTGGGGCCACACCCATAATGGACAAGTCATACGACCATTTACTGTCAGACTTACTGCCAAGCAAGACCCTGGTTATGACCGAGTGTTTCTCTGGCCTCCGCAGAAGGGGCTCACATCCAGAATCGGAGAATCATGCCAGACAGTGCGTGTGGCTCAGCAGAGTGCTTGTTGTGCTTGCAAGGGGGCTTTCAGCGGTGCGAAAGGCTGAGCGCTCAACCCACAGCATATGTGGAACCAGCATGCTGAAGACTGCTGCAGCCATCTTTGTCAGAAGCGCAGATCAACTGAGGTAGCATCAATCTAGTAAATGCAAATGGTTGCCGAGGAGTGTCAAATCTGCCAGCGTGGCAGGAAGACCTCAGCACAGCAGTAGCAAAACTTGCAGTTCTGACCGGAAGAGAATTCCTTCAAGGAATCCTTAAATTCCTTGTAAGGGTAAGGGCGACACACCTTGATCACAAGGTCAAGGTAGTGGAGCTTGCCGATGTCAGCAAAAGTGATCGTGCGCGGCTGCGGGTTTGCCGCCGTTTTGAGCAGCCCCACCGCGTCCAGCTCACCCTCCAGCCTGGCCATTGCCTTGGGGTGCGTCGCCAGAAAGTACCTGCGCAAAAATTGCCACGCTGCCTGAGCAGCCTTTCCTGGCTCCAAAAGGCGGAGAATGATGGAAGAATGCAGGTTTCCTGGCAGGCATGCCGACTGCATCACTTCTTGCAACACCCCTAAATACGCCCAGTCCTCAGATCATTCCTGGGGGAATGCTGCTCATATCATCCTAAAAGGTCAATAATGGCGCAACATTGCAGCAGGGATGACGCAGGCTTACATATTGCAGGAAGCATTCTGCAGGTGGCTCACAGCAGCTGTGGACACAGAGGCAGCCGTTGATCAGTTCCGCCAGACAGAGGGTCACTAAGAACAATAAATAATTATGTGATGATTACTGAATCATTGCTAAAAGAGATACGGAGGGAGGATGAAGCGCACAGGGTCCATGCGACGGTGTGCCCGGTGGTCTCAGATCCAGCGATGAAGAAGATCTCGAATTCCTCGACGAGTCGGTCGGTGCTGAGCGGCCGGCCGCGGGTGTCGCGCAGCCGCAGCAGGTGCCCCGCGATCGACCCGGCATCGCCGTCGGACGGCGGTCGGCTCTGGCAGTCGTGCACAAGTTCGCTGATTATCGCGCGCACCCGCCGATGGTTCTCGTCCGCCCGCAGCTTATCCTGCACACGCCAATTACGTCAGATCTCTTGCTTTCCTGGTGATGGCATGACACGGTGGCACACCCATGGCAACGCACCAAGTAAGCTTCCAGAGACTGACCAAAACCCAAGAGTGCCAATGATCACTGTTCCAGGTGACCCAGGCTCCCTCACAGCTTGCCTACATGTGGCTGCCAGCAACTTGTTCATACTTCGCCTCTCATTCATTGTAAGCCGCACAACGCAAATTTTTTGCATACCTTGAACGTCGTGACGCTTCTTTCCAAATTTGAAGTGCGGTTCATTTTGTGGAAAGGGTCTCAGCATGCCGGCAAGCAAGACTCTCAGCATGGCCAAGAAGGTTGACGGTCCCGGCTGGCGAGGGGCGGTAAAAGATCTGGCGGCCTTTAGCCGCAGCTTATCTGCAAGCCTTGCCTTTTGGCAGGAGGAAACATGTAATAGCAGGATGATGGCTTAATGATCAGTACCTGGCTGCGGGAGTATCTGCGCAGGGGGAAGACGGAGCGGCGCATGTTCTCCTCAAAGTCATTGGTGACCATGCGGAAGGTGTTGTTCACCGTGTTGTCGATGTCGCGGCTCGCGCCAAAGTCGCGGCCGAAGCCCACCTTGCCGATCACGTCGAAGGACTCCCTCTGCGCTTGCATGCAACCTCCAAGGTCAGCAAATTAGTCACGTCACATGCCTGCAGCCAATTCAGGCTCTTCTGATGCCAGAAACCGATGCCAAGATTGAACCCCTGGCAAGGCACTCCCACCCATGGCCTCGAAGTCAGGCAACGCCCAGGAGATTCAATAATTTTCGGCAGAGTTTGGCGGTCAGGAAGGTCTCAAGACTACTGACTGCACCTGGCCAGCATTTGATGTGGGGCCCACCTTCAAGGCCAAATTGGGATCTGAGCAATGTGACAAGCTAAGCAAGACAAGCTTTCACATTCAGCATATACTGCTGCCAAGATCCCTGCTGCTCACTCTGAAAACAATTAGTAAAGTCGCCTTTGAAAGTGCGCACAGCAACAGGGCCAGTGAGGCTGAACAGCCAGTGTCCGGTCAGCTCTAAGAAAGATATGTGGTGAAGAGTTTGCACCTGTGCGATGTCCGCCACATCGATGATTGGAGCGGGCCCTTTCTGCTTGACGCCCTGCACCAGCCGGTCAATGATTTCCACAATGTGACTGTGGTACTGCCTGCAAAAGAGGCACACATGCATTCATTAACGGAAATGGTCATGACCTCAATTAGACAAAATCTGCCTCAGGCGCTCCTAGCAACAGTAATTGGCAATGAAAGAAGCAGCCAGAGTGGGGTAGGTTTGCAGATAGTGGCCGATGAAGCTTTTAAGCTCAGGGAGGACAGCAAGAAGGAGAGATGTCAGGATGTCCCATGCATGAGGCAGGTGCACTCCCAGGAGCTGTATCTGGACAAATCATTAGAAGGAGCAGACCCAGGAAGGTCCAGACAAATTCGCAATTGGTCTCAATGGTCTCACCTCATGTTGTTGGGCTGAAAGGCAGGGGCAGTCCCTTTCCTCACGAGCTTCCACATGGGGTCTGCTGTCTTTGATGTCAACACGTTCTTTTCCTGGGCACCATTGCACGACCAGCGATCACGCATTGTATGTGCACGCTTCCCCATCATGAGTTGTTGGCTCAACACGAGCACGTTCATTGGAACTGGCTACATTGTCTCTGCAATTTGGGTGAAAGGGACGTGAAGGATCTAAACTTTGCTCGAGCAAGCGAAGTCACCTTAGTCTCGTCCCATTGCATGAGAGAGTCGGGCTTCTCGATTGCACCTTCCCGCTCCAGTGCAAAGACATCCTGAAGGAGGACGGGGTCTGCGATCACCACAATCTGCGGGATGTACGCAATCCTTAGCCAGTGCATCCTTCTCGTGTAATGGAACGCGATGAATGCAATCTATACCGAACCCACACTGCAGTCACCTGTTTCCAGTACTCTCTACGCCACCATACGGCACCAAGTGACGATGTGACTTCGGCTTCCCACTTGTGCTTTGCCAAGAAATCGAATGCCCCGGCGTGCCCACTTATCAAAGAGCTGCCCTTGGGCGATGGCAGGCGGCTCAAGATAATGTAGCTACGCAACCATCTAAGCAAACTTGGCAGAAGAGTGGCCACGGAAATGCTGAGGACAACGAGCAGGAGAGAGCCTGTGTCGAGTTGAAATGCCGCCATCGAGGCAGGGTGTGCTCAGCTTGCAGACTGAACGATACCCGCAGAGACAACAGTCCTACATAGAACTCATTTTGTTAAGCAATAACCGAACTTCTGCTGTTACAGGAACGATATCCATTTCTTGACGAGGGATTCACGTCACATCCGAAACCGATCGCCTCAACGGGAGGAAGCCATAGGGAGCTGAGCCGCAGCTGCCGGCAAGAGCGAAGCTGCAATACTAATGGATGAAGGGCTCCCTGGAACTTGGTCAATTAGTTCGTTCTCTCGAGTCAGCAGAAGACCACTGGATGGCTTTCGGCGCACCACCTATGCAGTGCTTGTGCCGATCAAGACTATAGCTAGCCAGCTTTGCCAGGCACTTTCAATTCAGCTTGAAGTTCAACAATGTTTTGCGCATTGCTGCAGCTTGTGCCACATCAGTGATCATCAGCATGATGCATCAGCGACGCGTCATTGATGGCACTACTATAGTCATCTCATTAAATGGTACCAGCTTTTGTCACAATCGCATGTACGCATCCCTCGCACTGGTGCAAGGACCCCAGCTAGCTGCAGCACTGGGGCCTTCACTTTCCAAGCAGCAGGTACAGTAAACTACTTGCAGTCCCTTTCAGATGTATTGAATAAGCTGTCAGAAAGTGCGACATGCTGACATGCACTTTGTAGTCCTGCAACTCTAGTCAGATGCCGACCAGCGCCCACACATAGCACACATGCAACGCACGTGCCGGCCTGTGCATGACCCCAAGTTCCCATACAGGGGAGCACCATTTATGCTTCACGGTGCCAAGGCAATTCAAGCAGACGGCAGCTGACATGCTTCTGTCGGATGACAGACAGAAGTCACGATAGCATCTACCGGCGTCCACGGCCGCGGCCGCGCCCTCTGCCCCTTCCTCTGCCTGGTGCTGCACCTGTGATGGCACGCATTCAAGGTTTGCACTATGTCATTTTCAGAAGGGGTGTCACATGCGCATGTCAGCGCATGCAAACACAGGGGCAAGGCTTGCAGGCGTCTCAGAATTGCTGCTTTCGTTGCCAGTGATGGACATGGGTGTCCTGATTCTTAAGGGCAGTTCTCATACCAAGACTTTCTCATACTCTAAAGGAGACACAGGTGCAGACACGGTACAGTGCATGCCCTTTACAATCAATAATATACAAGCAGGAAGGTTCGTCTGCAGGTATACCTGGGGGCCTCTCTGGGCGCTTAGGGCGGATCTTGGGCTGGTCCAGATCCACCAGCAGCGTGTCCAGGTTCAGGGTCTCCGGCAAAATGTACATCCTGCACCACATCACACCCCATCAATCAAACTCCACGCAATGAGGAAGAGCTTCCTGCTGTCCTTGAACACTGCAGCAGTTTCAGAGGCCAACTGCTCCTTGCTAATCAACTTGGCTAATTCATATGATTGCATATTCACAGGGCAGTTGTGGATGGCCCTGATGATGATAGGCATATCCAGGCAGCCATGTGGACAAGCAATCAGGTGCAAAGGGTTCAAAAATGATTACTTCACGTGCATAGGTAATGAAAGTGGTGTTCACCGGATCTGGTTGCCGCGCACGCTCATGCTGTCCAGCTGCTGTGCAGGCTGGCCCTTAAGGATCAGCTTCACGTTCTTCAAGTGTGTGTTCATTGCAATGTCCACACCTGCCGAGGCACAATGCATAGCATCACTGCATGCATGCGGAAAATAGAGCACCATTGGAGTCCTGCCTTCCTGCTTGGCACGCCTCAGCAAGAGAGCCACGACCAAAGACATCAGGATCACCGTCAACAGGGCTTCCCAATCACTTCCTACACAGCCTGAACATAAATGTAATAGCTGGATTTATTCCCACCTGTGATGGTGCCCTGCACGACTGTCCCGTTCTTTAGCTCAATCTGCACGCTCTCGTTGGTGAGCTTCATAAGAAACCTGGTGATCCACAACAAAAATACATACTCAGCACTTCCATGCCTCAACACAAGAAGAAAACTGGACTACAGAGATACACAGACAACAACGGAAAAACATGTGAATAATTTCTCATATAAGCGCTTCAACTGGGAAAGATAGCTGAAACATCTTCAGGTCCATCGTCCGCTAGCATCGAGAACGGGAGCCCACCTCACTAACTTCACCATCTTGTGCTATATTTGTAAATCTCAGGGCTTAGGCGCGTGGCAAATGATGCCTTTGAAGGAGTCCTCACAACAAACAATCCATCAGCAGGATCTTTCCCACCGGTCCTGACACACACAGAGCGTGAAGATCCGTGCACGCCAGAAGATTAACACTCTTTCAGGATAACCTACGTATGGCCCACGAGCCTGTACATTGCGAGATGCAAGCGCTGCGGCTGTTCTGTTCTGACAGGGGAGCGAAACTATCGAGGGCAGGGGTCGGCGCGGTTGATGGACATGCGTTGTCCTTGTCATCTGCTCCGATCGAAACTAGAACCACTGAATACAACTCGATCAAGATCTTCTTCTGCAACGTCGTGATAGCTCCAGAAAGTTGAGATCGAGATAGTCACTTGACGCTATGATGACTTTACCAACGAGTACCTTTCATCAGTCCTGCCTTCCTATCCTGCAGAGAAGGCGCCCTCTGAGGAACATTCCTTCTTTGCGAGCATGTACTTTGTCAGTCGATTGCTCGTTAGCAGCTCACAGGACCTGCATATCCCAAAGGTAATGCTTCACAGCAGATGCTTCCTGAGCACTTTAAGTTCTGCCTTCAAGACTGAGCAAATGAGAACCCGCGTTTGCATTGAGACTTCAATGAATCAAGGGGGCATCCTGCACCCAGGTCCTCTACACAGCGGTTGGGAATCAGCAGTCCTCCTCTGCAGACCAGCAGAGTGCAGCACAGCAGCGGAGACAGTCACAGGAGCAAGAGGAGCCTGCAAGTACAGGCGGGGAAGGATGTGGACTTTGCAGACCGTGCCGTTGCAGCTCTACCCTACTTTGTGCCACTCTTTGATGGCCTCAAATATGGTGAGTCTGCTGCCTCAGCTGCACATCTTCAGCTGCACACCTGCATGCATGCATCAGCTTAGTTGCGATTCTTTGTTATTTATGGCCCTTGTGTGCTTCACCTCAGTGAACTTACCGCACTTGCAGGGAAGTTTTTGTTCGCCCAATTTCCCTTCCTACCCAGGCTGCTGGCGCCCCTGAACCCGCTCATCAGCTTCTACTTCTCTTTCCCCTTTGCCAGGTGCGCACTCAATTTGTCTCACAAATTTCCTTCTTGCACAACCAAAAAATGTGAGCTCGGCTGTCCATACTTTGGCTTCTGCCGTGTTTCCCAACAGGAGTGCCCAGATGCAAGTGCCTAATGAAAGAAGTTTTGTTAACCCTCCAGGTGGCCTTGATATATATGAAAAGTGCCCGCGAGAATGATGTGTATTGATGTTTTGCATGCGATGGGGTGCAGCCTCATAGTGTTTTTCGCCATCTACGCTGGCATCGTCAACAATCAGAACTTCTCGCGCTTCGTCCGCTACAACGCGCTGCAGTCCATCCTGCTGGACATCATCCTCATGTGCGCACACCTCTATGCTGACTGTAAAATTTTATACGTATCTCATTTGGTCTGCCTGCGCGCTAGCCTTGCATGCACAGATGTATGGCATGTGGTGCTGTTCTCCTCCCTTCAGTAAGGCCGCCTAAGTAGTTGTGCTGACCTTGTCAGGAAGCCAGTGAGACGACCTCTGTGCACATTCACTATGCGCCTCAAAGGTCAGCCAATACCTTCAGGCAGAGGTGTGGCAAGCATGGACACTGACAACTCATTGTGCGGCTTGCAGCGTCCCGGGACTCTTCGAGCAGATCTTCAGGCCTCCCTCGGGCGGCCTGGGCTTGTCCCTGTACATCAACGTGTACAACACCATCTTCCTCTATGTCTTTCTGGCAGTCCTCTACGCAGTGGTGGGTTCTCGCTCCACCCATGCTTGCCACGGTCCAAATTCTTTCTTCCTGCCTCTTTGCATGGCACTGTGACCGAGCCATTATACCTGTCCGCTTTTGCCAGTAATACACTTTGTATCTGCAAGTGACCTGAGCCGTAACAGGTTTGCCACATTGTGCTCGGATCAGGCCCTCCCCACTATTGTACACTGCCAAACTGATGTGAGATTCAGTTGTTGCACTTGACATCAGCCTCTTGATTGGAGTCATCCCTGGACTGCCATTCTGGTGTAATGACGCTGCGAGTGGGACTGTGCAGGGGTCATGTCTCATTGGACAAGCTGCCAGGCTGCCACTGGTGGCAGATGCAGCAGACCAGCAAGTGCGATGAGCTGCACAGTATCCCTGGATATTTTACTCCTGGTATGGGCAAGGGATGTGAAGTGAGGCAATGAGGATACAGCCTCCTATTTTGACTAGTTTGAAGTCTCTGTGCATGTATGGATGGATGGCTGGGAAGACATAAATGGGATGCAAGAAGGGTGCGTACTAGAAGTGATGTAAGTATACCTTGTTAGCTCTGAATGACACTCCGTTTGGAAACGGCGCCCCTGAAGGACCATTCACATTAATCTTCCATAACATGTGCAGAGAGTCCCAATTCCATTCTGGGCCCACTTCTATTCTGGGCCTATAGCACCAATCACAGCCTCTTGGACACTTCACACATAAATACGACCCTGGAAGTTAAGCATCTATTCTGCCAGCTGTGGCACATAATGCAGGCAAGTGATCCTTCCATTCTCTTCTCTGAGAAGGATTCGGACTCCCACGCTGAGTCGACCCTAGAACAATTCACACCATGCCATCAATTCACACATTCTTCTACACAGTCTTCGCTCGCCAGTCCAGCATTATGTCATCCTCTTCGCTGCTCTCCTCTCCATCTGCATCCTCGTCCGGATCATCCTCCAAAATGTCCAGCCTGCGCTTCTTTCGCGGCTGCACTGGTGCCTCTGCAATGCTGCTGATGTCGAGGGCCACCTCATTAAATCCAAGTGTCTCGGCCGCCGCGGCACCTGTCAAAGCAAGTGAACGTTGAAAGGATACTCCTCAGTTATGGGCATTACACACTCTTCGTGTCAGAAGCAAGCTGCGTAGGAAGGAGACGACGGCCTGTAAAACCCCCATATTGGCAGGGACAGTAGCACAAGGTGCAGCTCAGCTGCATACATGCAGGTGACCATCCGAAGTACCAGGCATGGTGTCAGAAAGCAATTACAGCTAATAAAGTAGGCAATGACATGAGAACAGCACCTGTGCTGGAGGAAGGTGCGCCGCCTTTCAGCTCCTCAACCCTCTTCAGCCGCATCCTGCAAAGAGGCAGAGAGTGAAATCTGATCGCGGCCACAGATGCTTTGCAACTCTTCACTTTGGCCTTTGAATAATGTTCAACGCTATTGAAGGCATGCCAAAAAAAGCCCCGATGCCGGCATACTTCATGCAGCCCATGTGGGATTCGGCTCTAGACGGCACAATCTTTTTCAAGCGCTTTGCAGTGTGGGAGCGCGGTGTGAGACTGGCACTCATCCATGCAAAACACCTGCTCTGTATTTTGATCACCGCTAACAGAAGTGCATGCCAAGACCAGACGAGCCGGCATAGCTGCAATCAAATTCCCTTCGCGCGTGGAAAACTTTGCTCCCAATCTTACTGACAAGATTGTGCGATTGTTTGCTTCTCTGCAGCGCTCACCTCTGCTCGAACACTTCCCGCTCGGCGCGCTCGGCAGCTTCGTCGGCAGCTTCCTCCTCTTCGCGCGCCTGGACCTCCTTCACGTCGGCCGCGATGGACGCCATGAAATCGCTGAACGTCTCCGCCTGCGTCCGCGGCTTGGCTGGCTTCTCACCGCGCGCCTTCGCGTCCGCGTCCACGTCAGCAAAGAACCCTGCGGCGATAGTGGTGCAGAAATGAATTTATAAAATGCAGAAAAATTGATAGACAATGTGATCAAGCAGACACTGACAGTGAGATCCCTCTGGCTGCTTGGTGGCAGCCGTAGCTATGCCCAGCATTGATTGGAACCCCAGTGGGAGCATTTAGGTGTCGTGTCACAAGAAGCTTGACTTTTAAGGCTTTAAGGTAAATGTGCTGAATGCGCGCTCTTTGGCGGGCCTCTTGTCGCCCCTTGTGCATGTGGGTGTCCGCCCAAATGTCTCCATCTTAGGCATGAGTCTTGCTCAAAGATGAGAGCGATATGGCACACATTAACTAAAATGCTGTGCCCTTATGCAGGCTCGCTGGCGGGCTCCATCACCCCATCTGTATGTGGGTGTCTGAATCACAATTTCCCATCCCGGGTGAGAGCCTCACACAGGAGGAAATTATCAGCCACACACCCACATGCAGATGCCAACCCGTGCAAGAAAAGTATGCCCATGTGCACCAGATGTAGATTGACTTGCACTCTGTAAAATCCACGCGCAGGATGCAGCGCGCTAATTTCGTTTCAGCGCACCTAGGCTGCAATTTGAATCAGGATGATTCTGCAACCTTTGCAACAGCGCACCTTTTGGGATAGCACTCGCTCCGTCGGCCTGCGCCTGTGAGCTTTCATTGGGTCCCCCCCTTGCCTCTGGTGCAGTCTCCTCAGCCTCATAAGTTTCCGGGCCGGTGTCCTGCAACATCAGCATACGTGTGAAGCAAGCTGACAATTGCTGATGTGTGAACACCACATTGTCTTGTAGAGCCTTCAGATATGCAACTTTCATCAGAGGCAGGATGGTATTGCCAGAAGCATTTCATTGACATTTCCAAGTTGCATGCAAGGAAGATTGAGCATGAGCCAGACAGTCTTTCGGAAATCAAATTATTGCAGACATCACTGTCTGGTCTACGCACCTCAAAGAAACCGGCTGGGAGGCTGCCTTCCACCCTGCCAGCTGTGGAGGGGTTTGGCTCTGGAGGTCCCCCGCTGTTTGGCATAGACGCTGCTAAGTCGCTGTCATCCCCTGCGCTGGGACCTGCAAGGTCAGACACTCAGATTATCCACGCATGCCCTTACGAATCTGACGCCCAATTGACTCGGCTGAAATATATCTTTACAGTGCTCAATTTATAGCAGTGGATACCCAATGGACATTCTGCAATCAGTGGCCGCTCAAAGACGAGACATCAACGGGAGAGAGGGTGTGAATGTGCGGCCTTATGAGAGGCCGCTCAAGTTCACGGTGGGCAACAGTGGAGAAGCAGGGCAGGTCACAAGGAGCAATGATGGATGGGTCATTACTCACCGGGAGCAGGATAGTCAAAGAATCCGCTGGGCATGCCGCTCTGCGATGCAGCAGCCTCGATGGAGGAGGCCTCGGAGGGCGCAGGCTCCTCGAAGAAGCCCGAAGGCAAGTCGCCATTGTGGCCATTTGTGCTCGCTGTGGACTGTGCATCCAGGCTGGCTGCTGCAGCAATGCCCACTGCTGCGCCTCCTGCCAGAACAGCAATCACACGGCTCACTCTGCTTGCCATTCATGTGCCAGAGCAAGGGTTTCAAGGCATCAGCACCTGCACAAGATGAAAGACTTCCGGAATGGCATTGCTGCACCGAGACATGTTCATGCACGATGCACAAATGCTTTGCATGATGTTGGCATGCACGTCTAGGTCATGATTGCTCAGGCAGCTTGTGCAGGAGGGAATGGATGGGCGACTAGGCACCTTTTACAGAGGCATCGGATGACGGAGTGTCGCCGCCAAGGGATGTGATGATAGTTGCCTGGGATTCTGCGCGAAATGGGACCAGGTCGTTGAACTTAGGTGGAGGCGGCACTGGCTTGCTAGATTTTGCTGGCCTGGGCGCTGGGGGAGGCATCTTGCTCTGAGGAGGCGCTGCAGATGCAGCTGCTCGAGCTGCCCCCTTCAGCATGGCACACGCGTCATTGCCCATCTGCTCAATGCTCTCATTGGCAGGGCTGCATGGCCAGAAGAAGAGCAGAAAGGAAATCATCGTGCCAATCTGAAACCGTAATGTATCATCAAGAGAATTCTGACTTCTGGTGGCATCTAAGACCTGATGGACACTAGCATGCATGCGCTAATTGACGCCGAGGTGGTGAGAATGGTTCTGACACCTGTTTCTCTCGCTTGTTTGCTTCCTCATGAGCTTCGCGAGCGGCAGCTGCTGCCCTCTGAGCTTTCAGGGCTCTGATTTGCTCCTTTGACTGTCAAGCACATGTCGAAAGGAATGTCAGCTTCTGCTGCTTAAGGCTCAGTTTCGCGATTTTAACCAGTATCGGGAAAATCGATCACACTTCTCCTAAAACAAAGGCTGTACAAGGCAAGGTCGCCAGTAGCATACCAGCTTGCCAGGAACAGCTGTTTCTCGCTGCGCTTTTGCAGCCTTGAAGAGGGCTTTGTAATCGGACATCACTGCTGTTGTTCTATAGCTGTGTGATGTGAACAAAGTTGCCAACGGGTTTTCTGCAAAAAACGAACAGTACGATCGCGATATCACATTCGACCTGCCAATTCAGCACACGCTCCTCTGTTCAAAGATTTGCTTCGAGGATTTTTCAACAATGTTGTCAAGATATTGTGCAGTTGTTCACTGCACCTGAAGTAGAACCACACCTCACATGGCAGAAGACAGAAGTCTTGCTGTATGCATATATAGTGTCAAATTGCGCTCGATGTCATCCGAGTTTCTATGGTCTAGTTGGTCATGACATTCGCCTAACACGCGAAAGGTCCCCGGTTCGAACCCGGGTGGAAACAGAAGCTCTAACTTTTTTTCTTTCTTACTTTCCATTGCAATGTGGCCTACTTTTAAGAGCACATGGCCTCATCATTGAATGCTTGCTCTAGCTTTCAAGTCAGTAAATTCCTTTTTGATTTTTTTTTCGGCAGCAGCGCCAATTGGTTGTCTGCCAGTCAATGACTGTGTTTGCCATGCATGCAACGCACTGCCTTGTCCATGGTCACTCATGACAACATGGGGCATTCTTCCATTGTCTTATGGCGCACTGCGCAAGGCAAGCGACCATCTCTATGGATGCATCAGTAAGCCATTCGCCACAGGCTGCCTTGCATTCAATGCAAGTTGCCCGTGCACTTGCGCAGTGCAATGCATGGCCATGGCATGCATGCACTTGATTATTAAGCAAGGACTCTGCGCTTCTGCAGGGCACCAGGGAGCCATCTGAAAGGCAAGATAATTGCGATTACTGCACATTTAGAGTGGTGTGGAGCGCCGCAGTAATTTTGGATGCAGGTAAATATTTAGGTCAAAATGAGGTGGCAAATATGTGAAACCAAAATAAGCACGTTCGTCCGAGGTTGCTGCCCAAAAGACGGTGGCATCCGAGGTAAGTTGTACGCAATGGTTTTGGACGAGGAAAGACGAAACACACCTCCAGGTGCGGATTGACACAGATGAATAATACCTTGTAGAACCCCAGCACAGAGATCGAACTCTGTACAGCCAAATATCGTTGGATGAATCTGTGCTTATGTGCAACGAACTTTCAGTCTCCTTCATTCCGCTTTTGATCGCGTGTGACGGCCAGGGTACCGCCATGAGCCTCACAACAAGACGGAAAGAAACAAAGCTGCGGCTTCAAACGATCCAGGCTACGAGCCATACAAAGATCCCACGCCGAGCAAGGCCAAGTTGAGCGAGAAGCTGGTGGGAAAGCCAGTGTACTCAGAGGTAACCCACGCAGCTACTGGCATCTGTTGACAAACCAATAAACTGTTTCTGTAATCAAGATGTTACAAATGAGGATCACAAGCGAAATCATATTTGATGTATCTGCTCTTCACCGTGGAAAACTACCAGCATCATTGTATGTTGAAGACGTATTCTGACTGCTGTGTGCTGCCTTTGCCAGGGCACCATTTCCTCAGCCAAGGACGAGCCCCTCAAGGATGGGACTGATGGGCCGAACACAATCGACACTGTCACAGAAGCTCGATTGGGAGGTGGCGAAGAGACACTGTACAGCCCAGAGGATGGCCCTCCCTTGCATCACTCTGCCCCCAAGCCGTGCTCCTGAATGTGTGAATGGGCTTGCTCTGCCTGTGTGACACTTAAAACATCAATGATATCCTCAGGACAGTGTTCTGTAGGGGCGAGTACCAAGGCATGCTATACAGGCCAGTAAAGACATGTCTCAGTTGCGAAAGGGGATATGAGTGCAAATTTGCACGCTGTCCTGAACAACCGTCATTGCAAGTGGCTGCTCGTGCCAATAATTTTGCAGCAGCATAAGCTTAAGTACCACTTCCAACATTGGGTGTCTTGCGGTTGACACGTGGAGTGCACTAAGCTGTGGCATTACTACCGGCTCAGACATTATATATATATATTACACGGAGCATGCTTAGACATTGAGCACCATTGCCATTGCTATTGTCGAGGGCACTTTAGTACTGTGTCAACCAGATACTGAAGGCGCCAATAAATGAAGCTCACTCGCTCTAGAGATCAGATCTGGACAGCCCTTCACAAAATACAGCGCTGGCTGCTCCAAAATTTTATCCCTTCGAGGCGATCAGAGCATGATGTGAAGCCAGTCAAAATCCCTCTGGCATTTGTTATTCACTCTTTGAACAGCTGGCGGGCAGAGCACTCACATTCCCTCATCGTGGCTACAGAGGCTGACACAGACTGAAGTGCACTCGCTGTACAAGAATCAAAACTTACGCAGGCTGCAGCACCGAAGCAGACCCTGGCAGATCGACTGCCGTGCTGCAGGGCACTTGTGCAAAACAAAACGTACAATGTGCTATTGCTACATAGATATCTATGAACAATTTCCTAGCTGCGAGATGTACCAATGTTGGCTCCTGCAGTTGGGCTAAATCACTGTCCACGCTCAGATGAGATCTGTGGCGCCATGACGCTATACAAATGTGCTAACAAGCTGCCCACATGGAAGTACTTGCTCAGGAGAGGAAGGCCTCGGCAGAGGCGGGCTCATTGGAGTTCTCAACCACCCACTTCTTGAAGATGAAGGACGCCCGCTCTGGCTGCGTGTACGGCACCTGCACCGAACACATCACTCTCAATATATCACCAGGCCCATAATAATCAGTGTCGCCCCCTGGCTTTGTACGTCATTCCAGCAGCAGCTGCAGCCGTGCTTTGCATGCGCAATCAGCAGCTTGGATCGATGCTGAATGGTACAGGGTACTTATGCAGTTGCACTTGTTAAAACATGGCACATGCATACTCAAGGCCAGAAGGCGCAAAAATCGGTGTGGGCACAATGCAGGACCTCCTGATATGCTACTGACGTCTCCACCACGGAACGGAGTGCAACACTGGTGGGGTGACCTCTGAGACTGCCAAATAGAGAAGATTGAAACAGAGAGAGAGCGGCGGCGCTTGCCATGTGGCCGGCGTCGCGGATGGTGAGGAAGGTGAGTCCGCTGTAGCGCTCGTAGTAGCCGCCGATCTGCCCGGTGCCGGACCGCCACGGCCGCCAGCTGCGCACCACCGGCAGTCCCAGCCGCGCCAGCCACCGCCGCGTTCCCGTCACCTGCCACAAGCCCAGATATTCAACATATCGTTTTCTCAGACGTCCAAGGGAGTGCGTCATAATATATAACTAGACCAGAGATCCTGTCCCCGTGGGGTAAGTTGACATGCGCGGCAGCCCATCAAGACAAGCGCAGGGCTTGGCATGTTTGATTGCGAAATGGATCATGTCATCTTACTAGTGGCGCGGGGAAGGCTGCCTGCCCTGCAGCCAGCGACTGCAGGCGGGCTGCTATATGCATGTCTCAAGGTGTCAGATGCAAGACCCTCAGGCATGATCATGCAGCAGGGTCAGAAAAGACAAGGCAATCGAAAGCATGCACAGATGCACAGCTACATCCCCTGGATGCACGGATGCCCCCACAAAGTAGCCCGGCCACAGTGCGCCAAGGGATATTGGTTGAGCACTGGGCAGGATTGCTTGGGCTTCACCGGCACGATGGCGTCGACATCGCCGCTGTAGACCAGGATGTTGAGCTTGTGCTTCAGCAGCTCCCTGTACACCGGCAGCATGGACGACAGCAGGTCCTCCCTGTGCCCAGTCAGCATCAGATAGCGTGCGCAACACTCCCAGCCTTTGCTAGCGCAATGCAGTATGAAATTCTCTCCATCAAGATTCCTTGGAAAATTGGCGATCAATGAGCTCTCGGACGATCTAAAATTGCAGAGCATTCTCACGACTGCAAAAGAAACAGTGCACAGATACTTTTGGCGACAGCATTGCTTCCACCGGTCATGCCTGTGTAGCTGCATCCTGTTGCGTACGGTGCACTTGAACCAGAAAAGTGCTGCTGTGCATCAGCCATGGCGCGTCTGAGCCAATCTTCTTCAGGGCTGCTAGAGAACATGGCATGCAGATGATCCATGTTGCAGGGTGCAGCAACACCCCAGCAGATCAGCGATGGCAATGCCAGCCAAGCAGGTCTGGTGCAAGTCCGCCCCAAGTTGGAGGATCCAGTCCACTGCTTGATACAGAGCAGGACTTAGGTCCAGGGCACTACCTGGAGTAGTCGACATAGTCAGAGCAGCCCTTCCAGGCCCAAGGAAGCGTGTGCTCGCTGGCGTTGGCGTGGAAAGCGTGCTGTACGTCCGGCCGGTTGAAGTAGTCCTCCACCTTGCCGTCTATGCACGGGTCGTACTTGCCTGCAGCAATTGCATGCAACGACTCAGCAGACGCTCCAACTTGCAAGCATCTGGAAGTTTCAACCAGCCCCGTGAGCAGCGCACATCAGTCAGAAAGCCCACATGGTTCAATGCTGCTTTGCCAAGCTGGATCTTGGGTCTGACGGTCAAAGTGCTTGAAAGCAGTGCTGCCAGCAGGTGCATGCAGATATCAGAAAAGATACTTGAACTGCGTTTCAAATGCGCCGTAGGGATATCCTATGCTTGCAACCCGCAGCTGCGAGAATGCTCTGTGGCATCTGTGGCACCCAATAAGTCCAGAATTCTTTTCTTGCAAGATCTGTGTCTGCCAAAATCACCTGGTTCAGGCAGCGAGACCTTGGCAGCGAGCGCCATGGTCTGGAAGGGGGCGGCGGTGCTCTTCTGGGATGAGTCACCCTCAGTCAGCGCCCGTGTGGCGCCCAGCACGCGCGCGAACTGCTTCGCCTCTGCAGACGCGCGCTCGGGGCTGCACACGTCAGCGTAGATGTCGTATATGTTGATGCCCCCGTCCGCAAACCCGCTCTCCGCCTGGCTGTTGTTCACCCAGTCGTCGCAGCTCTGTGCGCATGCCCACAAAGAAACGATTGCTATACAATATGTGCAGTCCTGATTAAGAAAGAGGGGAAAAAGACATTTTGGCGAGGGGAGTGCAAAGCACACTAAGTGGCTAAATGACAGCTAGCTTTCGGACCACAGGTATCCCAAAATGCTAACATCTGGCAGACACAGGGAAGAATGTCTGTACTTTGTCATTGACAGTGTTTGGGCCAGGCAGAGCTCCAAACACTGCACCGGAAGACACCAGAACATGCCCTGAATGATATACTTGGTCCTCTTAAGCATGGCGGAAAGTGTTAGTGGTGCAGCAAGCCTGGCATGATTGGGCATATCCACTTATCATCCATTTCGGTGCGCACCTTGGCGCTGCCCTTAGTAACCGCCTCCACCTGCAGAGGCCCGATGCGTGAGAAGTTGCACTTGTTCATGAGACCGTTGCGCGTAGTGTCCGAGATGAGCGCGTGCGAATGCCAGAACTCCACTGCTCCCTTGTTGTCCTCCTCTGCATCCGTCCACGCGTTCCCTGCGCGATGAAGGGGAATTCAGAGAATGGCTTGCAATGCTTTGAAAGCGTCACACAGTATGGTTGCCCAAGAAGCCATGCTGCCAGAAGAGATAGATTTTGCATGCCTGCCAAAGAGTGTGTGCATTGCATCAGAATTCATGGAAAGCATCCTAAAGGCTCCAGCCCTCCAGTGCTGATGACAGTGAAAATTGAGATTCGTTAGATTTTAATGGATAAAACGTGCAGGTGCATGTCTGGCGCATTGATGCAGAATGATATAGGCGGGAGAGGGGAGGAAAAAGCCAAGACTGACCGACAAGGAAGCCCTTGAAGTTGATGATGGGGCTGTTGTCATCGCCAGAATTGTGTTCTGCCACTGCCAGTGCCAAATTTGGCACATAGTGCCCTGCAGCAACATTACAAGGAATGCTGAAAAATCTGCCTTGCACTGGCCACAAATTAAAAGTGTCGAGGGTCGTTAGGTGCTCCTTCCGGATGCTTGATCCAGAGCCTGGTAAATGGTGCTTTCTGGTGAGAATAAAGTGTGAACAAGTGGGAAAGCACCTCCATAAGATTCCCCAGCAATCCAGAACGGTCTGCCATCGTATGCAGGGAAGCGGTCAAAGAAGCCCAGCAGGAAAGTCAGGGCATCATTGGCTGTGCGCCTATCCCCTGCATGAAGAGCGCGCAAATCAGAATCCCACTAACAACGTGCAGCAACTTTTGATGACATCAGCTGGTACGTGAAAGAGCCAGAGCCTGACCTACAGTCGCATCTGTGGTTGTGTTGCTGTAAGACCAGCCCACAAATGCTGGGGACTCCAGAAAGATTATGTTGGCTGCCTGTGAAGCAAGAAAACCTTGAACCTTGATCTTCAGCCTTCGCTTTATGAGCCCTTCAAGGTTAGCACTTCATAGAAGCTAAATAAGAGAGACATGGCGAGACTAGGCCCGAAGCAGGTGATGATGCATACCTGTGTCCAGGAGTAGGGGTTTTTTTCAAGCTTTCCATTGGCTGCAGGGTAGAAGGGGCCCAACTCGGACATGAAGCCACTGCAGAACACCGCAAGGTACGCATTTTCAGCGACTGACTTTTTACATATCAGACAGGTGATCGTCCTTGCATAGATTGGCCTTACCTGGCAAGGCTGCTGCAGCCAGGGCCTCCATTGAGCCACAGCACCAGAGGCTTGCTCTTCGCGTTCTTGTAGGACTCTGCAAAGGCGTAGAAGAGTGCGCGCCCCGCGGTCTCGTTCACGGTTATGTACCTGCAGGTACAAGGCATGTGAATGAGCTAGATCAAGGTGCAACTATCCGCTGCGCCCATCGTTTTGTCACAAGAATCCAGTGAAGAATTCCGTAAATAATCAGACAGGTATCAAGACTAGGATCAATTCACAAAGACAAGAAGAGTCACTATGTGACGCTGCTGATTGCTAGCCTGAAGAGTGCAACGAGTGAGTAAAACCAAGGGCCCAAGCGGCTAATATTTCTGAACTGATGTTTAAAATGTAAATGCAGTAGTACATTGTTATAACACTTGATCTCAGCTGGCACCTGTGTGTTGCAAGCGTTTGCCCATCTTGAAGCATACCCTGAGTACAAATTGAAGTCCAGCTTGCCCCAGCCCGGTAGCTCGTCAACAGAATCAGCTAGAGCCTGTGCGGTGTAGCCTTTTGAGCTTTCGGCAGCCAAGGGCGCCTCAGCGGTAGGCAGACGTAGATGAGTCAATGAAGGTGATGGCGCAACAACAGCAGCCCCCGTGCGTCGTGACGTCCATTGCGCAATGCAATATAGTGCCACGATAATTGCTAGAACAGTCTTCATTGAGACAAGCTGAAGTACAACCTATCTCTTGGAGGACTGAGCAGCTCAAGCCTGGAGGAAGGCAAGCCTGTGTGCTCCCGTGTCTCAGGGCTCGACCCCCGTTTCAAAACCTAAGTAGGGATGAAAATATCTACAGGACGATCGGTTCGCTGTGTCTCGAAGACTTTCCCACGCAAAATGCTGTCTGGAAAGCCGTCTAAATGTATCTGGTTAGTATATTTCAACGAATTTTGTTTCGTAAAATTTGATGTTGCAGACCTGTAAAACGTCATTGTGAGTGGGTCGCTGGGCCTCCAATTCCTCGATGATGGCTTGGGCACACCGGCCTTATGGGGGCTTCATGTGTACGAAAAACACTGCGAAGAGCCCCACGACAGATGCCCATTGAAAGCTGGAGTAGGCGGCTGCTAGTCTGACTGCGCTGTTCACAATGAAGGGTGTGGCCATACAGTGCGATAGTGATTGCGTGTGCCTTTCAGCAAGATTGCGCGACACGGAACTGCCTGATTGCCAAACAAATGTACTGGATGTTTTGCAAGCTTTCTGATCTCCTCACAGCCGCAAGTGCAAATCAGGAGACAAAGCGACATAGCTTCCGCCTGCGTCAATCGATCACGACAGCCTCCACTTAGGGTTTCGTTATCAAGCCTTTGCCGATTGTTTCTGAAGACTTTGGACCTGTCTTGAATTAACATGAGACATCGAGCATTCAGCAATCTGCTTCAAGGAGCAGAGTTTGCCAGTGTTCATCCATGCTCTGGCAAGCTCGTCTTCGCTTCATCTCTTCAATGAAAAGGGTCAATAAGATAATGCGTTTGAAGTGGTCTCGGAACAGCCAAACCTTTCGGATAGTCGAGGAGACTGTTCTGAGCGCGTAGCGAACCTGCAATGCTTTTTGGATACGCAATATGCACAAGTGTCTTTGCCCATAGTACTTCGAAGACGCACTCACACCGCGCAGCAGGTTGGGATCGTCGCAGCCATGAGGGGAGCACCGCAGCTGCTGTGCTTGGCTGTGGGAGCTTGCATTCTTCAAGCATCATTGGCAGCAAGCTCACGAAGACAGCTGAAGGTTGAGCGCTGTCAGAATGGAATAGTTGGGGCGAACGATACTGCTGCCCGCTCACTCGCACGCTGAACACTCTGCGCTCTGTTATGCAGGACTCTGCAGAAAGCACTATTCCGGCGTCCGTGTTCCCAAAATTTGATATCCCTGGACTGTTGAAGCCTGAAGCACCTGCACCGGCGCCAGAGCCTCTAGTCCAGGCACGCAGTTCCGCCTGGAAGTCGCTTTGCAGCACATCGGAGGACACTCTCACCACTTAATATTGCTGGAGCATCAGAATACCGACTAAATTGAAGATTACTTGATACTTGGCTTGCAGACGGGTCTCATTCACGATGCAGTGGTCTGATTGTCGCTGGCTGACTGCAACCTAATGAGTTGGGAGTTTCCGAGGGGTTGTGACTTTGATTGTTGCCACCTTGCGCCTTGCAGGCCCAGTCTGGAAAGTTCGTGTTCAACACACAGCTGCCAGAGAGCGCGACAAACCTGGGGTTGGGTGCTGTGGCCTTCCCTGGATCGTCCAAGAATGACCTGTGGACGACTGTGGGCAAAAACATCACCCTCTTCCTGGAGCAGCAGTTTGGTGAGAGCTTGCCCTTACACTTTTAATGTGGAGCCCAATAGCTAAGTGTAACTCAAAGTCAAAGGTTCTGATGTTTCAGAGGGCGTGACTTCATAGGAATTTCATGCTCGCAGCACCCTCAGAGGAGCAGACGTGGGTCAGGAAATGATGTATCGCTCAGTAGCAGTGTTGGCAAGGAATTGTGGTGTGCAATGGGTCTGGTATGCGGCAATGCCCTAAAATTGAATCGAAAGTTCCCTCTGCACTGCTTCTTAGTCAAGTACAGCGCAGCCTTGCAGGCACTCTTCCTTTGCGGAAATTTTTATTATTATTACGCGCTTTTCCTGCCGAAGGCAAGGTGCGTCTGCAGACAAGCTGCA
>JADEYI010000517.1_pt1 | contig 51719 bp, 45 predicted proteins | sample 8542331 | NCBI WGS metagenome assembly JADEYI01 (sample SAMN16510988, study PRJNA670497) | mine drainage metagenome | isolation source: biofilm near Copperflume 1 | place: Germany: Marsberg coppermine Kilianstollen | collected 2018-02 | reverse complement strand
GTGTGTGACTCGCCGTCGCACCCGCAGCCCCGATCGCCATCGTGCCAGCAAGGAGCCGTTGCTTGGCGGGAATGTTCGCGACGCGCTGCCACAGGCTATCGGACGTGAAGGCTGCCAATGGCAGCAGGCCCGCCCCGGCTGCCCGGGAGTCGCGAAATAGCCGTGCCCCACCTTGCCATGCGATTAGCACCGCTGCACCACCAAAGAGAAGGGGAAGCGGGTTCACCCCCAGGAGGAGCAAGACCCCGGCCCCGATCGCCACGACCGCGTGCGGCGAACCTTTGACCGCGGTGCGTCGTAGTCCCCAGAGTGCCAGCGCGATGATGGCGATGATGACCGGCTTCACTCCGTAGAGCAGGTCCTTCGATATCGGCAGCGTCCCAAAGCGGACGTAGGCCCACGCAAACGCCAATACCAGCACCATCGCCGGCAGGATGAAGAGCGCCCCGGCCAGGATGAGCGCCCGCCACCCGGCGCGCCGGTAACCGAGCAGGATAGCCAGTTCCGTGCTGCTCGGGCCGGGGATGAGGTTCGCCGCACCGAAGAGGTCGAGGAATTCCTGCTCGGAGAGCCAGCGCCGGCGCTCCACCATCTCCCGGCGCATCATCGCGACATGTGCAGCGGGCCCCCCGAAGGCCGTGCACCCGAGCCTCAGGAAGACGCCCGCCACTTCGCTAAGCGAGCCCGCTGACGTCCCCCCCGCCACCTCACTCATCGGCGTTGCCCGGAGATCCGGCCCCTGCCGGCAACGGCGGTCGTCTTTGCTGCCACGGGGCAACACTACGCGAAGGGCGCCTTGCAGGGTGGGAGGCCCCGGTTGCCGATCCGCCGATGAACCTGCGTCCGCGCATCTCCAGGACCCTGCGACGTGCGGAAACGGCTCTGGAACGGCATCAGGGGGTCTCCGGTGCTCCCAAAAGAAACAGGACACAATTGGCTCGTTATCATATATACTTCCCCTCAGCCGCTCAGCCGCTCAGCCGCTCAGCCGCTCAGCCGCTCAGCCGCTCAGCCACGGCCCGGACGCTGTCCAGTTCGAGGGTAAATCCGCAAGCCGGGACGGCTCCGTCCTGGCCGGCAAAAAACGCGCTGACCACGCGGCCAGCGGGATTGGAGGTAGGACGAAAAGGCATATCACAATCTGCTTCCACCCATGCCTCTGATTCCTTGAAAGGAGCTCTCCGTGACAACCATGATGTATATCGGGACGCACGGTCCCGACGACCCTACTCGCGCCACCTTCCCGTTCCACTTTGCCAGCGGCGCCCTTGATGCTGGCTTCAACGTGAAAGTCCTGCTCGTCGGCGATGGTGCACTCCTCATGAAGGAAAGCATCGCCCGCGAAGTCCGTGGCGTGGCGGTACCGGTGCTCGCTGACGTCATGAAGGCCGTCGCCAGCCGCGGCGGCGAGATCTTTGTCTGAGGGGCTTGCGCGGTCGCCCGTGGGGTGACCGAAGACGAACTGAAGCCCTTCAACGCATCCTTTGGCAGCCCGAAGGCAGCGGCCGAACTGATGGCCGCCGCCGACCGCGTAGCGACGTTCTAAGGATCGACCATGAGTACACCAGCACCGGGTACCTCACGCGTCGACCGGACGGAACTCAGGAGGCGCGTTTCCGAAAAGTATCGCGACGTCGCCCTGAATCCCGAACTCGGCTTCCACTTCCACACCGGCGCACCGCTCGCGCAGATGCTCGGCTACCCGGACGGCATCATCTCGCGCCTGCCCCCGGCCTCGGTGGAATCCTTTGCGGGCACGGGGAACCCGTTCCTCTTCGGCGACCTCCAGCCCGGCGAGACGGTCGTCGATGTCGGCTGCGGGGCCGGCCTCGATAGTCTCATAGCCGCAACCCAGGTTGGTCCCCGTGGCACCGTCATCGCCATCGACATGACGGCCGAGATGCGCGCCAAGGCAGCACGCGCGGCCAGTGAGGCGGGCCTGAAAAACATCGATATACGCGAGGGATTCGCCGAGCGTCTCCCTGTCCCGGAAGCCACCGCCGACGTCGTTATCAGCAACGGCGTCATCAACCTTTGCCCCGACAAGCTCTCCGTCTTTCGCGAGCTCTTTCGAGTGCTCAAACCCGGCGGCCGAATCCAGGTCGGCGACATTCTTGTCCACAAGGAGGTCCCACAGGATGCAAAGGACGACATTGAACTCTGGAGTGGCTGAATTGCCGGCGCTCTGCTCGAAGCAGAGTGGCGCCAGGTCCTGGCGCTAACCGGTTTCAGGGACGTGCTGATGTCGCACGAAGTCGATGTGTTCAGCGGAAGCAAACATGAATCCGACGCGAAGGAATTCGACACACGGGGAGTGACTGTTTTCGCGACCAAACCCGCGTAACCACGCCGTCGCAGTAGGGGGCCTTTGCCCCGCGCTCACTCGAGCGAAGCGAAGAACCGGTCGAGCGCGCCCAGCACGTCCGCCCGCCGTTCGAGATGGACCCAGTGGCCGCTCTCGATCACTTCGGTGCGCGTGCCGGGAGCGAACTCCTCGAGCTTCGAATAGTAGTCCGGCTGCGGCTGCGAATCGAGTGAAAGCGATGGTTGGTTGCCCAGGGCGGCCATCAGGGCGTCGCTGCGTTCGCCCAACTCGGAGAGCGTGAACTCGAAGAGCGGCGCCCACAGCGCTTGCCCGACTTCCACCGGGGTCGCCTCCATCGTACGCAGCACCAGGTCGCGGTCTGCCTGCGGCATGGCGGAGCTGATCATCGAAGCGAAGAGCTGCTTGCGGAACGCCATGTGCGTTTCGGGGGAGCGGATCACGCCCTCGAGGCTGCGCATCTGGCTCCCGAACCCGCGCAGGTCGAGCATCTGGTCCTCGACGACCACCCCACGTGCAAATCGCGGGAATCGGCGCGAAACATCGGCCGCCAGGTAGCCCCCAAAGCTGTGGCCGATAACGACTGGCCGCAGCACGCCGAGTGACTCGCAGAGCGCTGCAACGTCGTTCGAAAGCGCCTCGGCGGAGTAGCAGTAGTCGCGCGGGAGCCCCGACTGGCCGTGTCCACGCATGTCCGGGGCGATGCAACGGAAACGCCCACGCAACGCAGGGGTCAGGCCGCTCCAACCGCCCGAACTATCGCACCAGCCGTGAAGGAACACCACCGCAGGCAGGTCTCCGCCAGTGTCCTCGTAGTGCAGAGTGACCGTGGGTCGTTCGAACGCTGGCATCTGCTTCCTCCCTGGCGCGATCACAGCGCACGAGTTCGCGATCGGTGGCCACCCACGCCCAATATACGCGAATCGCTCCCGCAGACGGCAAACCACTCTCGTCTCTCGTCTCTCGTCTCTCGTCCCTGTACCCTACAGCCATGTCCGAGCCAAACTGCCACTACTGTGATCGGCCAGCCGAGGAGGAATGCCCAACCTGCGGCCGCCTCTACTGCTCGGAACACGGGGACGACGTCTGCCTGCGCTGCATGACCCCCGAATCGGCGGCGCCCGGGTCGCTTGTCTACCGGGGGTCGGTTCTGGCTCTCCTCGTCGCCGTGGCCGTCGCGATCTTCCTGATCGTCCGGCCGCCGCAGAGCCCAAGCACCAGCGACACCGTTCGGACGATCGCCACCGCCACTCCCGCTACTGGTGCGACCGCCACGCCGACACCCCCGGGAACTCCCGCACCCGCAGGCACGACCAGCGGGGCCGCGCCCTCCGCTTCCGCGCAGCCATCGGCATCCGCTTCGGCGAATGCCACCGGGTCCACGACCCCGGCGCCAAAGACCTATACCGTCAGCGCGGGAGACACACTTTCTGGAATTGCCGCCGCGCATGCGACCACCGTTGATGCAATCGTGGCACTGAACCCAGGAGTCACCGCAACCGGGCCGCTCGCCATCGGCACTGTGCTGAAGATGCCGTGAACTGGAAAGACGACCCGGAAATCGAGGCAGAGATCCAGCGCCGCGGCGCCCGTGGTTCGCTGGTCCGTACCGTTGTGATCTGGATGCCGCTCTTCCTCGCCTGTGCACTGGCCACACTGTTCTTCCTTGCCGACACAGCGACGGGCGGGAGCCACGGCGGGACGTGGGTGCTCGTGATGGTTCTCGGCGTCCTTTCCGTGCTCTTCGGCTTCCAGGGCATCCAGGCGGCTCTCGACCTGCGCACAGCCCCCCGTGAAGAGTCGGGCTTCGTCGAACGCCGTTGGGCGCGTCGCGATTCCCTGGTGATGCAAACCCAATACATGCGCCTTGGCAGGCACATCCTGCGGGGTGAGGCGGGCCTGCTCGAACACATCTCCGAAGGCGACTACGTGACCGTGAGCTTCTACCCTCATTCGGCAGTCATCGTCTGGGTGGCGAAGGAGCAGCCGCCAGAGGGTCTCGCGCCTCCCGCAACTCGCAAGCGCCGCTGACGGCACTTCGGCGGGTACCACATGGCCCCTTTTCGGCCCGGAACTTGTAGAATCCGCCGTCATGGCTGCCCACTTCGAACGTCTCGCCGCCTACACCATGCGCGAGCTCCCGGATGATGACCGCCCCCGCGAGCGGCTGCTCGCCCACGGCGCAGAAGTCCTGAGCGATGCCGAGCTCGTCGCGATCCTGCTCCGCTCCGGTCCTTCCGGCGAAAATGTTGTGGAGATGGCACGGAGGCTCATCAACGAGTCGGGGGGCATCGCCGGCCTCGCCCGTGCCGACCTGAAAGCCCTCCAACGCGTGCGCGGCCTCGGGCCCGCCAAAGCCGCCGAACTCGCCGCCGCCATCGAGCTCGGACGCCGGGTGCAGCAGGTTGACCCAGACTCGCGCCCCATGCTCGGCACCCCGGAAGCGGTCTCATCGCTCCTCGGGCCAAGGCTCACCGGTAAGACAAAAGAGCACTTTTTTGCTATCTGTGTGGATACGCGCTCACGCCTCCTGGGCTCGTTGACGCCCCTCCTGCGGGGCACCGTCAACGCCGTCAGCGTCCGCCCCGCAGAGGCCTTTCGCGAAGCGATCGTCATCGAAGCGCCGTCCGTCGTCCTCGTCCACAATCACCCCTCCGGGGACCCACGCCCCAGTGCCCCCGACCTGACCGTCACCAAACTCCTCTATGCAGCCGGGCAACTGCTAGATATCGAAGTCCTGGACCACGTCATCATCGGCCAGAACTCATTCTTCAGTTTTCAGAAGGAGGGCATCTCGTTCGGCCGCGACGCCTCCCCCTGACGCGCCGTTCCAGCCGGCGCGATTCCTTTCCAATTCTTCTGCCCCCAATGAACGTGTCGCTCGAACCTGCTAACGTGTCCTGCGATGAAGCACCTTCGCCTCCGCACGGCGTCCTTCTTCGTGCTGATCACTGTCGCCGTCCTGCTGTCGGCGGGTGGTGGTCGCGGGGTGGCAGCGGCAAGTGTGCAGGCCAGCACTTTGAGCTGGCAAAACTGCACGCCCGCGGGCTACCAGTGCGCTACCCTCGATGTCCCGCTCGACTACGCCGACGCTTCAAAGGGCACTATCCGCCTCGCGCTGACGCGATTGCCTGCCACCAGCCCTTCGCAGCGCATCGGTTCCCTGCTCGCCAATCCCGGCGGCCCCGGCGCCTCCGCGATCGACTTTCTCCACAACTGGGCGCCTGGCCTCGCGCCCGAGATCCGCAGCCACTTCGACCTCGTCGCGTTCGACCCCCGCGGGGTCGGCCAGAGCTCCCCGATCGTCTGCCACGCAACCATCCAGGCCCTTGTCGCCGTCAACCCATCGCCGAGCACTGCTGCAGGCTGGGCGGCGGCCGATGCTGCCGCCAAGACCTTTGCCGATGGTTGCGCCGCCAAGTACGGCAACATCCTCCCCTATCTCGGGACCAAGAACGTCGCCCGCGACATGGAGAGCGTGCGCGTGGCACTGGGCGACCCAAAGCTCACGTACCTTGGCTATTCCTACGGCACGGCGATTGGCGCCGTTTACGCAGACATGTATCCCACCCACGTTCGTGCCATGGTGCTCGACGGCGCCGTCGACCTCGCACAGACCTTCGAACAGATCAACCAGACGCAGATGATCGGCTTCGAGCGCGCCTTTAACGCCTATATCGCCAACTGCCGCGCCACGCGCTGCATGGGCAGCCTCGACCCCCAGACGACGATCGAGGGGCTCATCGCGCAGGTCACGAAGCAGCCCCTCCCCGCGCCCCAGGCCGACCGCCCCGCCGGCCCGGGGGAGGTCCTCACCGGTATCATTTTCTGTATGTACAGCCAGCAGGAATGGTCCCAGCTCACACTCGCCACCCGGCTCGCCATGCAGGGAGACGGCAGCGGCTTCGTCGAGCTCACCGACGCCTACCTTGAACGCAACCCGGACGGCTCCTACCCGAACCTGCTCGAAGCGAACGCAGCCGTCAACTACGTCGATGAAAGTTGCCCGAAGGACCCGAGCGTCTACCCCGCGATGGGCGAGCGCTTCGCGAAGGTGGCCCCACACTTCGGCGAGTCCGCAGCCACTTCCGGCGTGATGTGTGCCTATTGGCCCGTGACGCCTGACCCGCCTGCCGTCCCCAAGGCCCATGGCGCTCCCGCCATCGTCGTGATCGCCACCACCAACGACCCGGCGACGCCTTACGAATGGGGCCTCGCGATGAGCAAGCAGCTCGAATCGGGCCGCCTCATCATCCACCGCGGTCAGGGCCATACCGTTTATGCCTCGGGCGATGCATGTGTCGATAACGCGGTCAATGCCTACCTCATCAACCTCACCGTCCCCCCGGTTGGCCTCACGTGCGGGAATGGCCCACCCCCGCCCGAGGCCGGCTCAACCGGCGCTGCGACACCCGGCGCCACCTCGTCGGCCGTAGCTTCGCCGTCGCCCTCGGTTACCGCGACGGTGGTTCCGAGTGCTACTGCACCGCTGCCCCCGAGCACCGGCTCCGCTTCAGGCGCGCGCAGTAGTGGCGCGACCAACGTCGCGATCATCGCCGGTGGCTTCGTCGTGCTGGCGCTCCTCGTTGCCGGCACGGTTGTGTTCCTCCAGCGGCGACAGTAACAGGTGGCCCACCGGCTCATCGCTATCGACCTCGATGGCACGCTCCTCAACTCTGCCGGCCGGCTGTCGCAGCGGACGGCGGACGTCTTACGGAAGCTCGTTGGTAGCGGCGTAGTGATCGCCCCGGCGACTGCACGGTGGTATCAGGCCGCGGTCCAGCCGTTCGCGCCCCTCGGCCTGTCCACGCCTGCAATCTCCGCCGGCGGCGCCGACGTCCGCGCCCAGGACGGCCGGGTGGTGCTGCAAACTCCGCTGCCACCCGCCTTCACGGCCTTCATCGCAGATCTTGCCGATCGCGCGGGATGGACCGCGACGCTCTCGACACCGTCGGGGGCGTTCCGCCGCTCCAACGAGCTCCCGCCGTGGGCGGCACACGCGCCCGGATGGCTCAAGCCTGTCACCACCCTTGCTGGCGCGGACCTCGATGAGCTGCTCTCTGTCCTTGTCGAGCTCGGCGATTCCAGTGATGAGCTCGCTGGCCTCTCAGCGTGGGACGAGCAAATCGCTGTCCGCAGCGCCCGTGCGTTCAACGGCAATCAGCTCGTCAGCGTGACCGCCCGCGCTGCCGACAAGGGCGCCGGGCTTCGCGCTCTCTGCGCCGCCCTGGATATCCAGTTGCAGGACACCGTTGCCATCGGCGATGACGAGGTTGACCTGCCAATGTTCGAGGCGGCCGGCCTTTCCATTGCCATGGGCAACGCCGGCGCAACGGTGCGCGCCGCCGCCGATATGGTCACGGGCAGCGCCGACGAGGACGGAGTCGCCACCGCCCTGCTGGGACTTTGAGATTTGTCCCGTCAACAGGCGCAGCGCGCACCAGCAACGGCCGCCCCGCATACAATGAACACCATGCTCGACGGCGACTCCCGCCTGCTCATCACATCAGAAGAGCTCGAATCGCTTGCTTCGGAATGGGAGGTCCTGCACGCACATGTGCCCGGACGCCTGCCGTTCACCCATCCTGCGTGGCATCGGATCTGGTTGCGTCATTTTGGGGCCAGCTCCGCCCCGGTCTTTCTCTCCCTGCGCGATGGTGAGCAGTTGGTGGGCGTGATGGCACTCGATATGGGGGTCGGCCACGCCCGCCAGCTCGGCGACCCCAACGTCTGTGACTACGCGGGCCTCCTCTCCCTCCCGGGCTACGAAGAGCCCTGCGCCGAAGGCGTTCTCGAATGGCTCGTGGAGGACTTGACTCCTGCACTCGACCTCTGGGGCGTCCCCGCCGATATGCCCCAGCGTGCCGCCTTCGTGACTGCTGCCGAGCGTTGGGGGTGGTCATCGGGCGAAGCGCCGGAAGCCGTCTGCCCGGTCGCGACGCTAGCCAGCACCTGGGATGAATTCCTCGCTGCGCTCCCGAAGCATGACCGGCACGAACTGCGCCGGAAGCTGCGTCACCTGGACGCTGCCGGCGCTGTCTCGTTCGAAAGCGTGACCGCGCCGGACGCCGTCGCCGCAGGCATGGATCGTTTCCTCGAACTGATGCACCTCAGCCGCAACGATAAGGACGAGTTCCTCACCCCCGCGATGGAAGCGTTCTTTCGCGACGTCGCGACCACCTTTGCGGGGCTCGGCATGATTCGGCTCTCTTCACTCAGGCTCGATGGCCACACGGTGGCTACACTGCTCAGCTTCGAGAACGAGTCGACAGAGTTTCTCTACAACAGCGGCTACGACCCTCTTCATGGCCACCTCGCCGTGGGCCTGCTCTCCAAGGCCCACGCTATTCGTGACGCCATCACTCGCGGCAAGCAGCGCTTCGACTTCTTGCGCGGCGAAGAGCACTATAAGCGCCAGCTCGGCGGCGTCCCGCGCGAAGTATTGCAAATGCACCTGCGCCAGAAGTAGCGATTGGCAGCCGCCGCGAGCGGCGTAACCTCGTTCGGATTGGAAGGAAGAGATGGAACCGTGGTGGCGTCCAATCTGGCGGTTTGTCGTGTGGCTCGTCCTGCTTCAAGCAGCCGTCTGCGCCGTCGCTGGCGCACTGGCAATCTGGCGCGGGTGGGCCATGGAGGGACTGGCTGTGGCCATCGCGGTTGGTGGGCTCGCCGTCGGCACGGCCGGCACCATCCCACTCTTCTTCCGCACGCCAACGATTCGCGCGCTCGGCTCACGATCTGGTGGAGCGTTCCAACCGCTGGACATCGCGGCCCAGCAAGCTGCCGAGATGCTCCCTGGCGGCCTCAACACGCTCATCGAGGATGACCGCGAGCGGTCGGTGGCAGCGGTACCATCGGGCATGGTTGGTATCGCTGTGGCGGCTCTGTCCCTGGTCCTGGCCTACCTCGTGAGCCTTCTCTGAGCGCCGCTTCTACCCGATAACCGCCTCCACTTCAATTTCCACGAGGTGCTCCGGCGATATCAGCGCTGCCACCTGCACCATCGTCGCCGCCGGCCGGATGTCGCCGAATACTGCCCCGTGTGCACGCCCATACTCCTCCCAGCGAGAGATGTCGGTGACGAACATGCGCGTCCGCACAACGTCGGCGAGCGTCGCACCGGCCTCCGTGAGCGCCCGCTCGACAATCTCGAAGCAGCGCAGCACTTGCGCGGCCGGGTCTCCGGCGCCGTGTACGGTGCCATCGGGGTTCGTCGCGGTGGTTCCCGCAACGAACACGTGATCGCCAACGCGGATGGCCCGCGAATACCCAATAACTGCCTCCCATGGCCCGCCGGACGAGATCCTCTGCCGGGTCACGCTGGCTCCCCGCCTTCGTCTTCCACCGTTTGTGCCGCCTCCCAGAGGGCTCGCTGGGCGTCAGAACGGCGGGGCACTCCGATCCCGAGGTGCCGGTATGCCGCTGGCGTTGCCACTCGCCCGCGCGGAGTCCGCTGAAGAAAGCCACACTGCAGCAGGAACGGCTCGTAGACGTCCATGATGGTGTCCGACTCCTCGCTGATCGACGCCGCAATCGTCTCCAGGCCGACAGGGCCCCCGCCAAACTTGTCGATGATAGCGCGGAGCACGCTGCGGTCGGTGTCGTCGAGTCCCAGGTCGTCAATATCGAGCAGCACCAGCGCTGCTCGCGCCGACTCCAGCGTGATCGTGCCGGAACCGCGCACCTCGGCGTAATCGCGCACCCGCCGGAGGATGCGGTTCGCGATGCGGGGAGTTCCCCGGGACCGGCGCGCCACCTCGAAGGCCGCGTCATCTGGGAGCGGGACGCCGAGGATTGTGGCGGAGCGCTTGACGATAGTCGTGAGCGTGTCAGCGTCGTAAAAATCAAGGCGGTAGACGGAGCCAAAGCGGTCGCGTAGCGGTGCACTCACCATGGCGTAGCGCGTGGTCGCCCCGATGAGCGTGAACTTCGGCATTGCCAGGCGCACCGAACGGGCGCCCGGCCCTTTCCCGATCATCAGGTCTAGGGCATAGTCTTCCATCGCCGGGTAAAGGATCTCCTCGACTGCGCGCGAAAGCCGGTGGACTTCGTCGATGAAGAGGATGTCGTGCTCTTTGAGGTTCGTGAGGATGGCCGCGAGGTCGCCCGGCCGCTCGATTGCGGGGCCGCTCGTCGTGCGGATGGCCACGCCCATCTCATGCGCCAGGATGTTCGCGAGCGTGGTCTTGCCGAGGCCGGGAGGGCCGTAGAGCAGTTGGTGATCAAGGGCGTCGCCCCGTTGCCTCGCCGCTTCAATGGCGATCGATAGGTTCTGGCGTACCCGTGCCTGCCCGGGAAAGTCATCCAGCGCTTGCGGGCGCAGGGATCTCTCCATTTCGGCGTCATCAACGCTGACCGTGGGGGCGACGATGCGCTCTTCAGGCGGCATCGTTCGAGTATACCGGACGCATGTTCTGAAGGCTCCGCGCCCCGGTCCGTCCGCGCTGGACGTGGCCCTGCGAGCAGCACTGGCGCTTGCGCAAAGGGAGCCAAGCGCTCGGCCACCGAACGTCCACGCGACGGCTGCGACTTTTTGCAGTGCGTTTACGCAGATTCCGGCAGCGTTTCATATCTCCGCGCTACGCTGCTCAGCGAAGGAGGTGGGTGATGGCACAGTCTCTCCCCCCGGGTGTCGCTTCGCATCTGCGTACCAGCAGGTACGTGCAGCGGGAACGGCCCGCAGCCAGCATCCCCTCCCGCATCCGCACGCTGCGCCCTGCGTGCGAACCAGTGTCCCGGCCGATGTCTGTCTCCCCCACCATCGGCCTCATCCTTGCCCTCCGGGGCCCATGGGTCTGAGGGGCCCCGGATCCCCTCCCGCTCGGCATCGACACTCTCTCCTACCTCTCCAGTCCCGTCGAAGCCCGCAAAACGGAAAAGCCCGCTTTGGCCAGCGGGCTTTTCGCTTGTCCAGAAAGTTGCCGGCTCCGGCCGCCCCGCACGTGCGCTATGCGGGGACCGGCACTCCGAGACGCACGACAGGGACGGGCACCGAGGCGAAGAACTCCGCAATCGCTCCCCCTTGCAGCAGGCTCGACACGTAGATGTTCCCGGCTGGCACGCGGTCCGTGACCGTGGCCTTCGCGCGGATGGTTAGAGCTCCAGCGCTGATCTCGATCTCGTCACCGGTGTGGATGCCCAGCCGCTCGCCGTCCTCTTCGCTGACCTGAATGCGGTCGTAGCGGTGCAACTTTTCTGCTTCGGGGTGTCGCAGTGCCGCTGCGTCCAGAGCCGTGTACAGGTCACGTCCCGTAATGACGCGGATGCCGTCGCCGGCCCCGATCGCCGGCACCGGGACGATCGTCCCCTGGCTGCTCGCCGCAACAGTGAGCCGCACGCCATCGCCCACGAGCAGGTCGTATGCGGGCTCATAGTCCGGGTTGGCCGCGGATATTTGACCCATGATCGCGTCGGCCGTCTGTGGCAGTTCCAGCCCCAATTCGGCTCCGAGGGACTGCAGCGCGTGCAGCATCGTGACCGCTTCGCCTTCCGGACGAATCGCAGCGGATAGGCGCTGCACGCGGAAGTCGCCCTGCGTATATGTGCCGGTCGATGCGTAGGCACGCCCTTCAGCGATCACCACGTTTGCCCGCTTGGCCGTCTCATGCAGGACGTTGTCGATCACAATAATTGTCTCGATCCCGCTGAGCGCCTCGGTTGCGCCGGGGAGCCGCATCGTCGGGTCGTCACGCACGACCAGCAGGCCCGCCAGGCCCGCGAGTGGGTCCGGGGTGCCGCTCGCACCGACGCCCAGGTCCAGCAGGCCGTGGACGTTCACTTCTGGCGGAAGCACCGCCAGATTGTTCGAGGCATGATCCCCAAAGAGTGCGATGGCAACGTTCGCCGCGCCACCAGCCATGCTGCCCGCGAGTTCCGGGCTCACCGGGTTTGGCGCACAAACGATCAGCGTCTCATCCCTCGGCCCGTCCTTCAGCACTTCCGCCGCGCGGGCGATGCTCCCACCCGGAGCCGCCCTGCCCGCGAGCGCCTCGGCAATTTGCGCCGCTGCGACCCCCTCCTCGCCGCCCTGGCACTGCACCCACACGGCCGAATAGTCGACCAGCTCGCTCCGCAATGCGCCCACTACCACCAGTTTGGCATGGTGATGCACGACCGCATCTTTGATCCGCACACTGGCAACGTTGTGGCTCTCTTCGAGGTCGTCCGCTATCACCACGATTGCTTTTGCGTCCTTCAGCCGCGTGAGATCCGTCGCCATCCGCCATGTACCAAGGCGAGCCTCAAGGGCTGCCTTCGTGGCGCGGATCACCGGGCCGAGTGAGGTGTCGGCCGTCGCGGCGAGCGCTTCCCTGGCAATCCGCCCTGCCAGCCAGGCCTCTTCGTTGGTCACCGTCGCTCCAACGAGTACGCCCACGCGCCCGCGGCTCGCTGCGCCCTTGAGCATCTGCGCCGCCTCGGCAATTGCATCGGCGAACGTGGCCGGAGCCTGGATCTGGCCCCGCCGCACGAAGTGCTTGCCCAGCCGTTCGCGCGGCTTCAGCGAGTCGTAGTGATAGCGCCCGCGCACGCAGATCTGGTCGCCACTCACCGGGTTTCCGGTACCTGGCCGCACGATCACGCCCCGTCCATCCTTGGCGCCCAGCTTGATGCTGCAGCCGACGGCGCAGGAATCGCAGGTGGTCGAAGTCCAGGTCTCCGCCTTAGCTACCCATTTGTTCGGGTGCTCCATCAAGGCGGCCGTTGGGCAGACATCGATGCAGGCACCACTGAAGTCACAGTTGCTTTCATGGATTGGCCCGCCCGCACCAAACGCGATGCGCGTGTCCCAGCCCTTACCGCTGAGCGTGATCGCGCCCGTGTGCCGCTTCTCTTCGCACGCGCGTTCACAGCGGGTGCAGATGATGCACATCTGCGGGTCGAACTCCATGAACGGGTTCGCCCGGTCCGCCGGCGGCTGCTGTGTCTGGTAGAACGACCGCTCTTCGCCCACCCATGGTTCATAGCCCGACATCCCGACCATTTCGCACGTTGCCTGCAATTCGCAGCGGTAGTTCTTCGAGCACGTCAGGCAACGGTGGGTGACCACGTCGTCGCGCAGGCAGATGTCCCCGGGGTGGCAGTGCTCGCGGCGGTGGCACGTGAGGCAGCGGTCGCTGTGGTTGGCGCATATGATGCCGACCACAGCCTTGCGGGCCTGCTTGACCTCGTCGGAAGCTACAGTGACCTTCATCCCGTCCTGCACGACCGCCGTGCAACTCAGCTGCAGGCCCGGAGGCCCCTCGATATCGACGAGGCACGAGCGGCAGCCTGCGTATGGCTTCAAACCATCGATGTAGCAGAGACTGGAGACATAAAATCCGTTGTTCTTGAGGACTTCCACGAGCGGCGCCCCCGCGGACGCCTCCACCTGCTGACCATCGACGGTGATCGTGACCATTAGCAATCCTGTGTATGTGTTCCGCGCGCGACCGGTGCCACGAGGCACTCTACCAGATCGTGAATGTCTGCACGAACGGCCACGCTGACCGGTGCAGCCCGCTCATTTCGTCCTCCGGGCATCGTCCGAGCGGTCCGGCAAGCGGCCGTTGCTCCTACAGGCGGTGGAAGTCTGCCTCTGGCGCGGGAGCCCGCATCCCGTTGGGATATACCTGCCCGTGCGTCTTGAGGAAGCCTTGCGCCACCTCCGTTAGCCGGTGCTTGTCGCGGTACATTTCGTCGAACTGGTAGACCGCATCATCCAGTGGCCCGCCGGGCTGGATCGCCTCGTAGGGGCACGCCTCCGTGCAGAGGCCGCAATACATGCAGATCCGGAAGTCAATCTCGTAACGGTCGATGTTGCGGCGGCCCTCCGCGTCCTGGCTCGTCGCGACGAGGATGCAGCCATCGGGACACGCTTGCGCACAGGTGCTGCACCCTGTGCACCGCTCTTCGAACCAGAGCAGGTTTGTGCGTGCGTAGACGGGCACGTTCCGCGTTTGCTCGGGATATTGGAGGGTGGCCACGGGCTTGAACATGCTGCGCAATGTCAGCCCCATGCCCCTGGCCATGCCTTTGCCGTACGCCATTAATCCCTCACACGGAACGGCACGCGCCGCGCCCTTCTCTCGCCGAGTCTAGCAAAGGGGGTTTGTGATGACAAACACGATCGCCAGCGGCTTACCCGCGCCGGATCCAGACGCGGTGGATCAGTACGGTCTCGCTCACCGCCGCGGCCTCGGTGGCCGGTGTGGTGGGCTCGGTCGTCGCCTCAGCCTGGCCCTCACGGCGCGCCGTGGGCCGCGATCGAAAGGCGTTGCCCGCTTGTTTCGCCGCGTGGCTCGCCGCCGACCGCACGAGGTACTTTCCTGCCACGCTGGCACCAATCTGCAGTGCGGTGCCGATGGCGAGGGCAGTAACGGCTTTCTTCACCGGGGCTGGCAACGGCGCGCGCTGTCGCTCCACGCGCACTGGCGCGGACAGCCCGCTCTTCACGAGTGGCATCGCCGGCGCCGCCCGCAACGCTGCCACGAACATGCCGCACTGGCGGCAATAGTTGTCGGCAGGGCCATAAGGAGCGCTGCAATCAGGGCAGTCCAGCGAGGTATCAGTCATTGCCGCGCATTATAACCTTCCTTCGCAGACTGCCACCCTCTTCCTCAGAAAGTGCTCGTTGCCGCGCGACCGCTATAAGTCCGCGCGGCTTATGGCACTCTCCACCGTATCCGTTAGGTCGAGGGGCGTCGGCGGGGGCAACGCCAACGAGCCAGCAGCCACCGCTCGCAGAGTTTCCACCAGGAAGGGCCGCTCTCTCCGGACTCCCCGGGCGCGAACGTCCTGGAAGAGCGGCGTCTCTTGTATCTCTGCCACGGCGGCAGTAGCCCCTGAAACCTCTGCCCAAAGCGCAGCGTTCGAGTCGTCTTTGATGCCATACCGGCAGAAGCTCAGGACCGGCCCGCGATCCACATCCCCGGTGACGAGGTTCATCATGCAGCCCGACTCGGTTGCACCCGAGGCGATGAGCGAGCGGATCACTTCCTGGTAGGTGCCGATTGGACCATCGGGCAGAGCCGGGTGGTCGTTGATGAAGCGGAACCGCGTGTGCAGCGGTTCTGTCGCAATGAGCATGTAGCCGAACATCACCCCTAATTCGAAATCGTATCTCGCGAGCTTCGAAGCGACGGCAGCGTCGTAGTCCAGCCGCCAGGGTTGCAACGGTTCACCCGGCCGCGAAAGCGCACCCCCCTTCTCCTTGCGAAAGGCCACAGACGATAGTGTTTCGACCGCGATGCCATGCGCTTCGGCGAGGGCGATGAGGCGGTCGCTGGGGTCCGCCTCGCCACGCGCGCGGTTAAGGAAGACCACGGCGATTTCGGCAGCCAGTTCGTGCTCCTCGATCGCCCGCAGCGTGTACTCCAGGGCGCCAAAGGACCCCGGCCCGCGCCCCGTGGTGAGCCACGCGACCCGCAGCCGCTCAGTCATCCTCGTCGAAGTCGTATTCGGCCTCCGCCTCGGGGAGATCCGCGACGTCGTCCTCGATCCGGCCCTGCAGCGTCTTCACCTGCAGTTCTGCAGCCTCCAGGATGGTGCGCAGAGCACCGACGAGCGCCGCGCCCTCTTCGTAGAGCTTGAGCGACTCCTCCAACGGGAGGTTGCCCGCTTCCAGGCGGCGAGCGTGCTCTTCCAGCGCCGCATACAGCTCGTCGAATGTCGGCTCCGCCATCGTTAGCTGACCTCCGTCCAGAATGCGCCGTCGGCCACGCTCACCGAGAGGCGATCCCCCGCCTTCACTTTCCGAGTGCTGACGACGACTGGCTGCCTGCCTCCCGCCTTCTGGACGATGGCGAACCCTCGGCGCAATGTGGCCATTGGGTCGAGGGCGGCGATGCGTGCGTTCGCGTGCTCGAAGCGCGCGCGGTCAGCGGAACAGCGGCGTTCGAGCGCGGTTTGCATGTTGCGCACTGTCGCCGCGAGCTCCCGGCGGTATCCGGCAAGGTCCGGCGCACCGCGTTGCAGCCGCACTGTCGCCGCCTCCGTGGCTGCTGCGTTGTCCGCAATCTTCGCCCGCGCGGCCGCCGCCATGGACCGGCTCAGGGCCACCAGCGCGCGTCCCATCTGCACGTGGTCGGGACTGCTCCGCTCCGCCGCAGCGCTCGGGGTCGGGGCGCGAAGGTCGGCGACAAGGTCGGTGATAGTCTCGTCCGTCTCGTGGCCAACACCGGAAACCACTGGCACGGGGAACCCGAAGATGGCGCGGGCGACGCGCTCATCATTGAACGCCCAGAGATCTTCCGCGCTCCCTCCGCCCCGTGCGACGATCGCAAGGTCCAAGCCCGGCTCGTTCGCCAACGATTTCAGCGCTGCCACGATCTGCGGCGCCGCGGTGCCTCCCTGGACGAGCGCCGGGGCGAGTATCAACGTGGCCAACGGCCAGCGTCGCGACAGTACATTCCGGATGTCCTGCAAGGCGGCGCCCGCCGGTGATGTCACCACCCCGATGCGCAGCGGGAAGCGCGGCAGCGGACGTTTGCGGCCGGTGTCGAACAATCCCTCCTCCTCGAGGCGCCGCTTCAACTCTTCGTACTTGGCGGCGAGGATGCCCACCCCCTCGGGCCGCACGAACGTACAAACGAATTGCAATTCGCCCCGTTGGAGGTAGACTCCGACGGAACCGCGGGCGAACACGCGGTCGCCTTCGTGCAACTCCACACCGGGCATCGACCGGCTGAAGAGCACGCTCTTCAGCACGCTCCGCTCATCCTTCAGCGAGAAGTAGCGATGCCCCAGCGACGAACGGCTGTAATTCGATATCTCGCCCTGCACCCAGATATCGCTGAGGACGTCGCTCCCCTCGATCAGCTGCTTGAGGAACGAAACAATCGCCGAGACACTCAGGGCGTGCGGTGTCGCCAGCCCCGCAGGCACTGCATCACCGTCGCCAGGCTCCATCTACCCCACCCGCTCGATGTACGCGCCGGAATCGGTGTTCACGCGGATCTTGGTCCCTTCCTCAACGAAGAGCGGGACGTTGACCACGAGTCCGGTCTCGGTCTTCGCGGGCTTCGTGCCGCCGGTCGCCGTGTCCCCCTTGAAGCCCGGGTCCGTCTCCACCACCGTCAACTCGACGGTCATCGGCAGTTCGACGCCGATCACCTCGTCACCGAAGAGGACAACTTCGCACAGGTCGTTCTCCTTGAGGAACTTGCTCGCGTCGCCGACCTTGTCCGCGGTCACCGGGATCTGTTCGTAGGATTCCGTGTTCATGAAATAGAAGAACTGGTCATCGCCGTAGAGATACTGCATCTCCCGGCGTTCGACGATGGCGCGCTGGAACTTGGTCCCTGCCTGGACGGTGTGTTCGATCGTGGAGCCGCTGCGAACGTCGCGCAGCTTCATCCGGACCTGCGCCGAGCCGCGGCCCGTCTTGATGTGGTTGTAGTCGAGGATCGAATAGAGCTTGCCATCCATTTCGATGGTCGCGCCCTTCTTCAGTTCGCCGGTTGAAATCATCTGGATGCTCCTGCTGGTGCGAGTTTGGTGGCGTGGCTGAGCACGCGGGCCCGTCCGTTTTCGAGGACGACGACATCTTCGATGCGCACGCCGCCCCAGCCGGGGAGGTAGATGCCCGGTTCAATGGTAAACACCATTCCCTCTTCGAGGACATCTTCCGAACTGAATCCGAGGTAGGGAGCCTCGTGCACCTGCAGGCCAACCCCATGTCCAAGCCCATGCCCGAACTGCTCACCATAGCCGTGTGCCGCGATCAGGTTGTGGGCAAGCAGGTGAGCGTCCACGCCAGTCATGCCCGGCCGCACACCGGCGATCGCAGCCGCTTGCGCTTCGAACACAACGCGGTAGACCTCCCGGAACCGCGCGTCCGCCTCGCCAATCACGAACGTCCGCGTGAGGTCGCTGCAGTAGCCACGGTAGCGGGCGCCCATGTCGAAGACGATCGGCCTGCCCGCCCCAAGCGGTTCATTGCGAGGGTGGGCGTGTGGCATTGCGCCCCACGGGCCGGCCGCGACAATCGTCTCGAACGAGATGCCCTCGCCGCCACCGGCGGCCACGGCGCGGGCAAATGCCGCTGCTGCCTCGCGCTCTGTCATTTCCGGCGAGAGCGCCTTCGCGACTGCCTCAAATGCGCGGTCCGCGACCGCAATTGCTTCCTGGATGAGCGCCAGCTCTGTCGCGTCTTTGCGCCTTCGCAGGTCCTCTATAATCGCGGGAGCAGCGACAAGTTCGGGCCGTTCCTCCGCCGCCAGATCCGCGACGAGTTTTTGGAATGCGGCGAACTCCCGCAGGCTCATGTCCGCAGAGGAAACGCCGACACGCTTGCCCTGGAGGCGCGCGGCCCGCACAAAATCAGGGAACCAGTCCTTCCTCCCTTTGAGGGCTGGGAAGACCGCGAAGCCACGGGGCACACACTCGCGCTCCGCCTGTTCCACGTACCGGAAGTCGGCAGCGAAAATTGCGGCGTCGGCAGTCACCAGCGCATAACCGGTCGACCCCGTAAACCCGCTGACATACTCGCGGTTTTCGTCGTGGTGCCCGAACATGTCATCGACGGGCGCCGAAATCAATAGGCCGTCCAGCTTCTCCGCCTCGAGCGCGGAGCGGATCTGTTCAATTCGGTCGGTCATGCCCGGCGTCCTCTCCCCACGACACCGCTCCCCCGCGCAGCGCTGGCTATGGCGCCACCGCCCTGGCCGCCTCGGCGATGTGGTCCAGCAGCAGATTTGTGGCAACAGTGTAGCCCGCCCGTCCGAGGCCGGTCACCTGCCCCAGGCACACGCCCGCTATTCGTGAAATGTGCCGGAATCCATCCCGGGCGTGCGTGTTTGAAATGTGCACTTCGACCACGGGAATGACGATCGCTTCGATCGCGTCGCGAAGCGCGACGGACGTGTGCGTGAGCCCACCAGCGTTGAGGATCACGCCATGCGCCAGCTTCCGATGTTCGTGGAGGAAGTCGATGATCGCCCCCTCGTGGTTGCTCTGGAACGCCAGCACCGATGCACCCCTCGCGCCGGCAGCAGCCGCCACGTCCGCCTCAATGTCAAGCAGCGTCGTCCGCCCATAGACGGCGGGGTTGCGCTCGCCCAGCAAGTTCAGGTTCGGCCCGTGGACCAGGAGGACCGTCGAAGAGCCCGGCATTGGCGCCTCCTTGCCGGCGGTTTCGCCCATCGGGTCAGCGGCGACCCCGGCCAGTTGAGTATCGCAGGCGGGGTGCCACTGCGGCCATCGTGCCAGGCGGCTCGGCCGTTAGCTGGACCGCCGCCTCCGCCGCCCGGTATCGAGTGCCTGCTCCGCGAGCCGCTCCCAGGCCCTCGCCGATACCTCGGCCTGGCGGGTCTGGCTGACGTGCGTGTAGATCTGCGTGGTGTTCGCCGAACTGTGCCCCAGCAAGTCCTGGACGATGCGCAGGTCCGCGCCACCGTCCAGCAGGTGCGTCGCAAACGAATGCCGTAGCAGGTGGGGGTGGACGTCAACCGGGATGCCCGCCTGGACTGCGCGCCGTTTCACCATCATCTGCACCGAACGCGCGCTGAGCCGCCAACCAAAGCGGTTGAGAAAGAGCGCCGGCATTCCTTTACGTCCCGCCGATCCGCTGCCCCTTCCGCCCAGCAGCACCGGCCGGGCATCGTGCAGATAGGCTTCCAGCGCGTCCATCGCCGGGTTGCCGAACAGCACTACCCGCTCCTTCGCGCCCTTGCCATGCACGATCGCAGAAGCGTCCGCGAGGTCCACCTGGCCGGCATCCAGGCCAGCCAGCTCTGAGATGCGCAGCCCGCCGCCATACAACATTTCGAGGATGGCGCGGTCGCGCAACCCCTGGGGCGTCGTGCGCTCGGGCGCGTCGAGCAGGGCGGCGAGCGCCTTCCGGTCCAGCACCTTCGGGAGCCGCTTCGGCCGCTTCGGCAGGGCGATGCCATAGAGCAGGTCTCTCTCTGTTGCCCCTTCCTGCAGCAAGTACTTGTAGAAGCCGTGGACGGTGCTCGTCCGACGCGTGATTGAAGCCGGCACGATCCCTTGCCCCCGGAGCTCACCCAGGTAGCTGCGGAACAGCTGCCGGTCCACCTGGAGCGGCTCCGTTTCGCGTTCACGGCACCAGCGCAGGAAGCTCCCGATATCGTTGCGGTAGTTCCGGATGGTATGGACCGAACGGTTACCGACCGCGGAGAGTTCGCGCAGATAGGCATCGAGGAACGCCTCTGCCGTCCGGTGTCCGGCCGTGCTCGTCATAACCGCGAGCATAGGATAAAGGCTACCAACAGGAAATGGGCCGTGGTTGGCACTACACTCGGCTACGCTGCAGCAATTCGTCTCGGCAGATGTGGAGTCCAGAGCGTGACTCGGCGGCGTCAGAGCGAAGCCGTCACGCCGGGTCCCGGTTTGGGATTGCGCGGCGCCCCGTGTTCTTCCCGCTCCCAGGCCAGCATCGCGGGTGAGACGTATGAAACCTCGGCTGCCGGCTGCCACAGACCGCTCGGTTTAGCCCACGGGGGGAGTCGGTGACTTGAAGTCGACGATAAAGTCGATGCCGCGGAGCCCCTGGTGCCTGGCACCCCGTTATCGGGATCACCAGTGTGACGCCCAGCGTCGCCAGGCGCTTCTTCATGGCGATGGCTCCCTGCGACCGTTGAAATGCCGTGGTCTCATCGTCTCGCGCCATGGATGACCGGAGCCGGAGGCGGGATCGCCGGGCGAACTGCCCCTCAGCTCGCCTTCTTGACGCGCGCGCTCTCCCGGCGCTTCGCGAACGCTGCTTTGCCGCGGGCGCTGCGCTCCAACAGCTTCAGGTTCGCTGCGTGCCGCGTGGTTTCGTCCCGTGCCGGTGTCATCTTTCCCGGCTCCAGCGAGTTCGTCGTATAGCTGCAGTGCGGATAGTTCCAGCATGCATAGAACACGCCCCGGCCCCTGGTGCGGGCCTGCTTTTCCACGAGCTGTCCCGTTTCCGGTTCTTCCGGACAGGCCACTCCCACCGGCACGCCGGAACGGAAGTCGCACTTCTTTGCATCGCGGTTGGTGCAGTCGAGGTATGGCCCATAGGGGCCCGACTTCTGCACGGTCGGCGCGCCGCACTTCGGGCAGCGGTAGGAAGTCTCCTTCGGTGCCGCCACGAAGACCGGCTTGCCATCTTCGCCCATCGGCAGCGAATTCGTGCACTCCGGGTAGCGCGGGCAGGCGAAGAACTTCCCGTTGCGGCCCCATTTGACGACCATGTTCGCCTGGCCGCAGACGTTGCAGAGGATGTCCGTCTGCTCCTGGCGCTTGTCCGCCTCTGTCTCTGCGCGGTCGAGTTCTTCCTTGAACTTCGGCCAGAACCGCTTCAAGACCGAGACATAATCACGCTCACCGTCGGCCACCTGATCGAGCTCCGCCTCCATCTCACCCGTGAACGGCACGTCCACATATTCCTTCATGTGCTCCACGAGCAGGTCGTGGACGAGGAATCCAAGCTCCTGCGGCACAAGCGACCGGCCCTGCTTCGTCACGTAATCGCGCTTTTGCACGGTCTGGACGATCGTCGCATAGGTGCTCGGGCGTCCTATCCCATCCTCTTCGAGCGCCTTCACCAAAGACGCTTCCGTATAGCGTGGCGGCGGCTCCGTCGCGTGCTGGCGGGGCTCCACCGAACGGCGCTCCAGCGCCTCGCCTTCATTCAGCTCCGGAAGGTCCGTCTCTGCGTCGTCTGCAGCATCGTTTCCGTCGTTGGCATCGTCGCCATACACCGCGAGGTGCCCGGCGAACACCAGCCGCTGGGCGCTCGTCCGGAAGGTCCCGCGGAGCTGCGAATCCTCCTGCGCATCGATTTCCACGGCTACCGTATTGAAGCGGGCGTCGGCCATCTGGCTGGCCATGAAGCGCTGCCAGATCAGCGTGTAGACGCGCAGTTGCTCGGCACCGAGGATGCCCCGGAGCGATTCCGGCGTGCGCGCGGCGCTCGTCGGACGGATGGCTTCGTGGGCTTCCTGGGCCCCCTTCGAGCGGGTCGCATAGACGCGCTCCTTCGCGGGGACGAACTCTTCGCCCCAGCGGCCACCGATGTAGCGTCGAGCCTCGCCCCGCGCCAACGGCGAGATGTTGAGCGAGTCCGTGCGCATGTAGGTGATCAGGCCGACTGGCCCATGTCCGGGCACGTTGACGCCCTCATAGAGCTCCTGCGCGGCCGACATCGCCCGCTGCGCACCCATGTTCAGGCGGTTGCTCGCCGCTTGCTGGAACGTGCTCGTCGTGAACGGCGGCGCCGGCGACTTCGAGCGCGACCCCTTCTTCACACTGCTCACCGCAAACTGCGAGCGCCGGAAGGTCTCGACCAGGTCCAGGGCTGCGGCCTCATCGCTGATCGCAGGCCCGGCAGCCCGGAACGGTGGCTTCAGCGAGGTGCCGCGCGCGGCCGCTGGGAAGCGGGCAAGTTCTGCTTCGAAAACTCGACCTGCCTTCGCGAGTTGGGCGTGGATCGTCCAGTACTCCACTGGCCGGAAATCCTGGATCTCGCGCTCGCGCTTCACGATCAATCCGAGGGCGACACTCTGTACGCGGCCGGCACTCGCCCCGCGGCTAACCTTCTTCTGCACGAACCACGTCAGGGGGAAGCCAATAAGCCGGTCGAGCACGCGCCGCGCCTGTTGCGCATCGACGAGGTTATCGTTCAGGCGTCCGCTTTCGGGGCCTGCCGCTGGAGAGGTTGCCTCGGCGAATGCCGCCTCGATCGCAGGTTTGGTGATCTCGTGAAACACCACCCGCTTCGTCTTGGCAACGGGGATGCCGGCCGCCTCGCGGATGTGCCACGCGATCGCTTCACCCTCACGGTCCGGGTCCGTGGAGAGGTAAACCACCTTCGCGTGCTTTGCTGCCTCGGCGATGTCGCGGATCACCTCTGTCTTGTCCACGCCACGGGCTTTGTTCTTCACCACCACATACTTGGGTTGAAAGTTCTCGAAGTCCTCCACGCCATAGCCATAGGGCGGCAGGTCGCGCACATGGCCGACCGAAGCAATCACCCGGTAGTCCGGGCCGAGAATATTTTCCACCGTGCGGGCTTTCGCTGGAGATTCAACGATCACCAGGTTCGACGCTTTTGCATTGTGGCGAGGGGCCGCCGGTGCAGCGCCCTTCGTCGCACGGCGAGCCGGGGCGCGGCGCGCTGGTGCGCTCGCAGCCCTTGCCTTGCCCGCCGATTTTGTTGTCGTAGCTGTTGCCAACGGTGCCTGTCCTTCAGCCGGGGATGCCGGCTCCTGTTTGCGAGAGTAGAGACTGTCCGCGGAATGTGTCCAGCGGCCTGGTGAAACTATCGGGAAGAAACGGGAGAATCTTTGCTCCGGCGATGCACGCCGCAGCCCGGCGGCAGGCCCGCTCCGGCGCTTCCCGCACCCCGCAATAAGAGCTTTGCATACCTGTCAACCCCCGGCTGGGCTCACATCGCTGCCGGTGGCTCAGTCCCGGCAATAGCTCATCGGCCCAGTCGACCGCACGAGACCCTTGAGTTCGAGCAACTGCAGTGTCGCACTCACGCTCGCGATGGGCAGGCCCGTCGCCCTCGCAATTGAATCAATGTGGACTCCATCGCCCTGGATCGCCTCCACAATGCGCCCTTCATCACCCTCGAGCGGTGTCGCCGGCGCAGGTGCCCGCGTCGCGGGAGCCGCCGGTCCGGCCAACGGCGGCCGTCCGAGGGGGATCTGGCCCCCGGCAGCGAGAAGGTTCAGCTCTTCGCACAGTTGCGCTGGTGTCGCGACGAGCCGCGCTGTGTTTTCGCGGATCAACTGGTTCGTTGCCCAGCTCTGTCGCGAAAAGATGCTACCCGGGATGGCAAAGACGTCGCGGCCCTGTTCGAACGCCCAATTTGCTGTGTGCAGCGTGCCACTGCCTTCGCCTGCTTCGACAAGGAGTGTCGCCCGAGCCAATCCGGACAGGATGCGGTTGCGACGCGGAAAGTAGTCCGGGCGCGCGGGGATGCCCACTGGATACTCGCTCACCAGGCAGCCGTTCTGGACGATCCGCTCCGCGAGGCCAGCGTTTTCGCGCGGGAACACCTGGTCGATCCCGCCCGCCAGCACGCCCACGGTTGGCCCGCCATTTTCCAACGCCACCCGGTGCGCGATGGCATCGACGCCGCGCGCTAGCCCGCTGATGATCGCGACCCCAGCCTGTGCGAGCGCTTCACAGAAGTGCTCGCACGCCTGCCGGCCGTACGGTGTCACATGGCGGGTGCCGACGACGGCCACGGCCTGCTCGAACTGCGGGCCGAGCGATCCCCGCACGAACAGGACAGGCGGGCTCTGGGGGATGTCGCGCAGCGAGACCGGGAAATCCGCATCGAGCCACGTGTAGACCCGTGCGCCATGCTTCGCCAAAGCCTCGAGTTCTGCATCTGGGTCGAATCGCGCGTGCGCTTTCGCGAAAGCGCGTACGTACTGGGCATCGACCCCGGCCGCGCGGATCGCCTCCAATGGCTGCTCCCACGCCTCGCCGATGCTCGAAAAGCGCGCCAGCAGCAACGAAAAATTCGTGCTCCCAAGGCCCGCCCGGCGCAACGCCAGCCAATAAGCCAGCTCCCGATCGTTCTCCATCTCCAGTGCACTATACAGGACAGCGCGTGCCCGCCATCGTTAGGAGGGTGTGGCCTCAGTGGGCTCCGGCTTCTTCCACCTCGCTGGCCTGTACGCGGGCGATGCGCAGCCGCCGCACCCGTCGTCCCGCCATGCTCAGCACGCGCAGTGTCAGCCCGTCGGTCGTCACTTCGTCGCCCACCACCGGCAGGCGTCCAAGCGTGTGGATCAGGAAGCCCCCGACAGTGTCGAAGTCGTCTGACTCCACTTCAAAGTCGAAAAGCTCCTTCAAAATGTCCGTGCCCATCCCTGCATCAAGCACCACCTCATCGGGTGAGATGACCTCGACCGCAGGCTTGGCTACGTCGTATTCATCTTCTATCTCCCCCACGATCTCTTCGAGCAGGTCCTCGATCGTCACCAGCCCGGCCGTGCCGCCGTACTCATCGACGACGATGGCCATGTGGGTGCGCGTGGTCTGCATCTCCGTGAGCAATTGGTCGAGCCGCTTCGACTCCGGGATGAACACGGGCTGCCGCACCAGCTCGGCGAGGGCCCGCTTCTGGTCGCCTCCGCTGATCGCCTTGAGCACGTCCTTCGCGTACACGATCCCGACGATGTCGTCGATGTTGTCGCGGTATACCGGCACCCGGCTGAACCCGCGCTCATTGACGACAGCGGAGACTTCCGCGATGCCGTCCTCGATATCGACCGCGGCCACGTCGATGCGGGGCACCATGATCTCGCGCGCCGTCTTGTCTTCCAGGGCGATGATCCCCCGGATCATTCGCCGCTCCTGCTCCTCGACTCCTCCGGCCGCCTCTTCTCGTTCCACCAACGAGAGGATGTCGCTGCCGAAGTCCGGTGCGACTGCTCGCAGCGACCGTGCGGCCATGCGCGCAGGCAGCCCAAGCACGAAGGCGGGGACCGCGAAGACCAGGTTCGTCGCCTTTATCAGGCCGCTCAGTTGTAGGGCTGCGTATTCGGGTTGGCGGGCAACGATCAGACCAACGGTTGTTTGAAGGAACGCAGTGAGGACGCCGCCGATGGCACCGAAGCCGACGGCCCCCAGAAACGGCCCGTAGCTCCGCGCCCCAAGGTAGGCGAACACGGCGACCACGATCGTCGAGGCCATCACACGTGCAGCGGTGAGCGGCCCAACGAACTGCCGCGGCTGGCCCATGCTCCGCGCGATCCGCCGCGCTCTCGGGTCGTCCCGCGATGCGAGAGCCTGGATGCGCACATCGCTGGCCTGCTCCAGGGCAGTCTCCGCGGCCGCCACCATGGCGAGCACAGCGGCGGCGATAACGATCACCAACCCGGCGGCTGCGGCTGACCAGTCCATCTCAGCCGCCCGGCCGTTTGGGCCGCGGGATCGCCCGTGCGGGGACTCCGGCAACTTTGCCGTTAGCTGGCACGTCTTTCGTGACTACCGACCCGGCGCCCGTGATGGCACCGTCGCCAAGCGTCACCGGCGCGATCAACATCGTGTCGCTCCCCAGGAACACGTTTCGTCCGATTTTCGTGCGGTGTTTGGCCTTGCCGTCGAAGTTGCAGGTGACGCTACCAGCAGCGATGTTCGTCCCTTCGCCGACGTCCGCGTCGCCGACATAGCTGAAATGGTGCATCTTCACGCGCTCCCCGATCACGGAATTTTTCACCTCGGCGTAGTTGCCGATCTCGCAGTCGTCGCCGATGACGGCGTTCGACCGCAGGTGTGCGAACGGCCCAAGGCGGACACGCTCACCCACGCGCGAGTCTTCGATCACGGATAGTTGGACTGACGTGTCTCGCCCGATGGAGGCATTCCTGAGCGTCGTCCCCGGTCCTATCACCGCTCCGGCCGCGACGCTCGTGCGGCCGTTCAGTGAGCAGCCGGGAAGCAAGGTCACATCAGCTTCGAGGGAGACAGCAGCGTCGACATACGTCGTCGCCGGGTCACTGATGGTCACGCCGGCGAGCATGTGCCGCTCCAGGATGCGCGCGCGCATGATGCCTTCGGCCCTGGCGAGGCGGACGCGGTCGTCCACGCCCAGCACTTCGTCCGGGTCACCGTCGAGCGTCAGCGGCGGTGTGCCGCTCGATGCTGCCCGGCGAACCATGTCTGTGAGGTAGTACTCGCCGCTCGCACTGCGCGGTATCTGCGCGATGCCCGTCCACAGGTGTGCGGCCTCGAAGACATACTGACCTGCATTGATCTCCGCCGGCCCGGCAGGGCCGTCATAGTCATTCGCTTCCACGATGCCCGCCACCTCCTGATTGCTGTCCCGTAGGACTCGCCCGAGGCGTGCTGGTTCCGCAACCTGGCAACTCACGAAGGCAAATGGGGCGTCCGGCGTCCGGGCGTCACGGAGAGCCGCGAGTAGTTGCGCCGTGATCAGGGGAGAATCGCCGTTGAGCACCATCACCTCGTCGCAGCCCGCCATCGCTTCGCGGCAGCGCTTCACCGCGTCGGCGGTGCCCACGAGCTCGGTCTGCTCTACGAACGTGATGTCTTCGGCCTGCAGCGCCTCGCGCACCTGCGTGCCCCCGTGTCCCACCACCACGGCGATGCGCGCTGGTGCGAGCGTGCGCACGGCAGTGAGAATGTGGCCGGCCATCGGCACCCCGCAAACGGGATGCAGCACCTTCGGAAGCGCCGATTTCATGCGCTTTCCTTGCCCGGCAGCCAGGACAATGACGCCCAGCGTCCTGCTCATCGCAACCTCACCAGCTCACGCCGCGGCCCCGCATCGCCATCCGCGGGCCGCGTGCTTGCACAAGGATAACCGGGTCTGTCTGGGAGGTTCGCTGGCAGTGCACATAATGGACGCAGTTCAGCGTCCGGCCCCCATCCTATGGAGCGGCCGGAAACGCTGTCAAGCGACTCTGTTCGCCCGCTCCCACCGCCGCAGCGGCTTGGTCTGCTAGATTCTTGCTCGACACTCCTCCCCGCCGCTCCGTAGCATGCCCGACAACGACGATGCCAAACCCACCACGCACTTCCGACGAAATTCGCGACGCCTTCATCCGCTTCTTCCAGGAACGCGGGCATGCGCTGCTCCCACCCTGGCCGCTCGTGCCAATCGGTGACCCGACTTCGCTCTTCACCAGCGCCGGCATGCAGCAGTTCAAACCGATCTTTATGGGCGAACAGGAGGCCCCCGGCAGGCGCGCCACGACCGTCCAGCGCTGCTTCCGTACCACCGATATCGAGGAAGTCGGCGATTTCAGCCATTGCACTGCGTTCGAAATGCTCGGCAACTTCAGTTTCGGGGACTACTTCAAGCGCGAGGCGATCCAGTTCGCCTGGGACCTCCTCACCACGGTCTTCGAAATCCCCTGGCAGCGGCTCCACGTCACTGTCTTCCTCACTGACGACGACTCCTATGCCTTCTGGCGCGAAGTGGGCCTGCCTACCAGCCACATCCACCGGCGCGATGAAGACCTCAACTACTGGTTCAGCTTCCCCAACGGCACGCCTGGTGCCAGCGGCCCATGTGGGCCCGATAGCGAGATCTACTACGACCATTTCCCGGAGCGCGGAATCGAAGGCGCTCAACTCACCCGCCTCGCCGATGGGACGCTCGCCGGAGTGGGCTACGACGGTGAACGGTTCCTCGAAATTTGGAATCTCGTCTTCATGGAGCTCTACCAGCATCCGGATGGGCACCGCACCCCGCTCCCCGCACAAAACATTGATACCGGGAGCGGCCTGGAACGCCTCGCGGCTGTGCTCCAGGGCAAGCGCTCCGTGTTCGAAACCGATATCTTCCTCCCAATCCTCGAAGAAGCGTCAGCAGCAGTCGGTGTGGACTACTTCGAGGGGCCAGTGAAGGATGACCAGGCCTACGCCATCCGCGCTATGAGTGAGCACTGCCGGGCGGCCGTGCTCCTCATTGGCGATGGCGTCGTGCCGAGCAACGAGGGCCGTGGCTATGTCCTCCGCCGCGTGCTCCGCCGGGCAATCTATCTCGCCCGCAAGGCTGGTGCCCGCGACCCGTTCACCGCGCGCGTCGGCGCCGCCGCCATCGCGAAACTCTCCCACGCCTACCCGCACCTCGAAGAGAACCGCGAATTCATCCTGCGCGCGCTCGGCGCGGAGGAGGAGCGCTTCATTCGCACCATTGCCGCCGGTTCCCAGCGGCTGGAATCACTCCTCGACCGCCTCGGCACGAGCGGCACAACCGTCGTTCCCGGCGAAGAGGCGTTTCTCCTGTACGACACCTTCGGCATGCCGCTCGAATTGACCCGCGAAATCGCTGCTGCTTCCGGCTTCGGGCTCGATGACGCTGGCTTCGACCTCGCGATGAAGGCGCAGCGGGCACAGTCGCGCCAGCAGGGAAAGTTTTTCAAAGGCGAAGTCTCGCCCGCGCTCCAGTCGCTTGGGGACGACCATAGCGACTTCGTCGGCTACAGCCACACCGAAGCCGATGCCCACATCGCTGCAATTGTCCTCCGCGGATCGCTGGAAGCACTTGCCACCGCTGGCGACTCCTGTGACGTCATCCTTTCGACGACGCCCTTCTACCCGGAAGGCGGCGGCCAGGCCGGCGATCGGGGGAACATTCTCACACCTTCCGGCGTCTTTACTGTTGAGGATACACAGGCCAGCGGCGGTGCCATCATCCATCGTGGCCACGTCAGCGAGGGAGCCATTCGTGTTGCAGAAACTGCCGCCGCTTCCGTCGATCTCGCCTGGCGGAAAGGTGCTGCCCGCAACCACACGGGCACGCACCTCCTCCACGCCGCCCTGCGCACGGTGCTGGGTCCCCACGTCCGGCAGCAGGGTTCGCTTGTCACCCCGGACCGCCTCCGTTTCGACTTCACGCATCTCGAACAGACTCCCCGGCCGGCGCTCGTCGAAGTCCAGCAGCTCGCCAACGAAAAAGTCCGCCACGACCTGGAAGTCGCCTGGCGAACGTCGGCCTATCGCGCCGCTGTCGAATCTGGCGCGCTCGCTTTCTTTGGTGACCGCTACGGCGCGGAAGTGCGCGTCGTGGAGATCAAGGATGGAGATGACACCTTCAGCGCGGAGCTCTGTGGAGGCACACACGTCCACCACACGGGCGAAATTGGCTTCGTCCACATCCTCCGTGAATCCGCTGTCGCCGCCGGGACGCGACGCATCGAAGCGCTTACCGGGCGCGCCGCTGAGGCCCACCTCCTTGAACAACAGGAGCGCATCCTGCGCATGGCCGAGAGGCTCGCAACCGGCCCCAACGACATCGAAGAGCGGCTCGATGCTCTCCAGTCGGAGCTCGAACGTCTGCGTAAGCAGGGGCAGCAGCTGCAACGCCTGCAGGCCGCATCGCTTGCCGACGGGCTTGTGGCGGCTGCAGCCCGGCTGGGCGCTGCACATCTCGTTGTCGCCCGCGTCGATGTGGCCACGCCCGAGTCGCTCAAGGATGTGGCCGAGCTTGTCCGCCAGCGCCTCCAGCCGGCGCTCCTTGTGCTCGGCGCAAACGTCGAGGGCCGGGCGGCGTTCGTGGTCGCCGCCACCTCGGACCTTGTCGCGCAGGGCATCCACGCCGGGAGACTGGTCGGGGAGATCGCGAAGTCCGCAGGCGGTGGCGGTGGGGGGCGGCCAGATCTCGCCCAGGGCGCTGGTGAGGCCTCGCGGCTCGATGCCGCACTCGCATCGGCGCGCGCACTCGGCGCAGCCGCCATTGCTAAGGCAGGAGAGTAGGACCGCGAAGTACGAGGTGGCAGCGTGACGCAGCGACCCCCGCCCGAAGAGCCACCTGACGAAGGCCCGATAATCGGCGCTTCGCGCTCCGAAGTCGCGAACCTTGCCAGCGTCATCATCGTCGATCGGCGAGAGGACATCGCCGGCATCTGCGGGCGAGTGGACGCAGCACCGACCTTTGCGATCGTCCTCCATGCGCCGGATGGCAACCGTCCACTGAGCACCGAACTGGGTATGCGGCGTCTCCAGCGCCACATGCAGGAGTCCGGCAAGATCGTCGCTATCGCCACGGCCAACGTCGCTCTGGCCTCGCGTGCACGCCAGATGGGCATCCCCGTCGCTCGCCGCCCCGAACACGTGCGTTGGGATTCGGGCGGCAGCCGCGTCGTCCGCATATTTGGCCGGACCGTGAAGACTCCGGCCGTCGGCCGCTATGTTCAGGCAGGCGTCATCCTTGCCGTCGCTGCCACCTTTGCCGGTCTCGCCGCCACCATGGCCCCCTCGGCCAGCGTCACCGCTTATCCCCCGACAGAGACACTCTCAAAGGTCATCACGGTCACCGCCTCGACCGACTTCACCAGCATCGACTTCGCCAAATTGCAGGTGCCCGCGAACAACGTCACCGCCACGCAGCACTTCACCCTGGCCCAGAAGACCACCGGCACCGTGCTCGTGGGCACTGCCCCGGCTACCGTCAATGTGACGCTCACCAACCCAACCGGGACAGACGTTGCCGTCCCCGCCCACACCGTACTGCTGGCCGGTGCGGCGTTCATCCCATTCGATCTGGACGCCGCGACGGTGGTACCCGCCGGCAAGTCGATCACAGCCGCCGCGACCGCACAGCTGCCGGGCGTCGCCGGCAACGTCCCTGCTGCGAGCATCACCGGCTGGCTCGACCCGGCCTTCCGGACCCTGAAGGCGACGAACAGTGCGGCTGCCGCCGGAGGCACCAGCGAAAATCGTCCGGGCGTCGCCCAGGCAGACGTGGCGGCGATCGAGGCACTCGCGCGGAGCCTCGAAACCTCCGCGACGGTCAAACGCACACTCACTAGCGCGCGGCCGCACGACGCCATCTTCCTCGGCACTGCCACCGCCACCGCCACCTTCGGTGCTCCATCTCCTGCCGTCGGCCAGCCCGCTGATGTCGTGCTCCTCGACGTAGACGTGAAGATGACGGCTCTCGCCATCCTTGAAGGGACGTTGGACCAGGTGGCCCGGAGTGTGCTCAAAGCGAACCAGGGTGCCGGCGACTTCATCCCCGGCTCCGTCAGTGCGATCGAGACAGGGGCACGCCAGGTCGACACATCGAAGGGCATCGTCACCACCGAACTGCGCCTGCAGGGCGAATTCGCGCGCAACGTCACCGCTGCGGTCATCCGTTCAGCGGTGGAAGGAAAGAGCGTTGCAGATGCCCGATCGACGCTCGCGAAGCGGTATGGTATCCAAGATGGACAGGTGAGTGTCTCCCCCGGTTGGGCGCCCTGGCTGCCGCGGTTCGCCTTCCGCATCCAGGTCAACCTGCGCACGAGGACCCATCAAAGCACCCCCACCTCGGAAGGCCCTAATCCGAATGTCAGCACCGCTACCCCAACCGCAGGCGCTTCAGCGACGGCGACTCCTGGCCCTTGATCCCGGCGAACGTCGCACGGGTGTCGCCGTGAGCGACGAGTTGGGCCTTTTCGCCCACCCCCGCCCCGCCATCCATGCTTCCGACCGCGCCGCGCTCGTCGAAGCCGTCGCCGCCCTCGTTCGCGACGAACAGGCTGCCGAAGTGGTTGTTGGCATGCCACTCTCCCTCTCTGGGGGTGACTCTGCACAGACTTCCACCGTGAGGGCATTGGTGGCCGCCCTTCGTCAGCGCCTCGATGTACCGGTTTCGGCCTGGGACGAGCGGCTCTCGTCGGTCCAGGCCGCCCGCTCAGCCCGCGGCGCCGCCCGCCGCCGAAGCGGTGAGCTCGACTCAGCCGCAGCCAGCCTGATCCTGCAGGCAGTGCTCGACTCACGTGGCCCCGGGGCACGCGCTTGAACGGCACCCACACCGGGCGCACATGGCTTTGGCCCGTAATGGCGGTCGCGACCGTCGTCGTCGCAATCCTGCTCGCAAGCTACGTGATCGCCCGCACCCCCGGCGATGTCCTTGGCCCCGGCATAGCGGAGGCGACGAACGTCTCCCCGCCGGGCGAAAGCGTGAGTTACAGCCTGCCCTCGGGCAGCACCGCCAGCCAGGTGGGTGCGGCGTTGCAAAGGCTCGGCGTCATAGCCTCAGCTCGCCAGTTCGAGTTGCTCGTCAGCCTCATGGGTGTCCAGGACCGCCTCAGTGCCGGTGATTACAACCTCAAGAAGGATTCGCCGGCCGCCCTCGTGGTCAACGAGCTCACCGTGAAAGACGCGATCCCCGTGATCAAGGTGACGTTCCCTGAAGGAATCCGGGTTGAGGAGATGGCGGTGCTTGCGGAGAAGGCGGGCTTCGGGACACAGCAACAGTTCCTCGATGCCGTCACGAGTACTCAGCCCCCGGCCAGCATCGCCGCGATGGTACCGTCCGCCACCGCCGTCGCGGGATATCGCCTCCAGGGCTTCCTCTTCCCCGATACCTACATCATGCCGGCCGGGTCCACTGCTGCCCAGCTGGTCAAGCTCATGCTTCAGACGTTCGCGCTACGCTTCGACCAGAACCTGCGCGATGCCGCCCAGGCGAACGGACTCACACCGTTTCAGGCGCTCACGCTCGCATCGATCATCGAACGCGAGGCCGTGCTCGCCCAGGAGCGCCCGCTCATCGCTGGCGTCTTCTACAACCGCCTCGCGGCGCACGATCTTCTCGGCGCCGACCCGACTGTCCAATTCGCCGTCGCAGAGAATCCTGGAAGTGTCGCAAAGTATGGCTGGTGGAAGCGCAGCCTCACGGCCGACGACCTCGCCAACAAGTCGCCCTACAACACACGCCTCTTCCCCGGCCTCCCTCCCGGCCCAATCACGAATCCCGGACTGGCCTCCATCAAGGCGGCGGTCAACCCAACGAAGACCAACTATTACTACTTTGTGGCCAATGCGAAGAAAGGTGATGGTTCCCACCTCTTCGCCGTTACCGCCGCGCAACACCAGCAGAACATCGCGGCCGCGGGCGCCCCATGAGCATCCCCCTGCAGCACCACCGGCGAGCCGGCATCATTGGCCGTCCTGTCCGCCATTCGCTCTCCCCGGCCTTTCAAGGCGCCGCGTTCGAGGCTTGCGGCCTCGATGTGCAATACGAACTCTGGGATACCGCACCTGAAGCTCTGGCCGGTCGCCTCGTGAGCCTGCGCGCCCCCGAGTTTCTTGGTGCGAATGTGACCATCCCCTACAAGGAGGCGGTCATCCCGCTCCTCGATGAGCTTGGTGGCCAGAGCGCGCGCGCCGGCGCGGTCAACACAATCGTGAACCGTGCTGGCCGTCTTTTCGGCTTCAACACCGATGGCCCAGGCTTCGTTTCAGCGCTCAAGGACGAAGCCTGCTTCGACCCTGCTGGCCGTTCTATCCTCCTCCTCGGCGCGGGTGGGGCGGCGCGCGGGATCGCCTTCGCCCTCGCCGAAGCGCGCGTAGGCAGGCTCACGATTGCCAACCGCTCCCTCCAGCGCGCCGAACGGCTCGCTGGGGATGTAACGACGGCGATGGCCGGCCCCGTCGATGCCATCGCGACGGCCACGTCCCTTCTGCCCTACGATTGTGTGGTGAATGGTACCTCGGTCGGCATGCACGGCGGCAGCGCTCCCGGCCAGTCGCCGGTCAACCTCGAAACCGCCCGTCCAGGCACACTTGTGGCCGACATCGTCTATGCCCCTTTGGAGACGCCCATGCTCCACGCTGCGAAGGCACGGGGCCTGCCCGTTCTTGGTGGGCTGGCGATGCTCGTCTACCAGGGGGCGCTCGCCTTTGAACTGTGGACCGGGCTCGCAGCGCCGGTCGAGGTCATGTTTTCGGCTGCAAGGACAGCGCTGGACGCGAATGTCGCCCGGGCGGCACCGCCATGATCGTCTTCGGCAGCATCGTCACGCTCGCCATCTTTCTCTTCGTCGGCTGGGCCGTCTCCACGGAGATGTTCCAGCACCGTGCCTGGCGCCGGCGCGTCGAACAGGGTGATGTCGATATTGTGGGCGCGCTCATTGAAGAGGCGCTCGCCGCCTGGCGGCGTGCCCGTCCGCCTGCCGGTCTGCCCGCGAACGTCTGGGCAGCCGTGCAGGGCGCCCAGCTCGTTGCCGTGATGCCCGATGGCGCTACAGTCTCGACCGCTGCAGAGGGCGAGTTCCGCTCCGAGGGGAACCAGCGCCTGCAGGTGACCTCTGCCGTCGATGAGGCCATCGCCGCCGCGGCCAAGCTCGCCGACATGATGATGTATGACGTGCCCAACCTGCGCCTCGGCAGCGTCCGCGTCGACGTCTATTCAAGCTTCACCGGACCGGACGGTGCGCCGACCCAGCAGCCAATCCTGACGACGACCGTGGAGCGGGCAATCGCCGATGCCCTCTGCTGGGATGCGCTCACGCCCGCCGAAGTGCTCGGGCGTTTCGACACCGTCTACCAGCGCGGACCACTGGGGCAGCCGGTCGCGATTGACCTGCCGCCGATTGAAGGCAATGCCCCGCGTCCGACCGGCGAAGCCGCAGCCGAATTCGCCGCCCAACAGGCTGCAGCCAGGGCGCATCCGAAGGGAAGCCACTAATGGGTCAGTTCCGTTTGCTCACCGCCGGCGAGAGCCACGGCAAGGGCCTCACCATGATCGTCGAGGGCTTGCCAGCGGGCTTGCCGCTCGCCGAATCCGACATCGCACCCGACCTCGTGCGCCGCCAGGGGGGCTATGGCCGCGGCGGGCGCATGAAGATTGAAAAGGACTACGCCCAGATTACCGCCGGGGTGCGCCACGGGCTCACCCTTGGTTCGCCGCTCGCCCTCTGGATCGAAAATCGTGACTGGGTGAACTGGACCGTGAAAATGGCCGTCGAGCCCGTCTCCGATGAAGCCGAAATTGAGCGCGTGACCCGCCTGCGCCCCGGCCATGCAGACCTCCCCGGAGCCATCAAATACGGGTTCGATGACGTCCGCAACGTGCTCGAACGCGCCAGCGCCCGCGAGACCGCCGCACGCGTCGCCGTCGGCGCAGTCGCAAAGCGCCTGCTCGCTGAATTCGGCATTGCATTCCACAGCCACACGCTCGCCATCGGTGGTGTCGTCGCAAACATCGTGCCGCCCATCGACTGGGAGGCCGTCGAGTCCGACCCCGTTCGCTGCGCCGACCGTGCCGCCGGGGAGGCCATGGTGGCGGCCATCAATGCGGCCAAGCCCGACGGCGATACGGTTGGTGGCGAAGTGGAGGTGCGCGTCTCCGGTGTGCCCATCGGCCTCGGCAGTCACGTCCACTGGGACCGCAAGCTCGATGGACGCATCGCTCAGGCAATCTGCAGCATCAACGCCTTCAAGGCCGTCGAGTTCGGCGTCGGCTTCGATGGCACCGCCATGCGCGGCTCCCAGGTGCACGACGTGATCCTCCCCATCGCCCAATGGGATGGCCTCCCCTGGCGCCACGCCACCAACCGTCATGGCGGTATCGAGGGCGGCATCAGCACCGGCGAGGAGATCATCGTGCGCGGCGGCGTCAAGCCGATCCCCACGCTCGCCCACCCGCTCCCTTCCGTTGACCTGGATAGTGGCCAGGAGGTGATAGCCCACTACGAGCGCAGCGACGTCTGCGTCGTACCTGCGGCCGGAGTGGTCGCCGAGGCAATGGTCGCAATCGTGCTCGCCGATGCATGGCTCGAAAAGTTCGGCGGCGACACCCTGGCCGAGACCCGCTCGAATTACGAACGCTACTGCGCCACCACGCAGCCCCGCGCCCTGCTCCCCGGGTGACGCCGCCGCGCATCTTTCTCATCGGCCTCTCGGGCGCCGGGAAGACGACGACGGGACGCCTGTTGGCCGCGCGCCTTGGCTGGGACTTCGTCGATTCCGACGAGGCGATTGAAGCCGAGACGGGACGCGCCGTCCCCGAGATCTTCGCCACCGACGGTGAGGCCGCCTTCCGTGCGCTCGAAGCGAGGACGCTCGACCGGCTCACCCGCCGCGAGCGTATCGTCGTTGCGACTGGAGGCGGCGCACCGACCGACCCCGCCAGCCGCCGCGCCCTCAGTCGCGGATTCGTCGTCTGGCTTTCGGTCTCGCCCGAATCATCCGCACGCCGCTTGCAGTCCGATCCCGCTGCTCCGCCTCGCCCCCTCCTTCGCGGCGATCCCGAAGGACGCCTCGGCTCGCTGCTGCAACAGCGAATCTCGCTCTATCGCCAGGCCGACGCCGCTGTGGACGTCGATGCGATCTCACCGGAGCAGGCTGCCGCGGAGGTGCAACAGCTCTGGGAGGAATGGAGCACCCGTCCGTCGAAGCCGGCCGAGCGATTCTTCGCAGAAGCCGCCGGGGGCGACGGTGCCGCCGTTTCCGATGGCGTCGCCGCTATCGTCCAGACGCCACTCTCTCGCTACCCCGTCATCGTCCTCGATGGTGCACTGGCACGATTGGGAGGAGTGTGCCGCGACGCCGGGCTCCTCGGGCGCGCCTTTATCGTCACCGATGATGCCGTCGGGCCGCTGTTCGCAGCCCGCGCTGAAGATGCACTGCTGGCTGCCGGGTATCGTCCGCTCGTCCTCGCTATCCCGGCGGGGGAACAGCACAAGACGCTGAACACGGTCCAGCTCATCTACGACTGGTTGCTCGGCGAGCGAGTCGAACGCTCCGACTTCGTGGTCTGTCTGGGCGGCGGCGTCGTCACCGACGTGGCCGGGTTCGCCGCGGCCACGTGCCTTCGAGGGATCGACTTTGTGCACGTCCCGACCTCTCTCCTGGCGATGGCCGATGCAGCGATCGGCGGCAAGACCGGCGTGGATCATAGTCGCGGCAAGAACCTCATTGGCGCCTTCGCCCAGCCGCGGGCTGTCGTCATCGACCCGCTCCTGCTCCGCTCGCTGCCCGTGCGCCACTTGCGCAACGGCTGGGCGGAAGTCATCAAACACGGATTCATCCTCGACGAACCGCTGACGCGCGACCTGGAGGCGGTTGCTTCCGATCCAGGCGCCATGTTCTCCCCGGCACTAATTGCCCGCAGCGTCGCCATCAAGGCGGCCGTGGTCTCCGAAGATGAGCGCGAGGCGGGTCGGCGCACGTTGTTGAACTACGGCCATACGGTCGGGCACGCGATCGAGACGGTCACAGGCTTTTCGACGGTCCTCCACGGCGAAGCGGTTGCCGTGGGCATGCACGCCGCTGGCCTCATCGCCCGCGATCTCGGACTGCTTGCCAGCGCTGAGCTTGAGCGCCAGCAGGGGCTGATCCGCGCCGCTGGGCTGCCCGAACGTGCGCCCGGCCTGTCGGCGGAGGCCATCCTCGAAGCCATGCTGTCGGACAAGAAAGTTCGCGACGGGCGGCTGCGCTTCGTGCTCCTCGACCGCATCGGCCACGCCGTCACTCGCGATGACGTGCCGGACGCGGTCGTCCGGCTGGCTGTGGAGACGGTCGTCGCGTGACTATCAGTTTCCGCCTGACGTCAGCTGGCCGGGACCCCGTGGCGCCGCGCACCGGCATCCTCACGACAGGCCGTGGCGACGTGCGCACGCCTGCCTTCATGCCTGTGGGTACGCTCGCCACGGTCAAAGCCCTCCTGCCGGAGGAGGTCTCTGCAGCGGGCGCCGAGATCATGCTCGTCAACGCCTACCACCTCTATCTCCGGCCCGGACACCGGCTCGTCGCGGAACTCGGCGGCGTCCATCGCTTCATGGGTTGGCCGGGCCCCGTGCTTTCCGATAGTGGTGGGTTTCAGGTGTTCAGCCTCGCGCGCCTGGGGAAAGTGGATGATTCCGGAGTGCGCTTTCGTTCCCACATCGACGGCTCCGAGCACTTCTACACCCCCGAACTCGCGATCGAAGTTCAGCAGGCCCTCGGAGTGGATATCGCAATGCCCCTGGACCACGTCCTCCCCGGAGACGCCGCTCTCGACGCGTCCCGCGACGCCGCCGAGCGGACGCTGCGCTGGTATGACCGCTGTGCGGCCGCGGCCGGCTCGCTGGCCACCTTCGCCATCGTCCAGGGCGGCGTGCATAGCGACCTCCGCCGCTGGCACGCGCGCGAACTGGCCCGGCGCGATGCTCCTGGATACAGCATCGGTGGCCTCTCGGTTGGCGAATCAAAGGAAGATATGTGGGCCATGACGGCCGTGGTCACCTCCGAGCTGCCCGTCGATCGCCCTCGCTATCTCATGGGTGTCGGCAGCCCGGAGGACCTGGTCAATGCTGTCGCCCGCGGCGTCGATATGTTCGATTGCGTGCTGCCTACTCGGCTCGGCCGCAACGGCTCACTCTTCACCGACGGTGGCCGCGCGAACGTCCGCAACGCGCGCTACCGGGACGATCGGGGGCCGATCGTCCCCGACTGCGATTGCCTGGCCTGCACGCGCTTCAGTGCGGCATATCTCCACCACCTGTTTCGCAACGACGAGCTTCTCGGCTATCGGCTGGCGAGCATCCACAACATTCGCTACCTGGTGCACCTGACCGAGCGAATGCATGCGGCCATCGGCGCAGGCGTGTTCGATACGTTTGCGAGCGACTTCCTGGCCCACTATCAGGCCTCCGATGCCGCCGTCCGCAGCGACCAGAAGGCGCGCTGGCTCAGGCAATCCGGCTTCGAATCCGCCCCGCCGCCCTGAACTCGTCCTGCCCGCAGGTGTGGGACGCTAGTCGCGGCCCGCACTCCGCGCATACCAGCCGCCCGCGGCAAGGAGCAGGACAGAATCGACGACGAGGTGTGAACGCGCCTGCTCGCCCGCCTCTCGCACCGGGAACGTGGACACTGCGAGCAGGATTCGGAATGGGTCGAACAGCACCGGGTTCTGGACCGCCAACGCGCTGTAACCGGCCGCCAGGGCAAGGGTCGCTGCCATCCCGGCGGCGTGCCCCGGCGAAAGCCGCCGCTGCCCGCCCGCCGTGCGCTTGCGGAACCGGCTGAGCGCTGCGGTGACAGGCCCAAATCGTCCGGGCGTGAAGGCAAAGAGCAGCGCCAGCGAAACGCGGAGCAACCTCCCCGGGCGGTAGATGAGGAACGAATCCTCCCACTCCGTTGGGCCGAACTTGGCCTTGAAGTGCTCCAGTGGCCGGAACTTGTAGAAGAAGTTGAGGTGCCGGAACGTGAACTGCAATGCCCGCCCCACAAGGCGATGTCCGTGTGGCTGGTCCGCCACATTTCGCAGTGGCGAAAGGCCTGTCGCCAGGAGCTCCACGCCGCGAGCCTGGCATGTGTCGGTCACCGCGAGGAAGAGGCTTTCGGAGGTGCCGCCGCGAGCATCAGGTCGCCGGATCATGGCTTCGAGGTAGAGTCCCTTTCGTCCGGCGACGGGAATCGCGGAGGCAAAGCCCTCGATCCGTCCATTGCAGCGTGCGATCGCGATGAGCTTGTCCGCGGCGAAGCTGAGCGGCGCCAGACGCAGCGTGAATGAGAGCGGATTAACGTTGCGCGTCGCCTGCCAGGCGGCCTGCACTTCCTCAATCTCGCGCGCCACTCCCAGCGGTGGCCGCTCACCTGACGGGATGACCTCCACGACCATCCCGTCACGCGCCGCGCGCCGCGCATCCGACCGCATTTTCTTCGCCGAGTAGCCGTGTGGGGCATATGACTTGAGGTCGAAGAGGGGCTCTTCGCCGATTTTGAGCATCTTCCAGCCGGAGGCGCGGCAGGTTTCGGCGAAGCGTGGCGTCGCGCCCACAAATGCGGGCGTGAGTTTTTCGCCGGAACAGAAAGCGCGGAAGGCTTCGAGCAATGCCTCCTGCTCCGTGGGCGCGCACACGGGGTCGCCGCAGGCGAGCGCCACGCTGTTGTGGCGCTCGAATGCAATGAAGCCCTCGCCCTCCGCGGGGTGGAAGTATTCCCAGCCCCGGTAGAGTGTGAAAAAGCTCATCCCGTTGTAGCCATAGCGCAGGGCGAGCGCGTGGCGTTCGGCAGGGCTGCCTTCGCGGGCGAGTGGTTGCGTCGCCGGGCGGTGCCGAAACCATCCGAACAGGCGAAATCGCATCCGGCGCTCCAGTCCCTTGGATTTCTCCAGGCGATGCTAGGAGAGATCTCTGAAGAACGCATGAAGCTGCTGATGGGACGTTTAGGTGCCCTTTCTCCGGCAGCCCGCCGCTGCGTCCGGGCCCCCGCCCAGGCTCGCCCGCTTAGCAGCTGGGGAGAAATGCGGGCACACCCAACAGCTTGTCCACCGTCACCGGGTGGAGCCCCTTCGCTTTCAGCCCGTCGAGGATCAGTGGCAGCGCCGTGAGGATCACCGACCGGTCGGCGCCAATGTTCCCATCGATCCCGTCGTGCAGCAGGATGATAGACCCGGGGCGCACGCGCGCGAGGATGTTGCGCGCGAGACGCTCTGGGTCCGTCTCGACCCAGTCCTTCGCCGAAACGTCCCAGGAAATGAGTTTCATCCCGTGGCTGTCCACGACATGCGACATGAACGGCGTATGCGTGCCATGCGGAGGCCGGAACAGCGCAGGGCACATGCCGACGTATTTCTTGAATGCCTGTTGCGTCTGCTCTAGCTCCGGGTACCAGGGGTCGAGATAGCTGAACGCGCCGTGGTAGTAGGAGTGGTTGCCAACCGTGTGCCCCCGCGCGATCAGCTCTTTCGTGATGTCCGGCCGCTGCACCACCGCTTTGCCCACTTCGAAGAACGTCCCCCGCACGCCATGTTGTTCGAGGATGTTGGCGATCTCCAACGTGAATGGCGGGTTGGGGCCGTCATCGAATGTCACGGCTACCTCGTTCGATGAGCGTGGTCCGTGGCTGTGCAGAGACCCGAACCACGTGACGGTTGGTGCTGTGGAACCGACCCAGAAGATCGCGAACAGCCCGAACGCAACCGAGAGGCCTGCCACGGGGTAGGTCGTCCGCCGTGCTACCGCCGCCGCGCCGGGCGCCGGCCATGACAGTAGCGCCGCCACGACCGCCAGGCCCGTCAGGACAATCCCCGCCTCGCCGACGCCGAGTGTGCTGCGGATCAGCCAAAGGCCTCCCGCCGTTGCTACTGCCGCCGGTACCCACACCACCGCCGACCGTCCGCCGCGCGGAAAGAGCGGTCCAACGCCCGCGCCCAGCAGGGCTGCCACGACGAATGCAGACCCAGGGTAGGACGCTGACTGGATGAGGAAGCAAGCGAGTGCAACCGAAAGCGCTGCGACGACGATGCTGAATCGCTTCGGCCCGCCGAACCGCCACGTCAGCAGCGAGATCAGCCCCGCCAGCACGGTGGCCAGCACCGCAGTCGGCCAGCCGGCGCGGATGGGCGTCCCCACGACCCCGAGGCCGGCAAGTACCAGGCCGCCCACCACCGCCCCCGTGAAGCAGTCGCGAGCCACAACACGCGTCCGGGAAACGACATGGGGTGAAGGGGCCGGCGGTTCCGCGGTGGCTGTCATGCTGGCAGAGTGTCCGTAGTGAAATCGGAGATCAAGCGTAACCCCGTCTCGCTCTGTGAACGCTCTCTGCTTCTTGTCCTCATCTTTGCCTGGACGGGCTGTTTGGCCGCGATCCTGGCGCACCCCATCTTCGTCACCAACGACTCGGTCAGCGACTACGCCCACGTCTGGTACATCGCCAAAGTGCTCTGGGGAGGCGGGGGCCTGCCCTTCCACTTCTCGTTGGTGGAGCATGGCGCCGCCATGGCCTATCCCTATGGCTTCATCGCCTGGACGTCCGCGGCCCTCCTGCGTCCGGTCCTGGGAGATTGGGTGACGACGCTCTGGCTCGTCGCCGGTGGGCTGGGAGTGTTTTCGGCCTCGGTGTGGGCGTTCCCGGAAGTCCGCAGCGTGCGTGCCATGGCCATGCTCCTGGCCAACCCGCTCATGGTTGAAGCAGTCCTCCTCGGACAACTGCCCTTCCTCTGGGCGACCGCATTCTGGTTCGCGGCCATCGGCCTGTGGCGCCGTGACCATGCTGTGGCGACGGTTGTCGTCGCAGCGCTGGCGCAGTCAGGCCACGCCGCCGTTGTGCTCCCCCTCGCAGGCCTGACCGTCCTCGGCAGGCTGCCCTTCGAACCGCGCCCGCGGCGGCTCTTCATCGCCTATTGCGCGTCCGTGCTGCTTGCCAGCCCAGCTATCGTGCTGGTGTTCATCTCCCCCGTGGTGCAGGACAGCTCGCTCTACTCGCTCGCCGCAAACTTTCTCGGGACGGTCAGCCTCCGCGCGGGCGTGGTGTTCGCGCCGCTCGCCATCATCGCGCTCGATCGGCGCTTGCCGCGGCCGGCCCTCCTGGGCGTCGCCCTTGCGCTCGTCGCGCTCAACTTCTTGCTCATCCCGATCCGCCACACGGGTTACGCCTGGCACGCGCTCGCCCGCACCCCTGATACGGCCCTCGTCCCGTTCCTCCAGTCGTCAGCGTTCGAACCCGGCGCCACCTATCGGCTCCTCCGCGTGGCCGATGGCAAGATGGGCATGTATCAGCTCATCCAGCACGGCGGCAAGCTGGATTCCGAGTTCTTCCCGGAGAGCATCGATCGGCGCAGCTGGCCATCGGCCGCCGGCTATGCCGCGTTCCTGCGCGGGCGGCAGGTCGACGACGTCATCATCTATTTCAACTACGATGTCCGGTATCAGACCAATGAGCACCAACTGCTCGATCAACTCGTCGGCCAGGGCTGCGCCACGCTCCGCCTGCGCACCGCCACCTTCGACCTCTACCATCTCACAGGCAGCTGCAAATGACCCCGGCATCCTGCGCAACCTCTGAAGCCAGGGCTGTTCGATGACCCATTCCCCGGACCGCAGAAACATCCGCATCCTCTGCGTCGACGATAGCCCCGAAATCCTCGCCATCGTCCAGCGCGGCCTTCAGCGCCGCGGCTATGAGGTGATAGCCTGCGCCGACGGCGAATCCGCACTGCGCGCCTTCGCGCGCGAGATGCCCGAGCTCGTCGTCCTCGACCTCCTCCTGCCCGACGTCGATGGCATCGACCTCTGCTACCAGCTCCAGGAAATTGCCGAGGTGCCGGTCATCATGCTCACCTCCCGCGACGGTGTGAGCGACCGCGTGGAAGGCCTTCGCGCCGGCGCCGATGACTATGTCGTCAAGCCATTCGCGATGGAGGAGCTGGCCGCGCGCATCGAGGCCGTCCTGCGCCGCCGCCCCGCGACCCCTTCCGTCATCACCTACGACGACCTCGTGCTCGATATCGAAGGCCACCAGGTCCTTCGCGCAGGCGAGGTCATCGCCCTTACGCCGAAAGAATTCACCCTCCTCGAAATGATGGCCCGCAAGCCTAACCGCGTATTCACGCGCGAAACCATCATGTCGCTTCTCTGGCCAGGCAACGAATTCGTCGACGACAATCTCCTCGATGCACACGCCACAAACCTCCGCCAAAAGCTCGAAGCGAATGGGGGAAGGCGCCTCATCCAGACGGTGCGTGGCATCGGCTTCGTCTTGCGATGAAATACCCGCAGCGGCTGGCAACACGGCTTAGCGTCTCCTTTGTCCTTCTCTTCGTGGTCATCTTTTCTGGTGTCGTTGCGGTCACGCTGTACTACGCCCAGCGCACGTTCCAGACGTCCATCGACGACGCGCTCCTCGGCGCCGCCCAGACAGTCGACCAGCGACTCGCCGCCCCGGGGTCGGACCGCGAGGAGATCATCGATGCGCTCTCCTCTGCGGCCGAATTCATTGCCCTCTTCGACGCACAGGGCCACTTCCAGGTCGCCTCTGCCAACACGAGTACAGCCTTCAAAACCGGCACGGGTGCGACACTCCGCGGCACGCTCAACGACGCTACGACGTTCCACACGATCAAAGTGGGCAGCGCGCGGCTGCGCAGCATCCGCTATCCGATGATCCGCAACGGCATCGTCACCGGCTATGTCCTGGTGGCCAGCCCCATCCCGGAAGTCGACCAGGCCGTCCAGAGCCTCGCTGTGATCGTGGTCATCGCCGGGGTCATTGGGATGAGCATCGCAGTCCTGGGCACCGTCTGGCTCTCCGTCCGCGAAGCGCGCCCGCTGAAGGACCTCACGGAAGCCGTTCACGCCACATCTGCTTCCGGCTTCGAGCTGGGCATCCCCGCTTCCTCTGAAGGCAGCGAGGAGGTGCACGACCTGCGCCGGGCGTTCACCAGCCTCGTCGACCGCCAGCGCGAGGTCCTTTCCCGCGAGCGGGCATTCTTCGCGGATTCCTCTCACGTTCTCCGCACTCCCCTCGCCGTCCTCCAGGGAGACATCGAACAGCTCGAACAGGGCGTGTATGGAAAGGAACGAATGGAGGTCGTCGCGCAGGCCCGGAGCTCGCTCAGCACCATGGCCCGCACCGTGAATGGGCTCCTTCTCCTCGCCCGCGAGCGCGAAGCATCCCCCGGTTCTTCCTGGGAAGTGATCGACCTCAGCGCGTTGTTGGAGCTGCTCGCCAACGAAGCTCGCACTGCCGCTCCTGCGCTCAGCGTCACGACAGAGATCGCCCCCGGTATCGAACTCGCCGGCGATGCCCACCAGCTCAAGGAGCTCTTCCTCAGCCTGATCGAAAACGCCTGCCACTACACCCCCGCCGGCGGCTCGGTAGAAATCGCCCTTCGCAGGGACGACTCCGGGGATGCCGAGATAGAGGTCCGCGATACCGGCATCGGCCTCTCCGATTCTGACGCGGCGAAGGCCACCGACCGCTTCTATCGTGGGACTGCTGCCCGCCGGATGTTTCCTTCTGGAAGCGGCCTCGGCCTCGCTATCGCGGACCGCATCGTCGGCCTGCACGGCGGCAAGATGGCCCTCGTCCCACGCGCCGGTGGTGGCACGATCGCGCGCGTCATCCTCCCGCTCCTGGACTGAGCGAAAATCCACCACCGCGGCCGTCGCCGCCGCTTCAGTCTTTCTTCAGGATTTGTTGGGTCGGACTTCGGAGCAGCCTCTGAGCATGAGCCTCGCGGGGCCGGTCGCATCCCTCTGGGCTAAGCCGTCCTCGCCTAGCCAAGGCCTATCCAAGAACGAGCAAGAGGTGACCATGCGAGTTCCCGCAGCTTCCATCGTCTTCAACGACGACGATATCAAGGAAGCCCTTTCACTCATCGAATCGAGCCTGCGCAGTGGCCAGCTGACGCTCGGCAAGCATGGTCAGGCGCTCGAAGAGTCCTTCGCCGCGCGTTGCGGCCGCAAGCACGCCGTGGCCGTCAGTAGCGGCACCAGCGCAATCGAAATCGTGCTGCGCACACTCGGCGTCGAAGGCCGTGAGGTGATCGTCCCCGACAACACCTTCTTCGCCACCGCTGCAGCGGTCGCACATGCTGGTGCTATCCCCGTACTCGCCGATACCGACCGTGAAACCCTGGCGATCAGTGTTGACGATGTGTTGTCGCGCGTCACCCCGAAGACGGCGGGCGTTGTCATCGTCCACATCGGCGGGATCGTTACGCCGGAACTGCCACGCCTCGAAGCCGAGTGCAAGCAGCGCGGCCTCTTCCTCATGTGCGACGCCGCCCACGCGCACGGCGCAACCCTCGCCGGCCGTGACGCCTCGGACTGGGGCATCGCCTCCACATACTCCTTCTATCCCACCAAAGTGATGACTTCCGGCGAGGGCGGCATGATCGTCACCGACGACGACCGCATTGCGGAAGAAGCGCGCATCTATCGCGACCAGGGCAAGGCCGGCTTCACCAGCAACTTCCACACGCGTCTCGGGGCGAACTGGCGGCTGAGTGAAGTACACGCTGCTATCGGCATTGTGCAGCTTCGGCGGCTGGACGAATTCATCGCTCGTCGCCGGGAAGTGGCCGCGGCCTACGAAGAGACGGCCCGCCGCCTCGGCGTGCTCTCCCTTCCCGCTGCCCAAAAGGCCGACCAGAGCAACTTCTACAAGTTCGTCGCATACCTTCCCGATGGCGTCGAACGCAAGGCCCTCAAACAGGAGATGCGCGAGCGCTTCGATGTCGGCCTCAGCGGCGAAGTCTACGAGTTCCCTCTTCACACCCAGCCCATCTTCGAGCAGTTCACGAACGGCACCTACCCCGGTGCTGACTACGCCTGCTCCCGTCAGATCTGCCCTCCCGTCAGCGCCCGTATGACGCCGGACGACGCCCGCTACGTGATCGAATCGATCGCGCAGCTCATCCCCGCAGGAGTGAACGCATGAACGTCGCCGTGACCGGTGGCTCCGGCTTCATCGGAAGCCACGTTGTCGACAAGCTCGTCGAGGCCGGGCATTCCGTACGTGTCCTCGATGGTACGGTGCCCCATCGCTCCGACGTCTCCTGGCAGCCCTGCGATATCACTCGCCTCTCCCAGGTAGAAGGTGCCCTCTCCGGCTGCGACGCTGTCTTCCACCTCGCCGCGATGGCGAATGTCAACGACGTCGCCCGCGCCCCCGGCGAGTCTGTCGACCTCAACGTCATGGGCACGGCCACCATCCTGGAAGCGGCGCGGATGGCAGGCAACATGCACTTCGTCCTCGCCTCCACCGTCTGGGTCTACGAAGCTACCACCGAGTCCGAAGTGGATGAGTCGACGCCCCTCAACCCGGAAGGCGTCAGCCACCTTTATATGGCCGAGAAGATCGCCAGCGAAATGCTCGCCCATTCCTATGGCAAGCTCTACAACTTCCCCGTGACCGTCCTCCGCTATGGCATCCCCTATGGCCCACGCATGCGCGAAGAACTCGTCATGCCGATCTTCATTAAGAAGGCCATCAAAGGTGAGCCCCTGACTGTCGCGGGCGACGGTCTCCAATACCGCAACTTCGTCTACGTCGAAGACCTCGCTGAAGCGCACGTGCGCGTGCTCGACCGCAAGGCCACCGGCACCTTCAACCTCGAAGGCCCGCGCGAAGTTGCCATCATTGAGCTCGCCGAGGCTGTCAATCGGGCCGTGCCGACCAGCGGCGGCATCGTCCGCACGGAAGCCCGCGGCGGCGACTACAAGGGCCGCGTCGTCTCTCGCCAGCGCGCCCGGGATGTGCTTGGTTGGGAGCCCACCACGGGCTTCGAAACGGGCTTCGAACAGACGCTTAGCTGGTTTCTCGGTAAGTGGGCGGAACAGTTGGTCGCGGTTTAGCCGGGATGGGCGACGCCGCCGGTGCAGGCGCCGCGGGAGCCACTATCCACGTCCCGATTGGTGGCAGCGCGCCTGCAGCGGCTTCCCGCCCGGCGCGCATCGCCGTGATGCCCGCCTACAACGAAGCGGCGACGATCGAAGCCGTGCTCGACGACCTCTACCCACGCATCGACCGGCTCATCATCGTTGATGACGGGTCGACCGACGGGACGCCCGCAATCGTCGATCGTTGGGCCGCCGGTCACGATCGCTGCAGAGTGATCCACTTCCCCCGAAACCGCGGCCTCTCCGCTGCCCTCCGCGCTGGCTGGGATGAGGTCCGCACCATGCTCGGGCGGGGCGAAATCAACGCCGATGATGTGGCCTTTTCCATCGATGCCGACGGCCAGCACGAGCCCGCCGCCCTGGACGGGATGATCGCTCGCCTCATAGCAACGGACTCGGCCTGCGTCATCGGCAAGCGCGATATGGGCTACCACACCGGCTACAAGAAGTTCGGCAACGCCGTCATGACGTGGATTGGCCGCGTCTCCGGCGGCAGCCACTTCGAAGACATCGAAAGCGGTTACCGCGTCTTCCGCGTCGGCCCCCTTCTCGAAGCGCAGGAATTCTACCGAGGCTACAAATACAGTGAGACGGTCGAAGTAGCCGTCATCCTCACGCGGCTAGGTTATCGCGTCGATAACCGCTACGGCATCAACATTCCCGTCGCACGCACGCGCACTCGTCTCCATGACGCCGCCGTCGACGCCGTCTGCATGCCCCTCGCCTGGTACCGCCTCGCCTGTTGGAAGGAAGTCCCAAAGGCAGCACGTGGGCGATTCGCACTCGTCTTCCCGGCGGTCGTCCTTGGCCTCACCTTCATCGCCCTGGCGATCATGCTCGCCCATCGATTCTTCCTCGGCGACGACAGCGCCCACTCCTACGCCCACGTCTGGTACCTGTCACAGGCGATCTGGACTCGGCATCAGTTCCCGCTGCACGTCTCCCAGCTCGAGAACGGCAACGCCATCATGTTCCCCTACGGCATCATCCCCTGGCTGCCGTCGGCACTCGTCTACCCGGTCTTCGGCGACTGGATCGTGACCTTCTCGATGGTCGCGGGCGTGGTCCTCCTCATCATCGGCGCCTGCTATTTCCGGCCCGCCATGCGCAACCCGATGCTGCTCGCCGTCTTCCTCCTCAACCCGCTCCTCTGGAACGGGATCACGCAGTTCGAACTCACCACCATGTGGGCCTTCGCGCTCTTCTTCCTCGGCGCGGGTTTATTCGAGCGCAAGCGGCCATTCTCCGCCGGCCTGCTCTTTGCTGCGGCGATGTATGCCCATCCGGTGATGGCATTCGCCGCCATGGCCCTCTATGGCACCTGGGAATGCGTACGGATGCGCGCCTTCCCGTGGCGCCTCGCCGTGGTCCAGGCCGCAGGGGCCATCGCCGGGATCCCGGCGATCTTCCTCTTCATGGCCACCCCCTCCCTCTCCGACGCGAGCCGTGTCTACCTCGCGCTCAGCGCCCTGGACGACATGAGGCGCCTCTCTATCGTCCTTATCCCGCTCGCGCTCCCCGCCGTCCGGCCGTGGTTCTACACGCACCAGCGGCTCCTCCTTGGCTTTGGCGCCGCCACCACCGCCGGCGCGCTCATCTTCCTCCCGCCGTCCGGCCTCTGGCAGACCTCCCATGGCCGCTTCGGTGGCTATTTCGCGGCCGTCCCGCTCGACCCCGCTGGTCACTACCGCGTCGCCGTCACCAACAACCACGAAGACGGGATGGTCGAGTTCATGCGCCGCGGCGCCGTGCTCGCCAACGAATTCTTCACCGAGAGCGAACATCGCCAGGTCTGGCCCAACGTCCAGGCCTATACCTGCTTCCTCGCCACGAAGGGGATCGACCATGTCGTCATCAGCGGCGAATATGGACGGCAATTCAAAAAGTCTGAAACACAGATGCTCGAACAACTCGCTGCCGCTGGATACGCGCAGCTACAGTACAGAGGTAATGATGGCACGCTCGCCTATGTCGTCCGGCCACCCGCCTCCGCCCGGCGCGCCTCAATCCGCGACTGCAACCTCTAGGCCCCAAATTGCCGCCCTGCTGGCGCCCCTGCGCGGCCGCCTCGCTGTCCTGCTCGCCGCTGTCTTCGCCATCGATGCGATGACGGGGCTCGTCGTCATCGCCTTTGGCAACAGCTACCTCATCGAGACCCGCCACGCGCCCGCCTCCTACCCGGCCTATGCACTCGGCATCTATGGGCTCGTCAAGCTCCTTGCCGCCCCGATCGGCGGCAGAGTCCTGGACCACGTCCGTGCCGGCTTCATCGTCCTCTGCGTCGTCGCAATCGAACTGCTTGGCCTGGGAATCATCCTCGGCACGGCCTCCGCCAACGGCTTTCTCGCCGGCATCGCCTTCCTCTCCGCTGGCATCGCCATCGCCTGGCTCATCGTCTTTCATGCCCTGGGGGATGCGAGCGCTGTCGAGATGCGGGCTGCCGCCACCTCATACCTTGGCCTCACGTCCGCCATCGCCACAGGCACGGGATTCGGCATCGCCGCGGTGGTCGGCGCCACACCGTATTGGCCGGCCGCGTTTTTCGTTGCCATCGTCTTCGCCGTCGCCTCCGGTGGCCTCCTTGCCCGGCTCTACCCGTTCGGGGGCCACATCGGCCGCCTCCAGGGCCATACGCGCACAGATAGGCCCATCGACCGCCGGGCGCAGGTCATCTCTGCCACCATCGTCTTCGCCCACTTCGTTGCGGTGACGGCGACCATTGCCGCGTTCGGCCCGTTCGTCCTGCGCGTCCTTGGCTTGACGCTCTTGCGGGCGGGCATCCTCCTCATCCCTGCAGCCGCGGCGGCCGCCCTCGGGATGTTCCTCGCGGGGCGCTGGTCCCGGCACGGCAACCGGCTGCGCGATATCGCACTCCTCTATCTCCTTGGCGCCGTCGCCGTGCTCGCCGCTGCGGCAGTCGAGACCCCGTGGGTCTTCGCTGTGATTGCAGTGCCCCTGGCGCTCTCAATTGGCGGTGCGCAGCCCCTCCTCAACGCCAGCGTACTGGACGTCTCTCAGTCAGCAGAACAGACCGGGACGGCGCTTGGGTGGCTCTTCTTCGCCGAAGGCCTGGGGAGCGTTGCTGGGCCGGCGGCGATCGGGCTGATCATCTTCCTGCTGGGGGTGCGCGAGGCGGTGGTCGCCATCAGCATCCTCGACGGCCTGATCGTCGTCCTCGCCCTTGCCGGGTCGCGGGCGACGAGGCCGCGGGCTGAGGATTCCCGAGGGGTGAGAGCGGCGGCCGCGGAGCGCCCGTGAGGCGCGGCGCGGGTGGCGAAGTTGACAAGCGGCTGGGAAGGGGCTAATCTTCTCGTTCGGGCCTTGAAAGAGGCCGACGCACTTTAACAACTGGATAGCGGACGAATAGAGAACGTTTGGGAACCCGTTTATAACGGATCTACCCGATCTTCGGATCGGTTTGAGAAGTTTTTTCGGAGAGTTTGATCCTGGCTCAGGACAAACGCTGGCGGAATGTATTAGGCATGCAAGTCGCACGAGCCTTCGGGCTAGTGGCGGACGGGTGAGTAACACGTGGGTAACCTGCCTCGTAGTGGGGAATAACTCGCCGAAAGGCGAGCTAATACCGCATAACACCCCCGGTGAGAATCCGGGCGGTAAAAGCTCCGGCGCTATGAGAGGGGCCCGCGGCCGATTAGCTAGTTGGTGGGGTAATGGCCTACCAAGGCGACGATCGGTAGCTGGTCTGAGAGGATGGTCAGCCACACGGGGACTGAGATACGGCCCCGACTCCTACGGGAGGCAGCAGCTAAGAATCTTGCGCAATGGGCGAAAGCCTGACGCAGCAATTCCGCGTGGGGGACGAAGGCCCTCGGGTCGTAAACCCCTTTTGTGAAGGAAGAAGTTCTGACGGTACTTCACGAATAAGACACGGCTAACTACGTGCCAGCAGCCGCGGTAATACGTAGGTGTCGAGCGTTGTCCGGATTTATTGGGCGTAAAGAGCCCGCAGGCGGCCTGACAAGTTTGAGGTGAAATCTCCCGGCTTAACTGGGAGGGGGCCTCGAAAACTGCCAGGCTTGAGGCATGGAGAGGGATGCGGAATTCCCGGTGTAGTGGTGAAATGCGTAGATATCGGGAGGAACACCAGTGGC
>JADEYI010000516.1_pt1 | contig 51741 bp, 76 predicted proteins | sample 8542331 | NCBI WGS metagenome assembly JADEYI01 (sample SAMN16510988, study PRJNA670497) | mine drainage metagenome | isolation source: biofilm near Copperflume 1 | place: Germany: Marsberg coppermine Kilianstollen | collected 2018-02 | reverse complement strand
ACCCGATCCACCGCCGCCAGACCCTCCGCCACCAAGTCCCCCGCCGCCTAGCCCACCGCCTAATCCGCCCCCGCCGGACCCTCCTCCGCCTGACATGCCGCCCCCGAATCCACCCCCGCCTAATCTCCCACCACCGAACTCTCCACCGCCGAGTCCTCCCCCCAATCCACCCCCGCCGGACCCTCCAAGTCCGGACATGCCGCCACCTAATCCGCCTCCTCCAAATCCGCCGCGGCCAAGCCCTCCATTACCAGACGCTCCAGCACTGGCGCCCCTAGCGCCGGACACCTTCCCACCGCTCAGCAGCCCTCCAACGGAATTTTTGGCGCCAAATTTGGCACCGCAGAATATTCCACAAGCTCCGAAACCATCAGTTTCAGCCCGACCCTCGGGCCCGGTATCACCTGCTCCTATGCTGGATTTTGAAATTCCGCTAAAATCTCCCCAGTTGGCGCCAGTAGAGTCTGTAGCACCCAGCTCTGTGCCACCGGAACCTTTGCTAGCTGGCGTTCCTCCGGCCGGTGCACCTTTGGATGCGCCACCCTCTGAGCCGCCCTCTTCAATTGTTCCGACGATAGCTCCCTCGGAGTCCAACGCTGTACGTCCTACAAGCCCAGATAATACACAATTGCACATAACGCAAAAATTGTCTTTTTTTATCATATATATTTTGCTTATGACTCCTTAGGAACTGATATTTGGCACATGTTTTTCCATGATTGCAGGTGGCGCCTGCATCACCGCCGCCAAACGTGCTGACTCCGTCACCTCCACCAATCAGTCCACCTCCGGTGACATCACCTCCACCGCCGGTCCCCCCTCCATGGCAGCCGCCGCCACCGCCGGTTGCTTTACCTCCACCGCCGAATCCAGCTCCTCCGCCGCCGCAACTGCTGAGCCCGGTATGTCTTAGATTACAATTTTCATGATTATTACACCTTTTGATTGCCAGAGGCATGGTGTTTCTGCAGACAGTCTGTCTGGAATTGACAGTGTTTATGACTCAGTCACAATGATAGAAAGCAAACCTTGCAATGATTTGCTGGGACTGCCTGCAATTCAGTTCTAGTACACAGATGCAACGCATGCTTGCTTATATGTGCAAAAGATTGGTGGTTGTGAGCCAGTGAACGAGTGTTAAGCATGCAGCCGCCACCCGTTGCGAGGCCGCCACCGCCCTCACCAGTACCTTCCCCACCCCCACCATCATCAATGGTGAGACTGCTTCCCTCAAGCATTCATATAGGAAGTGCATGTTAGATTTTATTTCATGCATGCATGCATGCATGCATGTCAACTGGCATGCCCCAGTAGAGGAATTTGTTGTCGGTCCTGCTTGTGCTTTTATTTCAAGTGTGTCGTGATTGTCCAGGCAAGCCCACCTGTAGCGGCACCGTTCTCGCCTCCATTGAGTTTCATTCAGCGGAACCCTCCTCCGCCAGTCATTGACAAAGTCACGAGGGAGGTGATGACTGACACCATTTCAACCAGACAAGAAACTTTTTAATACTCTCAGGTGATTGAATGCTTCTGCTGAATTGAGATGCACACTGTTGAAAACTCGTTATTAAAGTCTGTTTTTTCATTCATGACATCAGGCTCCTCCACCGGCTCCTTCAAATATCCAGATTTCTAGTACGGAGAAGCAGTCTGCGGATGCCAAGAAGCAGAAGGAAACAATCATTATGACGGTGGTGCCATGTGCCATTGTGCTGATCCTCATTGCCGGTAAGAGTCAGCCCTTTTACTAGCACCTCTGCCAGTGTACATGTACTATGTTGTCTATTTTCAGGCTTTGATTTTGGAGTCAGTGATCAGTCATGGTCGGTGGGGCTTCAGTAATATGCAATCGTGTTCCAGGTGGGGTGATAGCAATCTTGAAGATCGGCGCTCTTACAGCAACAGCTGCTGCAGCCGGAACCACACCACTGGCACCAGCTGCCCATGCTCCTTGACAAAACTCACAGTTTATTTCTGCTAGTATATTCTCTGCCAGTATACTGTTCAGCTTCATTAGAAGCAACAGCATTAATTGTCGACCGCTTATTGAAGCAGCTGCGACTCAAATTACTTGCGGGCATTTCCGCAAGTCATGGAAACCTGATTGTTTCACCGTAGAACCTAAATTTTTCACAGCAGAATCCATCAGTGTGTTTATCACTGTCCAGATAATTGTAAGGAAACCCTCACACCACTCACCAACATCAGCAAAACATATCACCTGGAAGAAAACACGCAGGACCTCTATCTACTGCTATCTCTACATTTATTACTTCTGCTGGGCTTCACACATATCCAAGTTTCACTCCAAACATGGCCAAATCGCACTTGCTACACCTTCACAAACAAGAAACGATCAACAGCACACAGAGGAAATCACAGCGCTCAGATGGGAGCAATCCCGCCAAAGAGCGCTGCGGCAATAATGGTTGCCAGAATGAGCCCTGTGCAGTGGGCACTCTGGTATGTGATGGCCAGAACTCCATTTGCAGTGGCCTTCAGGTGTGGCTCTACGCAGGCAGGTGCCAGCACATAGGAGCAGGTGTTCACATAGCCCCCCAGGATCCACATAACGACGATATACCCTGCACATGGACACTATCCCTTCCAGACCAGTTCAAGCCAGTCCAAAAACAGCTAACCTTCAAAAATTTGCAATCAGGCATGAGCAACTCAACTCTCTTCAAGCACCATTGCTCTCAACATGGTTATTCCCCTTGCCCTCAATAAGGCAATTGTCTCTGAAATAAAAGAGTCCACTTTCCTGATCAAGGGACGACAAACTTGGTCAAAACCCCCCCTGGTGATCAGACGCCACTTCAGGGACCCATATCGATAACAGATTCTGCAAGCTTGATAAAATTAGCTCAGAACAAGAGAAAGTAATGCAGGGAGCTCACCGATGACAAACCAGTCGTTGTGCCAGGCGGTCTGCTTGATCTAGTAGAGGTAGCCGGGGACGGAGGCGGTCATGACAGCGCCAAAGCAGAACAGCACGTACCGCGATCGCACCGCCAGCCGCTTCAGCCGCGGCAGCGTTCGTCCGCAAACGTCAGCCGCCAGCCTGGCAAAGAACAGCACCTGCACAACAGCAGCTGCCGCTCAGCAGTCAAGTCTATCAGCTCGAAATTCGTCTGACAGGACAAAACAGCCTGAATCGTCGTTTGATGGAATTGAGAAACTGCAGCTGGGCCACAAGACATAGCTTTGCATAATGACCAGTACTGCATTAGTGAGAAGCCCTTTCTTATTCTGCTGCAACATATGCCAGCCAGTTCAAGTCCAGCCGCTCAGCCGCACAGTTCAGATTGCAGCTCAAGGATTGACTGACAATACTGAAGGCGTGCAGCAATCAAGAGATGCGGTACTGCAAATGGCTGCCACTTCAGCAATTCAGCAATGGAGTGACCGCCTACAAGTGAGTTCCTGGCACCCATGTGGGTACAGAACATCTTGCAGTAGCACATCCAAGGGATCAAAACATTACAGGAGTGAGAGAATACTACAGTAGCAGGGGGGTCCCACCTTGGGCAGGTCCTGGCCGAAGGTTCCACCCGAGGGCACATAGGTGAAGAAGGGGAAGGCCAGAACAAAAAAAGTTCCGCTGAAGAATAGCGCCCCCAGCACCGGCCAACACTGCGCCACCACGCTCCACAGCGCCCCTGCACATGCACTCAAGCACTGCAGAAGGAATGAAAGAGGAAGGCCTGCTCCCAAACCCCGCTTAACAGGACCAAGCTGATGCTTTGTGCGCAAACCCTCCTGTGCGCAATGTTACTGTAATTGCCTGTACAACACAGGGGAGCAGATCTGCGCTCAGCCGCATGCTTTACTAGAATCTGCGCCTCTTGCGTACACGCCGTGCAATGCCAAGCAACCAGGTGCCCAGCTATTCTGCATGCATCTACGAATGGAAGTCTGTTGTATGTCAGAGCTTTTGGAGGCAACAAGTTACTGTGCGCACCTGAGTGGCCAGAGGTGGAGGCGGTGGTGTCGGCTTGCGACGGCGCTATAGACGCCGCTGGAGATGTTTTGGGCGACAGCGAGGCTTCTGGGGTGGTGCCTCCCACCGGCGTCAGCGCAGGCCGCCACTCTGTGCCCAGCGAGCCAGGTCAGCAATTGCTGCCTTCTTGACAGTGGCAATGAGACACTGCTTTCAGTGCCCAGCACACACAGATAAAATCTTGCCACACATTGAGCCTTGCACTGCAGCATTACTACATACAAAAGGAAGTGTGTCGGCTATTCTGGGAAGATGAAGGTAAGCCTTAACGGATGTAGTGGGTGCTTGCTTGCACCAGACAGCCTTACACATGCAGCCAGAGCATTTGGCGGCATTTGAAAGGCGTCTTACCAAGCAGCCACTAACGCTGCAAGGGCTTTGTTGTGCTTGAGCCCAATAAGGGCGTGGAATGGGTGACTCACCCTGCTGCTGCTGCGTCAGGGCTGACCTGGCTAGCTTGGCCTTCACGGCGCACTCAGAAATGCCGAGTGGCTGCTCGGAAGCTGCCCGCCTCATGGATCCACCCCTGTGGGATCCACCCCTCCGCGCCCCCCGCGGCCCCTGATCCAATGATCTCGATCGCCCCTGCGCCTGTCCTCCTGTGCACACCACATAGCCTTGTTGGCTGGCAAAGCTGAATGATCCCCTCTCTCTCTCTTCCCCCAACGAGAGAGGGATACAGCATCCACTGCCCCCTTCCCTCACAGCATCAAGAAACACTGCCTTGAAGTAGACTTGAGCACACAGTTATGGAGGAGAGGTATGCAGCATCTGCACAAAATATGAGCGGCTGTGGTGTTTGCACGAGGCAGAACATGACACATATCAGCTGCTGCTCAATACATACATCAAGAAAAGCTTTTAGAGATATCCTGTTGGAGGCAGAATGGCACCTGAGGCATAGAGGAAGGGCTCTCCGCTGAAGGCATCGCCCTCGGACAGCTGCTCCATGAAATCCAGCGGCGAGTAATTCAGCAGCAGCGGCGTTGACATGCGCCGCTGCAGCCCTGCCGCCAGCCCCTGCCTCTCCCTGCCCTCCAACCCCTCTTCCTGCAATTATTCAAACCATCCTTTCTTTGCTCTTCTTCTTTTCTTTATTCTCAATCAGGCTGAGCATGTTCCTGTGCCACCAGCATGTGCAAAAGCACAGAGTAGAGGGCAAATTTTCAATTTATTATCAGATGCAACACGTCGATCAGAATACGACAGAAAACGACAGCCTTGAAACATACAGAACCCAGATAAGATAGCTAATTGACACAGTGCCAGCACAATGAGCATGTCAGCGGAATTCAAATCCCAGGCTTTTATAGGGCGGCAAAAGGCTTGCCTGCCAGAGCAGGGGCTCAGCCGGGTCCCCATCCCCCGAGCCGGCAGCAGGCTCCGAGCTCCACGCCTCAATTGCCCTCCAATGGCGCAGCAGCAAAGACACCGACGCTGCAGCCCCCGCTAACACCAGCCCTGCACAGCAACGATGCTGTCGTGAAGAATGACAATCCACGGGAAATGCCACCGGGCATGCATGCACTGGTGCATCAGGGAAATCTGCGGTCATGCGCAGCAGCCCAACAAGGCCACAGGGAGCTCATCTATCCCATAATCTGCTGGGAGGCGGCTGCTCGGATTTTGTCAATCCTTAGCTGCCCATCAGCAAACGATGGACAAGGCGAGCGCCCAGTGGCTCACAAGGGATTGGGTTCCTTGACATCTCAGAATCTATCTAGCATATTCCAATTTTCAATGGACAAGTCCCTTTGGTACGAGTCATTCGCCTCATAGCTGCGCAACTGGGGCTCTTAAAAAACATTTTTCAGGTCATTGTAGCTTGCTATTTATGTGACTGTTCCGCTCAGTACGCTCAAAAAGGGGTTCATTTCTGATCTACATCATTCATGCTCACCCGCAGTCAGCTCGAAGAGCCAGATGAGCTGGGCCGAAGTGGGCCGAGTCTTCATGCCCACAGCTAACTCCAGCAGGAGCACAACCATACCGCTGCCCACACACCCTAGGCCCAGCGCAATGACACTCTTGTTGGCAAAGCGCGCCACCAGCTGGTAACTGGAGCTGAAGGCTATCGCGCTCACCAGTCCCAGAGCCACTATCACTGTCAGCAGCGCCCTGCGCATAAAACAGCAGCCAATGTGATTGGTCCGCCCGAACCATAGCAGCACCCGAGCTCGAGGGCCCCATCATGTTATGGCCTGCCCAAGTGCACATCGAGCTGCAAAATAAGGAGCCGGGGAGCTCGAAACATCAGCAAAACTCACAGAGAAACGGAGAGTAGCGACCAGGGAGTGTTCTAGCAAGTGGCCACGTGCGGACCTTTCTAGATTGTGGATAAGCTACAGGTGGAGGTAGGAGACAGAGAATCGAGCAGGGAAGGCTGTTGAGATGATTGGGTGAAATAGAATGCAGGTGAGGAGGGCAGACTGCACCTGGCAGTGTTTACAATGAAGGGGAAGGCAGCACAGATGAGTGTGCAGCCTCCCAGGCCAAACAGCAGCCGTGCCAAGATGACCCTTGGGACACCTGCAATATATATTTCCATGTAACATTACTGGCAATCAGGTGACGTGGTTAGCAAGGTACCCGAGCAAAACTGAGAACAACACCAACAGAGGAGCTGAAGCGCTTACCGAACTTCAAGTCCAGCCACTCGTCACAGGCTGCCGAGAAGATAAGAAGGGGGATGGACGGCAGGTAGTAGGCGATGTTCATCATCAGCAAAATTTGTGGGCCGTACAGCACAGCGTAGTAGCTCAGCAGGGAAGACACAGTGAACCATGGCACCGAATGTGCGATCTGCGCGCGTCAAATAGAATATTATGAAATGTGGGATTGCATTGAGCATGATCAATAACGAAGCTGCTGCTGAAAAGGACATGCAAAGGACGTCCAATGTGGGAACGCACCGACACGAGGAAGAACCTAAACACAGTCCACTTTCCACCTTTGATTTTGTTTGGGTGATTCCCAACATGCCCGCCCCCACTCATGCTGGGGAACGCCTTATTACCGTCTTCGTTGTTTGGGTACTACCCTACATCTAGACGTTTGTTTGGTAAAATTATGCAGAATCTAGGAATGTGACGAATACTGAGCAATCGTCACAATGTGCTGCTCCATTGAAGATCAGTTCACTTGCCTTCACTCTAAAAGACAGGCAAGGCATCTTGACTTTCCAATGATGCACAGTCACGTTGTGCCAGGAACGCAGCTGCAGCCCGGTGCCAATGGCATCCAGGCGTTACACCCCATCTTTCACCTCTGCATGTCGCTCCACTTTCACACTTTCCGCCAATCTTCCAAAGATTTTCTGAACTGTGAATTGCTGATGCATTTCACAAACACTAGAATTTCAGTGTTTGTCCAAACTGAACTTCAGTGAAGTGCACATTTAACTGCACAGGTGCAACACACATGCATATGCATGGGTCAAGTGCTAGCAATCGCACTATACAACGGTACTCTGTAGGGCAGGACCTCAACTCGTGCATCATGCCATTTGGCATGCAGCACGCGCAGTACCGGGCAGCATTTCTTGAGCTATTTCTATTGTACAATCAGGGTCTCGCTTTCTTCCCTCTATGCCAGTCATATCGTAAAGTGCACAGAATGCCAGTCACCAACAACCATACAACTGCAATTCCAGTGATACTTCTGCGGGAGGATCTGAGCCGCATGTGGCCTCTGCATGCTTGTAGTCCCAAGTTCTTCTCTAAGACTTGCTCAGCTGCTCTACAGCCTGCTCTCAATGATCTCGTCAGCACTGCTCCGTCGGCGGGGCAGCAGCTCTTCCTCTTCCTCATCATCCCCGCTGCTGTCCTTCACAATGTCCCCCCGGGGCCAATGGTAGGCTGCATAGCACACCCAGAGCGTGGCTGACACCGCCGCGATGCATGACATCATCAGCGCCACGCTGCGCACGCTCATGCCGATCAGGTCAAACGCCATGCCGCCCAGGACCGCGCTCATTGACTCTGCCACCTGCAGGGAACGCCACAGCAGAGTCAGTTCAAGATCCAGCCATTGGATCTACCGGTATCATTACAAGTATTGTTGATAATGCATGCTTTTCCTGCCGGATGCAAGCTGCTATATTGGTTGTCAGAAAGAGATAGAAATGGAAAGTCAGCCCCTCTCTGTCATAGGTAAAAAGACGAATGATGCAAGATTGCCTTGGGCAAGGCTTTCATCAACTGCCTCATCAAGTTGCTGTGGCTCTCTTAGCCAGCCATGAGGGTCACAGCAACTCGAGTTCACCCAGGTGATGACAGGATCCCCCGCAACAGTCAAGGCAGTCACATGCATTATTTCTGATGTCAAGTAGGCACGAAAAACACACATGAGCACATCAAGACTGTACACCATCTGCCAAGGTCCCCCTTTCTCACTTCCGCACAGAGGAAAGAACACAACGAGACAAACCCCATGATGCATCACAGTATTCTTTTCGAAAAGTTCTAAAGCAGGACAGGAGCGCACCACGTAGGCGGCCATTTCCAGGGCCATCATGCGGCCCTGCAGCTGGTTGGGCACGCGCAGCTGGATGAGCAGTGTGGAGTAGACCCACACCACGCTGGAGCCCATGGAGCGCACAATTGTGGAGGGAATCAAAGCCCAGATGTTGGGCGCTGCTGACATCAGCAGGTAGCCCGCGAAGAACAGCACGAACGACGCCGCGCACGCGCGCAGCAGGTGCGGCTTCCTGCGCGAAAGACAATGGAAAATCCCAATCTGTCAAGCATAAAAGACATGTGCCTGAAAGGATGACTCGTGTGTGTCACATGCACGATCATGACAACTCACCGGTGAGCATGTCTTAAGAAGAACGGCTAGTGCATGGCACATGCAGCCAGATTTTGAACAACTGTTCACCGAGCATGTGCCTGATTTGCTGGCTAATGGAAGACCCGTGCAAGTCACATGCCCACTGGAGCATGTTTGAACAGAAACAAGAAATTGAGAGACATACAGAGAGGCTGCTTGCTGTAATGAGTGACAGCAAGGCTGCACTTCTAGGGATGATCGAACACGGGGAAGTTAGTGAAGTTACAAAATTAAGTGATTTGAGGGAGGGGCACCTGGGGGGAGTGAGGCGATTGGAAATGATGGGGCCCATAAAGCAGGCGAGGCCGATGGCTGCGAAGAGAAGTCCCAGCGTTGTAGAGCTGTCGCCCAGCGACTGCATGCTCTTCAAATTACTGAAGCGCACCTGCAAGATATCCGACGCCCCCCACACTATCGCTCCGCTCGCCTTTATCAAGGCAAACGCCGCCGCGTCCCTGCATGCGCCATTATCACTATTACTACACGCTTCTCCTGCCAAGAGGCAAGGTGCGTCCTGCAAACAAGCTGCAGGTGAAGGCTGCCACAATCCTACCCCTTGTTGGACTCGCCAGACCCAAGCAAGACCCAATCAACCGTGGGCATGCTGCTCAGTGTTTATACCGCCCCCCGCCAGCCGGGGCCATTTGCGCCATTTGCACCAGCCAAAACTGGAATTTTGCTAAATGCATTTCCTCACAAGTAGGAGAAGGAGGCCAGCACCAGGCCCTGACATCTACGAAGGGAGGAGGATGACAAGCAGCAGCTTGCTGTGGATGGTGCTGCTTGTAGCCCTCTCCCTCCACAAGGTGCCAATGTACTTTGAGTGCGGGAAGATGGAGCAATGAAAGCAAAGAATCTTCACAACGTTCACTTCCATCCAGAGGATGCCTGGCACCACGTGAAGGGAAAGGCGCCACAAGCAGCAGCATTTGCTTATGATGGTGCCGCTTGTGGCGCACTCCCTCCAGATTGTGTCAAAGACTCTTAAGGGCACCTGCAGTAGCTGGGACTAGGAGCCAATCACTGCAGATAGGTTGCTGACCTGTTCTTTGGTGCTGAGATGTACACGGCGCCCTCCTTGAGGGCCGCCAGCTCCTCTTTGAAGCCCCCAGTGACCGCCTGCCATACGCCCTGAGGCGCTGCAGCTTCCTCCCCTACCACACCGCTCGTGCTTGCGCTGCTGTGCGCAACTCGCCGAGCCTGCTCACCACCGGTCTTTCTTCGTTGGATTTTGGCTGTTGGCTGGAAGCCAATGTGGCTTTGAAGATGTCCTTAAATAAACTCTCGGAAGCGACAAAAAAATAATTGAAGATAGTGCTTGAAGAGATTTTTGGCTCAAACTGGTGGGTTTTGGGGGCATTTTGAAAAGGGGCAAAATGTGGCTTTTGCGCGGTTGTGAATCGCAATTTCAACGCCAATTTGTGCATTCCAAGCAGACATCCAAAAACCCCTTAGACACCACAAATGTGTCCCTTCTATTTCTTGAAAGCCACATTGGCTTTAAAAGCCACTAGAAGAATTACTGCTCACCACCGGACAGCACCTCAAAATCTGACTACCACGAACTCGAATAAAGCAGACTGAACTCCATACCCGGATGCCTGGTGTACTCCAGTTCCTGACCGATTGCAAAGACAGGTCCCTTGCACATGATGGCTTTCAAACAGCACTGTGGCATCCTTTTGAGAGTGCATGGCCTTTGGATGTGGGTTTGCCAACCTGCAATAACAGCAATGCACCGAGAAGATGCCCACCTGAATGAGACTCTCACTTTCCCTGTCACCACCATCTTCCAAGTAGTCAAGCGGCTGTGCAGAGCTGGCCTCACCACCTGACATCCCATCCCTGCTGCGACGAGATTCCCCCTCGTCCCCATGCAGCGCCACTGACACAGCCGTCTTGGGCGGCTGGGGCACCAATTCCACTGTTGCCTTGTGCGGCCCTTGGGACGCCTCCAAATCAACCACCTCTTCCTTCTTCCTTCTGAGCTCTGCCAACATTCCCTGCAGCCAGATGAAGACTGCTCAATCACAACCCAAGCATACTGAAGATGTGATCCTTCCCCAAGCAACAAGTGCAGAACTAGTGGTGCTGTAGCGCATGTGTGCCAAAACAAAGGGTTTGTTGGACAGTAAAGGGAGTGCTTGGGTGCACCTTGAGACGGAAGGCACAGTAGGCAGAAATCACATATGTCACCGCATCAATCACAAAGCAGAGATTGGGCCCCACATGTGACACCTGAAGCACACACGAGAAGCCGTTCAGATGCCTCATGCATGCATACATCTTTGGCAGTGACAAGTCCCCCTTCTGGGAAGGCCTGTCACTCAGTGACAGCAGAGATGACTCAGTTATAGCATGGCAGATCAGTAGTAGATGACTCACCGCAAAGCCTCCCAGGCTGGCTCCTACAGCGCCCACAAGGGACCAGGCAAAGGAGTCGAGGGTGGTTGCCAGGGGAAGTTTCTCCGTGGAGACAATAGTGGGGGTGATTGCCCGCCGCGCAGGGTCGTAGAAACTGTTGGCGCTGAATTGCATGAACAGCAGCAGATACAGCGCCCTGAACAGACAGCACGCCACTTCCATGAGGGTTGACACGGCCCGAAAATTTGCATCTTGCAAGCCGGTTCTGAAGTGTGCAATAGCGAGCGACTTTCTGTGGAAACAGTGTTCCTGAAATTATGTGAGGCAGACGCACCACACGTCTTTGGGTCGCTGAATGAGCGTGAAGCAAATCACTGAAGCTGCGGCTGTGAGGTTGGAGGCTATCAGCACCATCTCTCTGCTGTACCTGCAGCAATGACAGCACCCAGTCCAGATTGTGTGACAAGCACCACGTCTAGAAATATTTTGTGTCTTAAGGAGAGTGCATGCAGAGCAATTTGCAGCTGCATGCTCACCTGTCAGCGGCAACCCCAGCAAGTGGGAAGAGCAGCAGGCTGGGGAGCATGCGCACTATGAGCACTAGAGACACGAGCAAGCCGCGCTCCCCTGCTAGCCTCTCAATGACCGTCAGTGTAGCTACATAATTGAACCATCCACCTGCAGATGTGTGCAGGCTGGGTCCTCAGGCACATTCTTACAAGGCACAAAGCACACTACTGTGCAGTGATGATCTGAACAAAATCATGAACAGTGCAAGATGAATAGAATAGAGGGCAATGGAAATCGCAGACGCTTCAGCCCTTTCAGAGCAGCCACGGTCGCATGGCATAATCAGCAGGCTGCCGGTTTACATACAAGCGTGTGGAAGCCAAACTTACCGCAATTATTGATTACCTGCACCAAAAAAGAATTGTCAGGACAAGGAGCAGGAAAGACACGCAAGAAACGTAAGCAAGCATCGGTACAGGCGTTGCCGACAAAGCACGTCGAGCCGTTTTTGTTTGCAGGAAGCCATGAGGTGCGCAGGAATCTGGATTACATTGTTTGAGTTCCATAGCGAATGAGACCAGATCTTCACCTCGCCTAACCAGATGACTCTGAAGCATCTGTTCTCCCTCAAAAGCTCATAGTAAGACTTGAGCGTCTGCTTTTCGTGCTCGTCATGTTCTGCCATTCTGTCAAGATTTATGACAAGTTTCTAAAATCCCACCCATCAGATACAATGTCCTTCGGAGTATGAGACAGGACAATCTGAAAGCTCGTATGAAGGTGAAGGAAGCCGCTTGACGTCATGCCACATCCGCCCACAATCCATTCAGCTCAGAGTTGGTACGATGAAGTAACTGAAGCAAGCAAATATGATCTTGAAAAGTTGGTCCATTTAATTCTAAATTTCTTCCCACTGGATGCTCTTGAAGGTTGGAAAACCTATGATCAAAAACAATGTCTCACGCTCCAATCCGTGTTCAATCTTAGAGACTGAAGCACAAATGGGGATTGTAGCCAGGATATCACTTCGTAAGAACATTTCAATATGATAATGAGATGCTTTCGCGAAATGCTTTGCTGCAAAAATTTGTAGCATCAGGAACACTAGCTTCTGCAGCCAGAGCTTTGAGAGGCCCCCACCTAGCTTTCACTGTGAGGCCTGGGGCAGCAAGAGCTATAAATGAGCTGCAGATATTTGAGCCTACCCGCAGGTGGGTACAACAGAACCAGATGTTGCTCTGTTCATTCCACGCCAGTGTCCCATATATGACTATGAATAACATCTTTTCAGGGAGGATGAGATTGGTCAGTTGCTGCCCGAAACGCTTGGCGAGGAGCGCTTGACCCTTCAGGAGCAGCGGCTGCAAATAGGCAGCCAGGAGCTTGTGCTGGTTGAGCCTGCAGATGTGGACGCTGTCATGGACATGTACATTCACAGAGGTGAGGCTGGTTGTATATATGTCGTCTCTGTGCCTTGCTTGCGAACTACCTGCTTCCAGCACTTTGCCACCTCACACATGAATGCCCTGTGCTTGATGGCCTATAAGGGCTTGCAGTAAAACCCGGCAATGCATGCATGCAAAGCAGCATGCCAGGGATATTTTGTTTGTGTGGCAGGTCAGATGGACAGGGACCCATACTGGAGCCGCCCGTGGCCATCTGCTGTAGCCCTGGCTAAGCTCATACTCCAGCAGCCCAGCATTGTTGCTGGCAGGCGGGTCTGCGAGGTCGGCGCAGGCCTCGGCATTGCCTCCATAGCAGCTGTACTAGCAGGTGCTGATCCGCCTTGACTCACCAGCCATAGTTGACTGGCAAATTTGACCGGTTTTACAGCCTCTAACAGGGGAACCTGAGATCATCTGTCCGGGTGTGTCTCATTTGGAGGGGAATTATCGCAGGCAGTAAATGGGTAAGACATGGGCATGGTATGCAGCGCAGGCGCGAAGGAGGTTGTCATGACAGATAGGGAGCCGCTGGCACTGGAGTGTGCACTGAGGAGCGCAGCAGCATCGGGCATCACGAATGTGGCTGACTTTAAAGACACAACATTCAGCAAAAACTCGAGAGCACAGGCAAGCTTGCAGATCTATGCGTCTAACTCCAAAAATCTGTGGTATATGCAGCTTGAGCCTATTTACCATGTCCAGGGGATGAAGAAAATCCCAATCGTTGCCTCAGGTGCGAGGAGAGCTGCTTGACTGGACAGAGCCGTATCTTGGGCCAAAATTTGACGTTGTTCTGGCGTGCGACGTATTGTATGAGGTGAAATTGCATGACATTGTAGCTCCACCTGGCTGTGCCCTGTGCTAAGGAATCAACAGCCACAACAGTCATGCTCACAAGCTTCAGGTTGACTTGATGAGATTGGAGACTGGAAAAGTGACTTTCTTCTATCTCCTCAGGATTTTTCAGTGGAGCCAGTGGGCGAGCTGCTGCCTCAGATACTGAGCTGCAGCGGCTGTGTACTCCTAGCAGACCCCTCAGAACGCACACGGCACAACAGGTGTGCTGTGCCCCTTGCCCTCGCTTATTGGATCTGCTCTAGTACCGTATGCATGCATAAATCCTGGGTTTTTTTTTCAAGTCCGTAAATGCCTGTGCTGTGCCACTAACGAGATATCTGAAAGAAGGCGCGCTGCGTGTTGCAGGGAATATTTTGTGGACATGATGCAGAGCTTGAAGAGGCCAATGTTGCTTGAGGAGTGCACACAGATTGAGGAAGTGATGGACGGCAAGTCTTACTCGATAGAGCTCATGAAGTTCCACTTCAAAGAAGGGTCTGAGAGTGTGGGAGTCAAGAGACTGTTGACATAACACCACTCGCCATCATTGATTATGTGCCTCTATTGCGCGCTCACCAATCCATTACTATTGACACTTTTTTCTTGTAATGGTGTTGTGACGTGGACACAAGCACTGGCTTGGGCTTCTGAGCAATTATTCCTGTTTAAGGCTGTCATTCTGATGCAGACATTTAATACGGTATCACCAGTCATCCTCATCCATGACTGTGGCATCCCCACCGTGCTCCACATAGCGAGCCCCATGCTTTGCATCATACTCCTCATAGCGCACGATCTCTGATGCCTCCACTGAGGCCCGCTGCGCGCGCGCCGCCACCTGCACAGCGCAGAATACTTCAATGTTTAGCAGTGCAGCCTTGGCTTCTCCTGTCCAGGACAAACATTCTTAAGCCAGCTGCAGATGTTATCTAAGAACAACCTCATCATGTGCAGTGCATGCATCAACCAAACATCTTGTGGCCACGTCTGGCTTTGAGCAGAGCGCCAAATAGTCTGATTATTGCTTCATCGCGATACATGCCACCCCAACGAGCGACAGAACCAATAGCTACAAAGTGTCATCGACAGCAGATATGACCAAGTCATCCAGGATTCATTATGACCCAATTTGAGAGCAGATACTCTTGCACGATGGGGACGGTCCTTGACAGCAGACGTGAACAAAAGTGAGGGCAGATATTTTTGCAGCATGGGGATGTGTGCCTGGAAGTCGCGCAGAACGAGTGGGCGCAGGTCGGCCTCGGACAGGTCGGCCAGCTTGTGGGCGTGCTGCGCCACTGCGTCGCGCACCGGGCCCTGGCACGCCTCCTGCACCAGCGCACGCATGTCCGACCCTGCGCTCCACAGACGACGCCACATCAGCGCATTACTAAGGCGTGTGGCAATATTTTGGCCGCTACATACGGAACAACAACACCCCAGGATGGAGTCATCCATTTCTTGCAGGAGAAGCGCAGCGCAATAAATGACATCCGAGTCTGCTGCCCTTCAGGAGCATATGCACAATCTGTTTGTCCCCCACAGCACTGTCACTCCTCCACCCGTCGTGACATCTCTGCACTAACTTGCATGACATTTTCAGCTTGACGCAAACTGGGCATAGGAGGCTTCTCTTGGAGTTGAGGGAGATGTGCTTGCCTGAGTAGCCGGCAGTCTTCTCGACAATCTTGGCGACGTCGGCAGGTGACAGCGTAGTGCTGACGCCCGAGGCGGGCCCCAGCTGGCGCTCGATCATGGCAGAGCGCGCGGCCGCGCACGGCAGCGGTATGTACAGCTGCTTTGGCATGCGCCGCCGCGCAGCTTCATCCAGCTCCTGTCACATGCACAATGCCTTAACAGGGGGCATTTGTTTTCAGACACAAGCCCTGCTACGCTACGTGGAAGAGGTTATCCGAGGTCGATAGGAGAATGATTGCCAACTGACCAAAGTGACATGCAAAGGTCCTATGATTCCCTGCTTGATAGTATTCTATCAAATTACCTCTGACTACCCAGCGATGCGCCTAGCACCATTTCAACATTTCCTGACAAGTCTTTTGAATAGCCTGCGGTGACCAAATTCAATTTCAACGAGGGATGGAGTATTTGTCTTGTTCTGTGGGTGTTGTAGCATTGCACGTAGAAGCCAGCAAGGAACACACCGAAGCCTGTCTGAGGCACAACACACAGGGGATCGCAGGCCGCTGCAAAAGTGAGCACATGTGGGGCACCTGCAGGCATGTGCAGGCCATGTCCCGGTAGCGCTCGGTAGAGGTAATTGACAAGAGAACAATCCACGCCATGTGACGCGCACCTCAGGTCTGTTGGTGGCACCCACAAGCAGGACTCGGCGGTCAGCTGCGGACGGATCGCAGCCGTCCATCTGGATCAGCATCTCTGTCTTCAGCCGCCGGCTCGCCTCGTGCTCACCTGCATGTACAACTGTGTCAAATCCTGGTACTCACCAAAATTAGTACTGCATATTTCATCTGCCTGGCACCCTGTCACCTGGATCATCTTAATGACTGCAGGAGCTAGCTCATTCAGCAGGGCTTAAGTGAATAGAAGGAGGGATGAAGCAGCAATTGCATTAAATGGTGTCGCATGGATGCAAGAATCTGCTATGCACCAACAGAGCAGCCTTGTTACTAGCTCTGCACCTGGACTTGCCGCAAACCTTTTTAAGGTGTGTATAGGCCATCAAGCAGAATTTGAGGAGGGTGTGCGGCACCTTCTGATTTGCGCGCGGACAGCACGGAGTCGATCTCGTCGATGAAAATGACGCTGGGCTGCAGGCAGCCGGCCACGGCAAACAGAGCGCGCACCATCTTCTCACCCTCGCCAATCCACTTTGAGGTCAAGGAGGAGGCCGAAATGGAGAAGAACGTCGCACTACATGGCATGCACAGCAGGGATGTCATGCAACTGGCAGTCAATCATCACTGGGAGATGGGATGGGTCCATACTGCAGTGACACCAGGGAAAGGCGCTAGAACCCCCAGCAAAGCCACACAATCCAGTCAAAACTTGCATTGGAGCATGCCTTCAATGTGTGCAAATGGGCATAGCAGTCCGCGGTGGAAATTGCAGCAGCACCTGATGTTTGCGGCAATGGCCTTGCCGATGAGCGTCTTGCCGGTGCCCGGCGGCCCAAACAGGAGCAGGCCCTTGGGTGGCGCGCGTGCCCCCTGCAACGCATTTACTACCAATCTCGCCCACTGCAAGAGATTTCATGCCATTACCAGAACGGCAGGAGACGAGGTGCCCGAGTGGCAGAATTCACCCATGGAGGACTCGCATGCCTACAGTCTCACTGCAGCACTGCTTTGAGAAGCCATCGCTGATTCACAATGGCACAAGAGCGCACAGCGCTGCTGTTCAAGCGCAGAAGTGCCCGAGGTAAAAGATCTTCGCATAGCTGGAGTGCCTGGAGCGCCGCTTCAAGGCGATGTTGATGAGTACACCCTCAGGGCCCCTCTAACTTTGCTGTAGGTGTCTGTGACATGTGATGCATGGCTTGAATGGTGATGCAAACCTTGAAGAGGTGGGGGTTGAGCATGGGCCACACAACGAGCTCCTGCACCAGGCGCTTGGCCTGGTCCTGGCCAGCAATGTCATCCCACTGCACGCTGCTCTTCCCATCCAGGATCTCCGAACACACCATCTCCACTATGCGCGGGTCCAGCTTCTGCATAGCTTCCGGCAGCTCCCCATCCGGACCTTGCGATGTTGCCACAACCGTTCGTATGAACATGTCAGGTAAGTAGGTAAAACACATTTATCATCACATGCTGTTTCTGCCGGAAGGCAAGGCACGTCTGCAGACCAGCTGCGGATGAAGGCTGCCAGGATTCCTACCCTTTGATTGGCTCGCCGAGGCCCAATAAATCATGGGCATGGGTCTCAGTATCTCAACCACCCACACCTTGTAGGGCCAATGAGTGAGATTTAGCTTGGCACATGTTCTTGCAGCTGCATTGCAAACGTTCTTGACGCCAGGGACAGCTTGTGTTCTGGGGCACATATCACACAATCCAGATGACTGTTGATGGCAGCTAAACTGAGGTTCCTCTGTCTTCGCAGGGACAGCTTCTCTTATGCCACTTTGCAATCTATTATGATGACTCGCGGCCTCATATCATGATAGGTGCATAAAAAGCACGTGCACAGGTGCAGGGCTGGAAAGAATACCTCCAAGCATCTGCAGGGTCCTTGCAGACAGAGCGCCCTCAGCCTCAGTGCTCCCTGGCCCGTCCATGCCCTTCTTCACAAAGGGCGGGACGAAGGCTCCCCTCACATTGCTCCCACCTACGTGTCCATTCCTATCTCAGTTTTCGTTGAACACTGACATTTCGTTTCACATCTGGACCAAAATTGTTCGCCATTCTCACTGCTCCATGAGATTTCTCAGGTGGTCACTGTTTAGTGAATGCATTAAGGTGCCTTTATCATGAGATTTCTCTTTTAGGCACAGCAAATAGAAAGAGACAAAGACGCCTGCACATTATCTCCCTACCATAGGAGGAAAAGAATCACATAAACACAAAGAAAGGGCGTCAGCACCATTCAATTCCAATTCAAGACCTTGCAGCAAGGCATGACTCTCAACTCCTGACCGCCCCACAATCCACTGCACAGCCAGCAATGTTACAAGTACAGCGCTTACTTGTGTCCATGCGTTTGACGCCGATGTCCCGGCTGCGAAGCATGCCCTGCCGCGGGGCGGCCGCCCGGTTGAACGCCCCCTGGCCCTCCGGGAACATGCACCCGGAGCTGAAGTCGCTCTCCTTCACGCCCCCGGCCCCGCGGCGCTGTGCCCCGGCAGCTTCGCGCGGCTGCAGCGGCGGCTGCCGCCCGCTCTTGCGCAGCTCGAGTGCATACGCTGTCCGCGCTGTCTGAAACCCGCAGTCCGGCTTTGTGGCCTGCTCAAACATTTGCCGCTCAGGGACCAGCAGAGCATCAATCCTTTCTGACCTTAGTTTCTTCTCTTGTTGTCATTTTTAAGGCAGGGTGAGAGCTGTGCAAGACTGGGGAATAAGCAAGTAATATGCTGCATTGATGATAACAATAGTGGAGATGTACCTGCTCCGGGGGGTCCTCTGGAGCGCTGAGCTCCTGGGAGTCGCTCTCCATGTTCTCTGCATTCTGCGATGGCACCGCCACTGCGCGCCTGCGGTTCCTCTGCTGCGTCGGCGGCGGCTTCGACCATTTGTCTGCAGCGAAACAAGTCGCAGTTGATGCATTTTATGCTCAAAAGATGGACCTCACCATGCATGACTGGCCATGAAGACCTCATTGATATGTGAGCTACTTGCACCACTGAAAATGAACCACTAGAAATATGGCAAGCTGGCAGGCTGACCGTTGTTCTTCAGTTTGCCGAACGCGTCTCGTTTCCTGTTGTTGGCGGGTGACGAAGGCGCATCCGTGAGGTCTATCAGTGCCGTCGAGGCTGGGCATGACGTGGGAGTGTCCGCCCTGCCACTTGGACCGACATCTTTCTGGCAACTCTGGCCACAGAAAAGATGCCCTTAATGCAGAGGGATTTCCAGCGCACTGTCTACTAATGGCTCAAAATAGACCCTGACTGGTGAACGGCTGACGAACACACGGCCTATATTCACCTTCCTACACGTTTAGAAGGCGAACTCCTGAAGTTCAGGTGAAGCTGAATGAAAGGAATGATGCACATGAGAAAATGGAGCCTTACCCGCGCATTACATGCAGCACCAGATGCTGTGGAATTTAGTGGTGGTTTCTCTGTGGTGCGAGGCATGCTGGGCTTTGTAATAGGCGCTGCTAATGCTTTTGGCTTGAACGCCAATATGCTCTTGAAGGGCTCTTCCAGAAAGTCTGTGAATGTTGCATCCCCCTGTGTACATGCAGGTCAGCAGCAGACCACACAGCAAGCCACTTCTGTCTCTGGATTGGGAGCTATACTCTATGCATGAGTGCACATACAGTAATGAGCAGAGCTTGCAGCACACCTGGTTGTCGAATTTGAAACTCTCTGGGAGATTAGCAGCGGCAAGACTTCGTGCAAAATCCTCATCCCTTGGACAAGAGACACAAAGATGCAAGATCAGTTGCATGTGCAGAAAGCTGATTTTCTGGCTCACATGGAGCAAGAGGTAGTGTGCATACCTCTGGGCCAGCAGTTCAGGGCTGTTCTGCAGCCTCTGCAGAGCAAGCAGAGTTTGCTGGCGCAGCCTTTGCGTGTGAAAGACAGCCGCTGCATCTGCCTGGCACTCGGCAACCAGAAAGAGCGAGAGCTCCAGCCAGGATCTCTGTGTATAAAACAGATTCGTCACAACATGTTCACATGACAGAAGGACGAAGGGATCACTCTGAAGTCCATGCACCCAAGGAGAGATTTTTTCTCATAGCCTGCAGCGCCGTAAGCTCACCTGGCTCTTTACAAGATCTCCAGCTTCTTCAAGCCGCTCAGCAGCGAATAGCAGTTTCCTGAGATGCTCAGCCTTCTCGTCGTTTGATACTTCCATCTTATTCTATAGAAAGCTGATGGCAGTCCCACAAAACTTGAAAATGGATCTGTCTCTTACTATCAGAGCAAATAAGCCGCAAAAAATCGGAAGGTCTTCCACATAAGATCATTTTGAATGACTTTCTCAGTCTCAGCGTGGGCATGTTTCCCTTGCACAGCAAGGATGCCCTTGGACGTGTTCAAAAGCTGTGATGTTCATATCGATTGCTGGTCTTATCATGCACTGTGAAATATTATCATTGATGTAACCAAGAGAGAGCATGCGTAGACGAGAAATTGCTGTGCAGCGAGAATCGAAGTCAGGGGGTGAGTCATCCTTGGAAGGCACAGCACGGCCAGCATGAAGTGTCCATGTCGGAAGCGATTCCCCAAATTCATGTCCCGCAACGGGCTCACTCTGAGTCAGAATGCCAATAATTTGAGAATTTGCAGAAGAGGAGGGTGAGGGGGCCACCAAACGGCACTGCTTGCGATGGCCAGAACAGCACTAGAGATGCCTGAGATCTTCCTGGCAAGTCGGACCAAGAACAGCATCGAGGTTCGTACGCCTGTCTTTACGTTCCTTTCTGCTTCTTGATATCTGTATGTGACGTTTGTTGTTGACTGTTCCAGACTTTCGATGCGTTCACAGGTGGCAGCAGTGTTGCAGTTGGGTAGAATTGGTGAGAGGTTGGATGCTATTTTGTTGTCATTGCGCCTCTACTGGACACGTCACGGCAATTTAGCTGTGGTATGCTCCCACCTGCCCTGTTTGGGGACCTAAGGCTGGACCCATCCCTGTTCATGTTGGCACAATGCACGCTTCTTGTTCTGTCCATCCTTCGCCTTATATGTCAATATGTCAAGGCAGCCAAATTTTACAATCTCGTTATTTCACGCAGAGGACTTGGGAAGAGCTCATCCAGACCCAGGATGCAGACTTGCTCTCTGCCATACCCCTGATGGCGCACGCACTTCGCAGCAATGATCGGGACCTCCAGCTGCTGTACTGCAGTCTGCTGGAGTGTCAAAGAGACCTACAGCAGACCTCGGATGCCCTGCACACTCACATAAACCTTAACGTTAGCATTGCGAGGGAGATATCCGGCCACCCTGGCTGTCAAAGCCTGGTAAGACTTTCAGAAGAACAAAAATTTGCAATTCTGCATGTCATCCATGGTATGTGATTTACGTCTGAAATCTACAGCATTGGCAGCTACTCCTGTGTACAGAATATGAAGCGATGCCTTGTCATTTCAGGTGAAAGACAAGGTGCTCCTTGCATGGTGTGAGGGCATGCTGGCAGAGCGAGCAAAGGCAATCGCCAGCACTTGTGGGCTGCGCCGCTTCCCACCTTTCATTGAGGTCCATCCTTTATTATTGCCATGCATGCCCATATTTCTCAATAATCAGGGAGCCTTCTTGCCACGTACTCTGCTTTTATGTCCATCTCTACTCCTTACTAAGCCGTCCGTGCATCTCTCCACCGCTAAATGGGAATGCTATGCTGCAGGCTCTCCAACGATTGGCCGAGGATCCCTGCTTGCCGCTACCTCCTATTGCCGGTACACCACCGCCAGCACTGACAGGCGCACCTCAGCCGCACAGGGCCCAAAGCAGCGGCCATATGGGGCTCAGAACACAGAGGTCAGCGCCAGCCCTGCAGGCACCTGCTCTGCTGCAATCCCATGCTGCTGGGGCTCAGCTGGGGGCTTTTGCGTCGCCAGGCCAGTGGAGCAATGCCGGCTCGCCTGCGGGCCAGCCAAGCTTCAGCACCCCGGTGCAGCTGCCTCATCCGACAAATGCAGCCCACCTTGTCCCAGTCCTGGCAGCGTTTGCCGGTATTCAGGCCCCGCCACAGGCCACTCCACAGCACCTGGCCGCTGGTCAGTCTTGCAGCCTCGATGGTGCACCGCAGCATCAGCCGAGCGCAGCGCAGCGTCATGCAGCAATGAGCACAGCTCCCACCCCCGGGAAGGGGCATCTCCTGCAGGCTCAGCTTCAGCAGCGCTCATTACCAAGTCCTTCACTGCCAGCAATGCCTGCAGGGCAGCGTAGGACGCCAGAGCAAGAGCCCAAGAGAGGGGCCTCTCTACAAGGAGCATGCCACAGGGATCCACGCGCAGATCAGCAGAGCTCTCAGGCTGCAGCAGGAGCAGTAGCACCAGCAGCAGCAGGACAGCAAGGAGAGCTATCTTTTCAAGCACAGGCACATGAGGCTGACAGCGCTATGCCGGCCACAACAGCGGGTGTCCTGCAGAGCGGCTCTTCAGAAGAGCTGGCCAACGCCCTTGCAGGCCTAACACAGATGGTCAGCACCGCCCGAGGCATGCCCAGGCAGCAGCAGCCAGCCGACCGGGACTACCCCGCTGTTTCACAACCCACCGCAGCTGCTGCGGCGGGCCCGGATGGGGTTCAAGAGTTGGATGTCACGCGCATGGGTGGCAGCCAGGCAGCGCAGAGCAGCGGCAGGGGTGTGAGAGGAAATGATGAAAACGATGCAGCGGCGCGGTCCGCTGAGGAGGGCGCTCTGTCGCGCCCAACAAAGCGAGCTCGCATAGGGCCGCAGCCAGGAATGAGTGGCAGCATTGGAGCCTCGCAGCAGGACGCGGGTGAGCCACCAATGGGAGCAGTCTCCGAAGCCGAGCCTGGCCGTGGCCTGCCCGCTTGGGAAGCTGGTGTGAGCACTGGCCGGTCAAGCCAGCAGCCAGCCGCGTCAAACAGACTTCCCAACCCCAACAGTGCGGCAGGCGGCCCAAGAAATCCAGTTGGTGGTGTCAGGGCCATCATCTCTGCTGAGGGCGCGTCTGCTGCCTCTCTGCACCTGCATGTGCTGCCTCCCGAAGAGTACCATGCAGAAGCAGGAGAAGGGCACTTGACGGGGAGTCCGGCTGGAGGCGCGGAGGCAAAGGATAACTTCAGTGATACGCAGAATAGGCAGCTGAGATCGATTTTGAGGTATAGCTCCAATCCTTGACAGTGACAGTCCACTTGTTCAATTTAGAGATGTGACAGAACTTCTGCAATAAACTGAATTGTCATTTGGTCTGCACTCAGGGGAGACGCAGCGCCTAGCACGTCCACTGAGAAAAGCTCGCCGCGCAGCAACCAGCGCTCGGTTCAAGGTGTGCTCCGTCACTATGTACTATACCACAAAGACCTTGATAGGACTTCTACAGCAGGCCACCAGCGCAACGCAATGGACACATTCTTAGTGATGTCTCTGCTGTTCTACAGTATTGTGTTCACCCCAGGTGATCAACATCCAGCGCCGGACGATCGCTCTCCAGCCAGCACGTCAGCGCACCAGCGGGCCTCCTTTGCATTCCCCGACGGCGGCGGCCTCAGCCGCGCTCTGGAACAGCTCACCCCTGCAATGCCGGCTCGGGCGTCCGGCGGCGGCCACGCGCCCGGCACGCGGCCCCTGGAGCGCGGCGGTCGAAGCCGGGAAGTCGTGCCTGACAGCGAGGAGGAGGCAACGCCGCCTAATTATGAGCCCAGGCTCCCACAGCATGGAGCAGAACCTTGTATTGAACACCGCCGGGAACCACCCCTCTCCCAAGCAGCTGGGAAAGATGGCAGCGGAGTCCCAGGAAACAGTCAGCGGCCTTCAGGGAAGGCGGACGCTATTCTGTCACAGGTGCAGCAGGAACAGCATGACGGAAATGGAGAAGGGCAGGATGCATGCGGGACAGGGGCGCCTCAGCCTGCGCTGGAGTGTACGCCTCGGGAGACCCGACCCGCCGCCAGCCCTGCGCAAGGGGACCTGCCAGGCAGTGCAGACAGGGAACGCCTCCTCGCGCTGGCGGCTGCGGCCGGCCCGGCGGCGGCGGCCGCGCTGATGGAGAGCCAGAGGGGCTCCAACTCGCCCAACAAGCGCAAGCTCCCGCTGCCGCGCCGGCCGCCGGACGGCTGCGGCGACGGCTGCGCCAGCGCCGCCGGCAGCCCGGCCTCTCAGGCCCTCTCGGCCCACAGCAGGGGCAGCTCCGACTGCGGCTTTACGGGTTCTCAGAGGGCCGGCGGCACCTCGCAACCGTCCCCGCTTTGCCCCACCCGCCTCAACCGCGACCGGCCGGCCAATCTCGGCTCCCGACCCGACGCCCCGGCCTCCGCTTACTCGCAGCCGCAATCGCAGGCACCGGACGACGGCTGTGCCGATGCCGGCCTGCGCGCATGTGACGGCTCCGGTGCAGGACCAAGCCTGCCGGGAGGGGACGAGAGAGCGGGCGAGGCTGGGGTGGAGACCCGAGTGCGGCTGCAGTGGCTCAGGGCCGTCAGGACGCTGCACAGGATTGCGCGCCAGCGGCAGGCGCTGGCGATCCCTGACGGCCAGACTTGGAGCTCCAGTGTCCATGTCCCCATCGGTGGAGACAGCTCGGCCGACGCATCGCACTGGCAGCGGTCTGCATGCGTGCCTGGCCACAGCAGCAGCGGAGCCATAGAACCCAGTGCTCCCCATGGCAGTGATGGCATGGCAGAGAGGGTACCAGGCCGATCCTGGAATGGGGAAGCAGCCGCTGGTGCAGCATGTGCGCATGAACAGAAGTGTGCTGCAAAGCAGGCGTCTTCTGGTTGGCAGACTGCCAGGTCACAGGTAGGAGATTCACAACAGCTCAAGAGTTGATGAAGAAACAGGAAATCTGTAGATGAGATGCACCAGGCACCAGATGCCAATGTTTGTCACAGTTGAACGATTCCTTAGATGGACTTGCATCATATACCGTACCTGCATCAGTGAAAGACGGATACAAAGATACATGATAGCAATAATGCATGCCCATGTAGTAACAGATGTATGAACAGGGCTCGCAGGGCTCCGGCGCGGTGAGTCAGACAGCCTTGCAGAGCAGCCAGCTCCGGCATAGCAGGGACCTTCCAGAAGCGATGAAAACTGGGAAGCGGGCCAGGGAGGTCCAGGCAGAGGGTGGAGGGGCACAGGCGCAGCTGGGTGCTGATGTGGCAGGGGAGGGCGACAGGTCAGCATGCCACCTGGCAGGGGAGGGCAACAGGTCAGCATGCCACCTGGCAGCAGATGAATGCCGGGATGGCCAGAGCAACAAGCGGCGGCGCGTCGGCGGGGGCCAGGAAGCTTCTAGCAGTCAGGGGGAGGAATGCGCTGGGCAAGGAGCTTCAAGGCAGCAGGTTGCAGGGGACCAGCCTGAGGCGCACGGAGGGGACAGAGAGGGACAGAGCAGTCCCACCACACGCGAGGGAGACAGTGATGTGGACATCGGTGGCCCAGAGGACTTGCTGGGTCAGCCTTATGCGACCTGCAGCCTTGCGTGCGGCCATCCGTTGACGCAGGTGTGTATAGCCCGCATGGCCTTTCCTTATGCATGCCATAAATGCCTGTGGCTTCTCAGCAAGCTATGTTTTGCTCACCAGAACCTGCAGAAATTGAATGTTAACGTTCCCTTTGCAGAAGCCGCCCTGCTCCTGTTCATGCAATGATAAGGTAGAAGTACAGAAATGCATTCATTGACGGCGTGCATGTCTGTTTAGTATCCGCCGAGGGATGCATGCAGCCAAGGGCGTGGTCTGAGCCAGGCGGCTGAGACACAGATGTGCCACATGCACAGCTCCGAGGAGCAGGACCCGCTGTGTGGCCAGCCACTGCCGCCCCCACACCTGTCTCTGGGTGCGCGCAATCTAGCCTTCCCTATTCTGCAAAGGCAGGAATGCAATATCCCCTCATCGGCTGCGTTCGGGGGTGCTAACTTCTTGAGAAAACTGCACCTACTTTAAAGAGATGACTAAGATGACACCAGAAATCTCCAATAATTACACATAATAGCCCTACTATGATCAGCGGCTTTCCACCTCGTACTAGGGAGTGAATGCCTGGAAATTCGTGTGGCCAAATCACTGACTTATGAGGTGCACAAGCGTGGTATTAAAATACTGACGCAGTGCAATTTGGCTGGCTTGCAGAGGAGTGTGGCCGCACTCCAGGAGCGCTGCTGCTGAGGGCGCCGGCAGAGCGGTCGCCCTGGGCGACCCCCCACTTCTCCCACCCCCACACCACCGACAGATGCGCGCCGGGGGATCCCCACCACAGCTCTGACATCCCTGTCTCTGCTGCACCCGCATCAGGTGCCCCACATCCCTCTGTCACTCACTTTTTTGACCACCCTCCTTCTTCTGGGAGACTCATGTGACCGTCAACCAGGGGTTCGGTAAATAGTGAATAGCCCCTTGGTTGAAGTTGAGATGTTTACATTTTTCCTTGGGAAATGCAGGCCCCCCGGCTGCAAGTTTGGGTGGCCAGAATGCCACAATGAGGGTGCTGTCCCTGGATGATAGGCCCAGCCCAGGCTGGACTCCAGGTGAGGCGCTGCCTGGTCATATATTCCTTCTTCCCTCCCTAGCTTGCAGCCTCTTGTTCTCCTTGGGCTGCTACCTCTTCACAAGTCCATGCTCTGCAGCTTCAACCTTGTACTGTTGCACAATTATTATTACTATTCTTACATGCATTTCCTGCCAAGAGGCAAGGTGCGCCCTGCAGACAAGCTGCAGTATGAGGCTGCCATGAACCCAGCCTTTGATGGACTCGCCAGATCCAAGCTGTTGCAAAATACTACAGATATAACGGAGGGTTGGTCATTGCGGTGTTCGGTCTGAAGACATGTCGTCAGCAGAGGGCACTGATCCCATGTTTGAAAGATTCAAGCAAGGTTAAATGATGACAGCAGGTTGTGTGCATGCAGGTCTCATGTGCAGCGGCGTTGGATTCCAGCAGGCAACGGCGGATGCCGGTGGCACAGCGCCGGATGCGCTGCACCGCCTGGCGCGCCGGGCACCGTTAACAGAAGTACCAGGTGTGGTGGGATTTTTTATCACCCAATGCTTGCTTTTGATTGGGTGATCAGAGGTACTTAAATTTCTGGGTCATGCCGGCGGCAAGAGTAGGCATGGCACTTGTTGCATGCCGCTCAGAACCTTGCTACAGCAGTCTTTGTGTTGCACGGGTTAGGCATTACAGCAGTGCACAGGTCTCCTAAGGAGTGCTTTTACACTTGAAATCACTTGTCTTCACCTGGTCTTTAATGTCGTCATTTTATTCTCGGAGGTCATAATTCCTTCTATTGTATTATGCACGGCAGGTGGGCCTTCAGCACAGCAGGGCAGCTGTCAGGCACCGCTCATGACACAATCCGGAGTGCTGACCCCCATAGGGCCGTGCAATAGCCAGGAGCAGCAGCTGCCAGACCTTGGCACTCAAGGGCTGCAAAATCAGGCGATGCTGGATCCGCACCATAACTTTGAAACCTGTCACAGCCTGGATGGACTGTTGTATGGTGGCTCTCAAAACAGCGACCGGGCGCTTCCGCTGTCTGGACAGCCGCTGCCATCGCCGCCAAATTGATGACACATTTTGAATAGAATATGACTCGACCATGCGAGAGAATGAGACTTGTGAGTGTGCTGATTGGTCCTTTAAGTGCACGGCGCTAGCCTCAAATGTAGGATACTAGCTTCCATCATCATACATTACTACATGGCACAGGACTGCTGTGACAAATTCACCTGCGCAGATTAATACCAAAATTTTCCCATTGTCCGCAGAATCCAGCAGACCAACTTAGCAGAATCATCTATCACAAACTTGCCACTCATACCATGAAAAAATTTCCCTCTCATATATTCTCATACATGCCAATGAAGTATGTAATCACGAAACAGTACTTCAAGAGATTCAAACTGCCTTGATACTGTAATTTTATGTCAACGGCGCACGATAATCTGCATTTCGAAATTCCTGCCACACAGAGATTGCTGCTCTGCCCTTGCTACATACTCCCTCTCTGCTCCTTCTTGCCGAGCAGCCAAGGCAATTTGCAGATGCATTTCTTGCCAGGCTCAGATTGGCCCTCTGCCTCTGCCCCGTACACTATCCCATTCTGAACCAGCCATGTAGAGCATGGCTGCGTTCCAGTATACCATATGATCTGCCCTCCTTTCCACAATGGCTGTGCTTCACTTGCGCAATGTCTGACCTGTCCTTCTTTCCAGAGAAGCCGGGCATCACATGCGCACTATCTGATCTGTTCCTTTTTGCCGAGCAGCCGCTTCTCATAGCCGATGGTGCCTGTGAGACCGGCCAGCATGCCGACCAGGCCTGGCACCCCCTTGACAAGCAGGTTCAGGCGCGCCTCGTTGCTGGACTTGGCAAACAGCGACAGACCAAAGCCTATCAGCTCCAGGAAGGACAGCCGCGCCGACAGGAAGCCCTGATGCATCCAAGAGTGACTCTGGCTCAGAAGCATAAAATCACTATTCAAGCGATGCTGGCTTCACAAAGAGGCAGCACAAAAACATTACATGCATGAAGTGGAAAACAGAAATTCTCATCTAAACGGGACATGTTCAGGTCAAAGGGAAGAATTGTGGCTCCTGGCCCAAGTACAGCTCCAAAGTAACGCAAAATGTGCATAGTCCATGACAACTTCTTGACGAAATCCTCTGAAAAAAGGTGGTGAGAGCTGGTGTGCTCACCTGCCAGTGGTGGTCTGAGAGCGCAAAGAAGGCCGCAAAGAACTGGCGCGTCTCTGTCAGGTCCAGGCTCAGCAGGACGTCCATGCCAAAGCTGAAGAAGGCGCGCTGCCGGATCCTGCATGCGCGCACATGTACGCATGTGACTTGTATTCTTGCATGACTATCGCCAGAGTGAAGTGCAGCACAGGGCGGAGAGATGATTGTCTGAATCCTCCTTCGGCATTCAACTTCTGGTGCCTCCTTGGTGATCACTTTGATACCCCTCAAGCAGCATGAGTCACCCTCCATTTGGCGCGCAATATCAGTTGAGGGCATTCATGGCAGCGAAGTACTTGCCCCCTGCCCAACAGAGCCCATCTGAAACGTAACCCACCAGAAAGCAAAGCAACATTGCAGCTGCAACGTGTGCCCAGCCATCAGTTGACCCAAACCCCACATTGCAGGACATCTCTTTTGCAGAGCAAAGCACAAGCGCACAGCACAAAGAACTTTGAATTCTCTGCCGAATTATGTCCTATAACACCATTTACAACAACAGATATGCCTCGTACTGTGAGAAAATTGATGGCAAGGCAGCGCACCTCTCCACGGGCCAGATGGAGTGCCAGACTGCGGCAGAGAGACGGTCGGCGTCGGATTCCGTGGCGGCTCCGGGCGGCAGGTGCGACTGCGTAGCAGCATCGCTGGCAGCACACAGCTGCTCCACGATGGCATCCGCCAGAACAGGCGCCGCTCCCAGCATGCGCGCCACCATGTACCCTGCCAAATCAGGCGACACATCTCACATCCTTGTTGACTGCAAAGAAATGGACTGCCCGTGCACCTCAGGTGTTTTTTGGGTTCAACTGCGGCAGCCGCAGAAGTGAATCGCGTCTTCTAACATTGTGCAGCGAAGCGACGAGCCGAATCCCTGGACACACATGTCTCGCTATGATCTGTCTATGCTAAAAGCAGGAGTGCGGATAATATGTTGCGTACTGTGATGACTGTGCTCCGTGCAGCAGATCACAGGAGGCAATTGAAGGCCTTATGGAGGGTGCAAGGCCAGGCGCTCCCGCCACAAAGGGCACTGGAGGTGAAAATGACACAGTCCGACCATCCTCCACTGCACAAATGTGAGATACATTTGCAGGACAGCTCGATCCCAGCAAAGTGCCACTCTTCAGAATGGAGTGGCGCACCTGTGGAGGGGTGGACCATGCCAGCTGTGCCACCGATGCCGAGGGTGCGCTGCGGCAGCCGCGGCAGCACGCCGCCCATGGGAATGAGGCAGTACTCCTCCTCCTCGATCGCCTTTATCTTGATGCCATACTTCGCCATGCGCGCCTCCAACCGCTGCGAGTGTCACTAGCAGAGTGACTCACACAGTACAGAATTGTACCTGGAAGCCAGAACGGGTTGACTGGAAGATCATGATCGGATCTGTGTCATCAGGAGCCTTGTTTAGTGCATCCACCACAGACAGTACGCAGCCTGGATTTGAAAGCAGCCATAAGAATTACTGGCAAAATACCTGGCCATGAGGTGGAATTAGGGTATCTGTGTGCACCAACTGCTTTCTGTCAGAGGAGCTTGGCTCAAAGGATGCATTCCTTGAATGAAGGTGGGCTTACCTGTTTGAGTTCCAGGAAAGGGACTGCAGGGCGCGCCACGAGGGAGGTCTCCTCCAGGAAGATGCGCGTCTTGGAGAAGGGCATCGCGTACAGGAAAGTGGGCAGCTTCCTGCAGATCCCAAATCAAACAAAAAAGTGAGGCAGGCCCACAATGTGCCTCGAATTCATATGAGAAAAATGACAGGCCCAGTGCCCCAAATGAAGGAGGCAATGGTGCTCACATGCATTCTGCTCAATGATCTACATGGCTGCATGAAAGGCACCGCTGGAGAACCAAAGAGAAGTAAGGTAAGAGAAGGTGTAAATGCATGCACCAGTGCTCTCCTGCAACTGAGTGCTCTATGTGCTCAAACTGCACATGGCTGCAGCAGAAACGGCTGGAAAATGAGAGGAGTAGTGGGTGGGGCAAGCGCAGGTGGAGGGTGCATGCACCTGTTGCTCTCCTGCATTTGGGGGTTGCTAGCCGTGTGCTCGTCCCTCCAGTCCATGAAGAGCATCGCATCTGTGGGGAATGGGTGGCTCTCCACCTCTGCCAGTATTCCATAGGCCCCCTGTTCAACCACACGCTCTTGTCAGCCCCTACTTCACCATCACTGTTCTTATTAAGTGCACGCATGCAATGCCAGGCAATGCACAGATCTCTGAATCAAAGAAACCTGTGCCGCAGCAATCCCCGGGGCATGCACACCATAACGCATCAATAAAATGCAATGGCAATAGACTGAGCAAGTTATAATAGCGAGTTGGCGCTGCAACTCTGGAGGCACAAGGCGCTCTAAGAGGACACTCTGTCTCCGAAATGCAGGAACAGGGATACGTCACCTGGTAGCCTGGGTTAAAGGGCTTGTCATATTCCACGAGCTTGCGCGCATGGCCGGTGGCATCGAGCACCATGCAGCCCGGTATCCTGGTGCCGTCAGAGCAGGAAATTTGTGAGCTGCCATCTGCATGCACTACTCCCTCCACCCTGGCCTCCTGGAAGACCACCCCTGGACCAGCATCAACAGGTGATTTCAGATATTACCAACGTTACATCAAGGTCATCCACAAGACTACACGTTCAAAATTTCTTCTCATGGTGTTGCAGAGTCGCCATATTGCATCCATCAATGGGGCAGTAGCAACAAGGTATGCCATGGCACGCACACAGCATGAGCAAAGCCTCATGCATGCAACCCTCCCTCCTCAAATTTGCCTGCCCTTGGTGCCTTCTCAAGTGCAGACAGCAAGGCAAGGCAGCCTGGTAGAATTCTCTCTCCAGTGCTTCTCTTTTCAAAAAGGCCACGGTCCTGAGCTCACCGTGCGCCACACACCGCTGCAGCAGCTTGCGCTTTAGCTTGGCTCTGTCTACTCGCCCATAAGGCCTCGCAAGATGTCTGCAAACAAGCAAAGTAATAGTTATTGTATTGACAGTTTTCCAGTTCCTTGAGATCTAGGATCAAGATACGTCCAGCAACACGTGTATCAGACTGACACAACAATCAGGACACAGGATCTCTGAGGTATGCAATCATCATTGCATGGGTGGCCTTGGAAGGAGGTTGACTGTCACAGTGTTTGGCAGGAAGTCATCGGTTTCTTACTTGAGACCAGAGGGGCTGCTGTCGAGGAATACTTCTGCCCTATCCCATACATGATCCAAGCAGTCATCAAGGCCCATTGCTCGAAACTCATCCACCCAAACACCTGCCATTCACGGCATGCCACCTCAGCGCATAGCTCTTTATGTTAAAAAAGACAAATGTTGCTTGTATGCATTGCTTCCCACAAAGTGAAGATGATTTAGTGGTGCAGGTAGGAGTCCACACCATAGTTGTTCGGCCACGCAGCGAGGGGTGACGGGTCTATCACACAGACCTTGTAACCTGCACTTCGAGAAATATTCAAGAGTATAAAAAGGCACCTCAAAACGAGAACATGGAGCCTGACAGGAGCACGAAATCATTTGCAGGTGAGAATTAACAGGCAAGTAAGGACAAGTTAGGCTCTGCGTGGTGTGCACCTGCTTGCGACACTCTCTCAGCCACTGCCAAGCCAGATGGGCCTGCACCGGCCACAACCAGCTCCACCTTCCCAATGCTTTGATAATATCTGGGAAGAATCATTTCTGCAATGACTGATGCTGCCCCTTGCGAGGATTCAGGCGCGCTGCTCTCTGCAGGCGACGTTTGTGGACTGGAACGCTCAAGCGCTTGCACACATTGCACTGCCACGCTGCTATGCCGACAGGGCTGTATCCTTCTGCATTTTGATGACCGATGCACCAGATCAAGCGACAGACAGCCGTTCCTGCTTGAGAAACAGAAAGTGATCGACTGCTGGTTACTAGCAGTCTTGGAAGCTGATGCGTGCAGTAATGGCCGACTGCATCTCGTATTTGCTTGAAACATGTTGGATATGTTTCGGATCTCTCTTTGCATTCCAAGTGAGTGTTTGTAGTGACAGAATGGAAGGCTACAGTTTGCTGACATTCTCAGTGTACCACCGCCTGCCATTCGGCATGGAGTCGTGTCCTTGCCCACACTATAAGATTTAGTGTACAGAATGTTGGAGGCGCTTTTCAGATTGGCAGTATTTTGAGATGAAGCAAACTGCTGCTCTCGGAGGACGACCGGATCGCATGCGTCATCGGCCGATCCACGTGCCTTTCATTTCCATGCAAGTGATGGGAAGCAGCTAGAATGGGGCGTCATTGCTCTCGAGATCAAAGTACTTTAGTCAATAGAAAAGTTATAAGTTGGTAAACAGGCGCTGGGTCATTTTGGGGAGCTACAATCATCGGACGCGTATGAGGGCTCCCTATTGGCGGTGCAATCCGTTCAGCACTCGCATCTCAGTGGAATTGCTGCTAGATTAGAAGAGATGTCGATGTGAAGATCACAGTATGGGTGCCAAAGTGACGATTCGAGTGCAAGTCATTGGCGGCAGCTCTCGTTCCTTTGAGTTGCAATCAGACACCCAGGTGTTGATTGAGCCTTTCAGGTTGACTTAACTGAGCCAGCATGACCATGTGTCTGTGATCTCCACACTCTGTGAAATATACGAACTATACGATCCATATATTCAACCCCTCGTTTGACCATCGCAGGTAGCTGTCCTTAGGCAACTCATATGCAGGGAACTACGGTTCCCGACTGACAGGCTGAAACTTGTGCGGAAAGGAAAGGTGCTTGAGGACAGCAGTGATCCTGCCCAATTGGAGGAAGGAGGTACAGATACATGCTGGGCACCACGTTTGTGCCACCCTGGAAATTTGGTGTTCTTTACAGTCCTTGTGTGCATTGCTGATCATTTTTGTGGTGACATGCATTGCAGACAGTTTCCTAGCACTCTTGGCACCCAAGACGCCTCCACAGCACATCCAGGAGAGCAGCGCTGCGTCCGGCTCATTTGACGAGGGCTCGGTCAATGATCCGGCTCGCTTCAGGCTGCCAGCCAGCGCATCTCCTCTGCGCAAACGCATCGTAGCATTTCTGCAGCACCGCTTGAAGCTACCTGAAATTGTCCTTGTCATCATCTTCAGCATCAAGCCCTGGGTGTGGGTGGCATTCCTGGCATGGATGGCTGCAGCTCCCATAGCTTCATCATACGAGGTACACATCTGGAACTGCAGTGGCTCTATTCAGACAATCTGCCGTTGCATCAAAGTGCTTAAGAGCGCGGCGCCATCGGTCGCCTGGCTGTACTGTCTAGACTTATTTTCTGGCATGTGCTGTGCGTTGTGTTTGACATGAACTCGTAAAAATGTGCATGGATGCAGGTGGGGGAGATTTATGTGTTGGTCACCATGGTAACGGTGATATTCTGCAATCTGGGCACGAGGAAGGCTGGGGAGGCCAGTGCTTACAGCATCTTCAACAACTTCAGGGAGCTTCCGGGGCAGCTCAATGCCAACATGCTGGATGATCAATTACGAAGGGGACAAATGTAGCTCGTGCTACATAATCAGATCTGACTAGCTTGCTAGCTTGCATGCTTGCATCCCAGAGAACAGAGTTCCATGACAGGAAATATAGGCCATCAGGTTGTCACACCTGACGGGCTGTTGTCAATGCCTTGTTTTTGCTTGAAATCTACTCTACATCTGTTGAACTTAGCTGTATACGTATTGCATTGCTTAAAAAAGGTGATGAGACCGTCACCCATACAGACTGGAGAACTTAAAATACACGTTTTGCTCGACAAATTACCCACCATTTGGACCCTGGATGCCTGGGACACATGTAAGCCTAAAAAGGTGATGCTATCAACTCTTTATAATGTCCAGTGTAGCCTGCCGCATCAAGTCCAAGGGCGCAGGCTTGCCAGTGAAGAGCTCAAATTGCTCCGCTGCCTGGCCCACAAACATTTCCAGCCCGCTCACAGTGATGCAGCCCTGATCCTTTGCATCCTGCAAACATTGGCAGCTTAAGTAAGCTCTATCTCACATTCCCTGTTTATCATCCTTGCAACTGTGAGCTGAGCCTCTGTGCACAAATGTTCTATCCCGCTATATGAAACAAGTCAAAACTGTGGTTTGTCATAGTGGCTGGGAGACAACGACGAACGTTTGCAACTCTTCAAGAACTTTAGAAATTACTGTCAGGCAAAATAAAACCCGGTCTCACCTTGAGCAGCAGGGTTTCCAGTGGGGTGTATACTGCATCAAAGACCACCTTGTAGCCGCCGAGAGGAGCACTGACGGGGGTCTCCTCCTCCTTGGGGTGCATGCCGATGGATGTGCTGTTCATGAGCACATCCCCTGCCACCTTGCCAGTCGCCACGTCAGCGTACTCCACTGCCTGTGCCCCTGCCCCGAGCGCCTCTGCCAGAGCATCCGCCTTCTCTCGTGTCCTACACAGAATTTGGGCATTGATCATTTCACTACTGCCGGTGAGCTCATCAAGGCAGCTTCAAGCTCATTTTCAGCGTTCTCATGCATGACTCCATTTGATAATGTCTTCAGTCCTGCCACTTTGACTCGTTTAAAGTCACCATCTGCGGCAAAGTGCGTTCCTGTATGTGTTTTAGAGCATCGGACCATGTCTGTCCTTTGTATGATAAAGAAGGTGCAGGGATGGACTTGCCTGTTGCATACAAGCACTTCAGCACCCCTTTCAATGGCTCCAAAAGCCAGGGCCTTCCCTGCGCCCCCAGCCCCCACTACAACCACGCGTAGCCCCTTCAGTGCAGACTCCCCTCCAGCCTTGCTGCCTGCATCGTAAGAAAACATCAGCGTCACATATCCCTTGTGGACACAGTTGGAGTTACTTCCTTTCTTTCTCACTTTCCATTAATTTACAGGAAAAGCGCTGGACGGATTGAGGTTCGACTCTTTGCTTATCATACCCCTGGTGTCTTGATCACAGCGGATCCACCAGGGGCATCACCGCAAGGCATGCAAACAGAACCCCTTCGACGCTACTCGATACATCACAGAGTCTGACGGTAGGAATTCACGGCAGTGAGAGTGGCTGGGGCAACAATTGTGCGTACCTCCCAGTGCAGCCTCAACGGCAGATATGGCTGCAGACCAGTCGGTGTTGTAGGCCTTGAGGCCGCCGCCAGGCTGGCGCACGAGAGTGTTGGCCGCCCCGATTCGCCGCGCCACCGGGTCTGCGTCGTCAGCGCACTCCAACGCCGCCAGCTGCACCCAAATGCAGTGCATATACAAGCAGTGCATTCCATTGATTTGTTACTCATGGAGGTAGATCTTTGCAGGTCGATTCAGGAGAATAATTCCAGGGCGCAGGTGGGGCCACTGCACAAGAAAAGACACTTGCAGGGGCATGCTATCACCAGGGTCTGCTGGATACGCAACCCAAGGCTGCAGCAGCCCCTCCAACATGACTACAAGCCCAACAAGAAGCTACAATTCGTGCAGCTGCGCACACTTATGCAGTTCAATGCATGCCAAGTCAAAGGACTCATACTCCGCCCAGCGCCATCTCTTGTCTAGGACAGCGGGTGCTTTTGGGAAATTTCTATTTTTTGGCTCACCTTTGCTAATGACAAGGGCAAGGAAGAGAGTAGCACCTTGTGTGGGATGGTGATGCTGATTCCGCTGAAGCTGGGGTAGGCATCCAGGAAGGGGCGCAGCTCGTCCACCAGCAGAGGTACATACACCGCGTCAAGGCCGGCCGCCGCCAGCGCTGCGTTGTGCAGTGCTGGACTGCGGCTGTGGGAGACCGGGTTGCCCACAATGCCAAACACCTGTGCATGGGATTTTGCCAAGCTTCAGGGCTGGCTGGAGTCTTGCATCTACTCGGGCAACAGATTTGGATGCCTTTGGTTTGAAGAAAGAGGGATGCTGCCGAGCGAGCACCAAATTGCGGAGGAAGGGCTGCCTTGCTGTGTGAATGCAATGCATGCCACCCTTGGAATGAACATCAGATCTTGAGGCAGATGTCTGACATTTTATCAAGCACTTCCTGCATGCAGAACATTATTTTTGACTTGCTGTTGCAATTTATGGTGTGATAAGACACCTTGGTGGCGCTGCTTTGGTTTTGCAGCCGATACAGCTGCCGCAGCTCAGTAACAGTTGGCTGCCCAGGCGCGCTGGCCTTCGCGGGAGACAAAGCCCCAAATGTCAGGTAGCCGCCAAATTTGGGCGCCAGCACTCGCGACGTCAGCCCCTTCTCGCCCATGGCGAGCGCAATCACTGGACCTGCACATTGGAATCGAATTTGATTTTAGAATCTAATTTCAAAATGTTGTTGCACCGCAATGGAGATTTGTCATTGCAATGAGCATGCACTGCAGGTTGGAGAGAATTATCCAGTGACTTGAGACAACCTAATCTGAAAAAATCCTTCAAAGGACTTCCATGCCCTGACATGTGCTGATCAGAACATGAAACACAGTCAATCGACCGTGATAATTCTACAGATACAACTTCTACAAATACAAGTCCTACAGATACAAGCATGCAGAAGCTCCACAATGGCAGAGTTGATGAGTTTTGAGGTAAGGAGTTTGACACCTACCCGAGGACTTGCCGGGCAAGGCCAGCATGCGCGCAGAGTCTTCGATCCTCTGTGCAGTGGTGGCGATCTTGGCGATGTCAGCCCCACCCTTGAACATCTCCTTCACCAGGGCTTCCAGGATCTCGTCGCTGGGTGTCTCATCGTAGTCGTGGTGGGACAGGATTACCTTTGTGGTCAACGGGACCTCCCCCTCACCTGTGCCAGCATGCATGCATCTTTTGACATGCATCCATCAGACATGCATATATCTGTAAAGCCACAAGGGGGGCTGTAATGAGACAGATGCATGCGTTCAAACTTCAATCATATGTCAAGCATGACAGAAAGGCAGCAAAGCGGTGCATGCACTGTGAAACGGTGAGAAGTACATTGCGGGTGGCCAGGCCCCCTGTGATCCGGAATTTCAGCATGAATGCAAATGGAAAAAGCAACATTTAGCTTCTGCATGTACTCACTCGCGAAGAAGAAATTTGCAGCCAGGTATTCGACGTCCACATAGGGAGCCCCAAGGACTGCTGCGTACTTCAGGACTGCCAGCCTTAGCGGCTCAGGACCATCGTACTGTCCCCTACGCATATTATCAACATCTTTAAATCATGATTGGAGGAACAAGTATTGAACGCTCTGCCAGAACTGCCTCAATACGCATTTCCATGCAAGGGTACACCAATGACGATATCCATGCAATCTTGCCTGCATAATTTCCAAAGTTTTTTCTCCTTGAAAGTCTGGCATTTGACATAGTGGAATGCATGTCAGGAAGCGCACCCTTCCCAGTTGGGTCTGAATGTGACGATGGCTGGCAGCCTGACTGCATTGCATGCATCCAGAAGGGGATTGAGGAAGGCTGCTGGATTGAAGAGATCTATATCCTTCAAGAAGTCTATTCGCAGCTCCACCACGTCTGCACCAAAGTCTGCAACCTCCCTAATTTCTGCTATAGCTCCATTCACTGTGTCTGCAGTGACACTGCAAACGCACAGGAATTTACGAGATCAGTTGCTTGAATACATCGGTAGCAAAACGAAGTTCTGCGTTGAATTAATGCATGATTTTCCCAGCATAGTGTAATGTTGCTTCACCTTGTGCAAACAAGGCCTTGCTCAGTTGCAGCTGGTGGGCTGACTGCAACGGCTTCCTGCGTCGCAGCCTTCAAATTGCCGCGACGACTTGCAGTACTCATTGGGACCTCTAATTTGCGTGCTGAGACCGAAATGCAGCTTAGGCGTCCGCGATTGCAACCGTCCGTAATGGAGCGATGCTGATGTTCAACCCTTCCTGAGAATGCCGCAGGAGAAGTCCTGAATGTGAATGATGACGGTTGATTTAATCGATTCTCATGGATCGTGTTGGAGGCTTGCGCAGAACACAGAGAGGAAGTGCTGCACAAGGTCATGATCATAAAAAGTGATCTGTCGGAAACGACAACTCAATATTTGTATGGATACTTTGTTGCCGTGCCTTATAATACTAGCATCTCCACAGTTCCTGGCCATAGGTTTTTCTTGGATTTAATTGGGAAATTCTTGCATTCAACTGGAAGAGTAGATCAACTTTAGGGTTGCTGGCACCAACCCTGCCGTGCTGAACCGCACAACACACGAACACGTCGTGTCCGTGGTCCGTCTGTGCTCCTATTTTCAGTTTTCTGTTTCCTGTTATTGCATCGCTGTCACTTGTCTAAAAGACGGAGACACTGCATATCTCGACTTAGGAAGCAGCAAGCTGCCTATCAATCCTGGCCTCTTATTATCTATAAGTAGAATGTTACAAGAGATACTGTAGCTGCTAACATCATGTTGCAGGACTAGGAATACAGAGGGGTAATTGATCATACTGCCGCCACCCAATGAGGGCTTTCTGTGGCTACTTGCCACGCCATGTGCATTTGCAGCAGAGACCGTTCTCCTGCTCTGTAGCAAATTTCAAATGCAGGCGACGCATCGCCTCGGTGACTAGGTACAATTTCATTTTTGAAATGATCTGAGACGCTATGCTGTGATATCAGACACTTGACCTGGACCCTTAACCTGAAACATTGAAGCCTGTCTGGGAATTGCACTCCTGCAGGACCACAACTCATGGCACATTCACGTCCGGGCAAGGACACTCGCGCAGTAGAAGCACGTGTGGCTCACAGGTGCGAATATGTGGCGTCCCGCAAAGTAGGCTGCACATTGTAGAGAATGCCTCATGACCGCTGTCAGAGCTGTCCAAGATGTGCTCCATTGACTCTTCATAGATACGCTGTTCCTTGCATTCTTGTTGAGCGTGTATTGTGATGCAGCACGGGCAAATACAGCAGCGCAAGCCCCCACCTGCAGCCCCCTCATCCTCTGGCCGGCCAGATGCCGAGGTGCAGAGGAGCCCTTCGGATGACACTAGCGAGGCCAGCACGTCTGGCAAAGACAGCAGCTCGGAAGGCAATGGCGCCATTGCCCTAGACACAAACCCTGCCATACAGGTGGCGCCTCTTGACACTGTGGCCAAGCTAATTGATGCAGAGAGAGAAAATTCAGCGCGTCTTATGAGCATGTGGCATGCATTCAAGATGTTTCCCTGAAACAAATGTGGAAGCAGGTGGTGGAAATTGCAAAAGCATCAAAGTGGAAGAGGAGGTTCACCATTGTAGGACTCTGTTTCATGGCGTTCATGCTGTGCAACATGGACCGCGTGAACATGAGCATAGCCATCCTGCCCATGAGCAAACAGTTTGGCTGGGATAGCGCCACCATCGGCCTTGTCCAGTCATCCTTCTTCTGGTGCGGCCTCCTCCAAATTCTTCCCTTTGCCTTGCTCGTCTGCACATCAGGCCATGACTGTGATGGATGCAGCAATGCGATTTTTGGAGCTGTTTTTTCTTCACTGAAAAGGACTGCAAAGGCCCGGCTCATTTGTACATAGATACATGTCATGGCTATATGCAATGTGGGCCCATCGAGCAAGGTTTAGCACAAGTTGCCTGTGCTGTAAGCTGTGCCATTTCTGAATGAATTTGCTCATTGCTTGGCTGTGTTCCGCGCAGGGGTTACCTCACCACGCAGGTGGCAGGCGGCGTGTGGGCAGACAAGTACGGCGGCAAGACAGTGCTGGGCTTTGGGGTCATCTGGTGGAGCATAGCAACCGCTCTCACCCCCCTGGCAGCCTCCCTGGGACTGCCAGCGCTGCTCTTTGCGCGCGCATGCATGGGCGTTGGCGAAGGCGTCGCCATGCCCGCCATGAACAATCTGCTGTCTAGGTGCGCGCATGTGCCAGCACCCTGTCAGCATGTGCTGGCAACCTGTCAGCATGCGCTCTCAAATGCCTGCTACAGTGCAAATGTCATGCCCGTAACTCTGCACATTTTATGCTTGGTGTTACATGGTGACTTGAAATGCTACCCAAGAGTGATACATTCGGTGAAGCATTGTGTAGATATTTAACCTCTTAATTGGTATCATCAGTGTGCACTGTATCTCTCAAAATGTGCAGCGTACAATTTGACTTGGCGCCTTGCGAACCTTAACTATTTGCACATGCTGAATTGGGGTGTGGTTGCAGGTGGGTGCCAGTGCAGGAGCGGTCCAGGTCACTGGCGCTCGTGTATTCTGGCATGTACACAGGCTCAGTCCTGGGGCTGGCAGCATCACCCCACCTCATAGAGGTGCGAGCCTGCAAAGAACACCATCTTGTTTGGCTCAGACAGATGTCTCTTGACACAACTCAATACTACCGCTCTGGGAATTCCGCTTATATGGTTGTTCTGCTGAGCATGCCATCCATGCGTCTGAGTGCTTAATGCCCTCTCTGTCGGCCTAGTGCAAAAAAGTCAACAGCGCTCAGCGGCTGAGCAGGTGCTCCTTCTTGACCTGTGCTTCGTGCACTTGAGCTTGCTTGTTATCCGAACCCTTGACCCAGCCTGTGTTGATGCAGTGGCTGACGTGGCCGAGCGTGTTCCACATCTTTGGCAGCGTCGGCGTGCTCTGGTTCCTGCTGTGGGAGTGGCAGGCCAGCAGCTCGCCTGACGAGGACATCCGCTGCTCTGCAGAGGAAAAGGCACTCCTCGTCGCCAACACACCCATTAGCAGGGTATACCCCTTTACAGACTAGATCTTTAGAGCGCTTTCTCTGACAAAAACAGTTCGTTCTGATGAGAATGATTGGAAAACCACTGGATGCTATGCTGGCTACCTTGGAATGTGATTGACATGATTAAACGCCAGTCACTGCAGACAGATTCGTTGGCTTCAATGCGAGGCACAGTTTTTTTCAGGCTGTGCAACGTGGTATTGGCATGCATGCTTCATAAATCTGTGCTGCGTGCAGACTCGGGGAGAGCCAATCCCATGGAAGCTGCTGCTCTCAAAGGCTCCAGTCTGGGCGCTCATCGTGTGCCACTTCTGCCACAATTGGGGCACTTTCATCCTGCTCACATGGATGCCCATGTACTATAATCAGGTACATTGCAATCGCCCTAAGCACCCATTATATTGCTCCCTGGCTTTTGTATTGGGATATGGATGCTGTCATGCAGTAAAACCCTCTGCCATACATCGTTGAGAGGCTCCAAGCCACTAGAACAGGCGTATTGTCTGCCCTTGGTGATCCAAAGAGCTTCGAAAGTTTATATCTTCATGAACTGCAGAACGTGATCATAAACCGACTCAAGCGGCTCTGTTCTAAATTGCAGGTATTAGGTTTTGATCTTTTGAAGAGCGGGATCTTCAGCGTGCTGCCCTGGATCACGATGGCTGTCTTTGCCAATGTTGGCGGCTGGCTGGCAGACACCATGGTCTCCAAGGGCGTTTCTGTCACACGCGTCCGCAAAATCATGCAGACGGTGCGGGGCCAATCTTTAACATCATGCACTGTCCTGTCTCGTCTTGTCTTGTTTTTGCAATGTCATTCATTTATGCACTCTCTCCCGATTGCAACCTGGATACATCTGGACTTTCAGCCTTCAGCCTCGTGATCCTGGACAACCTTCGAAACCAAATGTATCAATGATCTGTATCAGTGATACTGTTACTTGATGCAGATGATCGCTACATCAGGTCCCAGAAGTTGTTTTTGGTTATTGTCTCAGTCCACTTGTACATTGGGGTGATAAATGCATGCACGCATGCTGCGCAATTGTGGGCAGGAGTAAGATGATGTAAGGAACAGGAAAGGTATGCTTCACTTGGAGTTGAGCTGAATTTTCTCTGTTTTGTTTTGCAGATTGGCTTCATGGGCCCAGCTATATTCCTGACCAGGCTGGGCTCAGTGTCAACGCCAATGGGAGCAGTGGCATGCATGATGGCCTCTCAGGGCCTGGACTCCTTCTCACAGTCAGGCCTCTACTCCAACCATCAGGTCAGCCTCCTAGCAGCTTGACGAAGGGAAAGAAAATTGTCTGATGCATTTTCCAACAGTATGCGAGCCTGCATGCAGAAGACTCTGGTGTTGCATGCATTTGCAGCAGCCTCCATCTGAAGATTGCCTGTCATACGAGTGCCTATTGCAAGATCTGCTGCGTGTGCATGCATAGAGCACTTGATAGAATTGGGAACTGAAATAAACATTGACTGTTATTTTGCAGGACATTGGGCCGCGGTACTCTGGGGTGCTGCTGGGAATGTCCAACACAGCTGGCGTGCTGGCAGGTACACTCAAAGCCTCCAAGAGCTTCTGCTTTCACTGCAATCCAATGTGAACCTTCCAAATAATGGTGTCTTGCATGCAATGCTTGCCATGCACAACCAGCATGTAAAAGAAGGGCCACTTGGGATGACAAGGCGCTGCTGCAAGCTAATACAGAGTTATTGTTGCTGCAACAAAACTTTTAGCTTTGGTGCTACCACAAAGTTGAGGACATGAGTGCTGGCAGGTGTGCTGGGGACAGCAGCTACTGGGCTTATTTTGGCCAACGGCTCCTGGGATGACGTTTGGGGCGTTGCTGTCGCCCTGTACCTTGTGGGCACAGTTGTCTGGAATGTCTTCTCCACCGGGGAGCAGATCTTTGACTAGGCATGACTTTCTAGCTGACGGGACACCTCGAGCTGCATCCCATTGGAGGTGCAGCATTGACTAGATGCAGTTCAGGAAGGCAGCAGGGGTGATTGCCAAAGGCTGCTTGATTGCCAAGGTGCACTTGCAGACCTGAAAACTTTGTCAGGGAATCTCAGAAAATGGTTGCGTGCTGTTGCCCTGTGGCCACATCAGGACAGAGCATCGTGTTCAGCAATCTGGAGCGGCATCAGAATACATTTTTGAACCTGTTCTGAAAACATGTTATCCCCGCACCACAGGGGAAGCATCAATTGCAGCGTTGCTTTGACTGCAATCTTTACTGGCAGCGTGGAGCTTACTCCTGCTGTCTAGATATACTGCAAGCTGCACGCTTGGAGGACACAAAGTCTGTGCTGTTTTTGGCACTGTATCTGGAAACGTAAGTCGGCACTGTATCTGGAAATGTAAGTCGACTCGCGTAGCATATATCTGAAAGAAGTGATCCTCTCTTGGTTTCTGCAACTGTTTTCCTGTTGTGAAAGGTTGCCTGATTGTGTCTGATTCTTCCGTTAGTGACACTTAGCCTGGTGATGCTCAGCAATTAAGGTGCTGATGAGTACCTCCATATGGATGCTTCTGCATGCTCTACAGGTGCTCCAGAAGTTGGATTTTGCCTCTGGTGTTAGTCATGGTCAGCCAGCCAAGGTCGACAGCATGTAGGTAGTCTAGATTGCACGTGGGTACGAATGGTGCGCCATATCATATTGCTCCATCCCAGGGGTCTTATCACGTGAGGAGAGCTGTATAAGGGCTGCTATCCTCAGTTGCACACGTGCTTCAGGTGAACTTGCTACAGAAGTAATTAGTACTATTCAATTACGGCACTGATCCACTGTCAAGTATCAAGTGCGTCTGCAGACAGGCTTGTAAAATAGAAAGACAATGCACATACAATTCCTACCCCTGCCCTAGCGATCTTGTCATATTTCATGCATACCAGGCCATCCCATGGTGGTTTTGCAGTGGCTATCATGGGTATGTTGACAAGTGCCCCTCACGCCAAATGCTACTCTGTTGGCAAGCACACATGCAGATATTTTCTTTGTTCGTCAATACAGGCACGCCATCCGAGAGCCCTATCCAACAGCACGTCCTCAACTGGTAGCGAATTACCCCTCTGCGCTCCCCTTTCAACCCGTTAATTGCTCAGGGTCGAGGACTCCAAACATCCCCACAGCCCACAATCTGCCTGCCGGCTGTCAGCATTGCGGTTTCCCTCTATGCGGCCACTGGACTGCCCAGTAACTTAAGCAACGCTGGCTCCAATGATGGCGCAGCACGCAGTGCAAACAGTATTACCTATTGGCAAATTCCCATGCTGACAGCGCTGCTCGGTTCCTGAGGCACGCGCCGCCACTTCATGCTTTGCATGCTTTGCGCTCTGCTCTCAAATCTTGAAGCAGGCGCCGCCGACGCGCCATGCTTTGCCTGCTTTGGGCTGCTAACTCTTCAAGCAGACACCGCCACGCCACGCTTTGCATGCTGCGCTCAGTTCTTGAAGCAGTTGCCGCCGGAGAAGCAGACGGAGAGGAAGATGACAAGGGCCAGGATGAGGATGATGAGAATGACGATGAGCCACATCTTCTTGTGTTGCCACCACATCTTGCGCCGCAGCGCCACTCCCGTGCGGTGGAACCGGTCCGCCTGATTGGCCACTCAGTCAGTCAGTCAGTCAGTCCATTTTAGTCGTGCGCAGTGTTTGAGGAAAACACTACAAACTCATATTGTATTTCTCTAGGCTAGGGTGAACATCTGCCCATGATGTATTATTCAAAGTTGAAAGTGACCGATGTGCTTCCGTTGCCCAAGCCAGGCCAGCCCTGTCTTGTGCACTCCCTGCTATGCCCCAGCTAGAGGTCATTTGGGTACTAAGGAACCGAGGTTTTAAACACACTACATTGCTTCTAGGCAACATAAGGCTAACCCGATCCCCGACTCTGGTTCTTTGAGTCAGCGCCCAGCATGCCATCCACACACTCAGAAAGGTCAATGTCGACAGCACCAATATGACATCCTGGCAGAAGAACTGCACCTGGTTGCGCAGGTTGTCCGTCTTGTCCACCAGGTTCTCAATCCGCTCACCCCGTGCCAGCACCTGCACAAGGGAATGAACCCAATGAAAAGACAGAAGCATACACCTCAAAACTGCAGATGAACACTGAATAGTCAGCGGCATAGTCACGCGATCTGCACTGCTCAAATTGCTTGGGTCTGGGTCGAGCGCAGAAGCACCCAGCTGAGGTACATGACTGGCACGACTGGACAGCAAGTCTTGAGACACATGATGCCCCCCTTGTTTCTCATGCCTGCATGGGAGTTGTCCTTGCACAACCTCTGTGGAGGTGAGGTGAAAAGGGGAACAGCACCTGCTCAATATTGTCCACCATGACATTCTTGACCTCGTCCACCTTCTTCTGCAGGCCGGCCACCTTGGACAGCTCCTCTGGATGCTCCATGCAGTAATCCATGTGGTATTTCAGCCGCGGCCTGCCACAATTTATCCGTGACTAAACTGCTGGTGAAAGGTATATAATGTCTGTGATCGCGTTGCCCGACTCTGCAGAAATGCAACAAGAGTGGTCTCCTACGCAGTCCAAGGATCGGGCACAAAGCTGAGTGGATCTGCTCACCCAAACGCCCTCTCCAGGCTGCCTGCCTGTGCTGTCCGTGACTTTTCGGCATATTTCTGGTTGAACTCGTTCTTCACGTTCTCCAAGAACGCAAAGGGCACTTGCCGTCCAAATCTGCTCCACAAGACAAGCACTCAAGCAAGCTCGGTGTCGAGAAAAAGAATGTCCATATTTCACGGTGATACAAAATGAACAAGAAAGAATTGCGCAGCAACTTGCACCGAATTGGAGAGAATATTCATATACAAGGTCTGCCAGGAGAAGATACTGACTCACCCTTCATCAGCCACGACGAGGAAAGTGTAGCCTCCATCTATGAGGAAATTGAACGAGTGCTGGTTGGCTGTGAATGTAAATTTGTTGTTTCCACTGGGCACCCTGTCCAAGCACTGGACAGCTACAGACTTGAAGTTGCCTGTGAACTGTGGCCCTGTGTGGTCTGCTAGCACTGCCGTCTCCCTTGCCACGAATGCATATATGAGCGGCATGACGAAGAACTCTCTCACGCTCGAGAGGCCGGGTTTGTCCCCAAACCCCTAGTATATATTGCCCAGATGGAACAATAGGAGCCTCAAGCAGGTGGTCTGTTCTCGCAGTACAGCTCAAACAAAACGGATCTGCAGCTTCAAGAGTGACTTTAAATTTTCTTATATGTTTATGTGCAGACTTGATCGTTACAAGCTTTTCGCAAGATGGAAAGAAATTGAGGGAGCGCGCAAAATGACCAACGAACACGGACTCGCAGGAACGCCGCTCACGGTGTGCCGCAGTCTAATCTTGGGATCTATCCTCTTCCAACGAAAGAATAGATATTCAATGATTTGCATGAGCTGTTCGGACTCAATTTCTTAATCTTAGCATAAGGGTCTAGCTGCCAGTGGTCCAAGACGATGATCTGCTCATTTGGGAAGCATTCTCAAAGCCTGGTTGATCTACGCACATGTCAGACACTGCCACCATCCTTACCTGGCGCAGGAATTAAGAATTCGTCTGCACATATCCATCGATGCCTTGTAAGATTTCGATATGACCAGCCTGATATCAGGGCCAATCTACAAATCCAGAGAGAAAGCACTGCCAGATCCGTTCTTTGCAGAAGTCACGCAGAGATCGACCAAGACTTCATAGATGCTATAAATGAGGTAGATGAAAAGTTCCAGTCATTGCTCTCTCATCTGTACTGCCGGCGAATTGCAATTGTGCTTGGGGACCAGAGCTCGAACTATCTCGTTTTATAAATGAAACCAATCTTCCTTGTGTTTTACTAAACAGGCGTCCAACCAGACACTGGCGGCCATGCTGGACAACAGTGAGGCCGAAGCCGCCAGGGTGGCGGCAGAACTCCAGGACATGCGCATGTATCTCGAGGCTGAGGGCGACCTGGAATCCAGCCTGTTCCTCAAAACACTCCAGGTGCTCCAACTCTTCTTTGTACCTCATGATCATGCCTTAAGATGCTGCGCACATACTCCTGTAAAACAGGCAGACGCTTCCATTAAAACACAGTACAGAGCATGCAGTGTTGTTCTCCTGGTCAGGGAGGCTGATTTGCCAGCATGGTAGCTTGTCTTGTGAATAGAATATGTAATTGCTGGGTGTGGCAGGGCATGCTTCACCACACTCTGCTCAAGGATGCTGGAAAGCTGGAGGGCATGTACCAGCAAGCACTCAACCGCATCTGCAACCAGGCACGCCTCTCCCTGCATGCCTTCATACCACATGCGCGGCACTCTGGTCAAATTTTGGTGCAGCAACGTCCTGCTGCAGGTTGCTTAAGCATACATTGCTCAAGGAAGCAGCTTAGCATGTCCAGCATCTTTTTTAGAATATCACAAGGTACCTGGCGCCCCATAGACAGGATTACCGTATCTCAATAAGCATTCCTGCATGTCATGTACTAGCGTGCCAAATCAAGAGATCATTGCACCCGGTAGGGTCTAGACCCATTCCATATATCACCCCTGCACTAAAGGGCCTAAAATACAATTCGCCCCCAAGCAGGTGGCTGGGAGCGACTGGAGGCTGACAGAGGAGGGCAAGAATGCGGAGCTGCCAGACGTGGAGCCCAGCTTCTCCACCTGGGATGATGTCATGGGCAAGAAGGGGCGCGCCAGTTCTGGCTCCCAGGCATCCACTAGCGCTCCAGTCAACTCTGGCGCAGGCGTCAGGGACACCACCTTCTACAGGTAACAAATACACTTCCAATTATGACCAATCTAGATATGACAAAATCAATTGATTGTACATTGCACAGTTGGGTGTACACCCATGGAAAGAGCTCTTAGAATCTATGCTCTGCAGATAGGCATTTATGTGTGCATTGTTTTACTCTGACCTTCACAAAAAACATGCAAAAAGCTGCTTCTGATATTCAAATCAGGAGGCGCTTGTTAACATGATGCAAGCATGGTCTGAAATTTTTTCCCAGATGTGAGGGGGCTTGTTGTGTGGCAGGCTATTGGAGGTGGCAGAGAGTGCCTCAGCAGCAGAGATCAAGGCGGCGTACCGTGCAAAGGCACTGAAGGTACATCCGGACGTGAGTTCAGCGCCGGACGCGACGGAGAAATTTGCAGAGCTGAGTCATGCTTATGGTGAGTCAGGGGTCATTGGAGCCACCGTCCTCCAGACTGTGCATACAGGTTTATGGAGTCAAGGGTTTGCAAAATTGAATTAGAGATTGCCTGAACGCCTGCAAGCATATCGGGGTATCAATATGCTGAGCCAATGAGCTTTTACCTTTCGACCTATCGTGAGGACCCAGAGCAGCACATCTGGACATTCTGAGGGATTCATTGCCCCATCGGTGGAGCTTGGTGACTCATGATGACTCTGCCATGACATGCAATCATTTGTGCTGCAGATGTGCTGTCAGACGCGACGGCGCGGTCCCTCTATGACAGATATGGACCAGAAGGCATGAAGCAGCAAGCAGGCGCCGACTCCGGCCGCGGCAATGCTCGGGAGGTGAGCAGCTCTGTACTGGGTGAAAGGCCAGGATCTCAATTTAAGAAAAAGTTATTAGCGAGGGGACTCTTTTGTTTGACCCAGCCTCCTGCTCTTGACCTTGGTTCTATTGGGCAGTATCAGGATGACAAGATACACTCGTGCACTTTACGAGCATGGTCGAATGGAGCAAATGCAGGACAGAAATAATCAGTTCAGGAATGCAGGAGTCAGGCCTTGCAGGAAGTAAGAAGTGAGCAATGCATCAATCACGCTCTGCTGGGGCTGAATCAGCTCGTTGGATGATGTGGCAGGCATGGGATGAGTTCAAGCCCTACAAGAAGGAGAACAAGAGGACCAAAGCGCGGGATGCAGCTCGTGCCTCGGTTTCCATGGACGACGCAGATGCACAGGTGGCAGACGACGGGTGAGTCATGCTTCATGCTATTCCTCACATGTAGGTCAAAGACATGGATCTTGACCCTCTCTTTATGCGGCATGTGGTTGTTGCACAGAAGCAAGACTTGTCCCCTAAGCATGCAAGCGCAGCAAAGGGTAGAAAGGCAAGTACAAATTGTGTCTGAGACCTTTACTGGAATAAATTCTTCGATGTTCTCTGTCATTTCATGTTGCATGCTGGGAGCCCGGCAGAGTCATAATGCGAATCTGCGCCTGCAGGCTTCCGCAGTTTGGAGACGTGGTGGAGTACCCGCTGCGGGAAATTGAGATGCGGCAACTGCAGGATGGCCGCACAGCCGGGGTGCGCCGAAACGCACTTCACAGCACCCTTGAAAACATTGCAAGCATAGGATGACTGCCGGCGGAATCTGTTTCACAACGAAGCTGAGTTCAGGATGCTAGATTGTGAAGGGCAAGGTGCAAGGTGCCCTTCCTAGTGTTTTGCTAAATAGGGAAAGCTAACTTTACATATCAAGCGCTGCAGTGGAGCTTGTCCGACAGAGATGCATCGCTGGCTGGCATCCTGGAGAGGTGCACAGTTGCGCTGGCTCTTGTGCACACCAGAGCTGGGCCAAACAGGCTGGGGTGGGACTGGTACAGGTGGGCTTGGTGGTGGGGCGCAACATGGACAGAGGAGATGCGAAGAAGCTGCCGCCTGATCAGTTGGACCTCTGTGAGATAGAGCCTCTGCGCCAGGAGGAAACCGGCTCTGACAGGTGCTGCTTAGATGATTCCCATGCAATGCACCTCACTGAGAAAGTGAAGATACTTTGTTGAGTTTGTCAACAAGTTCACAGTAGAATTCCTTGCTGGCCTTCAGTTGACATGTGGAGCCTTGAGTTTCAGCGTTCATATTTTCAGTCGTTCAGTGAGCATGCATGTTCTGCTTGCTGGTTTTGCGCTGCCTATCTGGAATGGATGTGTGGATCCTCTTTAGGGATGTCAGCATGGCTTTGGTGTCTTCATTCTGTCTGCATCCAGTCGTGGTGGCCTTTCCTACACGGCAAGTTGTAGGGGCAGGTACATCCATTTCTCCAGGGTCTGTACGAGAGGCAGCGTGATTGTTTGATGCAGCGTGGCTTGTCATGTTCACAGGTGGTTTCCGGACGACTTGGGCATCCCATCCTTTGCGCGGCTGGGGGAGCTCAGGAAACTGCCGGTGCTGGACTATGACGGCCGGTATGACATATGGGTCATCAATGCCCCCTTGTCTGAGGGGTGTGGGGGGCCAGAACTGCCAGAGGAGATCATGCTGTGAGATTGCTGCTCCGTTATTATTGTTGCCCATCCAGTTCCTAGGATCTAGATACGTCCAGCAACACGTGTATCAGGTTTCTCCATGCTGTGCGGTTATGGTAATTTCTCCACCAATGCAATGACAATCCAGTGGACTCCAAACGCTCCCTTACGTAATCATTCCAGCTCTGCTGAGGTCTGCCCCTGACCCCAGTCACACTCATTGTGCCGAACATCATCTGCAATGGCATTTTTGTGTGACTGCTGCTTGCTAATCTGTCAGTGGAATTCCGTTTTGCCTCGTATCAATGCATGGAAAGATCAATGATGCTGGCTGCCAGACTCTCAAGGGCATTCATCAGACTGTAATCCAAACATGTCTCTCAACGGGGGAGTCCCTCTGACATTTCCAAAATAGCTACCAAGTAGCAATTACTGGTTACCTGGGATCGCATGCACACACCAGGGTCTATGGCCAAGACACATATGCTTGCTGTCCTGCCTGCCCTTCAAGCTTGAAGCTAAAGCTGTCAAACTCCGAAGGCTGTGCCTGAAACGCAGCCCACTGCACCCTCAGTGGCCCCACCTTGGCTAAAGTAATTACTACTTTTAAGGGATCCCTTCCGAAGCAGCATTATGCCCATGTTGGCTGCTGATCCTGCGACTGGAAATTTCTCCAGGCCATCATTTGCTATTGAAGTTCTCTGCGGCGTACACACAAGGAAGAGCATTCGAGAATGGAATTGGAGCAAATCCAACAGATCTGCCACTGAAGAGGAGAGAGAGAGAGAGAGAAACCTTACATCGTACTAGCCAACAAGGCTGATTAAATGTCCACTGCATCTAAACCATCATTATTATTATTATTATTATTATTATTATTATTATTATTA
>JADEYI010000515.1_pt1 | contig 51752 bp, 45 predicted proteins | sample 8542331 | NCBI WGS metagenome assembly JADEYI01 (sample SAMN16510988, study PRJNA670497) | mine drainage metagenome | isolation source: biofilm near Copperflume 1 | place: Germany: Marsberg coppermine Kilianstollen | collected 2018-02 | reverse complement strand
GGTCGCGGTAACGGGGAGTCCACAGTTCAACGGTGATAATCGCCCCGACTAGCAGCGTAAGCAGGATGCCGGGGATCGATTGGCGATAGAGGTGCGCCACCCGATCGGCGAAAATCTGCTGCCCCGGCTCGGGTGAGGGTTCACGGTTCGTCGCCGCCGCGAACTTGGGCGCGTAAACAGTCGTAGGGGCGGCTTCGGTATTCATTCGGCGCCAATCAGGCTCTCCCCCGATTATAGCCGCCGCCGTGGCGCGTAGGAGGCAGGGAAGGGGCGTGCTACAGACTTTTGCCGTTGCGGATGATGCCGACGGCAGTGCCCTCGATGGTCATGGAGTCGCGCCGCAGGTCAAGCTCGATCGGTCTGAACTCCGGATTTTCGGGCAGCAGCTGAACCATGTGCCCGCGCCGCCGAAAGCGCTTGACCGTAACTTCATCGGCGAGTCGAGCGACGATGATTTGGCCGCTGCGTGCTTCGTGCCCACGGTGGACCGCCAGCAGGTCGCCTTCGAGTATCCCGGCGTCGCGCATCGACATTCCACGCACCCGCAGGAGATAGTCGGCCCGCGGGGTGAACAGATTGGGGTCGATCTGGAAACGCCCCTGTAGGTGCTCCTCGGCCAGCATCGGGCTGCCCGCCGCGACGCGCCCTACGACCGGCAATTCCATCAATTTGCCGTGGCGTGCGCCGCTCTTGTCGCGCACCCGAATGCCGCGCGAGGCGCCCGACGAAATGTCTATGACGCCCTTGCGCGCAAGGGCACGAAGGTGCTGTTCGGCCGCGTTCGCGGAGCGAAAACCCATCCTAAGGGCGATCTCGGCACGCGTGGGCGGATAGCCGGACGCCTCCGTCAACTCTCGAACGAGCTGCAGAATTTCCGCCTGTCGGTCAGTGAGTGCGTCCATGTCAGCAGTTACTGGTTCCCCATTCAGCACTGAGATTATATACAGTATGTGGTCATACGCAAGCAGGTCCGGCGATTGCGGCGAGTTACAATGCTCCGCCCGCGTCCCGGAACCCGTTCCGTGATCATCCAGTCCCTGCTCGACACCGACCTGTACAAGTTCACCATGATGCAGGTCGTGCTGCACCACTTTCCCGGTGCGCAAGTCGAATACAAATTCAAGTGCCGCACCGGAGGCGTCGATCTGGCGCGCTATATCGACGAGATCCGGGCAGAGGTCGACGCGCTGTGCACCCTTCGCTTTCGCGACGACGAACTGGATTACCTGCGCGCCATGCGGTTCCTGAAGTCGGATTTCGTCGATTTTCTCGGACTGTTTCAGTTCAACCGCCGTTTCATCGGCATCGACGCGCAGCGCGCGCCGGAAGGTGAAGTAGACATCACGCTGCGCGGGCCCTGGTTGCACCTGATTCTGTTCGAGATCCCTGTCCTGGCAATCATTTCCGAGGTCTACTTTCGCCGCACGCAGCCGAGCTACGATTTGGGCGAGGGTCGCCGCCGCTTGCAGTCGAAAATCGATCTAGTGCGTACGGTCGACTCCGCCCTAGAATTCAAGATTTCCGACTTCGGCACGCGCAGGCGCTTCTCGGCGCAGTGGCACGAAGAAGCCCTTCAAACGCTGAAGCGGGAGGTGCCAGAGCACTTCGCGGGCACTTCGAACGTCTGGTTCTCGATGCGCAATGACATGACTCCGCTCGGCACTTTCGGACACGAATACATGCAGGCGTGCCAGGCTCTCGGCCCGCGGCTGCGCGACTCGCAAGTGTTCGCATTCGATACCTGGGCGAAGGAGTACCGCGGCGACCTTGGAATCGCGCTTTCCGACACGTATGGTCTGGATGCCTTCCTGCGCGATTTCGACATGTATTTCTGCAAGCTGTTCGACGGCGCGCGGCACGATTCCGGAGATCCTTTCGAGTGGGGCGAGCGCCTGATCGCGCACTACCACAAGAATAGGGTCGACCCGCGTTCGAAGACGTTCATCTTCTCGGATCAGTTGTCTTTTCCCAGGGCAATCGAGATATCGCGTCACTTTCACGGCCGGGTCAAGACCGCGTTCGGAATCGGCACCAACCTCACCAACGACGTCGGCTGCGAGGCGCTGAACATTGTCATCAAGATGACCGAATGCAACGGCCAGCCGGTCGCGAAAGTGTCGGATTCGCCTGGCAAAACGATGTGCAAGGACGAGGGCTATCTGGCGTATCTTCGACAGGTATTCGGGCTGGCGCCGCCGGTACCGCGATAGGCTAGCTCTGGAAGACTCCGCGCAACATCGACGCACCGCGATTGCAGTGCTCGTCACATGTTTCGCGCTCAACATGTTCGGGCGCGGGATCAGCGATACCTACACGGTGTTCCTGCTGCCGCTGGAGCGCGAGTTCGGCTGGAGCCGGTCGCAGCTCACCAGCGTCTATTCCCTGTATCTGCTGGTGAGCGGCTTCGCGGCGCCGCTGGTCGGGATCGTCTTCGATCGCCTTGGTCCGCGTTGGGTCTACGGCGCGGGTGCGATCTTTCTCGGCGCGGCGTTCTTTCTTTCGGGCGGGATTTCGCATCTCTGGCAGTTCTACCTCCTGATCGGAGTATCGGTCGGTATTGGCGTTGGCCTGACCGGCATGGTCCCCGCCTCGGGTCTTCTTTCGCGTTGGTACCGGGCGCGCTTGTCGACCGCCATCGGCTTCGTTTTTTCCGCCGTCGGCATTGGTGCGGTCACGCTCGTGCCGCTTACGCAATGGCTGGTGGACGGCTATGGTTGGCAATTTTCCTACCGTGTACTAGGGGCGTTGCTCATCGGTGTTGTGCCCGTGGTTTTCTTCGTCGTTCCCTGGCGCCGATTCGCGGCCGGTCATCCTGCGCACCGCAAGGACTCGAAAGAGGAGACGGCCACAGGAGGCTGGACGCTGCGCGCCGCCGTGGGCACGAGCATCTATTGGGCGATGGCGCAGGCGTTTTTCTGCACCGCGGCCGGAATGTTCACGATTATCGTGCAGACAGTGGCGTTTCTTATCGACGTCGGTTTTTCACCGCTCAGTGCGGCGACGGCGTTCGGCTTCGTTGGAATGCTGTCGGTGGTCAGCGTAACAAGCAGCGGGCTGCTGTCCGACAGGTTCGGCATGCGCCAGACGATATCCGCAAGCTTCGCCGGAACGGCGACTGGAATCGTGATTCTGATGGCACTCGCCGGCGGCGCGTTTCCCGCTCTGCTGGCCGCGTACGTAATCGTATTCGGTCTGTGCCAAGGCGTGCGCGGGCCGATCATCTCATCGGTATGCACTAAATATTTTGCGGGACCGAGGGTCGCCACCATCTATGGCACCATATTTGCCACCAACTCGCTTGGCGCCGCGTTTGGCTCGCTCATGGGCGGCGTGCTGCACGACCTTACCGGCGGTTATCGCGTCGGATTTGCTTTCGCGCTGTGCTTCATCGCGCTCGCGGCAGCGCCGTTCTGGACTGTTCCGGCGCTGCGAAATTTCCGCTAATCGCGCAGTAGTCCGGCGTCGCGCGCCGAACGCCCCAGAGCGTCGCGAAACGCCGGGTGGGCGATGGCGATCATGCGCCGAGCGCGCTCCGCGAGTGTCCTCCCGCGCAGGTCCGCAGCCCCGTACTCGGTGACGAATACTCCGGCTTCGCTGCGAGGGGTGGCGACAGGACCGGAAAGTTGCGACACCACGCGCGAAAGCTTGCTGTCGACGCTTGATGGCAGAACGACAAGGGAAACTCCGCCTGGCGAATGATTCGCTGCCCGGATGAAATCTAGGGCGCCGCCAACCGCGCCTACGTAACTTCCGTTCGCCACCTCTGCGTTGACCTGGCCGGTGAGATCGACCTCGACCGCGGAATTGATCGCGACGAAATTGGGAAGCTGAGCCAGGATTCTCGGGTCGTGCGTGTACTCGACGGAGCGCAGCCAAAGCGCGGAATTTTCATGCGCAAACTTGAACAGGCGGCGTGACCCGAGAAGCAGCCCTCCCACGGTTCGGCCGGTGTCGATCGGTTTGCGGGCATTGTTTATCACGCCGCTGCGCATCAGCTCGACGATCGAGTCTCCCAGGGCGCCTGTATGCACGCCGAGGTTGCGCCGGTCTCCGAGTGCCTCGAGCACGGCATCGGGCAGCGCGCCCAGCCCAAATTCGAGCGTAGCCCCATCTGGCACGTACTGCGCGGCGTGCGCTGCGATGCTGCGCTCGACCTCTCCCGGCTCCGCGCGCGGCCCGCATGCCGGGGAGCGCGATGTCTGCACCGCGAGGGAAATATCTTCAGCGCGAAGAACGCGCTCGCAGTACGTCCAGGGAACTTGATCGTTGATTTCCGCCAGCACGGTGCGCGCACTCTGCAGTGCAGGAACCAAATACTCCGCCGCCAGGCCCAGGCTATATTCGCCGCGCGCGTTCGGCGGACTGACCTGGACCAGCACCACATCGGACCGGATGCGCCCCTGACGGATCAGGCCGGCGAACTGGGAGTAAGGGTAGGGGCAGATGTCGAGCACGCCCGCATCGGTCAAAGCGCGATTGCGCCCCGCGCCGCAATACGCTGAAAGCTTGAGATGGTCGGCATGTTCGGGGCGCACGATCCCCGAATAGCTAATTCCCATGAACGGCCGGGCGCCGCTGAATGCTGCACGCTGCGCGACCAATGCTTCGACCAGAGTCTGCGGTTCGGCGGCCGCCTGTCCAAAGATCACGCCGTCACCTGGGCGAATCAACCCCGCAAGCTCGATCTCATTCGGCGAAACAATGCGGCCCATGAGTCGATGCTAACATTGGCTTATCGAGCTACCGGAGAAAAAAATGATCGACGCCAAGGCCCTCGACGTTCTGTTTCGCGCCGCCCGCACGCAAAATGGCTTCGTGGACAGGCAGGTGTCCGACGAGCAATTGCGTCAGGTCTACGATCTGGCGAAGTGGGGCCCGACGACGCAGAACAGCCAACCCATGCGAATCGTTTTCGTCCGAAGCAAAGAGGCCAAGGACAAGCTCGCGCCGGCGTTGAGTCCCGGCAATCTGGATAAGAGCATGAAAGCTCCCGCGACCGCGATCATCGCCTACGACTCGCTTTTCTACGAACATCTGCCACACACGTTCCCCAACAACCCGGCGGCGAAGAAAAACTACGAGGGCGAGGAGAAGAAGGCGCTGGTGGAGAGGACCGCGCTGCGCAACAGTTCGCTTCAAGGCGCATACTTCATCCTTGCGGCGCGCGCGCTGGGGCTTGACTGCGGTCCGATGTCGGGCTTCGACAACGCCAAGGTGGACGCGTCGTTCTTTCCCGACGGACGGTTCAAGTCAAATTTTCTGGTGAATCTGGGATACGGCGATCCGTCGAAGGTTTTCGCGCGTAATCCCCGCTTCGAGTTCGACCAAGCATGCCGCATCCTCTAGGAGGATTCGCATGTTCCCTGTGATCGATGCGCATGGTAGCGCGCGCGAGCGCGGTCGGATGCACGGTGCAGCCGCCAGGCACCGCGTTGCCCGTTCGGTGGCGACTTACGCCCGGCTATTTGCGTTTTGCGGCATAGATTGGCGCGAGGCGCAGCGCCGCGGCGAGGGCTTTAGCGACGCAATCGGCGCGCTCAGCGGTCAACTGCTCGAGGAAATCGAGGGCATTGCCGAAGGCTCGGGACGGCAGGCGAACGAGATCCTGGCACTGAACGCGCGTACCGAGATCCTGCCGCCGACGTTTCCCGGCGACCCGCACCCGAGCTGGCGCGAGCTGGATGCCGGCAACCGCGCCAGCGGCGTGCCGGATTGGGGAGAGTGCACGGCGATAGCGGTACCGCGCTCCGCGAGCGCGACGGGCGCGACGCTTCTGGCCCAAAACTGGGATTGGCTCGGCGCGCAACGCGACGCGCTGGTCGTGCTGCGCACGCGCAATCCGGGGGAGGCGTCGTGTCTTACCCTCACCGAAGCCGGGATGCTGGCAAAGATCGGCCTCAACGAGCACGGCTTCGGGGTGTGCCTGAACATTCTCCGCTCGAGCGCAGACGGCACCCGTCCCGGCACGCCGGTGCATCCGCTGCTCAGAGCATTGCTCGGTTGTCGCAGTGTTGCCGAGGCGATCGAGATGGCGCGCACGCTTGGCTTTGGTGCCTCGTCCAACGTTCTGTGCGCCGATGCGTCGGGCGACGCCGCGAACCTCGAGTTCTCGCCTGCAGGCTTGCAGGTGCTACGGGGCGAAGGCGGCGTGTTGTGCCATACCAACCACTTTCTGGCCCCCGACGGCGAGCGCGGCCAGACCGCCCTCGCGCCAAGTCTGTCGTCGGTGCCGCGCCTGACGCGCGCGCGCGCGCTGGTCGAGAGTCGAGGCAGGATCGGTGTCGCGGAGCTGCAGCGGATCCTGCGCGACGAGAGCGAAGGACTGCTGTCGATCTGCCGCCGTCCGGATTCGTCCCTGCCCGCTGAAGCGCGCATCGAGTCTGTCGCATCTGTCGTCATGGAACTGGCGGCCGGGCAGATGCACATCGCCCCGGACGTACCCTCGCTGGTCGACTACGAAACCATCGCGCTGAGGGAGACCGTTCCGGCCTAGCGGTCCAATCCCATGTCGTCGTACGAGCGTGGGTCCAAGATCGGCTCGATATGGCTGATCAGCGAGGCGTTCGGAACCAAGGCACCGATGCGCGCTTCGATCTCTTCTGCGATTTGGTGCGCGTGCTTGACGGTCCACTCGTCAGGCACCAGCAGGTGAAAGGATACAAACCGCCGCGTTCCGGCGCGGCGCGTGCGAACGGCATGAAACGCCACGCCGTAGCGCTTGGTGTACTCCTGCAGGATCTTGGAAATTTCCTCGCGCTCGGATACCGGTATCGCGGCGTCGAGCAATCCCGCGACGGAACGCCGCATCAGCCGCGTCCCCGTCCACAGGATGTTAATCGCGACCGCGAACGCGATCAACGGGTCGAGGCGCAGCCATCCGGTCAGGGCCACCAGCGCCACCGCGATCAGGACTCCGGCGGATGTCCAAACATCTGTCAGGAGGTGCCGCGCATCCGCTTCGAGCGTGATGCTGTGATATCGAGCACCCGCCCTGAGTAGTACCCGTGCGGTCCAGAAGTTGATTGCGGACGCAATCACGGAGATCGCGATGCCCAGCGCGGGCGTGTCTAGCTGGCGGGGCTCCGCCAGCCGCGGCAGCGCGGTGTAGATGATGGCTGCCGCCGCCAGAACGATCATCGCGCCCTCGAAACCGCTTGCGAAATACTCGGCCTTCGAGCGCCCGAACGGATGGTCGCTGTCCGGCGGCGCCGCGGCGATGCGCAGCATCCACAGGGCAAGCAATGCCGCTGCCAGATTGACCACGGATTCCAGCGCGTCGGAAAGCATTCCGACCGACCCTGTCAGAAGCCAGGCGACGGTCTTGAGCGCGATCGTCGCCACCGCCGCGCTGACCGAAAGCCAGGCGTAGCGAGTGAGGCTGCCGTCGGTGGCGGCTGGGGTCATGGGGAAGCGCGATTCGTGGTGAACGGCAATCTATGCTCCGCAGCATCGACATTGCAGAGACGATTGCCGTGCCAAGCCGGGACTCGGATTATCGCAGAATGGAACTCGATACCCGCAGCTTAATCGTCGCCGCCGGCAAGGAGGTGCCGACCGAGGTCATCTAGGGGCCAATGCAAATCAAACCGACAGATACTTGTCGCGAACCTCGACGTCGGCGGCGAGCGCCTGCATTGTGCCGGCGTAGCGCACGTGGCCCCCTTCGATGACGAATGCCCGGTCCGCGACACTTTGCGCGAAGTACAAGCTTTGCTCGCACAGAAGCACGCTCAACCCTTCACGTTTCAGCTCGAGCACAGTCTTGGCCAGCTGTTCGGCGACGAGCGGCGCCAAGCCTTCCGACGGCTCGTCCAGCAGGATAGCCTTCGGGTTGCCCATCAAGGTGCGGGCGATGGTGAGCATCTGCTGTTCACCGCCGGACATCCGGGCCCCGCGCCGGTGCTGCATCCGGCCGAGGTTCGGAAACAGCTCGAACAGGCGCCGAGGTGTCCACTCCGAGGGTCTGCCGTGGGCAGCCTGTCGGCCGACCTCGAGATTTTGCATGACGGTTAAATCGGAAAATATTCGGCGATCTTCGGGAACGTAGCCGAGTCCGAGGCGGGCGATCTGGAACGGCTCCAACCCATCGATACGGCGGCCGGCGAAGCGGATCGCGCCGCTCATCGGACGCAGAAGCCCGATGATCGTCTTCAGGCAGGTGGACTTACCGGCACCGTTGCGCCCGAGCAGCACCGCGATTTCGCCCGCGCGCACATCCAGCGTCAGGTCGAACAGCACCTGCGCCAGGCCGTATGCCGCGCTGAGCCGTTCTATCTCAAGCATCGGCGAAGCGGTTACCAAGGTAGACCTCACGCACTCGCGGGTCGACTCGCACCTCCGTGGGGCGGCCATCGGCGATCAGTTCGCCCTGATTCAGCACCAGAATTCGCTCGGCGTGGTTGAACACCACGTCCATATCGTGCTCGGTAAAGAGCACGGCAATGCTCTCGCGCCGAGCCAGTTCGCTCGTGAGGCGCATGAGTTCGCCTCGCTCGCGCGGCGACATGCCCGCGGTCGGTTCGTCCATCAGCAGCAGGCGAGGGCGGTTGGCGAGCGCGATTGCCAGCTCGACTCGCTTCAGGTCGCCGTAAGCGAGCACCGCGCAGGCGCGCGCCGCCAGATCCAAAACACCGACACGCGCGAGCAATGCATCTGCCTCATTCGCGTATGCCCGGGCGGCGAGCGTGAGCAAAGAGCGCAGCCGCCGATGGCGCGACAACAGTGCGGTCTGGACATTTTCGCGCACCGTCATCGAACCGAAAGTCTCGGTGATCTGGAAGGTGCGCCCTACACCGAGTCGCCATACCTGGCGCGGCTTCAGTCCGGCAATGTCGCGTCCTTCGAATTCGACCTTACCCTGATCCGGAGCGAGCTGGCCATTCAACATGTTGAAGCAGGTCGTCTTGCCGGCGCCGTTGGGGCCGATTATCGCCAGTCTTTCCCCCGACACAACCTCGAAACTGACGTTCGCCACGGCGCGCACCCCGCCGTAGGATTTCGACAGGTGCGCGACTTTAAGAATGGGAACGTTCACGGCGCGTGCCGCTCACCTGCGAAGCGGTCGCGCAGGAAGCCTGCGAGACCCTGCGGAAAGGCGAGTACCAGCGCGATGATGACCAAGCCGATGACGGCGCGCCAATACTCGACGTTGCGCGCCGCTGCGTCCTGGAGCCAGGTGAACAGCGCCGCGCCCCACACCGGTCCGGTGAGGGTCTGGACGCCGCCGAGCAAGACCATGACCAGGCCGTCGATCGAACGCGGTACGGCGAGCGAGTCGGGCGATATGGAGCCCTTGGAGAATACATACAAGGCGCCCGCGACGCCGGCAAATAGCCCCGCGATGACGAAGGCGGCCCACTGCTGCCTCCGTACGTCGATGCCGATAGCGTCCGCACGCAGGGGCGAGTCGCGTCCGGCACGCAAGGCGTAGCCGAAGGGCGAATAAAACATGCGCCATAGCAGGGTGATGCCGCCGGCGCTGGTAACGAGTGCGAGAAAATAGTATGACGTCCTGGACGCGAGCCAGGGGGCGGGCCACACGCCGATCACGCCGTTGGAGCCGCCGGTCATCGAATCCCACTGGAAGGCGATCGACCAGGTGATCTGGGCGAACGCAAGCGTCAACATCGCGAAATACACGCCGGACAGCCGGACACAGAACCAGCCGAAGGCCAGCGCGCCCACGCCGGCCACGAGAGGCCCCAGCAGCAGGGCGAGCTCCATCGGCAATCCACCGCGGTGCAGGAGCAGCCCTGCGCCGTATGCCCCCAGGCCGAAGTAGGCCGCATGGCCGAAGGAGGGCATTCCGCCGGGTCCCATGATGAAGTGCAGGCTGACCGCAAACAGGGCGAATACGAATATGTCGGTCAGGAGAATGAGCGAATAGCCGGTCGCCAGCGTCGGAAGCAGGGCGAGCGCCGCGCCGCAGGCGGCGAGCGCGTAAACGGCGCGTCGCGACGGCAGCGCAAGCGGGCGTTCAACCGCGCCCACGCGGCGCGGTGGCGTGAGGCGGCGGCCGAGCAAGCCCCAGGGCCGTAGTACCAGCACCACCGCCATGACCACAAACTCGACCACCAGTGTGAACTTGGGAAGCGAGATGACGCTATCTGCAATCGTGACGTCGCCGATGCCGATGCAGAACGCCTTGATCTCGGCGATCAGTAGTGCGGCGAGAAACGCGCCTGGAATCGAGCCCAGTCCGCCCACTACCACCACGACGAAGGCGTCGGCGATGACCGACAGATCGAGGTAGAGACTCGCAGGTTCGCGCGGAATCTGAAATGCTCCCCCAGCGCCGGCGAGCAAGGCGCCAAGAGCAAACACAGTCGTGAACAGCCACTTCTGATTGACTCCGAGCGCACCTGCCATCTCGCGGTCCTCGGTTGCCGCGCGCACCAGCGTGCCCCATCGAGTACGCTTCAACAGGAAGTTGAGTGCCAACAGCACCGTCGGGCCGAGAACGATCAGGAACAGGTCGTACTGCGGGAATTGATGCCCGGCGATATTCACCGCGCCGCTCAGGCCCGGCGCGCGCGGGCCGAGCAAGTCCTCCGGACCCCATGCCCAAAGTGTGAAGTCCTGGATCACCAGAACGAGCGCGAATGTGGCAAGCAGCTGCAGCAGCTCAGGAGCGGCGTAAATTCGCCGCAGCAGCAGAACCTCGACCAGCGCGCCCAGCAGCGCGACGGCAACGGCGGCAAGCGCCACGCCACCCCAGAATCCGGCCGCGCCATGGCCGAACCTGTCGATCAGGCTATAGGCCACGTACAGTCCCAGCATGAAGAAAGAGCCGTGGGCGAAATTGACGATCCGCGTAACGCCGAAGACGATCGACAGGCCCGCAGCCACCAGAAAGAGCGAGCTGGCGCCGGAAAGGCCGTTCAGGAACTGGATCAGGATCGCCGAGGCAGTCATCAAAACAAAATCGCCGGGACTTGCCCGGCGAGCGCGATCCGATGCCTGAATGGCATTACTGCCGGCGCAGCAGCTTGGCCTCGGCCGGCGACGGTAGGTACGAGGCGCCGTCGGCGAAATGCCAGTTGACCATCACCCCTTCGCCGCTCTTCTTTGCCAGTTGCCCGACGTACGCCCCCATCGTCGACTGATGGTCGACCGCGCGGTAGACGATCGGCCCGAACGGAGTCTGCATTTCGAGTCCCTCGAGTGCCGCGATCAGCGCGTTGCTGTCGGTCGATCCTGCCTTCTTCAGAGCGTTGGCCACCGAGTACATCGTGGCATAGCCGACCACAGAGCCAAGGCGAGGGTGGTCGCGCCAGCGCTTTTCGTAGGCGGCCAGAAATTTCTCGTGTTCAGGCGTCTTGATTTGACGCCATGGATAGCCCGTCACCCACCAGCCCTCGGGCGTTTCGTCCCTGAGCGGTTCGAGATACTCCGGCTCGCCGCCCAGCAGGTTGAACACCGCGCGACCCTTGAACAGCCCTCGAATGTTGCCTTCGCGCACGAATTTCTGCAGATCGGCCGCAAACAGCGAGCTGAAGATGGCGTCCGGCTTCGCGTCCGACAATGCCTGGACCACCGCGCCGGCGTCGATCTTACCCAGCGGCGGGGCCTGCTCGGCGACGATCTCGATACCTGGCTGCGCCGCAGCCATCAGTTTCTTGAACGACGCGGCCGCGGACTGACCGTATTCGTAGTTCGGGTACACGATGGCCCAGCGCTTCTTATGCAGCTTCACGGCCTCAGGCACCAGCATCGCGACTTGCATGTAGGTCGATGGGCGCAGGCGGAAGGTGTAGCGGTTGCCGTCTTCCCATACGAGCTTGTCGGTCAGCGGCTCGGCTGCGACGAACACCATCTTGCGCTGCTTGGCGAGGTTCGAAACCGCAAGACCGATGTGCGAAGCGAACTCGCCCATCAACATGCTGACTTTGTCGCGCGCGATCAACTCCTCGGCGACCCGTACCGCGGCGCCGGGGTTTCCGCCGTCGTCGCGCGACACGACCTCGAGCTTGCGCCCATTGATGCCGCCGCCGGCGTTTATCTCCTCCAACGCGAGCTGCCAGCCCTTCTTGTATGGCTCCAGAAATGCCGGGAACAACTTGTAGCTGTTCAGTTCACCTACCTTGATGGGTTGAGCGACAGCGTTGCCGCCGGCGGCCGTCGCGGCGAGCAGCGTAAGTGCGAGCAACCCATGCTTGATGTTCATGCGCATCTCCGAGTACCGGTCCACAAAGAAGGAAATCTTAGCTCAAGACGGCTGCGTTCCGAGGCCGCAATTGCAGCTCGCGAAGGCAGCGGTCGATCCACTGCGCCGTCAGTTTTTCGTGCACTCCGTTCTGGCGCAGCCGCTGGTCAAGGGCCGGAAAATCGACCAGGTCAAGCGGCTGGTCCTGGTTGAAGCAGGAGAAGACGTAGCTTCGATCGCCGGTGACCGGGTCGACGTGGGGCTGCAGGCACTGCGCGCAAAGCTCCTTCATCATGCACTGCATGGGCGAATTGATCGATCCTATGGCCAGATGCGAGGCCTTGAGATAGTCCTTGAGCTCGTCGTGCCGGGCCCGAGCGACCGCGGCCATCATGCGGTCCGACCCGATCGCCAGCAGGCGGTCGCAGTCGTGGAAGGAGATCGATTGCTCGCCGAGCTGGCCCCGGGCGTAGGCGAGCATCGCCTCGACGATGTTGCCGACGAAGCTTCGGTCCTGTGCTCGGTCGGCCTGAAAGCCGGGCGCCTGGTCACAGCACCAGACGACGACGTCAGCCGCCTTCTCGATCTCATCGATCTTGTAACGGTCGGCGACTTGCTTATAGCCGGCGAAGTAGAGCACCTTGGAGCCGGCGACGCGCAGCGCCTGGCCAATCGAAAACAGCACTGCATTGCCCAGCCCGCCGCCCGCCAGGACAACCGTTTCGTCGGGCGGAATCTCGGTCGGCGTGCCGGTCGGGCCCATGAGTACGACCGGTTCGCCCGGCGCGAGATGGGCGCACAGATCCGACGAGCCGCCCATCTCGAGGATGATGGTCGAAAGGACACCGCGCGCCTTGTCGACCCAGGCGCCGGTCAGCGCTAGCCCCTCCATTGCCAGTGTGGTGTCTGCGACGCGAGGCGCGAGGGACTCGAAATTCTGCAGCCGGTAAAACTGTCCGGGCCGGAAGCGTCGGGCGGCGATCGGGGCGCGAACCACGACTTCGACGATCGTCGGCGTCAGGCGCTTGACCTCATGCACGACCGGGCGCAATTCGCGATTCAGCAGCGCGAGGAACGCCGCATCGTTCAGCGCTGATGCAGGGCTGACCTTTGCCAGCATTGCGCTCACCGTGGGGTAGCCTTGCTTGGCGCCCCCCATCGCCTTGACCACGTTGCCGAAGTAAGACGGATGCAGGTCGCCAAAATAGCTCACGAACCTGCCATCGTGCGTGCGCCACATTAAAACGTTCGGCTGCATTGGTTTGGAGATGGCTCGCTCTGGCTTTACCGGATTGCCCTCCGGGTCGCAGGCCTCGAAGTACTTGCCGTCGAGCTTGAAATGCGACGGATCCTCGCGCCCCAGCACGGTGTTGGGCTGCGTGCCGGCGGCGACCAGCACCGCGCGGGCCGGAAGCTCGACCTCGCTGCCGCCCTGCTGGGCGAACCGCACCGCGCTGGCATGGCCGAACTGATCGATTTCGATCCTCGTCGGCGACAGGCCTTCGGCGAAGCTGATGCCTTCCTGCAGCGCCTTTTCGACCTCCTCGTGATTCAGCGTGTAGGAAGGCGCGTCGACCAGCCGCCTGCGGTAGGCAATCGTGACGCCGCCCCAGGACTGCAGCAGTTCGAGCAGCCTCGGCTCGCGGCCCTGGGCACGTGCGGCGGTGCGCTCCGCGCGGATTGCACGTGCGTGCGTTACGAACTCGTCGGCAATGACTGCCTCCTCCGCGTTCCATACGCCACGCACCGCGGCTTCGCCGAGTTCCGCGCCGAGAGCCTCATAGCGCGACAGGAATTTCTCCACCTGCACGACGTAGTAGGCGAGCGACTCGGTGGCGGTGTCTATCGCAGTCAAGCCGCCGCCGACGACCACTACAGGCAGACGGATCTGCAAGTTGGCGATCGAGTCGCGCCGCGCGGCACCGGTCAGCTGCAGCGCCATCAGGAAGTCGGATGCCGCGCGGACCCCTCGCGCGAGGCCGTTGGGCACGTCCAGCAGCGTCGGGCGGCCGGCGCCCGCAGCGAGCACGATGTGGTCGAAGCCGAGCGCGAATGCATCTTCGGCGCTCAGCGTGCCGCCGAATCGCACTCCGCCGAACATGCCGAACTCGCTTCTTCGTTCCAGTAACAGACGGATGATCTTCAGGAAGTTCTTGTCCCAGCGCACCGTGATCCCGTATTCGGCCACGCCGCCGAAGCCGGCCATGAGCCGTTCGTCGAGCGGCTCGTACAGCTCATCGAGGCTGCGGATCGGCCTGAAGGGTTTGCGCACGCCCAGCGGGTCGACGCCGGACAAGCTCGGGTCGAGGGGCTCGATCTTCAGGCCATCGATACCAACCACAGTGTGGCCATCGTTCATCAAGTGGTGCGCCACGGTGAATCCGGCCGGCCCGAGACCCACCACCAGCACGCGCTTGCCGCTCGCAGGCCTGGGATACGGTCGCCGCAAATCGAGCGGGTTCCAGCGCGTCAAGAGCGAGTAGATTTCAAATCCCCACGGCAATCCGAGCACGTCCTTGAGCGTGCGTGTTTCGGCCTGCGGAATGTCGACCGGCTCCTGCTTCTGGTAGATGCAGGATTTCATGCAGTCATTGCAGATCCGGTGCCCCGTTCCGGCGACCATCGCATTGTCGACCGTGATTATGGCGAGCGCCGCCAGCAGCTGGCCGCGCGTTTTGACCATGTGGAACTCCGATATCTTCTCCTCCAGCGGGCAGCCGGCGAGGGTGACGCCGAACACTGTCTTCTTGAAGGCATGCGCGGGGGCTTTCTCCTTCAGCCCCTTCGAGCACGAATCCTTGCCCTGCTCGTGGCACCAGATGCAGTAGTTCGCCTGGTCGAGTGCGCCGACCAGGTCGGTGCCGGGGTCGGTAAGCCCGAAGCCCTCCCGGCGGCGCAGGTGCTCGGAGCAAAGGGTGTGCCGCGGATACCCCTGCGAGGCATCGGTATGGACCGGGACCAGACGCATGAAGTCGAGCTTTCTGGGTGTCTTGAACAAGACGCCGGCCCGATGTCTTGCTTTCCCCTCTGGCGTCACGGTGGCCCACGCCGCGTAGCGCGCGGCGAGCGCGAGCGCCTCCGCGTTCGTCGCTTCATCCTTCTGCCATGCGGTGACATGGCGCGCGAAAGCAAGCTCGCTGAACGGTTCGCCGAACCTGGCGACCAGCTGCTGTTCGGCGATCGCGCCGTCCACCCCCTGGGCCTCCTCGGGTCTGATCTTGTGCAGGGCGCGGCGCTGCACGAACAGCCGTTTGACGGAATACAGCGGCGCCAACTCATGGTGGCGCGCGGCGAGCGCCTGGACCTCGGTCTCGATTCCGAACAGGCGCGCGATGAAATCGTCCAGGTGCGGTGCGAGCGCGATCAATAGTTCCGACTCGTCTTTGGGGGCGAGCCGGTCCGGCGCTTCGCGCGCGGCCGCCAGGCGGTTGCGAAGCTCGGCGTGCGCTTCGCCCAGGAAGGCGAGAAATGCGCCGTCCAGCGCGCGCAGCGCACGGCGATCGTACAGATCGCCGAAGTCCATGCCGAAGCCGAGGCGTAATTGGGCGGAGTCCCTGGGAAGCGCGTGCACGATTTTTGAACAGCCGTTCAAAAACGGGAATTGTCCATGATTGGGGCCGTGGCCTCAAGAATATTCCGTTATATGCTTGAAAATGGTCACTATTGCGGCCGCTCACAACGGAGTCCCCATGCAGATCAAGAACAGCGTATTTCTCATCACCGGCGGCGCATCGGGTCTGGGCGCGGCGACCGCCCGGATGGCAGTCGAAGGTGGAGCGAAGGTGGTGCTCGCCGATATGCAGGCGGAGGCGGGCGACGAGCTTGCGAAGTCGCTCGGCGCCGCCGCGCGCTTCGTCCGCACCGACGTTACGGCAGAAGCCGATGCGGCGGCAGCTGTGCAGCTGGCGCTGAGTGCGTTTGGGGGCGTGCAGGTCCTGGTCAATTGCGCCGGCGTCGCCATCGCGGAGAAGACGATGGGCAAAGACGGGCCGCATCGGCTCGCGAGCTTCGCGCGCGTGGTCGGCGTGAACCTGATCGGTACCTTCAACATGATCCGCATCACTGCGGACGCGATGGTCAAAGGCGGGCCGAACGCAGCGGGCGAACGCGGCGTGATCGTCAACACGGCTTCGGTTGCCGCGTTCGACGGTCAAATCGGTCAGGCGGCGTACTCTGCCTCGAAGGGCGGGGTCGTCGGCATGACGCTGCCGATCGCCCGCGACCTCGCGCGCAGCGGAATCCGCGTTTGTACCATCGCACCGGGCATATTCGAGACACCGATGCTGATGGGGCTGCCGAAGGAGGCCCAAGACTCGCTCGGCAAGATGGTTCCGTTTCCGCCGCGCCTGGGGCGACCCGCAGAGTACGCACAACTGGTGAGAAGCATCATCGAGAACGAGATGCTGAACGGGGAAGTGATCCGGCTCGACGGCGCGATCCGCATGGCGCCGAAATGAGCGGCTAGGCCGCGGAAGGCGGCAGCGCCAGCGCGCGAAATTCCCTCCGGTACCACCTGGAGCGCTCGATGTACCCTTGCGCGATCTTGAACAAATTGTCGCGCTCGTGCGACCGGAGTTCGCGTACGACCTTGCCGGGAGATCCGAGCACCAGTACGCCGTCTGGGATTTCCTTGCCTTCCGGGATCAGCGTGTTGGCACCGATCAGGGATCCCTTGCCGATGCGTGCGCCGTTCATGACAACGCTGTTGATGCCGACCAGGGAACCCTCGCCGACAGTGCAGCCGTGCAGCATCACCTTGTGTCCGATCGTTACCATTCTCCCCAGCGTCAACGGGAAACCGGGATCAACGTGCAGCACGGACCCGTCTTGCACATTGCAGCCTTCACCGAGATGAACACGGTCGTTCTCGGCGCGGATGACAACCTGGAACCAGACGCTCGCTTCGTGCTCTATCGTAATCGAGCCGACCAGTGTCGCGTCGTGGGCGATGTAGTGGTGCTCGCCGCGGAATTCGGGCTGACGGTCACCGATCGAAAAGATTGGCATTGCGGCGCTTTTGGCTAGGTTGGAGCGGTGGCTATCATAGCGTGCGTAAATTTCGGGGAGAACTCCGTTTGAGAGTCGTAGTGCTTGGGGCGGGCGTGGTGGGCGTCGCATCGGCGTGGTATCTCGCCGATGCGGGCCACGAGGTCACCGTCGTCGAACGTCAGCCCGAGGCCGGCAAAGAAACGTCGTTTGCCAATGGCGGTCAGATTTCGGTCGGACACGCCGAACCATGGGCACGCCCGGCCGTGTTGCCCAAGATCGTAAAGTGGCTGGGGCGCGAGGACGCGCCGATGCTGTTCCGGCCTCGCGCCAGCCTGGCGCAATGGGAATGGGGGTTGCGCTTTCTCTTCGAATGCCTTCCGAGAAGGCTGGCGCGCAACACGCGCGAGCTGGTCGGGCTTGCGCTCTACAGCCGCGACTGCCTGAGGGCGCTGCGGGAGCGCACCGGCATCGAATACCAAAGCTCGCGGCGCGGCATCCTGCATTTCTGCACCGACGAGCAAGAATTCGCGACGCTCGCGCGGCACGCGGAGGCGATGCGGCGGCTTGGCGTTGAGCGCGAGGTGAAGTCGAGCGCCGAGTGCATCGCGCTCGAGCCTGCGTTGGGGAGCAGCACCGTCGACATCGTGGGCGGCGTGCATACGGCGCAAGACGAGTCGGGCGACGCCTTCGAATTCACGCAAGGACTGGCTCGGCTCGCGCAGGCGCGCGGCGTGAGCTTCCGTTACGGAACGACGGTGCGGGCGATCGAGACTGCCGCAGACCGGGTAACCGGTGTGACCGCACACGGCCCAGGCGGGGAGCGGATCGAAGGCGAAGTTTACGTGGTGGCACTCGGTAGCTACAGCCCGCTGCTATGCGCGCCGATCGGCGTGCGCGTGCCGGTCTACCCGCTGAAAGGGTACTCGATCACGATCCCGCTGGCGCCGGAGCAGGCGGCCGTCGCGCCGAACGTCAGCCTGACCGACGAGGCATGCAAGATCGTCATCTCGCGTCTAGGCAACCGGCTGCGCAGTGCGGGAACCGCCGAACTGGGCGGGTACGACACGGAGGTTAATGCAATTCGCTGCGAGGCAATTCTCGAGCGCGTGCGGCAGCTGTTTCCGCGGCTTGCACCGTTCGGAGAGGTCACGCGGTGGGCGGGTCTGCGGCCGTCGACGCCGAACAACGTGCCGCTGATCGGCGGCACACGGTTGCGCAATCTGTACCTCAATACCGGCCACGGGACGCTCGGCTGGACGCTCGCCTGCGGCTCAGGGCGCGCGCTCGCGGACCTCGTTTCCGGGCGCCGCCCCGAAGTCGGTTTCAACTTCCAGTAAGATCGCGGCTTTCGCGGCCGTTCATGCGCCACAGCGAGTCCCTGTACTTCGACGTCCGCCGCCTGCGCTACCACGTGCGTCATTGGCCTGGCGAAGCGGGACGTCGAATTGTGCTGCTGCACGGCTGGATGGACGTATCCGCTTCCTTCCAGTTTCTGGTCGACGCCATGTCGCCGCAGTGGGACGTCTTTGCGCCCGACTGGCGCGGTTACGGACAGACCGATTGGGGTCAGTCCGACTGCTACTGGTTTCCGGATTACCTGGGCGACCTCGACGCCATACTCGAACGTATCCAGCCCGAAATGCCGATCAACCTCGTGGGGCACAGCCTGGGGGGCAACGTCGCGGCGCTCTACGCGGGCGTGCGCCCCGCGCGCGTGGCGAAACTGGTCAACCTCGAGGGCTTCGGCATGTCGGCTACGCGCCCCGACCAGGCGCCGAGCCGCTACGCGCGCTGGCTGGAAGAGCTGCGCAGCCCGCCGCGGCTGCGCAGCTACCCGGACTTCGCCGCGCTCGCGGACCGTTTGCAAAAAAACAATACTCGCCTGACGCGTGAGCGCGCGGAATTCCTCGCCCGGCACTGGGGGCGCGAGGTCGACGGCCAGGTGCAGCTGCGCGGAGACCCGGCGCACAAGATCGTCAATCCGATCCTGTACCGCTATGAGGAAGCGCGCGCCATCTGGCAGAAGATCCGTGCGCCCGTGCTGTGGGTCGATGCGAGCGAATCCGAGGCGCTGAAGCGGATCGGGATCGGCGCCCCGCAGTATGCAGAGCGTCGCGGCGCGATCGAGAACCTGCGCCATATCACGGTTCCTGACGCAGGACATATGCTTCACCATGACCAGCCCGAGGCGCTGGCAGCGCGGATCGAAGAATTTCTGCTGTCGAGCGCATGAACGCAGATCTGCATTCTCATTCCACTGCCTCCGACGGGGCGCTCCCCCCGGGCGACGTGGTGCGACGCGCCGCCGCGCGGGGCGTCGAGATGCTCGCGCTCACCGACCACGATCAGTTGGACGGCCTGCAGGAGGCGCGTGAGGTGGCGGGCGAAACCGGAACCGTCCTGATCGACGGCGTCGAAATATCGGTCACTTGGCGTGGAGTGACATTACATGTAGTCGGCCTGGGAGTGGACGACGGCAATCCGGCGCTTCGTGCTGGACTGGAGGGCGTGCGCTCCGGCCGCATCGAGCGCGCACGGGAAATGGGGCGCAGCCTCGAGCGGTCGGGAATTCCCGGCAGCTTCGAGGGCGCGCTCGCGCTGGCCCGCAATCCCGCCATGGTGAGCCGAACCCACTTCGCGCGGTACCTGGCACAGTGCGGGCGCGTGGCCGGCACCAAGGATGCTTTTCGACACTACCTGGTTCCGGGCAGGCCCGGGTACGTGCCCCACCGCTGGGCGCAGTTGGCGGACGCGCTGTGCTGGATCGGCGACGCCGGAGGTCGTGCCGTACTCGCGCATCCCGGGCGTTATGCGCTTTCAGCGAGTGCGATGGCAAGCCTGTTGGCGGAGTTCCGCGGGGCGGGCGGCAGCGCGATCGAGGTCGTGACCGGCAGCCATTCGCCGGACCAGTACGCGCTTTTCGGCGCGCTCGCCATAAAACACGGTTTGGCAGCATCGCGCGGATCGGATTTTCATGGGCCGGACGAGGGCGCCGAACTGGGAAGCCTGCCTGCATTGGATCCTCGCCTGCGCCCGGTCTGGGAAGGCTGGGAGCACTGAGACCGTGGCGCAGTACTTTCAGGTCCACGCGACCCATCCACAGGTGCGCCTCATACGCCAGGCCGCGGAGATTCTGCGCCGCGGAGGATTGATCGCGTATCCGACGGATTCCTGCTACGCGCTCGGTTGCCACATCGGAGACGCGAAGGCGCTCGAGCGCCTGCGCCGGGTGCGGCTGGTGGACGAGAGGCACCAACTCACGCTGATGTGCCGCGACCTGTCCGAAATCGCCACCTACGCGATCGTCGGCAACGCGCAGTACCGGTTGCTGAAGGCCGCCACCCCTGGCAGCTATACGTTCATCCTGCGTGCGACTCGGGAGTTGCCACGGCGGCTCTTGCACCCCAAACGAAAGACCATAGGTGTGCGCGTGCCGTCGCATGCCGTAGCGCACGCCTTACTGGCGGAACTGAACGAACCGATGCTCTCGACGACCTTGCTGCTTCCCGGCGATGCTGCACCGCTTTCCGACGCGGCGGAAATCCGGGCACGGCTCGAGCGCGAGCTTGATCTGGTGATCGATGCGGGCTCGTGCGGCGTGGTGCCGACGACTGTGATCGACCTTACGGCGGCAGAGCCCCTGTTGGTGCGCAAGGGACGGGGCGCGCTCGAGACTCTCGGGGTGGTCGCTTAGCATGCGACCCCGGCCGCCGAAGCTAATCTGCTAGAATTCAACGTTTTAGAATCCTATCGATGGACGTCAACCAGATCGTACAGACGATCGCCATTTTCGCGCTTCCCGTGATTCTGGCGATTACCCTGCACGAGGCAGCTCATGGCTACGTCGCGCGGCACTTCGGGGACATGACCGCCTACGCACAGGGGCGCGTGAGCCTCAATCCGCTGCGGCACATCGATCTCGTGGGTACGATCATCGTTCCTCTGCTGATGCTGCTTGTTTCGCGCGGCGTGTTTCTGTTCGGTTGGGCCAAACCGGTTCCCGTCAACTACTCCGCCCTGCGCAATCCCAAGCAGCACATGGCATGGGTTGCGGCAGCCGGTCCCGCCGCCAACCTCGCAATGTCGCTCGCGTGGGCCATGCTGCTCAAGCTGGCACTGGTCCTGCCGCCCAATTTCTTCACGCTGCCGATGGCGGCCATGGCGCGCGCAGGAATCCTGATCAACCTGGTGTTCATGTTTCTCAATCTGCTTCCAATCCTGCCGCTCGACGGCGGACGAATCGTCGCGAGCCTGTTGCCAGGGCGTGCATCGTGGCGATACGCCAAGCTCGAACCCTGGGGGCTGCCGCTGCTGCTGCTCATGCTCGTTACCCATGTGCTCGATTTCGTTCTCGGACCACTGGTGAACGTCGGAGTCTCGCTCATACATGCCGTCGTGATGCTCTAGGACACGACTTGTTATGTACGAAACACGAGTCCTTTCGGGCATGCGCCCCACCGGCGCGCTCCACCTCGGCCACTATCACGGCGTCTTGAAGAACTGGGTCCGGCTGCAGGCCGAGTATCCGTGCCTTTACTTTGTCGCGGACTGGCACGCCCTCACCACCGATTACGAGGCGCCTGGCCAGGTGCAGAAGAACTCCTGGGACATGGTCGTAGATTGGCTTGCTGCCGGCGTCGATCCCAATCAAGCGACCTTGTTCGTCCAGTCTCTGGTGCCGGAACATGCCGAGCTGCACTTGCTGCTGTCGATGATGACGCCGCTCGGGTGGCTTGAGCGGGTGCCGACCTACAAGGACCAGCAAGAGAAGCTGTCCGATCGCGACCTTTCGACCTATGGCTTTCTGGGCTATCCGCTGCTGCAATCTGCGGATATTCTTATCTATCGGGCCAAGTACGTCCCGGTGGGAGAAGACCAGGTTCCCCACGTCGAGTTCACGCGCGAGGTGGCACGGCGCTTCAACCACCTTTACGGGCGCGAGGCCGGGTTCGAGGACAAGGCGAAGGCGGCAGTAAAGAAGATGGGCTCGAAGAAAGCGCGAGTGTTCAACGATCTGCGGACGAAATTTCTCGAGCAAGGGGACGTCGAGGCACTGCAGCGCGCGCAGGCGCTGCTGGAGGAGCAGCAGAACCTGCCGCGCGGAGATCGGGAGCGGCTGTTCGGCTGGCTCGAGGGGAGTGGCAAGAAGATCTTGGTGGAGCCCGACGTATTGCTGACCGAATCCTCGCGCCTGCCGGGTCTCGACGGACAGAAGATGTCCAAGTCCTACGGCAACGCGATCGAGCTGCGCGATGAGCCAGAGACGATTGCCAGGAAGATCCGAACCATGCCCACGGATCCGGCGCGCGTGAAGCGCAGCGACCCGGGCAATCCCGACGTCTGCCCCGTATGGCAGCTGCATCTGGTCTACTCCGACCAGCAGAAGAAGGACTGGGTGCGTCAGGGGTGTACCACGGCGGGAATCGGTTGCCTGGAATGCAAGCAGCCGGTCATCGACGCAGTTTTGGCCGAGCTTGCCCCGATGCGCGAGCGCGCCCAGACCTACCTCGATGACCCGACACTGGTTAAGAATATCATCGCGGATGGCTGCGACCGGGCGAGCAAATTGGCAGGCGAGACCATGCGCGACGTGCGCGAAGCCATGGGTCTGAGCTACAGCTGATGTCAGAGCCCGTCCAGCAGACCATCGTCATGCCGATCGCGCGCCTCTACGGCGAACCTTTGGCCGAGTTCCCGCACGACCTCTATATCCCGCCCGACGCGCTCGAGGTGATCCTGGAGGCGTTCGAAGGACCGCTCGACCTGTTGCTGTACCTCATCCGCAAGCAGAACCTGGACGTGCTGGATATCCCGATGGCTCCGCTCACGCGCCAGTACCTCGAGTACGTCGAGGTGATGCGCTCGAAGAACCTGGAGCTTGCCGCCGAGTATCTGGTCATGGCTGCCATGCTCATGGCCATCAAGTCGCGCATGCTGCTTCCCCGGCCACCGTCGCTGGCGGCAGAAGAAGATGATCCGCGCGCCGAGTTGGTCAGGCGCTTGCTCGAATACGAGCAGATCAAGCAGGCCGCGCACAAGCTCGACACGCTGCCCCAGGTCGGGCGCGATATTGTCGCAATATCCGTCTGGATCGAGAAAACGGCCGAGAAGCGCTTGCCCGAGGTTGACGCGCGGGACCTGGCGGAAGCCTGGCGCGGCCTGCTCACGCGCGCGCGACTCGCCGCGCACCACCGCGTTTCGCGCGAGGAGCTGTCGGTACGGGCGCACATGAGCACGATACTGCGGCGGCTGCGCGAGCATCGGCTGCTCGAGTTCTCGGATCTGTTCGATCCGGCGCGCGGTGTTGCGGTCCTGGTGGTGAATTTTCTCGCAGTGCTGGAGTTGGCCCGCGAACTTCTGATCGAAATCACTCAGTCCGAGTGTTTCGCGCCCATCTACGTTAGATTGGCGGATGCTCAACCCCACTGAAGCCAAACGCGTTATTGAGGCGGCGTTGCTCTCTTCGCGCGAGCCGGTCTCGCTCGTGGATCTGAAGCGCTTGTTCGACGAAGAAATCGGACTGGACACGCTGCGACGCCTGCTTGGCGAGTTGCGCGAGGAATGGCACGACCGTGCCGTCGAACTGGTGAACCTGGCGAGCGGCTGGCGGTTCCAGACTAAGCCGGAGTTCCAGAGCTACGTCGATCGCCTGAACCCGGAGCGACCGCCGCGCTATTCGCGTGCGGTGATGGAAACGCTCGCGATCATCGCGTATCGCCAGCCGGTGACGCGCGGCGACATCGAAGACATTCGCGGGGTGACGGTCTCGGCGCAGATCATCCAGACGCTGGAAAGCCGCGGCTGGATCGACACGGTCGGTCAGCGGGAAACCCCTGGGCGCCCCGCGCTTTACGCGACCACCAAAGTGTTTCTCGACGACCTGGGACTGCGCTCGCTCGAGGAACTACCGCCGCTCGAGGAAATTGCCAGGACACTGCAATTTGAATCCGCCACGACCCAGATCGATGCGAGCGACGCGCGGGCCCCAGCCGGCCCTGAAGAGCGCGCCGAATCTGCGACCGGCGCCTGATCCGAGTCGGGCGGAGCGCCTGCAAAAGCTCCTCGCCGCGGCCGGTCTGGGCTCGCGACGCGAGATCGAGGGCTGGATCAGCGCAGGACGGGTCTCGGTCGATGGTCGAGTCGCGCAACTGGGAGACCGGGCGACTTCCGGCGATCGCGTGTGCCTCGACGGGCTGCCGGTCGCCTTGCGCGAAACGACCGAACTGGCGCGCGTTCTGCTCTATCACAAACCGGTCGGAGAACTCGTTACCCGCAGCGATCCCGGCGGGCGCCCGACGGTGTTTGCGCGGCTGCCGCACGTGAGTCGCGGAAAGTGGGCCGCCGTCGGCCGCCTGGACATCAATACCTCGGGGCTCTTGCTTCTCACCGATTCCGGAGAGCTCGCCAACCGGCTGATGCACCCACGGTTCGGGATGCTGCGCGAGTACGCCGTTCGGGCGCTCGGGCGCCTCGGCCCGGCCGAACGACAGCGGTTACTGAATGGGGTCGAACTCGACGACGGGAGGGCGGCTTTCGAGCGGATCGACGCGCAGGGCGGCGATACGGGCGCGAATCGCTGGTACCGAGTGGCGCTGCGCGAAGGGCGAAATCGCGAGGTGCGTCGGCTCTTTGAGGCCGTCGGCCTGCGCGTCAGCCGGCTAGTGCGGATCGGCTTCGGGCCGGTTCACCTGCCTCGGGATTTGGACCCTGGGCAATGGCGCGAGCTTGAGCCGCGCCGGGTGCGTGAATTGCTGTCAGCGACCACGCTTTCGGAGTAGCGCGGAACTTCGCCCGACGGGATTGTTTGCCACGGGAAAAGCTGTTAAACTTCAAAAGCTTTAGGGCCCACAGGCATTGATTCGGGCTCGCGAAAGCGCGATGGGCTTCGGCCCATTTTTTGTTTGCGCAGCCGAACGGGTATATGGGGGCGATCGCCGGCGTAGTGGAGCCCGCCGTGGCGGGTCTAGGTTTTGAGCTGGTCGACACCCAGGTGTCGAGCAGAGGCCGGATGGTGCGCGTGTTCATCGACAAGCCGGGTGGCGTGTCGGTTGACGATTGCGCCGACGTCAGCCAGCACCTGACGCGCGTATTCGCGGTCGAGGGGATCGATTTCGACCGCCTCGAGGTTTCGTCGCCGGGCCTGGATCGGCCGCTGCGCAAGGCGGCGGACTTTGCGCGGTTCGCGGGTCAGAAGGTGGACGTGCGTATGCGCGCAGCGGACGCGAGTGGCAGACGCCGCTTCGTCGGAACGCTGCAAGGAATGACGGGCGAGGTCGCGACGGTAATCGTCGACGACCAGGCGGTTGAATTGAGTCTCGCAGGCATGGAGCGGGCACGGCTGGTTCCTGACCTGTGAGTATTTTGGAGAGCATTCAATGAGTCGTGAAATTCTGCTTCTTGTGGACGCTCTGGCGCGGGAGAAGAACGTCAATCGCGACGTTGTCTTTGCGGCGCTGGAAATGGCGCTCGCCTCGGCCACGAAGAAGCGCTTCAGCGACGACGTCGACGTGCGCGTCGCGATCGATCGCAACACCGGCAGCTACGAATCGTTCCGGCGCTGGAAAGTGGTCCCGGACGACGCGCTTGAGATACCGGCGGCCCAAATCGCGCTGGCGGAAGCACAACTGCGCAACGCCGAGCTCAAGCTCGAGGACTACGTGGAGGAGCCGCTTGAGGCCATCGAGTTCGGACGCATCGGAGCGCAGACAGCGAAGCAAGTGATCCTGCAGCGGATCCGCGATGCGGAGCGCGAACAGATTCTCAACGACTTCCTGTCGCGCGGCGACGAGCTGGTCACAGGCACCGTGAAAAGGATGGAGCGCGGCAGCGCCATCGTCGAGTCCGGGCGGCTCGAGGCACTATTGCCGCGCGACCAGATGATCCCGAAGGAAAACCTGCGCATCGGCGACCGAGTACGGGCCTGGGTGATGAAGATCGACCGTGGTGCGCGGGGACCGCAACTCATACTTTCGCGGACTGCGCCACAGTTCATCATGAAGCTGTTCGAGCTCGAAGTGCCGGAAATCGAAGAGGGGCTGCTGGAAATCAAATCTGCCGCTCGCGATCCTGGGATCCGGGCCAAGATCGGCGTGCATTCCAATGACAAGCGCATCGATCCGATCGGCACCTGCGTGGGCATGCGCGGCTCGCGCGTACAGGCCGTCACGCAGGAACTCGCGGGAGAGCGAGTTGACATCGTGCTTTGGTCCGCGGATCCGGCGCAGTTCGTAATCGGCGCGCTCGCGCCCGCGGAAGTGTCCTCTATCGTGGTCGACGAAGAGAAGCATGCGATGGACGTGGTGGTCGACGAGGAGAACCTCGCCATCGCCATCGGTCGCAGTGGACAGAACGTGCGGCTCGCCTCTGAGCTTACCGGATGGCAGATCAATCTGATGACCGAGGAAGAGTCTGCCACCAAGCAGGCCGAGGAAAGCGGTCGCACGCGCAATCTGTTTATCGAACGGCTGGATGTCGATGAGGAGGTTGCCGACATCCTGATCCAGGAAGGTTTCTCGACCCTGGAGGAAATTGCGTACGTGCCGATTAACGAGTTGCTCGAGATCGAAGCGTTCGACGAGGATACCGTCAACGAGCTTCGAAATCGTGCGCGCAACGCGCTCCTGGTTGCGGCGATCGCGAACGAGGAGAAAGTCGAGGGAGTCGCCGCGGACCTGCTCCAGCTGGAGGGAATGGATACCCAACTCGCCGCCAAACTCGCAGAGGGTGGCATTAAGACGCGTGACGACCTCGGCGACCTTGCGGTCGACGAGCTTGCGGAGCTCAGCGGGATTGACGAGGAGCGCGCGAAGAACCTGATCATGGCGGCACGCGCACACTGGTTCACGGACGAAGCCGCCACGGAGCAGGCGGAGCACAAGGAGGTCCAGTAACGTGGCTCAGACCAGCGTCGCACAATTCGCCAGCGAGCTTAAAGTTCCGCCATCGGTCTTGCTCGAGCAGCTGCGCGCTGCGGGCGTGGACAAACGCGTCCCCGAGGACTCGCTGACGGAACAGGACAAGTCGCGGCTTCTGGAGTATCTGCGCAAGTCGCACGGATCTGCGGAGGCGAAGAACAAGATCACCCTCACGCGCAAGCAAACGAGCGAGATCAAGAAGTCAGACTCCTCGGGCAAGGCACGCACGATCCAGGTCGAGGTGCGCAAGAAGCGCGTATTCGTGAAGCGCGATCCTTCCGACGCCACCGCCGATGGTGCGGAGGAGGGAGTGACGACGCCGTCCCCGGCTCAGACTCCCGCTCAGGCTCCGGCAATCCCGCCAGCTGCCACGCTGGATGCCAAGGAAATCGAGTTGCGCGAGGACGAAGCGCGCCGTCAGCGGCAGCTGGCCGAGATACAGGCGCAGGAGCTGCGAGACAAGCAGGAGCGGGAGAAGCGCGAGGCGGAGCAGAAGCAGGCCGAGCGCGAGGCTCAGGCGGCGCTGGAGAAGGCCGCCGTGCCGGGCGCGGCGCCTGCGGCTTCGGAGGGCACGCTGCATGCGCCCAAACCGAAGGGCGACGAACGCAAGGGAGAGAGAAAGGCGAAGAAGGTCAAGACGACGACTGTTCTGCGCGACGATTCCGTGCGGCGGCGCATGATCAAGACCCGTGGCGACGCGGGTGGCGGGGTGGGCGGCTGGCACGCGCGCGGCGGCGCGCGGCATCGTCCTTCGGCGGCCGCGGCCGAGCAACCCGGCTTTTCGCAACCGACGGAACCGATCGTGCGCGAGGTTGCGGTGCCCGAAACGATATCGGTAGGCGACCTGGCGCACAAGATGTCGGTCAAGGCGGCGGAGGTCATCAAGGCCCTGATGAAGCTCGGCAGCATGGCGACGATCAACCAGGTCCTGGACCAAGAGACTGCGATGATCGTGGTCGAGGAGATGGGTCATAAGGGCAAGCCCGCGAAGCTCGAAGACCCCGAGGCCTACCTGAGCGACGTCGGCCAAGAAACTGCGGCGGATGCGATGACGCGGCCGCCGGTCGTCACGGTTATGGGCCACGTCGATCACGGCAAAACGTCCCTGCTCGACTACATTCGCCGTGCCAAGGTCGCGGCGGGCGAGGCGGGAGGCATCACGCAGCATATTGGCGCCTACCACGTGGGAACGCCGCGCGGTGTCGTGACGTTCCTGGACACGCCGGGTCACGAGGCCTTTACGGCCATGCGCGCACGCGGCGCCAAGGTGACCGATTTGGTCATTCTCGTCGTCGCGGCGGACGACGGCGTCATGCCGCAGACGATCGAGGCAATCAATCACGCCAAAGCAGGCGGAGTCCCGCTCGTCGTAGCGATCAACAAGATTGACAAGCCGGACGCCAATCCGGAGAAGGTCAAGCAGGAACTGCTGAGCCACGGCGTCGTGCCGGAAGAATACGGCGGCGACGCGCCGTTCGTACCTGTCTCGGCGAAGACCGGACAAGGCATAGACGATCTGCTGGAGCGCGTGCTGCTGCAGGCGGAGGTGCTGGAACTGAAGGCTCCGGTGGATGCGCCGGCCAAGGGCGTTGTGATCGAGGCGCGACTGGACAGGGGGCGTGGCCCCGTCGCGACCCTGCTGGTGCAGTCCGGAACGCTTAAGCGTGGCGACATTGTGCTCGCCGGCGCGGTGTTCGGCCGCGTTCGGGCAATGCTCGACGAAAACGGCAAGCCGGTGCAATCGGCCGGTCCGTCGATACCAGTCGAGATCCAGGGACTGTCGGAAGTGCCGCAAGCGGGCGAAGAGATGGTCGTGATGACCGACGAGCGCAAGGCGCGAGAGATCGCGCTGTTTCGCCAAGGCAAATTTAGGGACGTCAAGCTCGCGAAGCGACAGGCTGCCAAGCTCGAAAACGTGTTCGAGCAGATGGGCGAGGACGAAAAGAAAACTCTTGCGATCGTGCTCAAGGCCGACGTGCAGGGTTCACAGGAGGCCCTGGCGCACGCGCTGGCGCGGTTGTCTACCGATGAAGTGAAGGTGAATGTAGTGCACGCCGGCGTGGGCGGCATCACCGAATCGGACGTCAATCTTGCAATGGCCTCCGGTGCGGTGATCATCGGCTTCAATGCCCGCGCCGACGCGACGGCGCGCAAGCTGATCGAGAGCGCTGGCGTAGATGTGCGCTACTACAACATCATTTACGAGGCGGTGGAGGAAATAAAGGCCGCGCTCTCCGGCATGCTGGCACCCGAGAGAAAGGAACAGGTGATCGGGTTGGTCGACGTACGCCAGGTTTTCCGCATCTCGAAGGTTGGCGCAGTCGCCGGGTGTTATGTGCTAGAGGGCAACGTCAAGCGTGGCGCGCAGGTGCGCGTGCTGCGCGACAACGTCGTGATCCATACCGGCGACATAGATTCGCTCAAGCGCTTCAAGGACGATGTCCGCGAAGTGAAGGCCGGTTTCGAATGCGGCATATCACTCAAGAACTTCAACGAGCTGAAGGAAGGCGATCAGCTCGAAGTTTTTGAAGTGATGGAAGTCGCTCGCACGCTTTAGCGATCGGGCATGGCGCGGCGGAGCGGGCGTGCGCAGAAGGTCGGGGACCAGGTGCAGCGAGAGCTTTCCTCGATCCTGCACCGTGAGCTGCGCGACCCCAGAGTCGGGATGATCACTCTGACCGGCGTCGAGGTCTCACCCGACTGCGCTCATGCGACGGTGTTCTTTACCTGCCTCGACGCCGCCCACGTTCCGGAGGCAACGCAGGGCCTGCGCCGCGCCGCGGGGTTTCTGCGTACGCAGCTGGCGAAGCGTATCAAGCTCTACACGGCGCCGGAGCTGCGCTTCGTATACGATGAATCGATCGAGCGCGGAGCACACCTGTCGCAGCTGATCGACAGCGTGACCGGCGGACAGAAGCGCTGAGCCGCACAGGCCCCGCGATGCGTCGCCGGCTTGACGCAGCCCTTCTGTTGGACAAACCGGTCGGCCTCAGCTCGAACGCCGCGCTGCAGGCCGCCAAGCGCTTGTTTCGAGCCGAAAAGGCGGGCCATGCCGGCACCCTGGATCCGCTTGCATCCGGACTGCTGCTGGTGTTGTTCGGCGATGCGACCAAGTTTGCCGGCCCGCAACTGGATGCGGACAAATCCTACTTCGCCACCGTCCGCCTTGGCGTCACGACCGCGACTGGGGATGCGGAGGGCGAGGTCGTCGAGCGCCGTACAGTGAGCGTGTCCACGCCGCAGATTGAAGCGGCGTTGGGGAAATTCCGCGGCTCGATCTGGCAGATTCCGCCCATGTATTCAGCCCTCAAGCTCGCGGGCAAGCCTCTCTACTTGCTGGCGCGGGAGGGTAAGACCGTAGAGCGTCGGCCGCGCGCGATTGCGATTCACGAACTGGAGCAGGTGTCGCTTCGGGGGGATCTTCTGGAACTGCGGATTCGCTGTAGTAAGGGGAGCTACGTGCGCACCCTGGCGGAGGATATCGGAAAGGCGCTAGGCATGGGTGCACACTTGGCGGCGCTGCGCCGCACCGCGGCGGGCGGCCTGTCGGTGGAGGGCGCGACGAGCCTCGGAGCGCTCGCGGAGATGACCGAAGAGGAACGGGATCGCCGGCTGTTGCCGCTCGACGCACTACTCGGCGACCTGCCTCGCGTGGACTGCGGGGCCGAACAGGAGGCGCGCTTGCGTAACGGTCGGGCGATCCAAATCGGCCAGGGACTTGCCGGGCAGTGCTCCCTGCACGGTCCGGGTGGGCTGATCGGGGTCGGCCTGGCAGACGGAGCGGGGATGCTGCGACCGGTGAGGCTGACCGCACCGCGAGACACCCCGACGGGCGCAACCGGCTGAAATACATAAAAAAACTTGTGAATAGCGCACCGCTTGAGTTAAAATCCCGATTCGCACGAGGAGAGAATATGGGATTGCAGGTCGCGCAAAAGGCGCAAGTCGTTCAACAGTTTCAACGCTCCGGTAAGGACACTGGCTCGCCGGAGGTGCAGGTCGCTCTTCTTACGGAGCGGATCAATGGCCTTTCGGAGCACTTCAAGAGCCACGTCAAGGATTTCCATTCACGTCGCGGGCTGCTGAAGATGGTTAGCCAACGGCGCAAGTTGCTCGACTATTTGAAGCGCACCGATGCGGACAAGTACCGGGCGCTGATCGAGCGGCTCGGCCTACGTAAGTAGCTTCTCTCTCGATGCATCGACGCAAGGCGCTCATTCAACGGATGAGCGTCTTCGTCCTTTGCGTCCGCCGCGTGCGCTGAGCGCCGCACCCTTGCGCCGCTACGGCGGCGCAGTTCGCATTTAGAGGAAACTGGCTTTGAATCCAATCAAGAAGACGTTTACATACGGTACCCAGCAGGTCACGCTCGAAACCGGCGAAATCGCCCGTCAGGCGCATGGCGCCGTGCTCTGTACGATCGACGACACGGTCGTCCTGGCTACCGTCGTGGCCGCGAAGGAAGCGCGGCCGGGACAGGAGTTCTTCCCGCTGACGGTCGATTACGTCGAAAAGACGTACGCCGCGGGCAAGATTCCGGGCGGCTTCTTCAAGCGCGAAGGGCGCCCTTCGGAGAAGGAGACGCTTACCTGCAGGTTGATCGACCGACCGATCCGGCCGCTGTTTCCCGACGGGTTCTACAACGAAGTCCAGGTCGTCGCGACCGTCATGTCGTGCAACCCAGAGGTCGATCCCGACATTCCCGCCATGCTCGGGGTTTCGGCCGCGCTCACCCTCTCCGGCATACCGTTCAGCGGACCGATCGGCGGCTGCCGGGTCGCGTATATCGACGGGCAGTACGTCCTCAATCCGACGACTACGCAGCTGAAGAGTTCGAAGCTCAATCTGGTGGTCGCGGGCACGGACCAGGGCGTGTTGATGGTTGAGTCTGAAGCGCTGGAACTGCCGGAAGACGTGATGCTCGGCGCGGTCACGTTCGGTCACGAGCAGATGCAGGCGGCCATTCGGGTAATCGACGAGCTGGCGGAGGTTGCAGGCAAGCCGGCCTGGAAAGTGCAAATGCCGCAGAAGAACGATGCATTGATCGTGCGGGTGGCGGAACTGGCCGAAAAGGACCTGCGCGAGGCGTTTGAGATGCGGCAGAAGCAGACGCGCAACATCAGGCTGGGAGATATTCGCAAGGCAACCCTCGCCAAGCTGCAGGCGGAAGCGAAGGACTCCGGGAGCGAAATCAGCCCGAGCGAGGTGAAGGACGTCTTTTTCGACCTCGAATCGAAGATTGTGCGCAGCCAGATCCTCGACGGCGAACCTCGGATCGACGGACGAGATACGAGGACTGTACGACCGATCACCATTCGCCCCGGCGTGCTGCCACGCACTCACGGTTCGGCGTTGTTCACACGCGGCGAAACCCAGGCCCTGGTCACGGTCACGCTCGGCACGGGACGCGACGAGCAGATCATCGACGCGCTGATGGGGGAATACCGCGAGCGGTTCATGCTTCACTACAACATGCCGCCGTACGCTACGGGCGAAACGGGGCGTATGGGCACCCCGAAGCGCCGCGAGGTCGGCCATGGGCGGCTCGCCAAGCGCGCGCTGGCCGCGGTGTTGCCCACGGCGGAAGAGTTTGGATACTCGATGCGGGTCGTGTCCGAGATCACGGAGTCGAACGGATCTTCCTCGATGGCGTCTGTATGCGGCGGCAGTCTGGCGCTGATGGACGCAGGCGTGCCGGTCAAGGCGCACGTCGCGGGAATCGCGATGGGCCTGATCAAGGACGGTAACCGATTCGCTGTGCTTACCGATATTCTCGGCGACGAGGATCATCTGGGCGACATGGACTTCAAGGTGGCCGGCACGGATCGCGGCGTCACGGCGCTCCAAATGGACCTCAAGATCGAGTCGATCACCAGGGAAATCATGCGCGTCGCGCTTGATCAGGCGCGCGAAGGCAGGCTCCACATCCTCGGCCTCATGCAGCAGGCGATCGAGCACTCGCGCCAGGAGGTATCGACCTTCGCGCCGCGCATCATCAAGATCAAGATCAATCCGGAAAAGATCCGTGACGTGATCGGCAAGGGCGGTGTCGTCATCCGCGGCCTGCAGGAGGCAACCGGTGCAACCATCGAAATCGAGGATGACGGCACCGTATCCATCGCTTCAACCAGCGCCGAGGGCGGGGAGGCGGCGAAGCAAAAGATCCTCGAGCTCACCGCGGACGTCGAAGTGGGCAAGATCTACGAAGGGCCGATATTGAGGTTGCTCGACTTCGGCGCGATCGTTCAGCTGCTGCCCGGGCGCGACGGACTGCTGCACATCTCGCAGATCAGCAACGAGCGGGTGAACGCAGTGTCCGACTACCTCAAGGAAGGGCAGATCGTGAAGGTGAAGGTGTTGGAGGCCGACGACAAGGGCCGCGTCCGGCTGTCGATGAAGGCCGTGAACCCGCCCGAGACAGCGAAGCAGGGCTGAGGGAGCTGCGGCTCCCAGACGGCGAAAAGGGCGCTCAGGCGCCCTTTTTCATTTGTACGCTCTGCGCTATCGCCTACTTGGCGACTTGCTTCTCGCGCAACTCGTCCAAGGTCTTGCAGTCTATGCACAACGTAGCCGTTGGACGCGCCTCGAGGCGTTTTAACCCGATCTCTACCCCACAGCTGTCGCAGTAACCGTATTCGTTCGCGTCAATACGGCCGATCGTTTCGTCGATCTTCTTGATCAGCTTTCGTTCCCGGTCGCGATTGCGCAATTCCAGCGCCATGTCGGACTCCTGGCTCGCACGGTCGTTGGGGTCGGCGAACACCGTGGCTTCGTCCTGCATCGTATGAACCGTGCGATCGATCTCTTCCGAAAGCTCGCCTTTCAGCTGCTCGAGGATCTTCCGGAAGTGGGTGCGCTGGCGCGCGTTCATATACTCTTCGCCCTTCTTCGGTGCGTACGGCGTGAAGCTCTTCCGGGTCAGTTCGACGGCCATTGATGCAGTTGCCTGAAAAAGGAAAGGCGCTTTTTAGCAGAAATAGACACCTCCCGCAAGCAAACTCGGATCGTGCTTATATGTCATTTCTTTCACGGAGTTGCGTTGCTCCGCAAGCCCTCCCGGAGTATCATGACCGACCGTTTTTCGGGGTGTGGCGCAGCCTGGTAGCGCGCTTGCTTTGGGAGCAAGATGTCGGGAGTTCGAATCTCTCCACCCCGACCAGCTTTGCAGGCAGGCTGCCCGTAGCTCAACCGGATAGAGCACCAGCCTTCTAAGCTGGGGGTTGTGGGTTCGAATCCCGCCGGGCAGGCCAGAATCGCATCCACGATCGCGCCGCAGGGCGAGTAAGGTTTGGAGACAGATTTAGGTAGTGGTTCTTCAACGGTGGCCGTAGCTCAACGGTAGAGTCCTGGATTGTGATTCCAGTTGTTGTGGGTTCGAGTCCCATCGGCCACCCCATTTCATCGCTCGTTTCGTCCCTTGCTGGCGGGTCTTGATGGAGGCGTCGCCGGGCTGAGCGGAACGAGCGCCTTGCGCTCGAGCACGAGCACGTGGCCGAGGCCAGTGCTGGTCCCCGGCCAGGCGAAAGGAACCGACGGATAGGCGCGCTCGAGTACCCGCCGGTTGTGCCCGATCTCGCACACCAGCGAACCGCCCGGCTGCAAGTGCTGTGCGGCGGCTGCGAGGATCTTCCTTACCAGGGTGAGTCCGTCTGCACCGCCGGAAAGGGCAAGTTCAGGTTCGTGGCGGTACTCACGCGGCAACGCGCGCATTGACGCTGCGTTCACGTAGGGCGGGTTGCACACGATCAGATCGTAGCGGCGGTCCTTCAGGCGCGAAAAGAGGTCCGAACGGACGAGGCGAATGCGGCGCCCGAGACGATAGCGCGTGACGTTACGGCGCGCGACGGCGAGTGCTCCTGGCGACAGGTCGGCGGCATCCACGCGGGCTGCGGGAAATGTCTTGGCGAGCAGAACTGCGAGGCAACCGGATCCGGTGCAGAGGTCGAGCGCGCTCCGAACCGGACGCTGCAGCCAAGGCTCGAAGCGCTCCCGCACCAGCTCGGCGATGAACGAGCGCGGGATAATGACCCGTTGATCGACGTAGAAGCTGTATTCGCCGAGCCAGGCTTCCTGCGTTAAGTACGCGACCGGGATCTTCTCGCGCACACGCCGTTCGACGAGCGCCAAGACGCGGCGCTGCTCGCCCGGCGCCACGATTCGCTGCCGGTGTGGGCCCAGGTCATCCAGCGGCAAGTGAAGCGTGTGAAGGATGAGGTAGGCCGCGTCGTCGCGCGCGTTGTGGGTGCCGTGTCCGTAATGCAGAGTCGCGCGCTGGAGGCGGCGGACGATATCGCGGAACAACCCGCCTACTGTTGTGGCAGGCCCGGTTGGCGGCATTTCGGTGCTAAGGGAGAAGGGCCCTGAGAACGTCGAGGTAGATCCCAGGCAGCTGCTCGAGCGCCGCCAACTCGATATTTTCGTTCAGCTTGTGAATGGTCGCATTGACCGGGCCCAGCTCGACGATCTGGGAGCAGATTTGCGCAATGAAGCGGGCGTCGGACGTTCCACCCGCCGTGGAAAGTTCGGGCGTACGCCCGGTATGCTCGAAAACCGCGCGCCTGACGACCTCCACCAGTTCGCCGCTGCGCGTGACGAAGGGTCGCCCCGAAAGGATCCACTGGATGCCGTAGTCCAGTCCGTGCTTGCGAAGGATGTCCTCCAGGCGTTGCTTGAGCGATTGTTCGCTGCTTTTTGCACAGAAGCGAAAATTAAAATCGATCTCGATCGAACCCGGAATGATGTTGGTCGCACCCGTACCGCCATGAATATTCGAAACCTGCCAGGAGGTAGGAGGAAAGTGCTCGTCGCCCTCGTCCCAACGCGTCGCGACCAACTCGGCCAGGGTGGGCGCGATCAGATGAATCGGGTTGCGTCCGAGATGCGGGTAGGCGATGTGCCCTTGAATGCCCCGAACCGTAAGTCGGCCCGAAAGAGAACCGCGCCGACCGTTCTTTATCGAGTCGCCCAGAGCCTCGACCGACGACGGTTCGCCCACGATACAGTAATCCATCGATTCGCCGCGCTGCTTGAGCCGCTCCACCACGCGCGCCGTGCCGTCGACTGAAGGGCCCTCCTCGTCCGAGGTGATGAGGAACGCGATCGAACCGGAATGACCCGGGCGCTCGCGCGCGAAGGCCTCGGTGGCCGTCACAAACGAGGCAATCGAGGATTTCATGTCGGCTGCGCCTCGTCCGTACAGGCGTCCATCGCGAATCGTCGGCAGGAAGGGGTCGGATTGCCACTGATCGAGGGGGCCGGGCGGCACCACGTCTGTGTGCCCGGCAAAGCACAGAAGCGGAGGGACCCTGCCGCGCCGTGCCCAGAGGTTGCTGACCTCACCGTAGCGAAGGTTTTCGCACGTGAATCCGGCGGCGGCCAGTCTCGCACCGATCAATGCCTGGCAGCCCGCGTCATGCGGGGTCACCGAGCGGCGCGCGATCAGGTCCTTCGCAAGTTCGAGGGTTTCCGTCACTATGGCCGCCGTCACGACATGTCGATCTTGATGTCCCTGAACTGGGTGACGTCGGTCGTGCGGGAGTAGGGATCTTCATCTGGGTTCTGCTCGTCGGTCGGAACCGGTTCGTGCGGAGTTTCGGGGGTGGCATGGTCGGACGTGACCTCCCCCGCGGTAGCCTGATTGATCAGCCAAAGCATGTTTGTGGCGGAATCCGCATTCGACATTGCCTCATCCTGGGTGATGTGACCGTCCATGAACAAACGGAAGAGTGCCTGCTCGAACGTCTGCGATCCCGGTGCCATGCTCTTTTCGAGTGCCTCCTTGATCTCGTTGATCTCGCCCTTTTCAATTAGCTCCTGGACGTGGCGTGTATTGAGCAGCACTTCCACGGCCGCGGCCCGCCTGCCGGTCTTGGTGCGCACGAGACGCTGCGAGATGACTGCCTGGAGCGTAGCGCCGAGGTCCAACAGCAGACTCGGCCGATTCTCAAGCGGATAGAAGTTGATGATCCGATTCATCGCGTGATAGCTGTTATTGGCGTGCAGGGTCGCAAGGCAAAGGTGGCCCGATTGGGCGTATGCCAGCGCCATCGCCATCGTTTCCTTGTCTCGAATCTCGCCGATCAAGATGCAATCTGGAGCCTGCCGCAGGGCATTCCTTAGGGCCACCCAGAAGGCCTTCGTGTCGGTACCGATTTCGCGCTGGTTGACGATCGATTTTTTGTTTTTGAATATATACTCGACCGGATCCTCAAGGGTCAGGATATGGCCCGTCTGGAGTGAGTTGCGATAGTCGAGCATCGCTGCTAGCGAGGTGGACTTGCCGGAACCCGTGGCGCCGACCATGAGCATCAGGCCGCGCTTCTGCATGATCACTTCTTTCAGTATGGGCGGAAGGCCGAGACTGTCCAGAGGCGGGATGACGCCGGGGATGTAACGCACCACGACCGCCGGGGTTTGCTTCTGGCGGAATGCGCTGATGCGAAAGCTGCCGACACCCTCGAAGGTATATCCCGTGTTCAGCTCCATCTCATCTTCGTACTCGCGAATCTGCTTTTCCGTGAGGATTTCGTACAGGAGCTGCTTGACGGTCTCCGCCGTCATGATTGTCTGATTCACGGGCATGGAAACGCCGTTGATCTTGATGTTGATCGGCGCGCCGACCGACAGGAAGATGTCAGAGGCGTTCTTCTCCGCCATCAATTGAAACAAGCGCTTGATCGCCGACATGACTACCCCCCCTGCAATCTCACCACAGCGGTCTAATCGCCCCGCAAAAGCTCGTTCAGGCTCGTTTTCGCCCTTGTCTTCGCGTCGACCTTCTTGACGATGACTGCGCAATACAGCGCGCAACTTCGATCACCCGACGGCAGCGTGCCCGGCACGACCACAGAGCCCGAAGGCACGCGCCCGTACATGATCTCGCCGCTCTCCCGGTCGAAGATTCTGGTGCTCTGTCCGATAAACACACCCATCGAGATCACGCTGTTTTCCTCGACGATTACGCCCTCGACGACTTCCGAGCGCGCGCCGATGAAGCAGTTGTCTTCGATGATGACCGGGTTCGCTTGCAGGGGCTCCAGCACTCCGCCGATGCCGACCCCGCCCGAGAGATGCACGTCCCTCCCGATCTGGGCGCAAGACCCCACGGTCGCCCAGGTGTCGACCATCGTTCCCTCGTCGACGTAGGCGCCGATGTTCACGTAGGAGGGCATCAGCACCACGTTGCGCCCGATATACGACCCGCGGCGCACCATGGCCGGCGGGACGACACGAAACCCGCCTGCGTTGAACTGTGCCGCATCGTAGCCCGCGAACTTGGATGGAACTTTGTCGAAATAGCGGCTCGCTCCGCCCTCCATAAGGCGATTGTCCTCGATTCTGAACGATAGCAGCACCGCCTTCTTGATCCATTGATGGGTGACCCAGCTGCCTGCGTTCTTCTCGCATACCCTCAGCCGCCCCGCATCCAGCGCCGCGAGCACGAACTCGACGGCCTCGCGCAGCGCCCCCGGTACCGACGAGGGACTGATCGTCGCGCGCTCGTCCCAGGCTTCGTCGATCGTCTTGCGTGCGGATTCCATGGTTTCTCAGAGTGTACGGGCAAATCGGTTGATGCGCTCCGCGCCTTCGACGCATTCGGCGAGTGGCGCGACGAGCGCTACGCGCACCCGATTACGCCCGGGATTTTCGCCCTGCGCATCGCGCGCGAGGTAGCTGCCTGGCAAAACGAGCACATTATATTCGTGCTGCAGGCGCCGTGCGAATTCGCGGTCGTCGATTGGCGTGCGGATCCAGAGGTAAAAGCCTCCTTCCGGCATGCTGGCCGAGAGCGGGGCGCCGACCAGTGGCAGCACGGCACGGAATTTTTCCACATACAGGCGCCGGTTCTCGCGCACATGCGCCTCGTCGCGCCACGCGGCAATGGAGGCTTGCTGCACGGTCAAGCTCATCGCGGAGCCGTGGTAGGTGCGGTAGAGGACGAACTCCTGCAGCAGCTTGGCGTCGCCGGCGACGAAGCCCGAGCGCATGCCCGGCGCGTTGGAGCGCTTGGATAGGCTCGAGAACACGACCAGCCCGGCGTAGCCCTTGCGGCCGAGGCGATGCGAGGCTTCGAGTGCGCCGAGGGGCGGTCTGGCTTCGTCGAAGTACAGCTCGGAATAACATTCGTCCGACGCGATTGCGAATCCGTGGCGCTCGGAAAGCTCGAAAAGCAGTCTCCAGTCCTCCAGCCGCATGACGCTTCCGCTCGGGTTGGCCGGGGAGCAGGCGTAAACCAGCTGGACGTTGCGCCACTCGGCGGCCGGCAGCGTGTCGTAGCGCACGCGGAAACCGGATCGCTCGTCCGCATTGAGATACAAAGGGGTGGCGCCCGCCAGGATCGCCGCACCTTCGTAGATTTGGTAGAAGGGATTCGGGCAAACAACCTTCGCCTTGCCGCCAAGAGGGTCGACCACGGACTGCGCGAAGGCGAACAAGGCTTCGCGCGAGCCGTTCACCGGCAAGACCTCGGTCGCCGCGTCGACGGGGGGTAGCCCATAGCGGTGCGCGAGCCATTCGGCAATCGCTTTGCGCAGCGCAGGCGTCCCGGCCGTCGCCGGATAGGCGGAAAGCCCGTCCAGCGCGCTGGTCAGCGCTTCGCGGATCAGCGCGGGCGTCGGGTGCTTGGGCTCGCCGATCGACAAATTGATCGGCCGCAGATCCGGGTTCGGCGCGACGCCATCGAGCAGCGCACGCAGCTTCTCGAAGGCATAGGGCTGCAGTGCAGCGAGACGGGGATTCATCGCCGCGGTTCAGCGTCTGGCAAGGCGTCGAGCTGCACAGAAGGCGGCGGGCGCCAGCCGCGCTTGCGGTGCTCGGCGACGACCGTGGTGAAGAGGCCGCCCCGCACGTTGAAGCATGCAGTCAGCCGCATGTAGCGCGGGCGGACGGCGCGCACGAGATCGCTCAGGATCTGGTTGGTGACTGCCTCGTGAAAAGCGCCTTGATCGCGGAATGACCAGACATAGAGCTTGAGCGATTTCAGCTCGACGCACGCGCGCTCAGGCACGTAGTCGAGCGCCAACACGGCGAAGTCGGGCTGCCCCGTGATGGGGCAGAGACAAGTGAATTCCGGTATTTCCACGTGAATGCGAAAGTCGCGCCCGGGATTCGGATTGGGGAAGGTCTGTAGCGTCTTGCCGGATGCGCGCGATGCCATTTTTTGCCAGCGGGAAATGAGCGAAAGCCTGCGCGAAAATGGTATCATGCCGGACGTTTTTTCTGGCGGTGTTTCCCTCTCGCCGCAACTAAATTCTTCTCGAATTCGATAACGATCCGTGCGCCTTACGCAGATCAAGCTTTCAGGTTTCAAGTCGTTCGTCGACCCAACGTCCATTCACGTGCCGGGCCAATTGGTCGGCATCGTGGGGCCGAACGGCTGTGGCAAATCCAATGTGATAGACGCCGTGCGCTGGGTACTCGGCGAGTCGCGCGCTTCGGCATTGCGCGGCGATTCGATGCAAGACGTCATCTTCAATGGTTCGGTGAACCGCAAGCCCTTGGCGCGAGCGAGCGTCGAGTTGCTGTTCGACAATTCGCAGGGGCGTGCCGCCGGTCAGTGGTCCCAGTATGCCGAGATCTCGGTCAAGCGCGTGCTGCAGCGAGACGGGGAGTCGTCCTACCACATCAATAACACGCACGTTCGGCGGCGCGATATCACAGACATGTTCCTAGGCACGGGCCTTGGGCCGCGAGCTTACGCGATCATAGAGCAAGGGATGATCTCGCGCGTGATCGAGGCGAAGCCGGAAGAACTGCGCGTATTCCTGGAAGAAGCGGCGGGGATCTCGAAGTACAAGGAACGCCGGCGCGAGACCGAGAATCGGCTCTCTGATACGAAAGAGAATCTCGCGCGGGTGACCGACATCCGGATCGAGCTCGGTTCGCAGATCGAGAAGCTGGAAGCGCAAGCGGAGGTGGCGAGCCGATACAAGGAGCTCCAAGCGGAGTTGCAGCTCAAGCAGCAGCTCCTGTGGTTCGTGCGGCGTCGCGACGCCGCGGGTGAGCGTGAACGTCACGCAAGAGAGATCGCCAAAACCAGCAACGAGTTGGAAGCGGAAACCGCGAAGCTGCGCGAGATCGAATCGCGGCTGGAGGCAGCCCGGGCGGCACATTACAAGGCGGGCGACGCGATGAATGCCGCCCAGGCGGCCCTCTACGGGGCCAACGCGGAGGTTGCGCGTCACGAGTCCGAACTGCGCCACGTGGAAGAAACGCGACAACGGCTCGAGAACCAGCACACCGAGCGACGCATTCAGCTCGGATCATGGCGCGAGCAGCGCTCTCAGCTCACCCTGGCGCTACACATGTGGGCAGCCCGGTCGGAAACCGCGAAGCAGCGCGTCGTGGAAACCCGGTCACAGCTGTCGCAGGAGAATGCAAGGCTGCCGCAGGCCGAGCAGGCGTTCCGCTCTTCGCAGGAGCGTCTGAGCGGGGCTCGCGACCGCCTGATGCAGGCGGAGAGCGGTCTTCAGATCGAGCAATCGAATCTTGCCCATCTGGAGCGCAACATCCAGTCGCTCGAGCAACGCCGTGAGCGCCTGCAGAGCGAGCTGGAAACGTTGCTCAGACCCGACGCCGCCGCGCTGACGGCGCTCGATAGCTTGATCCGTGACATCGACGTCTCGATCTCGGAGGCGGACCAGGGTATCGAGACGTTGCAGACCGATTGCGTGCGCTTGGAAGAGCAACAATCTTCCGCCTTGGCGCGAGTTGCACTGGCTTCACGCGAGGCGACTGCGGCGGAAGCGCAACTGGCGACCCTGCGGCAGATACAGGCTGCGGCCGAAGACAACGCGCCACTGCACGACTGGCTCGAGACGCATGGTCTTTCGGCGTTGCCGCGCTTGTGGCAGAAGCTGCGCATCGACGCAGGTTGGGAGACCGCGGTCGAGGCGGTACTGCGCGAGCGCTTGCATGCTCTGGAGCTCGCCGACCCTGCGCGGCTTGCGGCGCTCGCGTCGGATCAGCCTCCGGTCAAGGCGAGTCTGTTCACACATGGGGTCGGTGGCGCGCAAGAGCAGCTGCCGGGTCATACGTCGCTTGCCTCCAAGGTTCACGCGGTGGATGCGGCCGTATCGGGCGCCCTGGCGGACTGGTTATCCGGCATCTACGCGGTGGAGAGCACGCCAGACGCGCGCGCGCGCGAGCAGCTGCCGACGGGAGCGGTTCTGGTGACTCGGGCCGGACACCAGTTCACCCGGCAGACGCTGAGCTTTCACGCCCCGGACCCGTCGGACGCGGGGCTGCTGGCGCGACAAGGCGAGATCGAGGGGCTGGAGGCGCGCTTCCGGGAGCTCGAGTCCCGGCTAGCGCAAGAGCGCGACTCACTGGCCGGGGTCGAGACCGAGCTGGCGCGGCGCCAGAGTGAGCTGGAGGGCGCGCGGGACGCCTTCTCGGACCATCAGACAGAGCGGCACGACAGGCAAATCGAGCTCCTGAAGCTGAGCCAGGCGCAAGAGCGATATAGCGAGCGAAGCGCGCAGGTCAGCGCGGAGCTGAGCGAGATCGCGCGCGACGTCGACCAGGGCGGCGAACGCTTGGTTCAATCCCAAGCCGCGGTAGGGCGCATCGGCGAGGACATCCGGGCTTCGCGCGACGATCTGGAAGCCATCAAGGCCGATCACCTTGCGGCTGAGGTCCGGTTGGCGGATCAGCGGCGGGAGATCCAGCAAGCGGAGCGCGCATCACAGGACGCGGTGTTCGGCGAGCGCGAATGTGTCTCCAAGATCAGCGAGATCGACAACTCGGTGCGTGTCATCGATCAGCAGATCGGAAGCGCCGAGATCGAAATTGCGAAGCTGACTGAAGAGCTGGCGCAAGATCCGGTTCCGGCTGTGCGCATGGCGCTTGAGGCTGCGGTGGAAGCGCGTATCGCCTGCGAGAGAACGCTCGCCGAAGCTCGAAACGCGGTCGAGGCCGCCGCGGGCGTGCTGCGCGGATTTGAAGAGGAGCGCCTGCAGATCGAAGTGCGAATCGCCCCGCTGCGCGACCGGGTGGGCGAATTGCGTCTCAAGGAGCAGGCGGCGCAGATCAACCACGATCAGTTCGAGCAGCAGCTGCGCGAAGCTGACGCCGACGAAGCAAAGCTCGACGGCGAAGCCGAGCGCGCGCCACGCCCGTCGGCGCTGCAAGCCGAGCTGACCCGATTGACGCAGTCGATCAGTGAGCTAGGGGCGGTCAACCTGGCGGCGCTCGAGGAACTGCACAGCGACCGAGAGCGCAAAACCTATCTCGATTCACAGGCTGCCGATCTGGACGAGGCCCTCAACACTCTCGAAGATGCGATTCGCCGCATCGACCGGGAGACGCGCGAGTTGCTGCGGGAGACTTTCGACAGCGTGAATCGTCATTTCGGGTCGCTGTTTCCCGCCTTGTTCGGCGGCGGGGAGGCGAAGCTGACCATGACCGGCGAGGAGATTCTCGATGCGGGGGTCCAGGTCATGGCTCAGCCCCCGGGCAAACGCAACAGCACCATCCATCTGCTCTCCGGCGGCGAAAAGGCGCTCACCGCGATCGCGCTTGTGTTCGCGATGTTCCAACTCAACCCGGCGCCGTTTTGCCTCCTGGACGAAGTCGACGCGCCACTCGATGACACCAATACGGTGCGGTTCTGCGACCTAGTGCGCAAGATGTCGAGCCAGACACAGTTCCTGTTCATCAGTCACAACAAGCTGACGATGGAGCTTGCCGCGCAGCTGGTCGGCGTCACCATGCCGGAGTCCGGCGTATCGCGCGTCGTCGCGGTTGACATCGACGAGGCGCTGCGCATGCGAGAGGAGCTCGCGGCCTGACGGCCTTCGGCGCCCGTCCGCGTCCTGCGGCCTGATCACATGAGCGAATTCCAGCTCGGGCTCCTGCTAATCGGTATGCTCGCGATCGTCGGCGTAATCGTCTTCAACCGGGTGCAGGAGCGAATTGCGACCAAGCGGGCGGAGCGCACCTTCGGCTCGCAGCACGAGGACGTGCTGCTGGGTGAGGCGGCGCAGCGGCGGGAGCCCACCCTGGAGCCCGCAATTCGCAAGTTGAGTCCTGAGCCGGGCGCGTCGACGCAGGCACTGCCCGCCGAAGTGCTGGACTACGTGATCGCACTTTCGCCGGCACGGTCGCTTTCCGCCGCCGCCTTTCTGGAAGTCTGGGCGCCGCTCGAGCACCGATTCGCGAAGCGCGTTCTGGCGGCTGGCCGGGACGAGGGAGGCGCTTGGAAGCGCATCGCGCACGGCGATGCAGCGGCCTACGGCTCGTTCCAGATCGCGCTCCAGCTAGTTTCACGCGCGGGCGTCGTCAACGAAGGCGAACTGATCGAGTTCCGCTCCGAGGTCGAAAACCTGGCGGCGACCCTGGGTGCCTCTGCGATTGCACCGGAGATGAAACAGGCGATGGACAGGGCACGCGAACTCGACCAATTCTGTGCCGATGCCGATATCCAGATAGTGCTCAATCTGGTACCGACGGCCGGCAGTGTGTTTCCCGAGGCCAGACTGGAGTCCGCGATCGCGGCCGCCGGGCTCGAGCGCGTGGCCGATAGGCAGCATGCTTTGCGCGATGCGCATGAGCGCGTGCTGTACGCCGTGATCGTGGTCGGAGGAGAGAAGGATGGGGAGGTCGCGAAGCTGGCATTTTCGCTCGACGTGCCTCGCGTACCGGAGGTCCGAAAGACATATGAATCGATGGTGCGCTTCGCGCGCCAGCTGGCCGCCGGCCTCGGAGGCTCTCTGATCGACGACAACGAACGTCCGCTCGAGGAGCAGTCGCTGGATGCGATCGGCGCCGAACTCGATGCCGTGCGTCAGGCGTTAGAGGGGCGGGGGCTCCCTCCGGGAGGGCCTTTGGCACTGCGCTTGTTTTCGTGAGCGACGGGCCGATGAACGTCGCGAAGTCGGTCCGCGATCGTGTCGATTGGCTGCGGCGGGAGATCGAGCGGCACAATCGGCTGTACTACGCGCTGGATCGGCCGGAGATCCCTGACGTCGAGTACGACCGGCTATTCCGCGAGCTCGTCGAGCTGGAACAAAGGCACAAGGAACTGGCCAGCCCGGATTCCCCGACACAGCGCGTAGGCGCCGAGCCGCTGATCGAGTTCGCCGAGGTGAAGCATCGTACGCCGATGCTTTCGCTGAACAATGCGTTCGATGTCGATGAAGTTCATGCCTTCGACAGGCGCGTGCGCGAAGCGCTCGGCCAGGACATCGTCGACTACGCGGTAGAACCCAAATTCGACGGCCTCGCTATCAGCCTGACCTACTATGGTGGAGCGTTCGTCCAGGGCGCGACCCGGGGAGACGGCAGCGCCGGCGAGGACGTAACGCCGAATCTTCGCACCGTGAGAACTCTGCCGCCGCGTCTGCCGGTCGCGGCCGATACTCGGGATCTCGAGGTCCGGGGCGAAGTGCTCATGATGTTGAGCGATTTCGAGAGACTCAACCAGCGCCAGCGCGACGCCGGCGCGAGGGAGTTCGCCAACCCGCGCAATGCGGCGGCGGGCAGCCTGCGGCAGCTCGACTCGCGTATCACGGCAAGCCGCGCGTTGAATTTCTTCGCATACGGGGTCGGGTTCGCCGCGAACGCCCGCTGGAAGACCCAGGCCGAGACGTTGGACCGGCTCGAGTCGTTCGGATTTCGGGTGAGCGCGGAGCGCGACGTGGTCAAGGGCGTCGACGGCGTGCTCCGCTATTTCGAAGCGATGGGGCGCAGGCGCAGCCGCCTTCCTTATGCGATCGACGGAGTGGTCTACAAGGTCAATCGCCTCGACTGGCAGCAGAGTCTGGGTTTCGTATCGCGTGCGCCGCGCTACGCGCTCGCGCACAAGTACCCGGCTGAAGAGCAGGTCACGCGCGTCGTGGCGATCGACGTGCAGGTCGGCCGCACCGGTGCGCTCACGCCTGTTGCCCGTCTCGAGCCCGTTCTGGTAGGCGGTGTTACGGTGACCAACGCCACCTTGCACAACGAGGACGAGCTGCGGCGCAAGGACGTGCGTGTTGGCGATACCGTCGTGGTACGGCGCGCGGGTGACGTGATTCCGGAGGTGGTATCGGTTCAGACCGCGCAGCGACCGCACGGCACGCATGCGTTCCACATGCCCAAGAAGTGTCCAGTATGCGGCTCGGCAGTGGTCAAGGCGGAGGATGAGGCGATCGCGCGCTGCTCCGGAGGGCTTTTTTGCGCGGCCCAGCGCAAGCAAGCGCTGCGGCACTTCGCCAGCCGGCGTGCGATGGACATCGAAGGTCTCGGCGAGCGGCTCGTCGAACAGCTTGTCGATTCGGCATTGGTCGAGACGGCGGCAGATGTGTACTCGCTGAAGGTCAAGCAATTGGCCTGTCTGGAGCGAATGGGCGATAAGTCGGCGGCGAACTTGATCGAAGCGTTGGAGAAATCGAAGCGCACGACGCTCGAGCGATTCATCTACGCACTTGGAATCCGCAACGTTGGCGAGAGCACTGCGCGTGACCTGGCACGCCACTTCGGCAACCTCGATCGTCTGCTCGAAGCGGACACCGAGGCGCTCGAACGGGTACCCGACGTCGGTCCGGTCGTTGCGCAGTCGATCCGTCAGTTCTTCGACGAAAAGCACAACCGCGCGGTGATCCGCAAGCTGCGCGACGCGGGACTAAGCTGGAAGGAAGGGGCGGGCATTCCTTCGAGAGCACCTGACGAGGTGAAGACTTTCGTCCTGACTGGTACTCTGCCGAACATGGCGCGAGACGAAGCACGCGCCCGTGTTGAGGCAAAGGGGCACAAAGTCGCCGGCACCGTATCGAAGAACACCGATTACCTCGTCGCGGGAAGCGATGCCGGTAGTAAGCTCGAGAAGGCGCAGGCGCTCGGTGTGACCATCCTGGACGAGGACGAGTTTCTCGTTCTGCTTAAGAGGCTATGAACGATATGCAGCCAAAGCTTCGAAAGGCGGTTTTCCCGGTTGCGGGCCTGGGCAGTCGATTCCTGCCTGTCACCAAGGCGAGCCCCAAGGAAATGCTCCCGATCGTCGACAAGCCGCTCATTCAGTACGCCGTCGAGGAGGCGGCGGCGGCGGGCATTACCGACCTGATCTTCATTACCGGGCGCAACAAGCGCGCAATCGAAGACCATTTCGATAAGGCCTATGAACTGGAAACCGAGCTCGAGCTCAAGGGCAAGCAGAAGTTGCTCGACATGGTCCAAACCGTCCTCCCGGACCACTGTCGCTGCATCTACATCCGGCAGGCCGAGCCTCTCGGGCTAGGACACGCGGTGCTGTGCGCCAGGCCGATCGTCGGCAACGAGCCGTTCGCGGTGCTGCTGGCGGACGAACTGATGGATGCGACCCCTCCCGCGACTGCACAGATGGCAGCCCGTTTCGAGATGGAGAATTGCTCGGTCATCGGCGTTTTGCCAGTGCCGCGGGAGCAGACCGGAAGCTACGGCATCGTGAGCGTCGACGATCCCGAAGCGGAGTTATCTCCGATCCGGGCGATCGTGGAAAAACCGCGTCCCGCGGATGCGCCCTCGACGCTTGCCGTGGTGGGGCGCTATGTCCTCACGCCGCGGATCTTCGATCTGCTCGCGCAGGCGAGACCCGGCAGCGGGGGTGAGATCCAGTTGACCGACGGGATCTCGGCGTTGCTCGGCGAAGAACGGGTCCTCGCGATGCACATGCCGGGCAAGCGATACGACTGCGGCTCAAAACTCGGTTACCTCAAGGCGAGCGTGGAGTTCGGCTTGCGGCACCCGGAGATCGGGGCAGAATTCGCGCGCTATCTACGCACGCGCGCGACGTAACGCCGAGCGCTTCGGCTATACTCGAGCAGTTTAGCATTCGCTAATATGCATGCGTGAGGAGAGACATATGGCCGACAAGCTTATGATCGTAATGGTGAACACCGACCCGCGAGATCCAGCCGAACTCGGCGCGCCGTTCTTTCAGGCGACCGTGGCTGCCGCCATGGAATATGAGGTCGAGGTTGTCCTTACGGGCCGCGCAGGTGAACTCGCGATCAAGGGCGTGGCGGAAAAACTGCACGTCAAGGAAGGCTCCCCCAAGAGCGTTTACGATTTCATGAAGGACGCTCACGAGGCCGGCGTCAAGTTCAAAGTCTGCACCCCGACGCTGGAGTTGTGGGGCGAGGATCTGATTCCCGAGATCGAGGAAACGGTCGGCGGCGCATACGTGATCTCGCAGGCCATGGACGACGACGTGGTGACGTTCACTTACTGAGAATGCGCGATCCTGCGCAGGCCTGGTCCTTACTCGAGAACTCCGACCGGATATCGAGCGCTGACGAAGTGCAGGCGGCGGTCCGTCGCGTCGCCGGGGAGATCAATGGCAGGCTCTCGGAGGCCTATCCGCTGGTGCTAGTAGTGATGGCGGGGGCCGTGGTTTTTGCGGGACAGGTCTTGCCGCTGCTGCATTTCCCACTCGATCTGGACTATGTGCACGCCTCGCGCTACGGCAACGAGACTGCTGGCGGCGCGCTCGCGTGGCGGGTGGCGCCTCCTGCGGGGGTGCAGGGCCGCACCGTGCTGCTGCTGGACGACATTCTCGATGGCGGAACGACGCTGCTCGCGATTCGCGATCGGTTGCGCGAACAGGGCGCGACGAGGGTGCTCAGCGCGGTCCTGGTGGAGAAGGTGCTGGCCCGCGGCAAGCCGGTCGCCGCAGACTTCGTTGGTCTTAGAATTCCGGACCGCTTCGTTTTCGGCTGCGGGATGGACGCAAAGGGATACTGGCGCAATCTCCCGGAAATCCGCGCCATGAAGAAGGTCTGATGCTGGCGATCATCGGTGGCAGCGGGCTGTCTCAGCTCGGCAACCTCGAGATCAAGCTGCGCAAGGTCGCGCGCACGCCGTACGGCGAACCGTCGGGTCCCCTGACGTTCGGGCGTGTTCGCGGTCGCGACGTGGTCTTTCTCGCGCGGCACGGCTATGGGCACACGGTTGCGCCGCACGAAGTCAATTACCGAGCGAATCTGTGGGCATTGAAGGAAGAAGGGGTCGCCGGCGTCGTGGCGGTGGCATCCGTAGGCGGCATCCGCAAGGATCTGGAGCCCGGCACATTGATGCTTCCAGACCAGATAATCGATTACACCTGGAGGCGCGGATCGACCTTTTTCGAGGGTGCCGATGCGCCCGTGACACACATCGATTTCACGGAACCGTATTCGCCTGCACTCAGGCGGCGCATTCGCGACGCTGCGCATTCCTGCCGGGAGCGGGTGGTGGACGGCGGCGTCTACGCCGCGACGCAGGGTCCGCGGCTGGAAACGGCGGCGGAGATAAATCGCATGGAGCGCGACGGGGCGGACGTGGTGGGCATGACGGGCATGCCCGAAGCCGTGCTCGCGCGTGAACTCGGTCTGGAGTACGCGGCGATTACAGTGGTCGCGAACTACGCAGCAGGACGCGGGGACAGCGCTCGCCGTATTTCCCTGGAGCGGATCAATGCGGTGCTGGACCAAGCAATGAGCCGTGTGCGTACAATCATCGAGTGCTTGGCGGGCGGATGATCCGGGAAGTCCTCAAGATGGGCAATCCGTCGCTGCTGGCGGTTGCAGCGCCGGTGGAGCGGTTTGCCACCCGGGAGCTCGATGCGCTGCTGGCCGACATGCGGGACACGATGGCGCACCTTGACGGTGCCGGGCTAGCGGCGCCTCAGATCGGCGTCGGCCTTCGCGTCGTGATCTTCGGCGTCAAGCGCAATCCGCGCTATCCCGGCGTGGAGGAGGTCCCCGACACCGTCCTGATCAACCCGGTCATTGAACCCATCCCGTCCGATATGGAAGAGGGCTGGGAAGGATGCCTTTCGGTGCCGGGCATGCGCGGTCTGGTGCCGCGCTACTCCAAGCTTAGATACGCGGGGCGCGACGAGCGGGGCCGGCCTTTTCAGCGCGTGGCAGAAGGGTTCCACGCGCGCGTGGTGCAGCACGAGTGCGACCACCTGGACGGGATTCTCTATCCTATGCGGATACGAGACCTGAGAAAGTTCGGCTTCATCGACGCGTTGTTTCCCGGCGAAGAGCCGCCGCCCGAGGAGTAAGCGCAGATCAGACCTGAAGTTCCTTCGCCAGTTCCTGCTCCAAGCGCAGGACTGTCTTGGGGTCGGCAAGCGCTTCGCCGGAAATCAGGAAGACGTCTTCGGCGCGGTCGCCAAGCGTATTGATCTTCGCCGTATGCAGATCGATGCGGTAGCGAGCCAGGGTACGCGCCACACCGTAGAGCAGGCCGGGACGGTCACTGGCGACGATCGACAGCACTTGGTAGGCCCCGCGTTCGTCCGGACGAACATCGACCACGGGCGATACAGGGAAATGTCGCACGCGGCGCGAGAGGCGCCCGCCGCGGGGCGGGCCGAGCGGCGCCTCGGATTCCAGTTCCTGCGCGAGCTCGGTTTCGACCAGATTGATCATGTCCCGGTAATGCACGCCGTTTCCCTCGCCCATCACGAGGAAGGTGTCCAGCGCGTATCCGTTGCGCGTCGTATGGATCTTGGCCTCGACAATATTGAAGTTAATCTTGTCGAAACAGCCGCAGATCCGAGCGAACAGAGCCGGACGGTCGCGCGTGTAAATCATCACCTGCAGGCCGTCGTCAAACGGCGCGAGTCGCGCCTTCACCACGGGTCTTTCCGCGTTCACCCGGTAGTGCAAATTGCGTGTCTGCCAGGCGATCTCCTGCGCGTCATGGCGCAAGAAATAGGTTGTGTCGAGCTGCGCCCACAGACGGTCCTTGACGCTGTCCGACAACGCATAGAGCCTGAGCAGGCGCGTCGCCTCAGCCTGTTTCTCGGTGAGCGCGGCGTCCAGCTGAAGCGTTTCACCGGTGAGAGCGCGTCGGGTGGCGCGAAACAAGTCCTCGAGCAACTTGGCCTTCCAGGCGTTCCAGACCTTCGGGCTGGTGCCCCGGATATCCGCTACCGTCAGCAGATACAGCGCGATCAGGCGCCGCTCGCTGCCGACCCGATCGGCGAAAGCGCGAATGACAGCTGGATCGAGGACATCCTGCTTTTGCGCCACCCTAGACATCGCCAGATGGTTCGTGACCAAAAAAACGACCAGATCCTCATCTTCGGTCGCGAGCCCGTGTCGACGGCAAAAGATCCGCGCGTCGTGCGCGCCGAGCTCGGAATGGTCTCCACCCCTTCCTTTCGCCACGTCGTGATAGAGCGCGGCAACATAGAGCAGCCAGCCGCGCGCGAAGCCGCTCATCAGCTGGCTGCACAGGGGGAATTCGTGCCCCAACTCGGGCATTGTGAAACGGCGCAGGTTTCGCAGCACCATCAGAATGTGCTGGTCGACGGTGTAAACGTGGAACAGATCGTGCTGCATCTGCCCGACTACGTGACCAAATTCGGGCAGGTAGCGACCCAGGATTCCGTACTGGTTCATTCGCCGGAACTCGTGCACGATGCCGCGTGGCTGCTGCAAGATCTGCAGGAACATCAGCCGCGCGACCGGATCGCGCCGGAATGAAGCGTCGATTCTACGTCGGCCGCGCCACAGCGCCCGCAGCGTGGGCGCAGTCATGCCCTGAAGCTCGTGATGCTGCTGCATCAGAAGAAAGCCCTCCAGAACGGCGAGCGGCTCGCGTTCGAACAGCCCCTCGTCGCAGGCCTCGAGTAATTCGCCGCGAGCACGAAAGCGCTCGTTCAGCGGCTGCAATTCCACTTCGGTCTTGGGAAAGAGACGAGCCCCCAAATTCTGGAGCAGGATCGTGTTCAGCTGAGTGATCGTCTTCGC
>JADEYI010000514.1_pt1 | contig 51754 bp, 68 predicted proteins | sample 8542331 | NCBI WGS metagenome assembly JADEYI01 (sample SAMN16510988, study PRJNA670497) | mine drainage metagenome | isolation source: biofilm near Copperflume 1 | place: Germany: Marsberg coppermine Kilianstollen | collected 2018-02 | reverse complement strand
ATTCCTACCCCTTGTTGGACTCGCCAGATCCAAGCAAGACCCAATTAACCGTGGGCACGGTGCTCAGTATTTGTACAGCCCCCCGCCAGCCGGGGCCAAAGTACAATTTACAAACCATTATTGCACAAACCAATCAATTTCACCCACAAAATCAGTCCAGCGCTGCAGGTGCACCTGCAGCGCTGCCAATCATACTGTAACCCAACAAAAAAAGTCGGAAGTAGCTAAGCCGATTGCGGCTTGGTGGTCTTGTTCCTTCAAAGTTCTACTCGTGTTGCCATCACGTCACATCCGATAGGACACAGACATGAAGATCACAGAGCCACCGCGGCGAAGCCTGGCTGCTTCTTGCTCTCAGTCACCTTCTGTACTGTGTCAAATGCCCTGGACCAACTCTCCACGTCAGGAACCAGCCCCTCTCCTCCGGCCTTCCACACACATGCATGCGTTGGCCGCTGCTCTTCCACTGTGCCTCCAAACATGGGCGGTCCATAATAGATCCCTTGTCCTGCAGCCATGGGAACAATGCTGTTTGGCATGCCCTGTCCAAGATCAGTCCAGAGACTACAAGGCCAGAGACTTTGTCACCCTTCTTATTGCAGCGGTAAGCATCAAGCAATGCTGAAAGATCAGTACCACCATGAAGATGAGCAAGCACATGCATTGGGTCCCCACCAATCACATGGGGTGCTGTGGCTGCATACAGAATGGGCAGCACGGCCTTGTCAACGCTCTGCGCGATCCATGGCCATGCGTATGACATGACTCTGGGGAAAAGGCCCCCATTCGCAGTATCCAGCTTCTTCACGGCCTGTACACCATGCAACAAGGCGTCGAAGGTATGATCATTGGCATGCTTATCTCGCAATGATTCTTCTGAGTCTGATGAAGGCTTCTGCAGGACCTCACGAACCCTTTGAAGTCTGCATTGCATGTGAAGAGCTTCTTACACCTCTGTGGCTGCTATTCCAGGATGGCAGACAACAACATCCACTCCAGTGCCCTTCAACCGCCTGTCCATTTCGAAGGCAGTCAGCAGCTTGAGGGTGGCGCATCGTGCAGCCTGCTGTGTGTCAGTCACATCCACCTTCTCGCTCCTGTACAGACACATCAGCAATGTTGCACTGTCTATCTTTGCAGTCTCGAGAACGAGGAATGCAGACATAAAGGCGGAGCGATCGCAGAAGATATAAGGAAGGGCTACCTCGCGAGAGCACGTTATGCAGCAACAATACAATGATCCCCCGGCCCAGGAGCGATAGCATTACTTGAGCAAACTTTGCTGCAGCTCTATGGAATTTGTTGAGAATGTCAGCTGGAGATGGCTGTTGGATTGAGGGGCCTCACCCCAGGTCATCCCAGTCAAGTGATGCCTTGATCTTAGCACTGGCGGTGACCCAGACAATCCGCGCAGGGGCAGAATCCTTCAGCTTGTCAAGGAGCAGCTGCGTGAGAAGAAAGTGGCCAATGTAGCCGACGCCCACTGTCACCTGCGCAGCAGAGCCTTGCTCCCAAGCCCCCAGCTGTCATGTGGGCTGGGTCATGCAAGAGTAGTGCATGCAGACAAGGTGTGGGTGCATGGGAGTTTCCAGACCTCAAACCCCTCTGCTGTCTTGCTGTGCGGGCAGCAGAAGACCCCAGCGTTGTTGATCAGGATGTGCAGGCTCAGGCCCTTTGCCAGGAAGGATTGGACAAAGCTCCTGATCGATCTGTCCCATGCCACACAAGAGTCATGGACGTCGTGACCCAACGTGAACTTTTCATGATGAAGAAAGATATTCTTGGAGATCCGGAAATAGCCCACCCGAAGGAGCTCAGGTCAAGCTGTAAGAACTCGACTGAAGCATTAGAAACTGCTTTTTTCAAATCTGCCACAGTCCTGCACCACAAAGCGCACAGATGACATGATGGAATACCTGGGGGAGATGTTAGAGTCCAGTTTGTGCGAGATTTTTCTCATCAGAAATGAACGGTAAAGCATCAGCACTTGTCATATACAGATAGTGGGGCAATGTGGAACTGCATCTGCTGCACTAACCTAGAATGACAGGTCAACAACTATTTCCAGGCGTAATAAATGCCACGCTGGAACTTGCAGCTTTACCTACTGCCCTTCTCATGTGTTTTAGATGTGAGTACAACATGTGCGCCGTGACGCGCAAGTTCTTTGGCTGCGGCGAATCCCAGTCCTGACGTTGACCCAGTTACTACTGCAACCTTGCCAAAAACACTTGTGATGTCCGATGCCGCCCAGGTCTTGCTCATGTCTCTGTATTGCCAGAAAAGCAACTAATCCAGTGTTGGATGGAGGTGTGAGAGAAGATCATCTCGTTGGAATCAGGCCCGATGCTCGTCGCTCAAAGAGCCAAACATTACAGTATAAATTGCCTCAGACTTGTACAAATTCAGTAGCCTGCACTCCTCAGATAAGCGTCCTACCAATGAACGATGTTTCTAGGAGACCTACAGAAGATTGGGCATCCTCCAACTCGAGTGAGCTGAGGCTGAGGAGTGAGGGTTTGAAAGTTCTCTTCTATACAGGGTTACCTCATTACCCCACCAAAAGCAAGCTCTATGCCGACACTACAGTGAAGACTCTACACAGGAGACCATCAAAGCATCCAAACGTTGACAGAATAAGCTTTGTCTCCTGAAGACTTGTGTGCCCCAAGTCTCTGTGCGTTACTCATTACTGCCGCCTCGCAGATATTGTGTAACATCACTTCTATCTGGGCTACTTGCGCCAGCTCTCAAGTTGCTCTACTTGTGTTTCACTTTAATATTTGGCCATAATTAGGCTTTCGGAGATCTTCCAGGAGTGCAAGATGGAGCGCTGACCGAGTACACTCTCCCAGTTTCCTCAACCAGTAGTAAGAGCAAAGGCCAGCAGATATGGACGAGATTGCTCTTCAAGAAGATGATCAAAGGTAATGGGTGCTCCCAGTCTCACTATTCATGCTGTTAGCCACCTCCTGGGAGCTACAGCTGTGTTTAATCTTACCACCTCTGAACGAACCTGTTGTGAGAACAATCCACGCCACTGTTGCTCCCTGCTGCGCTGCAAATTGGGTAAGTATGTCATTTGCTTAGTGGGAAAGTACACTACCATGACTTTCACAAGCAGAGAGCTCAAAAAGCCTGTCTCCTGCAGAGACTTCAGCTGGTCACGACACTATCCTGGCGATGAGGGCTACATAGATACAAAAGTTGTGCCAGGTAAGGCTTGGGCCATTATTTGACCATTTTAGCCGCTTGTTCTCATACAAATGTCCTCATGTATGACAAATGCTTCTGGTGGGGGCACCACACTTCTGAGATCGATTTACCTTTTGAAGTATCTTGGCTGCGGTCTGTGCAGGCAGCAGTGGGGTGAAAGGCCCTGAGGACCGGGTGGGTGCAGCGACCAAACCAGCAGAGCAGACTGTGAAGCAGGTAGCACATTGACTCACATCTCATGCGAAGCCTCTCGTTAATCTGTGTCAAATGCAAGCAGTACAGTACCAGCACACACACGTTGGATGGTCTGGCATGTTGTGTGATCAGTCACAAGAGACTGCCAGAGGGGTTGGCTGAAGTAATTTCATAACTGCAGCCGGCGGAAGCTGTCGACGAGCCGGCGCCGTTCCTAGAGCACGCGGAGCTTCCAGGCAGCTACCAGCGGGCGCACCCGCCCATACGCCCGGATCAGCCGAGCCCGGAGCCCTCGGCTGCGGCGCCCAGGCCCCCCGCTGCAGTCCCCTCGCCGCCACAGCTGCCCGCCGAGGACCCTTCTCCGCCAAAGCCGGCCGCGCCCGTCGCCGCAGCCGCTGCCATTCCCCCGGCAGCGACCTCCAACGGAGGGAGTCACGGCAACGGGGCCGCCGCCGCCGCGGGCACCCGGCCGACCGGCGGTGGTGGCGGTGCGGCCGCAGCGCAGGTGCCGAGCAGCGCACCGGCAGATGACGATGGCAGCGGCACGGACACGGATGAGGATGGGGAGCTGATTGCGAAAGCGCGGCAGAAGGCGCTGCTTGAGCGGCAGCGCGCGGCCGTTGCCAAGAAGAGGGGGCCCGGCACAGGTGACCTGCCCCCTGTTGTGGATCTCCCTGTAGAGTTCGTGTCCTCGCCAACAGGGAGATCCCAGACCCCCATCGTTCTGAAGCTTCAACACTTGAAATTAGGACAATCAGGAGTCATGCGATGTTATTGTGCCGCCAGGATTTCTTGAGAGGTCATTCAATAGATTGTCAGTGTCCGAGCAAAGGTGTCGAGCCTTGAAGGCAAGCAGTCATCTTGTGGTGTCTTGGCTGCAGGCAAGCCGCGGGCAGGGGGCGGCATAACGCTGAAGCTGCTGATAGATGAGGGCATCTTGCAGCCTGGGGACAATATTTTGAGCGTGGAGTACAAGAGCTCCATGACCTATGCCAGCCTGGAGCATGACGGTCGCATCAGCTGCTTTGTGAGTCATAATGACCGGCCCCTTCTCGTTCTCTCATTCCAGCTGTGTCACCAAGGTCTTTAAACCTCTGAGTAAGTAGGTAATAAGGGGTGTGGGGTGGTAAAAACAGGTGCAAGGGCAGCACTTGACGTTCGAGTCGCCGAGCGCGTTCAGCATTTACCTGAAGCGCCTCGTCAACCCGGCGCGCAAGGCGGACGACGGCTGGAAGACCGTCAAGTGCAACGGCCGCTTCCTGGAGCAGTACAAGCTCGAACTTGCGCGGCGGCGCTTCGGCAAACCTGAGGATGACAGCGCTGGTGAGGCTGTCACCAGATCCAATGGTCCGCATTGGAGGTGGTTCATCTGTTGAGTAGTAAGTAAGATCAGGCCGGGAGACATCCTGTATCGTGACACATTTACTTTTGAGTCTCTGTTGTGCTATGAATGAGGTGTGTGGGCAGCTTTTTGCCATCTCTGGACGATCCAGATGGACATGAAGCATCCAAACTATCTTGAGATGGGGGATCGGTAAATGATACACCTGTATGCACTGTTGAACCTCCACCACTGACCCTGAGTGGGGTGTGTGGGGATGCAGGCGCTTCTGGTGAGGGCCCTCCAGAGGTGAAGAGGCCGCGGCTGGCGGTGAACGGCGGCTCTGAGAGTAATTTGGGCCGGTCAACCTCGAGCATGCAGCAGCAGTCCCCCAGGTCCCCCAGAGTACCCACCAATGGGTACTCCGCAGAGCACAATGAGTACCTCAAGAGCAGGCCCAAACGACAGGTGCCTCCCACAATTCAGTGACCGCCTGCTTTCTTGCAACATGTTCCTTCCGCAAGATTGTCGTAATAATCTCAATTCTGAGATATGTAGTGATTCTGAAGAGAGCCCCACTGGCCCAAGAGAAGCTGTTCCTACTCATGCAACCCATGATCGGCTTCTCAAGCGCAGGACCTCTTGTGGGCTGGCCAGTTCATGCATGTGTAGGAACAGGAGGCACGGATGAGCTTCTTTTAGCTTGAAGATTTTCATGTGGTGTTCTCGATGCCCAGATCATCCGTCCAGACCATTCAAGCACCTTGTGACAATAAATGAAAAGTTCAGGTTTTCTGATTTGGCGTGTGCAATGCGCAGGATATCTGTCTAGAGCTCCACAGCACCTTCCAATTGCAACACATGAAAGTTTGCAAGACTTCTGAACCGGCCGTGGCTTGCGCAGATCAAGGCGCCGGCGCGCAACAACTCATACGAGGAGGAGCACCAGATGGTGCCATGCATGCCGTACAAGGGGCCCATCTGCGGAGGCGGCCCCTCCTGCCAGCCGTTCCGCGTGGTCGTGGCCCCCGCCGCGAACCTCATGATGGACTTCCACGCGCACCTCTGCACCAGCGAGGTCATCGGCATCCTTGGTGGCATCTGGGACCCCAAATCCCAAGTCGTCAGGTGCGACCCGTGTCTCGCACCAAGCGCGTCCCTGCATGTGTCCTTTGAGCTGAAGTTCTCTTTTGCACCAGCGAAGTCATCGGCATCCTCGGCGGCCTCTGGGACCCCAAATCCCAAGTCGTCAGGTCACTACGTATCCCAAGAAGCCTCGATGTTTCTCCCTGTAGCGCACTCCGCGTTGGATACCAGGATGCACGCCCTTAAAGCCTTCTGCCTCACCTCAGTGAATGCCAGGATGCTGGGGACGTGTCCTTCCGATGAATCATTCACTGCATGTACATAGCTGGCTCTAGGTGTCTGTCTGTGAGGTGACTGAATGAAATTATAATTGTCCTTAAGGCACATGTGTGTTCGCACGGCCGCAGTCCCGGACACGTCTACCATGTGGCATTTGCAAGCGGCAGGGATGCGAACCGTTGCTGGATCTCCAATGCCTGAGTGTGTCAAGGCAGTTCTTTCTTGAGCTGCGGATTGCTTGACCTTTGGGAGAACCAGTACATGCCCTTTCCATCTCAGGATGCTGCAGCAATTACCCAAACATGAAGAGGATGGTGGAGTTTGAAGAGAATTGCATGGTGTGTGTGCAGGGTGACGCGAGCGCTGCCAGTACAGGAGATTGCCATAGAGGACGGCTCCATTAACGTGGAGATGGACCCCGAAGACCAGTTCCGCGCCGTGCAGAGCCTCACCGCAGAAGGCCTCAAGTGAGCCCTCGATTTTCTCAGTGCCAATTGGTTATTTCTTCATGCAGCACCTCATTGTTGCCGGCCGATCATAGCGGCTTTGGACTTACAGAAATGCTTTCAAATGCAAATATGCCACATGCACATCACTACTTGTTCATTATGCGGCACAGCGCCTTTGAAGCAATGCCCAAGACAGGGGGGTCTATCCAAGCTGGGGATTGCAGCTGTTTTCCCACACTCCAAGCAGATCGTAATGTTATAAGTACTACCTCTGCTGCATGTTCTAATAGGTGAGCAACTAAAGATATTATCTGGTTTTTAAGGGCTTGTAAGAATCCGTTGCTGAGGTGGAGAAAGAGCACGTCGTCTTGAAAGTACAGTGCTCTTTGGCGCAGGTGTGTGGGCTGGTACCACTCGCACCCGACCTTTCCGGCGCAGCCGTCCATCATCGACATCAAGAACCAGGTCGCGCAGCAGCGGCAGTACCGCACCGAGGACGGCGCAGAGACCTACCTGGCCGCCATTGTGGCGCCGTACGATGACCAGCTGCCCGGGAACGCCTCCCAACTGACCTGGTTCCACGTCGCCTATGAGCCCGGCCGCGCCCCTGATGTCGATCAGGACCCCCTCCAAGCCGGCGCACGGCCCATGGCGTTGCAGGTGCGCGCAGTGAACTCTCCTGCAGACCGTGGCGCTGCAAATACCAAGAGCCAAGTGGTGTATCGATTAATTATGGCCTGTCAAGCGTGTGCACAGCAATGAGGGATCTGCAGAGAATCCCTCGTCATGCCAGTGGTTTGGGTAGGGCAGACATGCAATCCAGGATGCAAACGATTAAGACTGGTCTCTCAGAGTGCGCCTGTTGATGTTCAACGCGTCTATCTCTTTTAATCAGAGCTATGACTCTGCGGGCATGTGCCTCAGAATTTGAGCCGAATGGAAATTTGCCTTGTCAGTGCAGGTCTCTGGGAAAAAGGATGCAGTGCGTGGGCGTTGAGGTGTCTTTCAGTTTCAGGCTTTTCTTGAAGGGAACTGAGTGTTGCTTTTTGTGCATTCACAGTGGGACACGGATGACGAGGCGGCCACGCTGATGCCTCTCCAGAATGAGATGCAGACCCTGGTTCAGCGATACGCGCCGTTGGTGCGCCCTGTTGACACTTATCTTCAAGCAAACAATAAGAGCTGCAACTGGGGACATGCTGCACCTTACTTCTGTCCGGAGTGCCGAGACAAGGGCGCCACATCGGATGGTGCAACCCTTGATATGCACTCTTGCAATGGCTCCCTCGAGGCTTTTCAATGAAGATTAGCTGTCCTCTATGGAGCCTATGGAACTTAGCTAGCATCTCAATGAAAGCTACAAACAGCTGATGGTTTCACCCGAACTGTCCTGTTTGCTGTGATACCGGTGGCATGGTGGATTTCTCTTGTTGTCCTGTTGTTCTGAAGTACCTTTTCAATAAATTCCTTATGTTTTTCTTGTCTTTTTCCACTTAAGCTTGTCACAGCAACCTAAAAAACACGTCTAATGCCGACTGCAGGAGATTCGCGCGGAGATGGATCGCGAGTGGCGGAACGGGCAGAAGCGCAGTGACAAGTTGCGGCGCAGCCTGGCATCACACATCCCCAAGTCCTGGCCGCCAGAGATGACCAGCCTCTTCCTCAACAGGCTCTCTGACGCTGTAAGCACTGCCTTCAATGAGGCCTCCCCTCCCACCAAGGTGATCGGAGCTTCCCTCCTTTCTCATACTAGACGAAGGGGTTTGCAGACATCAAGGCAGAGCGAGCGCCAGAAGATGGGAGAGAGAGCGCTGCCTCTTATATAGAGAAAATGATGTAACCCTGTTACAACCATAGGGCAAACGCACAGCAGCATCACGCTGTGATGGCATCACATTATCTGTGGCAGTCGTGCATCAAAACTGGCTCGGTCAACCAGAGAGAAGCACATGGGAGTCAGTGCAAGACAGATGCCAAACACACAGTGACAAGCTCCAACACCAATTTTCTTGCATCATCAGTGCGTCATTAGGAGCACATGCTCTTGACGCTCTTCCTAAGTGGGCATTTGGTTACTTCTTGGAGAAGAGGATTTCTTTGCCTTAAGTGCACATGTCAAGGGCTATATGTGGTGGTTCCGATTGCAGCACTGTCTTTTCCCAATTGAGATGATGCACAGAAGACCACTGATGCGCACGCTGACAAGCAGAGGTGCAGCAAGGTGCAGGATTGATGACGCTGATGAGGCGACAATTGAGAGATGATTGATGAGGTTGATGATGTCATGCTGAGGGCGTGTTGGGGTGGGTGCAGAAGGCAGCGGCAGATGACGATGTGGAGATCTCTGAACTGACAGAGGACGACCCTGCAGTGGCCAAGGCGTCTGATGCTGGCGAGGTCCGCAGCAGGGCTAGAGCAGGTGACCTTTCCCAACCCATTCGATGGCCTGACAATCATAATATTGTGCTCTTCTCACACAAGGTGTGCCTTGCCAGAGACAGAGATGATCAACCCTTGTGTGCTGCAATCATCAAACCAAGAATACCCAAGATATTAAGGCGGTGCGAGCGCCAAGAGGGTCATTGCACAGAATTGCAAACCAATGAGGGTCATTTCAACAATGTGACACTCGGGTTTGTTTCTGCAGTTGCAAATGGTGCGGGAGCAGCTGGGTCGGATGGATCTGAGGCGACCCAATGACACACTTGCTGGTCCTTGAACGAGACTGCAGAGAATATAGCTACCTACCCGTTTTGTGGTGTGTGGGCATTTGATTGCCTCTATTTTACTGTGAGAATCGGTTTGCCCTGAAAGCATTCCCACCGGCAGATCATGTCGCTGTTACATGCGTGCTAGCAGAGCGTCTTGAGATAAGACAACTTGCTGGCTGCCTTATGCGAGCATTGTGTTGGCGTGCTAGCGCTTGCATCTAATGTTTCTTGCACCACGGCTTCCTTGGATTACGGACAGTGATAATGATGAGATGCGGGTTGCTTGACCTTGAAGTTGCAAAGTCTGCTGCAGCTGCCAACGGCCTGCAGCAGACCAGCAGCTGCAGTGCAGAATCCGCATCATCATTATAGCAGCGAATGAACCATCTATCAAGATTCGCACTGTAGCCCAAGCATCAATGCGAATGGAGCTGTAATGCACTTTGTGATCGTCACACCTGCAGGTCACAGCTGTAAATGCAGTTCCAACTTCAATTTGCTAGTTGCTCAGCAAGCATTTAATGTCTATGTGAAAATTAAAGCTTCGCTCAGAAGCGGTGACATCTGATTTTATCTGGAGCGTCCGACGCCTTGTACAGAAGACATGTGCATGGCTCCCAGTAGACCTACAAGACTTTCTTGGCCCCCGCACATGCTTAGGGGGTCCTGGGATTGCATAAATGCCACATGGGTGGCTAGTCAAATCCTGGCATGCTGTGCGTTTGTCCTGTCATTGCAAAAGGGTTGCACCGTTTTCTCCCTCTACGAGCTCAAAATTGCAACAGGAGCATTCCATGCGGGAAGACCCACAGTAGCCGGCTCCCTCATATCAGAATTGTCTGTGCAGCAATGGCCAAAGCTGCTACAAGCATTTGCAAATGCTTCACTCTGCTGTAGCCATTTCCAGCTCATTTGCACTAAAGTGCCGTCACAGCACTATATTGCTGATGCCTTCTGACTCTGCAGCTGACTGACGTTCTCTGTGGTGGCCTGCAGGTGATGCAATGTCTGAGCTGGAGACCCAGCTACATTCTGGCATGTGCCAAGGTCTTGGTGGCGTCGTTCGTCACCTTCTCCCTGCAAGGTTCGTGCCACTTTTTCAAGGATGACGACGGTGTAATCATCCCACTGATTCTGCCAATAGGACCCTTCGTGGAGTTAGAAGTCCATGCCCGCTGGCTGCAGGCCCCTGTGTTTTCTGATATGGGCTCATGGGGTAGGATCAGGGCTGTCCAGATCGATAGGTTAAGCACCGGTCTCCAATCATGTTCTGAGCGTGTCTGCAATGTTCTGGAGGGTATCTGCACATTTCTGAGTGTATCTGCACATTGCACGATGATGTGGATAGTGCGGATGATGTGGCAGCGTGTGTATGTTGCCTGTAATGGCTCTGTGTGCAAACGCTGTAATACCCTGAAGATTATGTCAGAGATGGTCCATGTTGATCCAAACCCTGAGATAATTGATTCCGTTCGCGGATTTCTCTGAGAACATTTCAGATTTACACTGCCTCCTATATGCTTGACCTCACTCGTGGTGAAGTGCAGGACCAATCCTCAAAGAACCTTAGATAGCGTCAGCTGGTGGTGCAAATCATTCAAGTGGCGAATGCTGCGTGTTGACTGCAAAGCCACATCAACGGTGATGAGGGCCATGGAGTGGATCTGGAGTATTATTCTGTCTCCTGGCTGCTGCAGTGCTGCAAAGCAATGTACACATAATAGCTGCCCACGGTTTCTGTTCACTGAGTGCTTGCAATGCCTAGTCTCCCCCTTCCTCACTCCAGAGAGGGATTTTTGTTGAACCAGTACCTGTGCATACGAATGATCATCAATGAGAGAAAAGATGATCTCAATCATTGGACAACTCAATTGACAACTCAATCGGCACAGCAATTGAATATCATATCCTGCAAACGGATGCACAGTCAGGTCGATAATCATATTTCCACCATCGAATGATGCTTTTTTTACAATGTTAGGCACGCAGACAGGGAAGCGGCATATTCACGTTGCTTTCAGGACCCCAAGTAGATATACCCATGGTTTTGGCACCCCTATATCTGTGTTTCCTCCTCCTGATATCCTGAGCTGGAAAGAAGCAACCACTGACTCACCCGAGGGTGGCGCCGCCGTCCACAGGCAGATTGACACCGGTGATGAAGGAAGCAGCGCTGGACGCCAGAAACACTATTGCAGCAGCCACCTCATGCGGCTCACCTACACGGCCCATTGCGTGGAGAGGTGCAAACTTTGCTAGAAGGTCTGTCTTGGCCATGCCCATTGCCTTGGCATTGCCCTCCTGCGCCTCGGTATTGATCACCCCTGCACGCACATCGATAAGAGTTGTGCTCGCTGCAGCTTTCAGACCTCAGCATTTGCTGACAAGCTGGTGGGTGTGCAGCGTTGCACCAATATTGAGCAAGCGTCGCTGTGCTCTAGATATGTCTATGATATGGGAAAATGATCCTCAGGCCCAAAATCCACCAGCTTGCAAGGCCTGGAATAGGCTGGCATAAAGCGCTCACCTGGCAAGATGGAGTTGATGCGCACCCCTTTGGGTGCAAATTCGAATGCAAGGTCCCTTGTGAGCTTGTCCTGGGCTGCCTTGGCAACACCATAGGCCATGTCCTCTTCCGCCGGTATTGTGGCCATGACTGAAGAGATGTTGACAACGGTACCCTGTGACCATCAAAAGACGACTCCGTTGCGCATGCATTGCTGAGTCTGCAGGGCTCTGTAATTCTTAGCCAACAGATTTCAATAGGGCTCTGTGATCCTTTGCCAACGGGTATAAATAGGGCCAATAGTGATTTGTTTCCTTCGAGGCGGCCATTCAGCGCACAACAAGCAGAGAAAGGCATTTGGTTGAGATTATACCCATCCCTGGGTGATCTTGGGCAAATGCCTGAATGGAAGAAACCTTCGCATTCAGTACTTATGCCAAGCGGAGCCCGCGTAAGAGCTCACCTTGTTCTTGATCAGCTCCTCTTCTGCTGCCTTGATGAGTGTCAGATGACCTGCAGCGAAAGTCACGTTTGCCACAGCACACATGTCCAGAACAAAAGCGGAATAATGTCCAGCAAGCTCCCTGCGCAAGCTTAGACAGCTTGCGCAATCTAAGCATGCTCAAGGCACAGCACAAAGCGTGTGTGGAATAATGGAAGAGCAAGGCACTTGTTACGTGAAGCTTGAAGAAAGAGATGAAGGCAGCCTCATCCATGCCATCAATCTCCCTTGTTCCATCCCCGCCACTGCGCAATTTTGCTGCTTGCTGTCAATATATATGGCATCACTCTAGTGAAAAAGGGCAAAAATCTCTGCACCTATCAATCCATCAGTGTTTTTTATTGCAGTCAGCTATTATTTTGGTGGTATTGTCGCTCATGAGCTTGGTATGCAATCGATGCAGCTGAACATGAGCATCGCAGATGGGTTCTCACTTATTTACCAAGATGTCCAGGCCTCCCAGCTTCTCAATGGCTTCTGCTACGGCGCGTTTCAAGTCCTCCTTCTTTGTCAAATCTGCCACGATGGGCACCCCATGCTTCAGCTGTTTTGCCTGTCATGCACATCTGTAGAGAGTGAGCGTTTGGGTGTCATCCCATGGTGTGGTGCGTAAAACATGCATACAGTTTAAGATTGATTTGGCGTCCCTCCACAGCCAAGTAAGCAGCAACAGAGTGCTCAGCAGATGCTTACCACTGCGTCTAGACGCTCAAGGGTTCGGCCAAGCACAGCTACAGAGCAGCCGTTTGCATCAAATGCGCTTGCTGCTGCCTTTCCTATACCTGCAGATCCACCTGCATTGCAGGGATTGAAAAATGCTGGGCATGGACTGGCCACGTCATAAGAATGTGTGTTTCAGGATCGGGGAATGTGCCTCAAATTCTGGCATGTTATTGGTCCTGCTGCTGTACAACATAGTAGCTTTGATTCTGATTTCGACATACCAGTGACCAGCACTCGCTTCCCCTTCAAATCTGGAATGATTGGCGTGGTGCCGGATGACATTGCCCGCAACCTGGGTCGTTAGCTTTGGGGGTGTTTCGAGAAAATCTGTGCGTGGGTTACTGCGGTGAAATACTGAACAAACCTTCTGAATGAGATTCAATCCACAACACAAGCGATCGCTCTTAGACTTCAAGCGCAAACATTGCTGCAGGTCCAAGGAAAACGCCCATGTGCAAGTCTTCTTTCTCAACGGAGTAACTTCCGGGTTTTAAACAGTCTTGCAGCTCTTCAGAAACTTCTTTGATTATTCGAAACTTCTTTCTCGCGTATTTCTGCTCTGCCTTTCTGCTCTGACACGATATTGGAGATTCCTCGACAAGCTTCCGCGCATGTGGAAGCTGTCAAAGCGATATGGTATCCACGTGGACCCTAGACGCCCCCTTGATTTCCCACATGACAGAAGACCTATGATTCTCCATGAATTTTTCCTCGACCATTTGACGCAACCTCACACTGTAGTGCGGTACAAGATACATTCAAAGCGCATGATACGATCTTTGACGCCCTCAACGTACGCACCAAGCGTCCTTGGAAGCTTGCCTCACAGCGGCCACCATCTGATCAAACGAGAGAATATTAGCAGCCGTCAGCGAGGAAGGGCCCCTTCAAGGAAGCTTTTGGCAGTCAGAATGAACGATGAGTCGCGTCAGTACATATCTGACTCTATACGAACCATTCCAGACTTCCCAAAGAAGGGCATCATGTTCCACGATGTGACGTCTTTACTGCTGGATCCAAAGGTGAGGTGGAACTACTTAATTTATGTGCAATTGAATGTTTGTCATAGTATCCTTGTTGTGGTCTGAGCATCCTTCCTGGATTCCCACAACGAGCAGATCACTAGGGCAGAGGAGATCAGATTGGAGCCTCCATGCGCTCCAATGTCTTTAGACCTGATACAACTCTACAGCACATTTTTGGGTAAACCAAAACATGTGTCTGGTGCTTTGCAGGCCTTCCAGTTGAGTATCGATGACTTTGCTGCACGATACAAAGACCACAAGATTGACGTGGTGGCAGGTGATGCCTGACGTCTTGTCAAAAGAGCCGATTAGTACGCAGCCAACTGCATTGCATTCTCCAAGATCTGCGCAAGGGGGCTGCTGATGGCGCGCCTTCTTTGATGCAGGCTTTGAGGCTCGGGGATTCATCTTTGGTGCTCCGCTTGCTCTCCAGCTGAAGTGCGCCTTTGTGCCGCTCAGAAAACCTGGAAAGCTGCCTGGTATGCCTCCTTATTTAGCTCAGTATAGCTTGAGCTCTGTGCCACATGCAGCAATGTGGGCTCTGCCTGACTCACATACTTGTAGCACAGATGTGACTTTGGCAAAATAGGTGAGACAATTGGAGCCAGTTATCAGCTGGAGTATGGCGAAGACCGCATAGAGATGCACTTGGGCCATGTCAAGGAGGGACAGCGGGTGCTGCTGATCGATGACTTGATAGCCACCGGGGGGACCCTAGCTGCAGGCATCAAACTCATGAACCAGGTACGAGCATCCCAATATCATGCATGCCTGGGAAGTCACCATGCATGCTTGTTCGCCTGCAGTTGCATGCCAGCCTGAGACCACAGGCATGCATCATCTGCCAGAAAATGATGGATTGAGCTACTGTGAGAGCAAATTGTCACAGATGAGTATCGAGGTGTTGCTTCGGCAGATCTGTTGTATATGCTGTAGTGATTTTCCACCCTTCCTCCTATCTAGGCGGTCCTCTAGACATCTATCTCTTCCTATATGTACATGTTGAAATTGGACAAAGATCTTGGCTGCCAGTGATGCAGGAGTTTATATTTGAGTGACCATGCTGCAGGTGAAGGCGGAGATTGTGGAGTGTGCATGTGTCATCGAGCTGCCGGATCTCAAGGGCAAAGCCAAGCTTGGCGGCCTTCCACTGTACGTGCAAGTGCAGAAAGAGGGCGACTAGTCATCAGTCCGCGGGATGATCATACAGTACTGAAGTATACTTATGAGGGTGTCATTTTTTCAAGTGCTTGCCAAATGTGATAGGAGTAAAGGGATGGGGTGAACGTTCAGAAGTCATCATATTGTGCAGTAGACTGTACGACAGGTGTCCCCAGGGATATCGAGCTCTGAGCCGTACAGAGACCGTGGCAGGTTGTAGAGCAAATTTAGTAAACTAACTAGGATAGGGACCTTCAACTTGGCGCAGCGCATGCATGGCATAGCTCATAATTCAAGCTACCACTTGTTGGGCTGGGCAGATGCTATTTTTCTCATTGCATATGACCTTCCAGATGGACTGCAGAGGTGTCTGGTGACGGCATGCATAAGCTTCAAAACATGTCACATGCACGCTGCGCCCCGGTCGTCTTGCAAGCCTACGTGAAAGCTGAGCTCTCACGTTGAAAGCAAATCACAATCTCAATCGTTGTTTCATGAGAGAGTAGGACGGTGGGAAGCCACGGAGCACAAGCTTAGACGTGTTGAAGAGCATCATGTAGAGGACGTTCTGCATTTCCCTAGAGACACATGAAAATTAGCTACATGCTCCTAATTGGGCAACTGGCATCATTCCGAAATTTTATGTAATCCAAGGCCGCACATTTCATAATCCTTATGTCGGGGATGCAAACAGAGCAGGATGCTCAACATCACATCGGTATTCCTGCATTATCCAATAGCTTGCAGCCTACGACACTTCTAGGATCTTTCTCCAACACTTCTCGAAGAAACACCGGTCGTGCACGTCGTCCAAGAATTGCATTGCCTACCTTCTGAGTCGCCTGCAGCAATACAAGGTGCGTACAATGTATCTGACCAGAAAAACCAATTCCAAAGTACCTGAATCTCACTTATTGAGCGTCTTTCAGGTGCCACGGCTTGTAAAACATCAGTCTATTCTCGTCGCCGTGGGATCGGTCACCTTTGCTTTCCGGAGCAATCCGCACCGCCGAGTCTATGCAATCTATCTCCTGTCGTAGTGCATCAATCAAATATTTTGCTTGCCTTATTTCTCTTGCAAAGAGGGCAAGCACATACTTTCAGGTGGACTGCATGTCTGGGGCCCGCCTGCAGGCAGAACTGCTGATGAAATATGCCTCTGACAGGAGGGCGATGGACTTCGGTGGCATGGCGACAATAGCGGCAGGCGTTTTTCTGGTGTTGCCGCTTATTGTACTGGCCGGCCTCGGCGTCGTTTTCATCAGGAGCCTTACCACATACAACCACCCCCTGCTACCAAAAGGCTCGCCCGGTCTTGCAGAGAGGGGGCAGCTCATCAGAGGTACGAAACCAAGCGCCTTCTGACACAAATAAGTTGTGTTTGCAGACTTGAAGCATGGAGCAATGAGCATACAGGGATGAGCATCAGGCCCCTGGGTTGCCTCTTTGCAGTGCCTGCCCTTGCATGAACCCCGAAAAAGATCACCGCGAGCAGGGGCAGTCTGATGAAGCAAGCAACTCAACTGCTCACTGCTTTCCTTATCTCTGCAGAATCACGTACTGCAAAAATCGAGGGTGACTTTGTGGTCTTCATAATCGGTGCTGTTGTGCACAACTGGTGGGACGTGCGTGGCTGGCTGCCGGTATTCACGGGGATGGGCACTATGCTCAAGGAGCTCACGGTACTGCCCTGCCCATTTTCACTGATCAGTTGATGATCCTTGCAAGTCCAACAGTCAGGCACCTACACTGCCTGTGCTTCATGTGACTGCTAGAGCGCTGAATGGCAGGTATCTCCTGTCAGGCAATGGCGTTGAGGGCTTATAAATTGCAGTGGAATTAGCCACAGCGTGATAAGTGTGGGGTCCCAATGTTTCACTGCCACAGCAGATCATCAAAATGGTGGATTCTCAAACTCTTTGTGCGCGACACAGGCACATCCAGAGTGCGGGTTCCTGGGTGGACATGCCTACTTTGGCAGACCAGCACTCCTTGTGCAGTACTGGCGCTCCCTTGATCACCTCAATGACTATGCCAGGCGCGCAGCACTCTCCATATCACTGCGTTGCAGCAATTTTTCATGGCGCCCAGTTGAGATTCATTGACATGTATCGCGAGCTCTCCTGGGCTTATGCAAGGCGAAGGTGTTTTGGAGTAGTGATATCAGCAGATTTTCACGTGACTGGACGATTCTTTCCTTCAGGGCCCCTTCCAGGGAACACTTCCCTGTGTGGGTGAAGATGCGCAAGGTCATGCGCGAAAACACATCCTTTGGCATCTACCGCGAGACATACAAGGTGCGAAGGACACCCCAAATCTACTCACGTGTTTGTACACTGCAGAGGAACGAATTCAATCTCTTTTGATGGCGGCATCTGATGGGTCGCATTGACTCTCCGGTCAGGTGGCCATGCAAAGGTGGGTAACAGTCACAAGAGTTCTATGTGTGCAGGTGAGGGCTGGAGAGTATGAGACCATCTATTCAAACATGCACCCCTTCGGCCTGGGGGGAGTTGTCGGCAGTGTGCCCCTCACTGGGATGTACAAGACTGCACGTGGCAGAATTGGGGAGTCCAAGGGAGATGACCACCCTGCCAGCATTCCTGAGAGGGCGTACTGATCAGACTGGTCATGACAAGAGTGAGTCCAGCAATCAGCACTGCGGTAGGCCGGCTGGCGTTTGGCTTTTATCAGATGGATTGGACAGAGCTTAGGACAAGCGTAATTGCGTAATCTGTGCTGTGCAAATACCTGTGACATTGAGGAACACTTGGGGTCAGGCGCCGCAAGGGGTCAGAAGCTCCAAGCCTAGGTGCACTGATTAGAGAAGGGCCTGGTGTGTTTCTGGGAGGATTCTGTGCCAGTCCTCGGGGACTGTGAATTGGAATTCTCTTGCAAGCAGGCTTACATGCCGTGTGGTAGCACTGGTGAATCTGTACAGCATCGGTGCTTTTAGTCTTACATGTTAGCTGTGTACACATGTTGAACATGTTGTAGATGCTGTAGATGTACCACTTTTGACGTCTTTGATGAATCACTTTCAAAGTCTTTAACAAGGGCACAAGATCAGGACGGCAATGCTTTTCATGAAAAATGGGACATTCTGTCCTCGAAATCGGTCATTCTAGATATATTGTGTTGGGAATGGAGATGTGGTGTCTGCCAGATGTTTGACTACAAACTTTAAGCATGCACAGGCCATTAGTGGGTTCCAAGTTCTAAATAGGGGGTGCCTTGCTATACTGCTGTATTTCAATTGACTTGCGCGCTCGAGCTCCTGGACTTGCCAGGTAGATCCTTGGGAAACAACTGTAAAATTCAGTAAGTACTTGCAGTGTCAGCAGAATGTATCTGTCAGTCCTGGCTGTAAGTAAAGCAATCCAGTCTCTCAAATTCTGTACCAAATCAGTCTCTCAAAACGATCTAGTCCATCAATTCCCCGATCAAGAAGTCATCAATGATGTCAAACACTCGCGGCGGATGCTGGGGGCCATGGAATCCCTCTGTGGCATCACCACCTGCATTCTTCAAAATAGCCAATCCACCGGGATGCTCCTCCACATAGCTGCTCACATCATACACCTTCCCCTTCACCACAATCCAGCAGTCCTTCTGAGAGTTGTGGGCGGCCACTTCAGCCTTTGTGTACTTCGCCAGCTGCTTCTTCTGTGTCTGCAGCAGCAAGTCGTCACTCCCACCAGAGCCTCTGCTTCTCAAGTACCTGCAGCACAGGGATCTGACATAAATTTATGACTTACCAGGACTCCAGACGTTGGAGACAGAAAATCGACGTCATGTTGAAATGTGATGGAACTTACCAGTACAGTAGGGCAAGGACAATAGCCAGAACGGTAAGGGCAGAAGCACTGCTACCAGAAGCAATGTTGGTGAAGGCATTGGCACCCATAATGACCCTGAAAGTTGCTAGGGACTCAAGATCAAAGAACCCTTGTTTGCATGAGGATTCAGTGAGGACTTATGCAGCTAGAAATGAGTTGCAAATTCACCATAATAAGACTGTTGCATACTTTCTACCGCATGCAATACATTTCACTACATCTGCTGCAGAAAGTGGCATCATGGAAGTAACGAAACGAAGGACAGAGAATTTTGAAGAGATTCGCTGATCTTAGACGGTTGGACGATCTCTGACGTTCGTCTCAGACCGTCTATGATCAAATTCAATTGGCATTTGGGCAGGAATAATACTTTCATTCTTCTGAAAACTGAGAAGGAATGTTCGATGTGTTGGCAGGATACAAGTCGTAACCGGTGAGGTGATCTCGGAACGGCAACTCCGACACAACAAGCGCTTTTCCAATCCGGGATCTAAAGCTTCAATTCATAGCAATTTAGCATCGCATTGGAATTATGGATGTCCTACCAGTGACTGACTTTCTCTTGGTGCGTTCACAGCTTGGCTTTATCTCGTTTGTATATGTGTCTCCTGGTCTGAGAAGAGATCAAGCAAGGACAGCTGCAATTTCGACGTGTTGCTGAGAAGTGAGGGACACGTAAAAGGAAAACTTCAGTGCCTAGGGCGCAGCTGAAGCCCTTGCAGCCTTGGACGCTGTGACTGAGTGGGCAGCTGCAAAGCAAGAAATCGCAAATGCTCATGGGGCCTGAGCCGTTGACCCAGCCAACCCGCCTCTTTGTTGGCGGGATCCCCCAAGATGTCACCCCAGAGCAGATCGCCCAGCGGTTCAAGTCTTTCGGCACAGTACAGAGTGTCGACCTGGCACCTGAGAAGGAAGGGTCTGTCACTGCCGGGCCCTTAGTGAGATCTTGCCGGGGATTTGCTTATGTGCAGCTCATTCCCAAGGATGCCGCAGCCCTTCATCGCTGCATCAGCATGGTGCGCACATCATAACTTGCATGCTCTCTGCATGCATGCTCTTGTCCACGTTTTTGGAACTTAAGGCGGTGGATACAGCACCACAATTGTGTGATACTGCCGAAGCATGCACCAGGCCATAGCAAGCCCAGACAGAATGCCGATATTGTTTCTGTGTGTGCGTGCACGTTAATATGAGTAAAAATTTGGAGACTCCAAACTGATGGTGTGCTGTGACTTCTGCAGTACAATGGGTGCAAGTGGATGGGTGGTGTCCTGCGAGTGGAGCCCGCAAAGCCGGATTACAAGGCTAAGTTTGCAGCGGAGGAGGCTGACGATCTGCGCCTTGAGCTGGAGGGGGAAATTGCACCAGAGCAGCCAGACAGTGCAATGCCAGATCAGCCGAGCTCTGGGGAAATTCCACCCCTCACTATCCCCAGAAGAGATGGCAAAAAGGTGACGACTGTCGCAAACAGCAGCTTGCTCCACTTCAGGCTGCTTCTTGCAAGTGCTGGACTCTACCAGTGCCCACGAGTTTATACTCGGCCAGAACTTTTTAAAGGGCATTTATCTCTCCTGGACCCAGAAGACCAGAGCAGGACTTTCAAGCAGCTGGCTGATGGTGTGAGGGAATTGCTGCAGACCATGAAGACGCAGCCGAACCGGGTGAAGACATACTTCCCGCCAGTGAAGCAGCCTAGGGCTGATGACCTGGCATGGGGCCCTGTGGAGGCGCCACCTGGCGCCCTGACTCAGCAGCGAGTCAATGCTCTGCTGACCCGCTTCCCCTCATCCGCCAGGATTGCACAGGCGCAAGGTGACCCCCTGCCCATATCTCAGCCGAGCACAACATGGCTCTTGCTTGCTCAATGCCTCACTCAAATTGCTGCAAAACTGTGAGAAGACCAACTGGGCGCATGTCCCGTCAGCTATTGCTGAGATTTGAATATGGAATTATCTGTTATGTGGCTGGCTCAATGCGTACTTGACATGGGCGGCTATTTGTGTTCAGCTGCTGTACCAAATGGCGTTGCACAAGGCGCCACTAAGCGGCAGGAGGCAGCAGAGAAGGCTAAGGCGGCTGTATCCGAGCAGCAAATGAGTCAGGTGAGGCTTGGATACATCATTGCCTGATCTCCTTTTGACTTAACACCATACATTTACCTGTACTTTGGCCTGCTGCCGTTGATGCAGCCAGCAAGTCAGAAATGGCTCAAGGTATGCTCGTCAGCTGGCAGACTCAAATTTCGCTGCCATCCCTAGGAGAGCGTGTTACGAATGGCGTATAGAATGCTCTCCAACAAGGAGACTGCAAAACTTGAAGCTGCCATTCCCTGACTGACCAGGCAGCTGAGGAGGATGAGGTCATGCGTGAGAAGTCTTGCGAGTCTGAGGAGTTGGGGGCCGTGGACTTCATGGACTCGGACGTGGAGGGACCGGCAGCTGCAGCTGTGCAGGACTCGCGCTTTGACAGCTCTGACGAGGATGATGACTCAGCGCCGGCTGCGCACGGCAGCCACGCAGCAGCTCTTAATCAGCCCTCTGACAAGACGAAGGCCAGTGGCGTTGCTGGGAATAGGAAGGGGCAGAGCAAAGGCGCGACAGGACCCGTGGCTGTGGAGCAATCCACAGAGGGGACTGGGCCACTGGCCGATGGGGAGCACCAGCAGGTTGAGGTCAAGGCAGCAGCAAGCCGCATTGACAGCAGTGATGACGAGGAGGGCGGGTCCGCTGCATTAGAGCCTGCAGGATCTCTGGAGCCAGCTGGCATGCTTGGGTTGTCCCAGGAAGAAAACATGATCACTGCGGCAGATGACAGCGAGACAGATGAGAGTGAGACAGATGGCGGCTTGCAGAGTGCAAGTGGTGACAGTGACATTGCGAGCAGCAGCAATGATGAGGGGGGTAGCGAAGGGAATGACATGTCAGAAGATGAGAACGCTGGACCTGCTGGAGGAGATGTTCATGCTGGAGGCCAAATCCAAGCGCTGTCAGATGAAGTGGGAGCAGTGGAAGAGCAGCAGGGTGATCGTGACATTGACAGTGAGGGAGAGGACACAGATGACGGGGATGCACAGGAGCATGGGAGTGAGACAGATGAGGCTGAGACGAGCTCTGAGCATTCGCAAGAGCCTGGCGCTGGCATGGAGACTGTTGCTGCAGAGGTTGGCATGGGCCCAGAGCTGCCTGCTTCCGATGCAGAGACCAACAGCGTCTTAGAGGAAGCCGTCACTCCTTGTGATGTGGAAGGAGCATCACATGGTCAAAGGAGTGGAGACATGAGGGCCCAGCAAGGCAATGAAGCCTTCCTTGCAGGTTGGTTGTTGCTCCCGGTTCATCCATACAAAAGCTACACGGGGCAGCCTTGCATGCCTTTACCCACTTTGGCTTGAAGGCTTTTATCCCTCTCCATTGGTCCTTCGAAGCTTTGATATCCTGGCATCAAATTATATTTGAGGCACTGAAAGCTGGCCAATGGTTGCAGGGCTGGCAGGGGTGCTGCCCCAGGGAGCAGCCTTTTGCAGATTGGTGGGAGGCAATGAGGTGGAGGCAGCGTGGCGAGCAGCGAGAGACTCTCTGGTGGCCGACTACAAGAGCAAGCGGCGCACAGCTCTCAAGCAGCTGCCCACTAAGAAGCGCGGTCGCTTCCATGCTTGATCATGCTCTGGCTGTGCATGTCAGGATGGATCTCATGGTATCAGTATCTATTGATGTCATGTCATATATTAAATTGGGCTCGGGGAAATGATATGCAAGGGCGTCAAATCAACACCAATGCAGGGCCACTTCTCAGGCTGTCAAAGCTTGTGCGCCCATGCATATTGTAGGGTGCAAAGTGTCTTGGGGATGGTTGCATCAAGCTGGTAGTCATTGGTCAAGACCATATGATGGTGTTATTGATTACATCGATGGACTTCCCATTGGAAGTACGATATTAGCAAGCAATGTAATGGCTGTGCACAAGAATTCGCAATCCCATCTTGACCATCCTTACCATGGCATGGCTCTGCCAATACAGGCAATTCTATCCCGCTCATTCCCACAACAAACTCCCAAACATGCATCCTTGATCTCTGGACCCAAAGAACATAGTGTGATGACCTTCCACCTCATGAGGTCCCTGCTATGTGTAGCATCACATGATTAGGTCACATACCGCGCTCGCCGTTGTTGCATGATGTACAGGGTTGTCTCTAGACACAGTAGCTTGTTTGTCAAGGTCTTGACTAGGCTAGGAATCGCAATAAAGAAGTAGTCCATATCATTGGACATGTCCCCGCAAATTGGTCTGGAAATACACAACCGCCTGACAGCAGACAAAAATCATCAGAATGGACAAAGAATTAGGCTCTCGACAGCAGGAGCCATTAAAAACAGGCAGCTGGTGCGAAGCGGTGCATTCCTCATGCATTGGGTAGGAAATGACTGCAATGTCAAGCAGACTCGATCAATCTATAGGGTCTAGGTTGCCTGCTGAATACGAGAAGAGCTACCAGCACCGGAGCTGCGTTTGCATAGCCTTACTACTTCACACACTGACTAAAATACCCAGGACCAAGCATGCATGCATTGTCAGCTGCAAGTGCTCCTGGACAATTATTTCAGAGCCTGATGGCCCCAAGCAGCCTACCCGTGTTTGTGAGATGCTAGGTTGCTTGATGCCCTATCGCGGCCTGATTCGGGCCATGAGGCCACGTGTACACATAGATCAGTCTACGGGCAAGAAATTGAGACCGCCAGATACCACCCCGAGGAAAACCACTGAATCTGTCATGGCTTGAAAAGAGTCACCCTGCGGCAGACAGCTGCAGCAGGGTGTGCAGAATGCGGTCAGCCACATCGGAGGGCTGGGTACTTCAATGGCAGACAAGCATAGGCTGTCTGCTGGAAGTGAGAGCATCTATCTGATGTCCTCAGAATGGACCCTGATTCCCACTGTGCCTCATTGGTGCTGCCAGGGAGGGGGCGTCTGTCTGCCCTGCATCTCTGCAACATAGTTCTGCGCAGGCACCATCTCGCCCTTCTCATTCGCCACAAACATGCTGCTGCGGCCGCGCGAGACCGGCGGGCCGCCTGAACCCCTGCGCCATTAGTACACAGGTGATCAGAGACATGCACCGATCAAGAGCCGCTCGCATGAGCACCTCGAGAGCTCAACAACTGAAGAGTGCAGTCATTGCTAACACCGCTGCTCCCGGTTGAAGATGAGGCTCAGCTTGATATCTTCCAAAGCGAGGACAGGCAGATAATGCGGCGAGTTGGAATGGTGGGATTTCCAGCACCACACGCATGGAAGAGGTTGCGCCCTCAGAAGTTGTGAGGGAATCCTTGCACCTCCTTGCACCTGATGCGGGACACAGCCAATTCCAAGTGGCCACAGTACGCACCAAGGCAAGCATGCCCTCCAATACTCCCAGGCACAATGCTTAGATCAGTCATGAATGAAGCACAGCCATGAGTGACATGCACATGAATATCCTCATGGTGCGCACTTGCGGGTGATGGGCTGTGGGCCGGTGGAGGTGCGGGCGGTTGGGGAGGGTCCGCGGGCGCGGTTGTTGCGCATGCGGTGCATGAAGCGCGTCCAGGTGGCCTGGTAGGACGGCTTGAGCATCTCGGGCGTCAGCCGCAGGAACGTGAACGAGCGCATCATCGGCAGCTCCGCCTGCGGCAGGTCCGGACGCGCCGGGCCCCTGCGCGCGACGCATCACCCCCCAATATGTCAGAATCAGGGGGATCTATATCTAACCTTACATATCTAAACTAACGATACATATACATGCGTTCCCAGCGCCCTTATCTTTAAAAAAGCTTTTGCTGTGTCGTCTGCTCTGCTGGATAGATCTTGTCGGGAAAAGCTGAAGAAACACACCTGGAGGTGCGGCCCTTGCTGAGGAGGTCGGGCGCAGAGGAGGAGTTGAGGCCGGAGCCGGTGAGTGTGTCTGTGCTGCTGCCCGACCCCGTCAGCGAGCTGGCCGAGGGGCCCCGGTACATTGCCTGCTTCATGTCCTCCTCCTGATGCACACGACAAATATTTACCCTCAGCATTGATATTTGCATGGGCAACAGTAGTGAGAGGCGGTGTTATTGCACCCTGGGTACCATGCACTGCAATCTTGCTCTCTCTATGTTTCTCTGCCCAAAACGGTAAGTGCGAGAAAGCACAATGAAGTGCCACAACATGTGGTTTCAGAGAAATCCCATGCTTAAGTCTGTCATCTGAGCTTTCGAGTGACAGAGCTCATATACTTTCAGGGTGAGGTCATGGCAGGTCAAGCCATCAAGGCATTAGTGATGGTTACAATGCGTGCCAGCGCTTGCAACCTCACCCTACTGACTGCTAAACTCAGAACCACACACTGCAAAAGCCATGCTGGTGCTCAAGGGCGCACCTGCAGCGGCGGCGCCCAGGCCTGTGTGTTGTACACGATGCGCTCCAGCGCGACAGCGTCCACGTGGCCGGGGGAGAAGCAGGGCAGCGCATTCTCGCCGCCCAGCGACACTCCCGCCGCAGCCGCCGCCTCCCTCACCTGCGCCAACGCCAGATATCATCAGCATGCTTGCACGATGAAAGCTTTCCGACATTTTTGAGGCATGCAATTGCTCAAAGTGATGCTCGCGCATGATGCACAATATCCTGGACGGCGCTCTGCAATGCACTGCTTGGCAGGACGTCAGATAGACAGACAACGGGTGTGCAGCAGCGCATGGCGGCAGCGCCTCCCAGAAATTTGTGCATCTGTTGGCAACCTGTTGCCAGACAAATACTGACCCAAAATTCAGAAACCTCTTCTTACAGATCAGCTGCTGTGTTTGCCCAGAACCCACAAACAAGCGGTGACTTCATAGAGGTGCCGCAATTTGGGAATCCCTTCAAGCAATCACATATCTCAAATAACAGAAGCACTCACTGAGTAGAGCAAAAGTATAGTCTCACCTGGCGCAAGAGGCCCTCGGGCCCGCAGAGGGCCACGGGCGGGTGCTGCGCGTCGCACATCTCGACGCAGGTCAGCGTGAGTGCGGCGCCGTGCTCCGCGCAGATTTCCACGAGCGCGTTGTAGCCGTCGCGGTTGGCTGTGTTGTAGTAGCCGGCCGTTAGCTCCGCGGCGTGGCTGCGCGTGCGGTACCACCAGTGGATGCCCGCGATCTTCAGGCTCACCTCCACCGGTAGCCCTGCCGGCCGCTCGGGCGCCCTCAGCTGCCTGCGCGCACAGAGACAGGGGGTCAGACCTTATGATGACGGAAATTCAGACATCTCCTGAGCTGCTGCATCCCTCAATAATGCTTCATGCCTGCAGGTATGCTGAATGCTAGGGGGTGGAGGATCTTCCAAGAGCACTCAGCATTCCCTGACCTTCAACATGTCTACAGGCAGAAAAAGTTTGCATCACATGCTGCTACCCATTGCCGGAAGAGCCAAGCCTGGCAGATTTCTTGCAATGGTGCCAATTCTGGTGGTGCAGGCACAAAGTGTGAGAGTGGCGCTCCAGGATTCTGTACTCTGTGCAGGCAAGCAAATAACCACAGCGAGGTTCCTCACCTGCGCTCGCCGTCCTCTGAGCGTGTGGAGGGCGGCAGCGGCTGGTCCCTGTCTGCAGCGCCAGCAATGAGCGATGCCGAGCTCTTGGACGGCCGCCGCAAGCTGGGCGGTTGCTGCCACGTCCCACCGCCTGTCAACAACATAGCAACATCTCAATTCTTTGCACAATATTGCCTCTCGTCTAACCAGGCAAAAACCGAACGTATACCACCTCAAAGCATGATCGCAAACAATACAAAAAATATGCACCCAGAGGGTACAAATGCTCGATGAAGCAGCCACCTGGACTACTGTGGGCTTGCACAGTGGCATACTCATCAGATGTATGGGACCTACCTGCTGGGCTTGTCTGCTGAGGAGACGGCCTGGCTGAAGGCTGCGCTGAGCCAACATCTTGCTGCTGGCCTGCCAGGCTCTCCAACATCTCCACGCTCTCCACCCGCCTCTGCCCAGATCCCTGCACCCCACCATCCCAGCAATTTAGCCACCGCCATTCACCGCAGTTCTATCAACATCAGATGCTCCACACTGTCCACCTTCCCATCGGCAAGCCTGCCTGCAGCGCATATGCAGCACAAAAGACAGTGCGGCAAGGTGCTCACGTCTGCTGAGTCAGCGGTGGAGTCTGCTGACATGGCAGAGACGTTGGAGGTGGACCGCTCCATCATCTGCCTGCTGAGTTCGCCCGTGCTGAAGGCAAGCGCGCCCCGATCGTTGTCCGTGGGCGACTCTGATGCTGCGGCGCTGTCCGTCGACATGCCTGGTGTGCTGAGGACCGCAGGAGATGGCGGCGCCTGTGCCCACGCAGTATAGACTCAGCATCTCTCATTGCGGCCTGCTCCACTCCAGTCTCAACAGACTTGTTCTCAGGAACACTTTTTCCCTGTCCCACCTCAGGAGTTCACTTTTAAACAGATTGGATGGCATGTAGCAGGCTGCCCAACCTAGAGGTTAATTTGGCTCCTTGAGGTCCAGTGCAACGCAAGAAAACCAGGCAGATGACACGGCCACACAGAGCAAGGGGAAGCCAAGCAAGCTCCCGGCAGGGCCGCCTGGCGAGCAAGGGGTTGGGTGCAAGGTACCTGCAGGCCGCCGGGGGTGCCGTAGGCGGGCCCCACGTTCACGATGGACTGCGCAGAGTTGTTGTGGTTGGTGATGGTGCAGCGGCGGGGGTGCAGCGTGTGGAACACGGAGGTTGCCACCTTAACGAGGCGCTCGCCGTGCGCCAGCAGTGCCCCCGAGTACCAGGCCAGGAAGAAGGCGCCGTAAGGCGTGTCCCAGCTGCCGCCCATGCCCCGGAAAAACCCAGTCTCCTGCACGATATTGCACATGTACTGCTGTCAGAACCTGCCTGAATTGATACCTCCGGACCCTTATATTGAGAAGGGGAGGAAATTACTGAATCAAGGTATTGAAAGTCCCATGATATGGACCTTGAAACTCCTGCATGACATTATAAGTTCAACGTCTGCAAGCCCTACACATTGTGGTCCAGCAAAGAGCACACAAGTGCTGGACCTCTGCAGGTACATAACATCCATCAGGAAGTTGCACCCGCCCACAAGGAAAATCAATCAATCGAAAAAAAGCCATTGCACACTCAGCACCCTGACAAGCAATGCAGATGGTAGGAAGTATATACTGTAGCAAAGAAGAGGGTCACCTCTGGCGTAGAGGTGTACGTGCCGGCATCATGCGGCCCTGTGTAGCCCCACTCTGGGTGACCCGCTTCATGCGCAGCCGAAGCCAGCGAGGCCAGCGCTCTCCTGTCGTAGCACTGGAACTCCCCGATCTGCATACAGACCCCTTATCAGTCTCTCAACCTGCCCTTCCTTTGCCCACGCGTCCCAAAACCTCCTCCATGCAGCGATGCTCTTGTGGCGATTCGCACAACACAGCACATGTGCACCCCTCACACTGGACCCATCGCTCAACCCTGCCAGTGCTTACACTACGCCACCTTGCAGTCCTGCAGACTGGAGTACAACAAGCATGCAGCAAAGTATGTGGCAGAGGGTACACACCCCTGGGAACCGCCATCCATTGGCCTCAACATAGGAAGGGTAGCGCAGCTCGCCACATGCACCGGTGCCCACCACGATCTCCTCAATGGTGCTCCCCACATCGTCAAAGAAGGCCTCCCTGCAAGTAGCACAGCCTCTTGTCATGCCCACCCCAACTTCCATTCGCCTTTTGAGGGGCCCTTCTAGAACAGCACATGCGCTGAATGAGCATGGGCAGCTCAGCATACTAATGGGCCAGACAAATGAGCTAGCTATGAGGTTGGCGTCGCACCTGAAGGCATGCATGAAGTCGCCATAGCACTCGAGTGGCGAGCGGCCGCAGAGAACGCGCGGGGCTTCGTCAGCAAATATGGACACATACTCCTTGTTGCGGCTGCCGAGCTTTGCCTCGCGCGGCCGGTCTGTGAAGAAGATGTCCGGGTCCTGATCCCCAGCCTGCAGCATCAGTGTCAGTGTCAATACCCATTAGACACAACTGGGAGGAACCTTTCACCATCACCTGATAGTCTGCGATGCACTCTGACTGTAAAATCCTGATTTTGAGCTGGCAAAGCATCGGTGATATGGGCAGGGTGATGCCCAGCAGTGACAATATGTGTGGCTATTGCAGCGCACCTTCAGCACCCATTTGGGTAGGGGCACTTGGGCGGAGTCCCCCACATTGCCGCCGCATGCGTGGAAGCTCATGACCGCTTGCACCTTGAGACCCAGGCTCTTGATGAGCTCGATGACCTGCCTGTAGCCGCTCCAGTCATACCGTCCGGGTTGCCTCTCTACCGCCCCCCACTGCATGCACATAGGCCCTCAGCCAGTTGCCATTAATACTCAATTCCAGTCGTCACGTGCACCACAAGACATTTGAGGCAATGCGAAATCCATGGGGCAGAACAGGGGCACCCACCCAAACATCGATGGCCATTCCATGGACGCCGGACGCTTTGAGGCCCGCCAGAGCAGAGGTGAACCACTTTGATGCTGTATAGCGGAAGGCGCCATCAGAAGTCACCTGCCACCAGCGCAAGCTGTCACCCTATTGCGCTGGGGACTCTTGCTCTCGCGCAATGGATCCAAAGAACTGAGGTCACTCTAGCAACGATTGATTATCCAAGACAGTTGGCGCCCCTTAAGGAAATCAAAGCCAGGTGAGTGCCAGCTGCAGTGTCTTAGAAGAGCGTCTGATCACCGTGTCCAAAGGAAGCATCACAAACACTGGAACCCCATTGGGAGGCTCGGGATCTGCTGCTGATTCTCCATTCTGTGGCTGACTGGTGGAAGCTGTTGCTGTCTGTCGGGCTGCTGCTGCATCCTTTGGCCCAGCATCAAGGGCAGGGTCTTCGCTCTGGCTCTGAACAGCCTCTGCAGGCGCTTCAATATGCGCCGCCTTCCCGTTCATCATTAGTTTCCTATCGATGTCTTCCTTGGACGGCACAAGGCAGTGACTTGCGTGTTCTTGCACACGGTGAAACTTCGTGCCTTCCACCACTCCCAACATGGGGGAGCTGCTTGACGAGCTGCCGGTAATCTTATCCGATGTCAAAAGACTCTGCAAAAGCATGCCATCTGTATTAACATTAGAATTTAGGGACAATCCATATTGCTGAGTAGCAATTGTATTGCTCAACCCCAAGGCGCCAGTGGTGAGGCACAGGAATTTCCTCAGCCATGCTACATTGTTTGAACACACTCAGAATCGTCTACAACCACCTGTCACGACAAAAGACAGGCCAACACATAAGTTCGGGTTGCTTGCTAGTCTGATCGCGGACAAACAACTTCCCCGTCCCTCGCAATATTGACCCAAGAGCTGAAAGCAAATGGAAACAGGCTATCGAGATATGACAGAGAACGCATCGCACCTTTGGACGACAAAAATTGACGTGCTCGGGCTGGCGACAGGGAGCAGGGACAGGTCTTTCAGGGCGACAAGTGAAGCGAAGCGGCGTCATGCCCTTCAAAAGCAGGAGCACACGCAACCATATCCCTCCAGACCTATCGTAGATCTCTGCACAGAAAATGTCTTTTTCTGCAAACACTGCTGGTCTGGCCCTTGAAAGATTTGCTTTCGTACCCTTCCACAACTTCCTGATAGGCCTGCTAATGATTCGAGGTCCCGAAGAGATTGACAAAGGTCTCGTGACACTAAAGAACCTATTTTACCACCAAAGACATCTCCACCAGCAAGATACAAGCCTAAAGCTGGACCAGCCTTCTTGCAGCAACCAGAATTCAGGGTTCCTGAACCCTACGTTGTACACAAACCCTTAAAGGTTTGCTCAGAGGGGGCGGTAACATTTGGCAACATAGCGCACTGGAAGCACGATGCAATGCTTTTGAGAAGGCTAAATCGTCCTCAGTAGAAAGCAAAGGTACTCTGGGACTTCACTGGCTTCATCTTGGTGCCAAAGCACCTAGGAAAATATCACATGAAATCTGATCCATCTTGAGATACAGTTGGTTTATTCTGCTCTGGCAGCAAAAATGAATGGCATGAAAGCTTTATCGAGCCTGATTGTTCTCTCAGGATGTTTGCTGCCCCTGAACACTGCGATTGCTGCTGAACAGGTATCCGATTGTGTCAACCTTGGGTAAGTCAGGTCCTCGTCTTCCTGATGTGATCAGCTTTTTGGTCTCTCACGTAGGAAACAATTTGCATATGCCCTGCAGGTTCACAGGTCTTCAGCCATGCTCAGCGTGCGACACACTACAATCATACGTGGAAGACCCAGGTGTGCAGCGCGCCCGGACGTGTACTGAACCTCACCTGTCCTAAAGTGGTCAACACAATGATCTAAACTGTGCAGACGTTGCAGACCTTGTGGAAGAGTGCCAGAGATGTTGCACTCCTGAGTCTGGCGCTGAGTCTGGCAAGTACTTGAGCGCAATCCTCGAGGTCTGCAGGCATCGGCTAAGGTGCTGCGCACAACCATACCAAGGTTGTGCCAAGTCCTTGTGTAGCAGAATTTCCTTGCTAATGATCGGGGTGCAGTGCTTCATATTGAGCCAGAGACTGCATGACAGCGTGTTGCAGCAATTATGAAGGCATGCTGGGTGTGCAGGGAGTTTCCCACTGTGGAGCACTTTGTTAAAGACAAGGCGGAGGAGATTGAGGGATTGGAGATCCGGTACCGCTTTGGCTCCTCGCCAAGGCTGATCCTCGTTGGCGAGAATGGAAAGAAGGAGACTCTGAGAATAGACAAGTGGAAGACTGAGTTGATCGAGGAGTTCCTCCATGACAAGCTTCCTGCCAATACTGCTGACGACTGATCCATCAATGTATATGTGAACGCTCAAGCTCGTGATGTCAATCCAGCTAGTGTGATCGAGCAGTGACTGCCGACAGAGCATGGCAAACAGTCTTTTGCTGATTCCGGAAGCCTTCTCAATTGCGGCAGCTGGCATTGGGGGAGCAGCAGCTGGCATTGGCTGCTGGAATACAGCTGTGTACAGGGAAGTTGATGTTCCCGGATATCTTTGCCAATGTATGATAGTGGCTTTGAGGCTGACTCAGGAGTCCGGAGTCAGGACTGACTTGGACTGAAGCTTTTCAAGAGTCAGGCTGTATCATTGTAACAAGTTCAACTGCAGTGTCAGCCCCAGGGTAAGTATGCTAGCGGTCAAGATTACTATCTCAAATTACTCAATTAGTCACTTAGTTACGGTAATGGCTGGGCTTCTTCCATTGCTAATGGTTCTCATCCTGGATCATTCTGGATCATGATGGAGGTCACAATGATGGACGGTCCATCATTCTGATCTGCATGACTTCCAGAAGATCTTGCACTCACCTTGAGGACTCCCAGTGGAACACCATGGCGCGTCATTGGACGGTCAAGGTCACCGATTTGCCATATTGCAGTGGACAGTACGCCGCAACTTGCGCTCAGTGGCTCATAAGTTTGCTTACTGTGTACACTGGAACTTATAGTCTGTGAGTCTTGTACACTGTAACTTACAGTCTGTAAGTCTGGGCAGCCCTGCGAACACGCCTGCAGACTGGCTGGCCAGCTATTACAGCCTTTACAGACATTTGGAAACAGCCTGGATTGCCTCTCACTTGGTGCCAGCATGATTAAGCCCTCCTGTTTCAGAGAATGCAATGTTGTGATCGAGTCCTCCATGCAGCTGCGGCAGGTTCCTCCCGTCGGCGGGCGGGGTCCCCCGAAGGCAGATGCATGAAGCGCGCCTCACCGCATCGTGAAGCATACGTTTGCTCACAGCGAGCTTCTGACACCATCTCTGGCAACAGATATTCCTAAGTACATCGTACGGAGGTATTGACGCTTGGATCGTTCTCTTGCATGCAGAAGCGCTACTGGGAGGAGGAGATCCTCGTAGTTGTTAGTAAAGCAGAAGAGGCTAGCCTGCACGACTTCTGCTGTAAGGTAGTCTCGTTATTAAATTCTGTGATGATTTGGTTAATCCAGTGGGCGAGCTAGCAAGGGCGAATAGGTGCATGTCTGTTGGAAAGCAGTAAAGTAGCTGAGGAGGCCTGCAAGAGCTTTTACACCTTCTGTATTTGCTAACTTTGAACGTCAAGTTGTTTTCACATAATGTCATTCTCGAGAAGCACCTCTAATGGCTTAGCGTTTTCTAGGTGTGAGAAGACCTAGGCAACCTTGAGATGATCTAGAAAGTTGTGAAGGCCCACCTGAAGAGACTCTGCTTTTCAGCTAGGATGACGCTTATTCCCTGGGGCTGATCTTCTCACGTGCTTGTGATGCAGGTGGCTGACCAGTACGGCTACAACATCTCAGTGTTCGTTGTGGACAACAACGATCCAGACACCGCTCTGTCTGAGTTGGAGCTGCTCACGTCTCGCTCCCACTTCGAGCTTGTGGTGCTGGGGTCCGAAATCGATTGGGCCATCAAAGGAGCCCTCCGACAGGTGTGATCCGTCACCGTGCTGGTTTCCACAACCAGCACCCTTCACCACCACAACTGAGTGCAGTTTGCTCCCTGGCAACCTCTGAACACTTGCTGTGGATGATGCATAGTGACATGGAATGGCGTATATTGCTGATATACTTCAGCCTGTGGTGCTGCGTCCAGCATTCTTACTGTGAATGCCGACAGCAGAGTTTGTCTGTCCTGTTGTGCTGCATTCGGTAGATGTATCCATGCTCTCAGTGCACCGTGGAGGGTGTCATGTGATGGTGTTCTGTGCAGGTTGTGAAGGAGGCTGGCCTGAACACAGCCACCCGAGTTCTGGTGACTCGAGGCCAGGATGATATCTCAGAAGTGTGGCAGCTCCTCGCATCAAAGTCCCTGCGCCGCCGCAGCCCCAGTCCAGCATGACTTTGACAGCTTACCATTTCTGGGCAGCACAGCAGCATTGCAAAGTGTGGTCTTGCAGAACCTGCTGGCGCGTGTGATGATGGCATTGGGAAGTGAATGCCGCAGTGGCGACCGGACTTGGCACTCAATTTTGCAGGGGGATAGAATGAGAACGTGATATCGGTCTAATGATGGCTGTCTTGTCCTTATGCCAGTTTGAGGATCTACAATGGTCCGGAGTGCACTTGCTTTCGCAAAGTAGAGTACTGCAAGCCTTGAATGGATAGGAGCATTGCCTAGCACTTTTTCCATTTCATGTGTTCTATTGCACTGCCAGGCAGTGACTGCTTGATGGTACCGGGTTTATATTAGTTCTACTGATATCAAGAGAAAGTCTCAGACAGTCGATCTTTGTTGGGTGTTTGCATCTGCTTTCATCGCTGCCTTCCCTTTAGTGTGGCAACAATCAGTGCAGTCAATCGAAGTCACCTATTACGGTGTTTGTGCATGTCGAGCAAAAGCTAAAATGCAGCTATTCTGATGAGCTGGCAGCCCCACTGAAACATGTAGGAACAGGTTGTCCCTTCAACAGGATGACTTGTGCTGGGAGCCGCCCCAAGCGTCTTGCTGCAACAGCTGACAAGTGGTCAGCTGGTCACCAGGTTCTCCAATTTCCATAAATCACCAGAATGCAGCAACATGCATGTGACGGGAGCATGCAGGGCAACGTCTTGCAGCAAGCATTTGCGGCATGTCTCTGACTCTTTTTGTCGCCTAAAAGGTCTGAGTCTGCAGTGCACACATAGCCTGCGCACCACCACGCTGTGGTGATCATTGTGGGATTATACGCTGGACTGATTGCAAGTGAGCTGGCTTTCACCCACAAACCCGACGAGAGCATTGCTTGAAAACTGCTTTGTCTGCCAATTCTTTTGAAACACTTTGAGTGAAATGTCTTGCCTTGTGGTCATAAGTCACAGCTCATGACTTAAACATTCAATGAGGCGCACAGTCCCAAGGAGTAACAATGTATGATATAATATTTGGCTGTGCCTCTGCTCATACTGTCATCTCGCATGGTTCTGTTACAGCTGTACATTGCATCGCTAGCTCATCCGGCATGCCCAGCGCAGATTTCTAGAAAGTGTAACATTGAAGCAGAGTAAAAAGACGTGATGTTTTCTTTTTTTGCAAGCATACAGGACCTTCCAGAGATGACATAGAAAGTGTTGTGATAAGAATGGGCAGATCGAGTTGCAGGTTGCTAGCAAAACGGGCAGAGTGTCGAGCAATGAAATTAAACACTAATCTGGACATCAAACATAACTTCTAATGAGTCAACAGGCAAGAACCTTCCAGATCTCCTGCGCTGTCCTTGCGAAATCCCATTTTGGCCTGGGGCAGCTGCCCTGAAGCTTCGGCTGACTGGATATCGGACACATCACGCTTCCAAGGAGTATATCAAGCTCGCCTGACACCATTCCTGACCAAAACTTTCAACTCTTGCAACCTTTTGCCATCAACGCTCACAAGCTAAAACAGCCTTCAAGCATCCAATCAACCAACAACTAAGAATGTCTTCCGACAAGTCATACGTCGATCAGGCAAAGGAGGCCGTCGGTGCCGCCTCGCAGAAGGCGTCCGACGCGCTCGGCTCAGCCAAGGACACCGTCTTGGGAACGGTGAGTTGCACTGCAACCTTGCTTCACGATCTAATTGAACAAGACGGCTTCGGCATTGCGCTCTGTTGCTGATTGACATGTCAGTCTACTGCCGAATCCGGCTCTGTCTCCATCATCCACATGCACGTTGGTCTTAGTAGTGTACGGTTTTGGTTTGCAACATACTTAGAGAAAGTTCGGGGCAAGAAGGACCTTTTTTGATGGACAATACAATCATTGACGGCATCCTAAAGGACGACCCGTGCAAGGTTGTGGAAGTGACACCATTGTCTTGTTGCTAACAGGCTCAGGGAGCCAAGGAGAAGACCGGAGATTACGCACAGGCAGCCCAGCACAAGGCTGGCGAGGTGACCGGAGCCGGCAAGAGCAACACCGGATCGGCCACGGACTCGGCCAAGGACGCCTTCGGCACCGTCCAGGACAAGGCCAAGTCCGCAGCAGACCAAGCCGGCTCTAAGGTGATTTAAATAAAGAGTTCCTTGTCCGTGGGCCAGAACGGAACATTATTATGTTTTGTCGTATAAGTCACGCGATCCTTTCATCATCTGTCCCTGTCTGTGTATCTGAAGTTTTCCAATGTTCGCAACATCCACGAATCTTTGGCATGGTTATGATATAAAGAGATTTAGAGTATCTGCTGAGCTCTTGTCTGAGGAAACTTTGCTGTCCTGCAGGCCCAGGAGGGAAAGCACGAGGCTGGCAAGAAGTTTGAGCAGGCCAAGCAGCAGACACAGTAAATCGTCCTGCCAAGGTACACTTTTTACTATATGTTGCTATACAGTCGCGATTCTGGTTTTCAACAGGAGCAAGTTGTTGTCTGTGAGCTCATCTGCGTGCTCAGTGTGCAGCTTGTCTCAATGTCCATGTTGCTGGTGTCTGACTTTGAATATGGGTGTTGATGTTGACAGAATACTATATATTGTCTGCAGGTCTGTGCTGGCGTTTTCCTGGAGCATTGCTGAGTAGCAGCAAGGAGCTTTGTCCTGTTTTGTCAAGCTTGAAATGGTAGCTACTATAGAGGTGTAACTGGCTGTGAAGCCATGCAGAACCTGTATGATGTCTTGTTCGTGTGCAACAGCATTTTCAAACAGCAATGCTACGCCATGGATTTTTGCTGGCTAGCCAAAGTAGGACACTTCTTCATGAAGAAGACTAGCTTCTGATTACTATCTACCATTTTGTGGCTGGTGTTTTACACTAGCAGTACATTCAGAATGTAACAGACTTTAGGGAAATTATCACTATAAATCTGTGCCTATCATGCATTGTTACACATCACTTTTGACATACACCATTTCATTGTCACATGCAAATCTCACACAAGCAAAATTCATATTCAAATTGCAATCCTACACCAACAAATTTACAATGATAAAAAGGCAAGGATTACAAATTATAAGTTTGTCACAAAGCGCTGCAGTGTTTCAAAGTCATCAGACTGGCACAATTCCTCGCACACTCAGCCACAATTGTTCCCCGCAATCTGTCATGGCAACAATCCCGTTAATTTTGTACAAGTTCCATGGTGAGTCTAAGCAGCTGGCTTTATCTGTCCTCTTCCGTGAAGATTATGCGTTTCGCATCATCAACATTCCACAGGATGCGTTCTCCTACCCTTACACGCTGCACATCAGCACACGCATCACTGTTTCAAGAATGCTGAGCATCTTCTGACAGCCTGTATATTCCAGGTCAGTACATGTGCAAAAGACCGTATCATGTGCAGCACCTTTTTAGGAGCCTCAAGTGTGCCCTCACCATCAAGCAGGTGAGGCAGGAGGCTCTTCCTGTGGCCCAACTGTATCTGAAGGGGCGACCCATATCTTTCCTTGAAGCGGTTGCGCGCTGGGTTCACAGGCAGATCTTGCTGAAGCAAGTCCTTCGGCCGCTCAAATGCTGACCATCGGAAGCCCTTGCACCCTAGCTGATCGCGCACACAGCACAACACTTCAGACTTAATTGCTGAGTGTGCAATGGGCCTTGGAGCATCAGAAGTTCACAGAACAATCGAGGACAAGAGCATGCAACATTGGCACGGGAGGAAGACAAGTGGGGACTGGCCCAGACATGAGCAGATCTGTCCACCTGTGGTGGGGTCAAAAGGAATAGTTCTGCCCTTCTGACAGTTTCAGCAGGCAGCGGCCACAGTCTGGGCCATCCACGCATGCAGATGGGAGCCGTCATGATCCTGGTATCCTCGCAGAGGAAGGCACAGGGCGAGCCAACCTCCTCCTTGACTGATGCTGGCAGCTGTGGCCAAGCCTCCACCTGCTCTGCCTGCAAGTCATCATTTCACATGCTTGCTTGGAAGAATTCTTGATCATGGCAAGCTGTACACAAGAGAAAATCTGTTGTCTGCGCTTGTCACAGATTTTGATGGGTTCAGAAAGTGAGCCGACCAAGAAAGGTGCACCTACCGTCAGCACATCCACCAGGGAGACACAGCCAATGAGTGCGCCAGTGGGATACTTGGCAGGAAATTCTGGCTTGTGGCCATCCATATCATGCACCTTCCTGTAAAAGTCTTCCAGCTCCTGCGCATCAATCAAACGACACACACATTCAGAAAACCTCATAGGGCGCAGTACCTATATGAATTTCCAGGTTCTGGTATCTTTGCCAGCAAACCCTTGCTTGCCAGCAGGTGTGCCAGGAAACGTGCCTGCACTGTCTGCGCATCAGGTCGTCTGCTAGTTGCATGGATCCATAGTCTCCCTCTGTACTTGCTTGGCCAATCTCGACCCTCAATGCGCTTTATCCCATACACCAGTAGACTAGCCCAGGGCTGCAGATGGACAGGCAAACCAGTCTGTTTAATCCCATGAAGAGACCATATTGAGTTTTTATGGAACTATTAGACACTCTTGCACATGTGAGGGCTTGCGATCATCAGGATTGAAAGCACCAAACACCAACAACAGCCACATTGGAAGAGAACAAACCTGATGGAGGCTGATGCAAAGCTCTTGCGATGCAGCCTCCAATGCAGCCATGACTCACATAATTCCTTTCGGTGAAAGATATGGAATTGAACCAGCACGACCAGCCAAACGCGAAAAGCTGCAACCGTTACATGTCAGGCACCTAGTTCTGTTAGCCCAGGCAGACGTCGCGGTCGATCCTTCCTGATATGAACTATATGAGAAATTGGAAATGGTAGACTTTGGATATCAACATCTCTTCTCCTCTTGAATGGATTTGGAAATGGAAGATAGAAAGTCTCGGGATGAGTGACTCAGCAGGTGCCGACAGGTGCTCATCCTGATCTCAGGACATTGACACTTGGAAGGGATTCATCAGCTGGATGCAGAATTCTGAATCAAAAAATTATTTGTCGGTCTGTGAATAAATGATGCAAATGAATGAACCGATCTTTTTCTTCTAATTTCTCACTGCATGGGACTGGTTCTGAAGTGTTGTTCCTCGTCAATTCACAGTTGCACATCGCAAGCAGCTCCATTAAATTTGTTTTAATGCATATAGACAGCAGGTGATGCTGCAGTCCTCCGCCTGCGATGCCGAATACTACCACGGATCTGAGGATAGGCCTGGGAAAGCAAGAAATGCAATCAGCAACTTTTGCGTGTGGTAGCTTGCGTACATTAAGGAGAGGACAATCATGCAGTACCCATTCTTCAAGCACCTGAGGAGGCAGGCACTGCACTTCAGTGGGGGTGCTTTCAAGCCGGCCATATCACCAGTCAGCCGGCACAGCAACAGGCATATGGACCTTCGGTTGGCTATCAGAAAACGTCCAGGACCATTCCAGGCATCTCTTCCGGGCCGCGCCTGGCAGGTGCTGCAGTGCAGGGCTACCAGCGCAGCTGCAGCCAGGACTGTCATTCTTGTGGAGTCGCCGGCCAAAGCCAAGAAGATCCAGCAATTCCTGGGCACTGAATACCAGGTCAATTTCCTTCCTCCAAGTCTCAACTTAATAATTTGAACCTCTTGCTTCTTACATCTCTGTCGAGGCAACAGATTAGCCCTGCCACACACACTCCTGCAAGAAGCTTGCGCATGCATGCATATTGAACGACAGATCACCTCGTCGGCAGGTGCTGGCGAGCTACGGCCATGTGCGCGATCTACCAGCCAAGTCAGGGTCCGTGCTTCCGGAGCAGGACTTCACAATGCTGTGGGAGCAGTCTGCGGCCTCCCGGCCTCGTTTGAGGGAGCTGGCCGCAGCCGTCAAGCAGTCGGACGTGCTAGTGCTGGCCACCGACCCCGACAGAGAGGGCGAGGCCATCTCCTGGCATGTCCAGGAAGAACTCCAGGTGCCTGCAGAGCCAATTTTTTTGCACTTCTCAAGACAAGGTCCCTGTCAATCTAGTCTGCTGGTCATTTCTGGAAAGGCACCTGCCATTGTCATGTTCAGAGCGGTGTCCATATGCTGAAGAAGCAAGTCATTCTCTGGCTTTCTTGAAGAAGTTTGCATTTGAGAACTGCAAGACTCTTGACATGGTGCATGTCGCTGTTTTCAGAACCATGTGCACATGCATAAGCAAGAGACATGCTGCATTTGCACACTTGAGCATCCCAACCAGGTCGTGTTTCCCCCATGGGAGGACACCATGTTGTGATCATGGCGCAGGACACGTTTAACAAACGATGCTCAAGTCTCGCCGGTGTCACGGCGCGCAGGCGGCCAAGGCACTGAGGGGGGTGGCGGTGCAGCGGATCACCTTCACAGAGGTCACCAGCAAGGCCGTGCAGGATGCGCTGGCGGCTCCGCGCACAATCAGCCAGGCCCTGGTGGACGCCTACCTGGCGAGGCGAGCCCTGGATTACCTGTTCGGCTTCACGCTGTCTCCGCTGCTGTGGCGCAAGCTGCCGGGCTCCCGATCTGCAGGTATCACTATATCTTTTCATGACAAGGCCTCGGGACGACATCTTGATAATTGCATGTTGTGTTGACTGAGGGATCCACTCTCAGCAATGGGATTGCCCGTTCTCGGCATGCCATTGTCACTGGATTGCTTTGCCTGAGGGTCATGAGACTGCTCTGTCCTATTGTTTGCCGCCTGCTGCGGCCCACCGCACTGAACTGATGGGGTGCAGGAAACAGCAGCACTTTGTGACAGCAGACCCCTTTATGAGTGCTACTGAGAAGCACACAGCACTTCTGCCAGGTGTTTACTGAAAGAAGGCTTTGTGGGGGCAGGGCGGGTGCAATCGGTGGCGCTTCGGCTGGTGTGCGAGAGGGAGGCGCAGATTGAGGTGTTCTCGCGGCAGGAGTACTGGAGCGTCACGGCGCAGTTGCAGTCTGAGAAGGGTCCCGAATTTGAGGCCCGCCTGGTGCAGGCAAGCCTCATCTTTGACTCCTTCATGCTGCTCTCTTCGCTCTTAGAGACTTGGTGAGCTCTGTGCATGATGTTTCTATAATTGATTATGGCCGTCCTGGCTGAGAGAATTGTGTTGTGCAATAACATGCAGGTTGCTGGGAAGAGCATACCACAAGAGGGCCTTGACCAGGAGGCTGCAGCATCTGCTGTGGAGAAGCTGCAAAGCGTGCCGCTACAGGTATTGCTTGCCATTTCACTCCCTTCTATAAACATTGTCATCTGTCAGTGCCAGCAGGGGTATTATCCACTGCTGCATGTAATATTCGAGCTTTGCTCTCCAACAAAGGTGGCATAGCTGAATGCTGCATGCGTGATGATTCGTGAAATCCCAATGCCGAACGCTGCATGCATTGATAGAGGTATGCTTCGCATGGCAGGTGGCATCGCTGTCCCAGAAGACTGTGACGCGCAATCCCCAGCCGCCCTTCATCACATCCACATTGCAGCAGGACGCATCTGTGAAGCTTGGGTATAACCCGTCCACTTCCATGCAGCTGGCACAGCAGCTCTATGAGGGTCCTGAGGCTTCAGGAGGTGCTCCTTCCAGCTCACATGTTCATCACTCAAGTGACTTGGTTTTTTTCGATGCACTCTCTTTGCACAGCCTCTTCTCAGACTCTGGCACTCGCGATGCCGTCATGTCTTCTGTCTTGCCTTTGATGAAATGACTAGGTACAGTGAGCTAGTCACAATCTCATGGAATGACCATGAGACGTATTGTCCATGATTGCTGCTGAGGGGCATTGTGGGATGCACAGGGGAGGGGATGATCACATACATGAGGACGGACGGACTGCAGATGTCAGCAGAGGCAGTGCAGGAGATCAGGAGCGCTGTCCAGGACATGCATGGCAAGGAGTACCTGCCAGCACAGCCCCGCATCTACAAGTACGCTAATCCAAACCCACATCACTTTAAACCACCCAACATTTGAGAAATCTGATATGTATTGCTGGACGTACCTAGAACCTACATCTCTAGGAGGTGGAAAACATGTATAATAACAATATAATGTTCTGATGCCTGACATTCCAATGGCCACTCTGACATGCTTTCATGACGTCGTATAATGTGTGTTGGACAGGAGCAAGGCAAAGAATGCGCAGGAGGCGCATGAAGCCATCCGCCCCACAAAGGCGGCTCTGCTGCCGCAGAAGACCGCGCTGCAGCCGTCCTCGCAACTGTACCGGCTGTATGCTCTGATCTGGGCACGCGCCATCGCCTCCCAAATGGCCTCTGCAAAGCTTCTACAGGTGCTGCTGCTCAGTAGTCTGTTTGTATTAGTAGTTTCCAAGTATTGCTCAGATCATGGTTGCTAGATGTCCTCTGTGCCCAGCATACATAGTTCCCTTAGGCACAATAGGCTCTGCCTAGAGCACAACCTTGACAGGCAACCCTCTTATCATGCTTCGTTACATAGTCACACCCATGTAAGAACACAGACTCTTTGGACTCATATTGAACAAATTTTGTAGTCGTGAGCATGTTCGTTTTATAGCTTTGTCAATGGTGCTGAGATCTCCTGGTGTCACCCTGCTGCAGTTTGCTTTCTGGCCCGCACAGACGCTGCGGTGAAGCATGTCATGCAAGAGGGGTGTGCATGCCATTGCTGAACTTTGCGTGCTTGCTGGCGACAGGTGTCAGCTGATGTGGCGGACAGCTCAGACTTGGGGTTTCTGCTGAGGTCCACTAGCACATCAGTCAAGTTCCCTGGATACTTGGCAGTGTACCCCCCAAAGCGCCCCTCAGGTATGCATTTTTTCAATATTAGCACTTCTTCCTACCTCTTACCGGCGGTACAACTACAGTACTGTCTCGCTGTATCCTCCATACAGTCACAGACATACTGAGAGGTGTCATGTGGCGCTGCCATCGCATCACCATGAAGACAAGTCAGGAGCACTGCATGCGTTACTAACCTGAGTGGCTGGTGACTTCCTACTGAGTCATGCATGCTTCACAGGTGAGGCAGCTGCTGAGGCTGACTCAGAGCAGGTCTCTACTGAGGAGGGGCAGCAGTCAGTGCTGCTGGGTCTGGCACAGGGGCAGCCAGTGAGGCTGCTGTCAGTGATTCCAGAGCAGCACTTCACCAAGCCGCCGCCGCGCTACACAGAAGCCTCCCTCGTGAAGGCTCTGGAAGAGCACGGCATCGGACGGCCCTCCACCTACGCCCCCATCCTCAAAGTCCTGCAGGTACCAGCCAATGCAGTATTTTCCAGATTTACACCATGAGCAGAGTCCTGAGGCCTTTTCCATTATTCTCTCCCGTCTACACTATCAGCTGCGTCATTGACTTTGGATGAATAATGCAAATAGTCTTTTCATGTAGTGTGCTGTCAGGAAAGCCCTGGACAGCAAGATTCTGACAGATCACACCAGAGAGGATATTTGAGCCCAATTGTGCAAGGCTGCATGTAATGCCATACTATTGGCAAGCCATTTTCTGAAAGTCATGTGAAGTCATGTGGATCTCCTTCAGGAACGCGGCTACGTTATGAAGGAGGGCAAAGCATTGAAGCCAGAGAGCCGCGGCCGAGTGCTGACGGAGTTTCTGCAGGCCTACTTCCCTCGCTATGTGGACTACAGCTTCACAGCCTCCCTGGAAGATGACCTTGATGAGGTCTCAGGTAATGCATGTCACACGAGGGCATTTCTGGTGTGAACTGACGCTAGTTGCCATGTGTGATTATTGTTAATGTATGTGGGATATTGTAGTAGGAGTCCATTTTGCTCCCACAACGGGAGGACCCCAACATTTTTTTGCTTGCTGAGCATGGGAATTGGTCATGCTTTTCCTTTTCACTTGTAATTGGAACTAGAAATGGAACACTTGTTTGACTGCAGGTGGCAACGGGGTGTGGAAGGAGGTGCTGAGGGATTTCTGGGGCCCCTTCCAGCAGCTGGTGCAGCAGACGTCTGACATCAGCATCACTGAGGTCATCGATGTGCTGGACCCGCTCATCGGCCGCCACTTCTTCACAGTCCAGGCAACACCTTTCACCCTTGTTCCTCTCACTGATACCCACCATCTCCCAATGCAGCTCATCATTGCCATGCATGCAGCAACGACATCTTGGGCTGTCTCCTGACCAGCATGCGCTTCTCTCTGCCAGTCCAAGCGCTTGACCCGCATGTTGTTGCCTCCTGGTCGGTTCCTTGCCCGTTCACCCACTCTGAGGGTTTTTGGCAGAGGGAACTGGGAAGGGCCATCCGCCAGTACTGCCTTTGCCAAGGGGTTGCGACATCAAATACCCTTCAAATCCGCTGTAAACCCCTCTTTCATCATATTAAATTCAGCGCCGCCTGTGTCTTTGTGCAGGAGGGGCAGAGCGAGGAGGATGCGCGCAGGTGCCCGGAGTGCGGCGGGCGGCTGGGACTGCGCCTGGCCAAGCACGGCGGCTTCATCGGCTGTAGCGGCTACCCGGCCTGCACCTTCCTGCGCCCCCTGCAGCTGCACGAGCCCGGTGAAACGCCTGCGGGGCCCGGTGCGCTGCGCAGCCCTGCCACACCTTGACTGTATATACCTTCTGCCAGTCATTCTGGTTGCACGCCACTGTCCAGTCCCGCCTCAATCTGGATAGCGATTGAGAGATGTTTCTGCAAGGTAATGCAACCGCATGCATTGGCGTGCATTGTGCCCTGCGAAGTCTTGGGTAATTATGCAGAGAGAGTTGCCTTTGCCGTCATGCTCTGCCAGGTCTGCACCACTAGCACAATACGTTGTGAGGCGCATTGCCCGCCAATGCATAAGCTTGGTCTGCTTAGAACGGGTGACCTTTCCAGCTTTATTGACAGCTTGTTCTGTATGGCCCTGAACATGATCTGTTTGCAACACAACCTGATCAGCTGCGTGTTGTGCATGCTTAGGTGAGGGTGAGCGGGTATTGGGTGCGGACCCAGCAAATGGCAGGGAGATCAAACTGGTCCATGGGCCTTATGGGTGGTATCTAGAGCAGGCAACAGGCCCCGAGGAGCCAAAAGAGAAGCCACCAGGCAAGGGGAGGAAGAGCGCTACAGCAAAGCCCAAGCGCGTGTCCCTGGGAAAGAGCCCCCAGACTCCAGACATCAGCCTTGCTGAAGCCCTGGACTTGCTGCAATGGCCCAAGGTAACCGCGCATGTGCATTTTTGCAACGGCTTGCAACACTACTAATTGCCTCCACGCTAAAAACAAGCAGCCAGCGCATGTGTGCTCACCCTTACCTTCAACAGCTGCTGCTGCATTATTTGCTAATGTCAAGAAGAAGAGGAAGGTGGCACATTTTTCTAGCCACGAGGGTTAATTCGATGAACCGACGCTGCCCCTTGTCAGCGTGCTGTCAAGGTGTTCTGCATCAATTGATTCAATGACCCAGAATAAAAAGATTTGTGGGTATGAAGTGGAGCTGCAATCACAGGAGCTGGGGGCTCATCCGGAGGATGGTCAGGCGGTGACTGCAGCCATGGGACCCTTTGGGCCATACGTGCGCCACAACACCATCAATGCTTCCCTGCCCAAGGTGCACAGCCTGCCTCTGCAAGTGTGGCACAGCGTGACATATTCATCTGGTGCATCTTGACTTCTGTTCACTTTCATCAGGATACCGATAATAAGAGCCGGCGTACTGAAAGCATGTTGGTCAACAGACTGGTTGTGCAGCTGTCAATGTGCAATTCATGTTTTTGTCATTATTGTAAATGTGCGTGCACAATTGGAACCAAGTGATGGCCACGAAACATCACAAAACATGAGCACGCCTCATGCGATATCAGGCGTTAATGTGCACTTCTCTGGATCTAGGTAATTCTTGTACTGCAGGCTATGAGTCCAGGGGAGATTGGACTTGAGGACGCAATTGAGCTGCTGGCAGAGAAGGTTGCCAAGGGGCCTTCAAGGAGGGGCAGACAGCCGGCTGCCAAGAAGGCTGCAGCCAGCACCAAGACTGCTTCCAGCAAGGAGGCACCTGCCAAGGATCCAGCAGACGGCAGCAAGGCCAAGGCAAAGAGCAGCAAGGCGGCAGCGGCAGAGGGTGCAACCGAGAAGCCTGTCAGGAAGTCCAGGAAATTGGTTGTTGCGTCTGAGGATGCCGAAGGAGCGGCTGATGTCAACCTCCTCTCCGACACCAAGCTTCGCAGGAGCAGGAAAGCGGCTGTGAATGGTCACGTGTCGGAGGATGAGGGTGCTGCTGCTGTGGAGGCGCCGATTAAGGCAAAGCGCGGCCGCCCAAAGAAGTCTGAGGGTGACCAAGCAGCAGCTGGCGATCTCTCTGAAGCCAAGGCAAACAGGAGTAGAAAAGCAGCTGGGAATGGTCAGGTATCACAGGATGAGGCTGCTGCTGCTGTAGATGCGCCAGTAAAGGCAAAGCGCGGCCGCCCAAAGAAAACCGAGTTGGCAAGCGCTGCTGCATGATGTCAATATGGTAGTTTCCGTAGCTCTAGGACAGATGAACAGCCTTTAAGGAATGAATTGGACACCTCCAGAACCGAACTGACAGGAACTGAACTAGAAATCTGCGAGGACACTCGCTGTTATGTGCAGTGGCATACTTAGTTGAATATTTGGGGTTTTCTGCCACGCTTCCCCACTAGTGTGTGATCATCATCAGTTTTTGGAGGGCGAGGATTGAGGACAGCACATGATGTGACTGCTTGAGAAAGAAGGCACTGCAGGAAGTACTCACAACAGACTTCATGCAGCAGCATTTCATGCATTCCTGATGTTGATGTCAACCTCCAACATCCGGGCTGAAGCTTGGCAATGTAGCCACGTCAAGGGTGCTCGGCACGTTACTATGTAACGGGTGGCGTCGTAATTCGTAAGTACCTTTCAGTAGAGCTTTGTCGTTCATCATCTTCCCGCAACGTATTGTAGTGTTTATCAGCGTTTAAATATACAAAATTTGAGTCGTAGAGGATGGATCCTTCTGATCAGGGACGAGCCGTACCCACCATGTTCTGAACTGAGAGCAGTTCCTTACCAGAGGTTGAATCATGGACTTCTGGGAATCTCACGAAAGGATAAAGGAATTAGGCAAAGGAAGCTATGGACTGGCAATATTAGTCAGAAGCAAAACGAGCGGACGGGAATATGTGGTGAAGGAGGTAGACATCTCCCGGATGAACAGAAAGGATGCCGCAGAAGCGGAGCAGGAAGCAAAGGTGGATCATTGATTGCATCATTCCACAAAAATATGATTTCACAGATATAAATTTAATACAAGAGACAGATTGCCTATTGCTTCTGAATGATGTGAAAGAGTTCTTGTGCAACCGACAGTCACAACTGCTGACGGGCCTGAGCAGGAATGGACATACCATGAACACCGTGATTGTTTCGCAGATTCTTCTGGCGCTGCACCATCCCAACATTGTGGCCTGCTCCTTGAGTTGGGTGGAGCGTGGCAAACTCCATATTGTCATGGAGTATTGCTCTGAGGGTGCAACTTCTTCATGCCTCTAAAACTGTCCCGCGGTTGATAATGATATGGTCTTTAAATAGAACGACAGGCCCAGCTCTTGAGAGTTGCTGCATCGGCCTTGCTTGTCAGTTTAGATGAGCACAGCTGCAAGACAAATGTTTGGTGAGTGCAGGCGACTTGCAAGGGGTCCTAAAGGAGTGCAGATCAACACAGCTTCCAGAGGAGACCATTTTGGACTGGTTTATCCAGATGGTGCTTGCCCTGAAGTACATGCACGAGAGGAAGATTCTCCACAGGTAGCAGTCTCCCTACATACTTGTCAACGTTGCTTCATTGCATCATTGCATCAGGCTGCGTGTGACATGACACAGGACTCCTCATTCAAATTTCTTGAGGATGTTCTCTCCACTCTCTACTGTGCTTGGTACAGAAACTGTCATTCCTTCCTTAGAAAGGCTTCCAGTCATATTGATGGTGGATTTCTGAGGGTCCCATCTTGCATCATACAAAGAATGAAGCACAGCACTCTGATTGTGCGCACAGGGATTTCAAGACAGCCAATGTGTTCATGGCGGAAGGGGGACTCCTGAAGGTGGGGGACTTTGGTGTGAGCAAGGTGCTGAGCAGCACCCTGGCGCTGGCCAAGACAACCATCGGCACCCCTTACTACATCTCCCCTGAAATCTGCCTCAACAGACCCTACAACGCCAAGGTCAGCCCTCTCTCTTCATACTGCCTAGCGTCACTCTCCTAAATCATCATGTCTACAATATGGGTCACCGCCAAATCCAGGCAGCAGTGTGGCAAATAATGACCATGGAGATTGGAAAGGAACCTCCTGGAGGGCATTATTCTTCGAATTTGAACAGACAAATTAAGAATAGTGAAGGAGGACATGTAAGTAGGGCATGTGTTGGCATGCAGACGGACATATGGTCACTGGGGTGCGTGGTGTACGAGATGCTGATGCTGCGACACGCCTTCCAGGCGGCCTCCATCAACAAACTCGCTGAGAAGATCGTCCAGGGCAGGCAAGCTCCCCATAGCTCCATACAATCTTACCCCTCGATTGCATGCTGTTGATCGATGCCCGCAGCTTACTGCATGTCCTCTGCTTCATGCAAGGCTGTCTGACAAAAGCAACGCTTTAAGCAGATTGAGAAACATGCATGGCTGACAAGGCTTGACTCGGGAATAGGACCATGCCACTGGCAAGCATACCCAGACTGCAGCAAGCATGTGTACAGACACTGACCGTCACAGAATCTGACATCCATCGCAATTTATATTTGAATTGCAATTGGATTTGAAATTGCTGTTGCAATGTGGTGCAGGTACGCGCCAGTGAGCGCGCGGTACAGCCGGGAGCTGAGGGATCTGCTGGGAAGCTTGCTGGAAGTTGCGCCGCACATGCGTCCCAGCGCGGCAGCCATCCTGCAGCTGCCCATCATCCGGCAGCGGCTAAACCGGCTCGCAGCCCGAAGGACCAGCAGCACTCCACAGGTGTCCTCACTGGCATGTCTGATGAGTACAGTAATGGGCGTGTTGGTGAGGAGATGTCTAATTGCCTATCCTCACGGAAACATGCCCCTTTAATTTAATGCCACTTCATCAGGGATTTCATTGTAGCTACTGCATAAAAGGTCGCAAAATGGCGAGGATATTTTTTCGGCTCAGGATCGCATCAAGCAGATATATGAGCAACTCTAAGTGTGCTGAAAGGTATCTGTTGCCCATCTTATCAGCGATGCCGCGGCATTTGATGACCATTGCTTTATGTGCATGACACAGGACAACGTCCCCAGCTCAGTGTTGAGGCAGGTCTACCAATCATCAAACCCGTCGCCCAAGGCCTTTCCCACGTCACCAGATGCAGGGCCGTCCCAAGGCCCCGCCAGAGAGCCCAGCTGCTGGCGCGCCGATCGGCTTCCAACCCACAGCCGCAAATTGCCGCGGTGCACTGCCGGCCAGCTTCACAGGTGGCCTCCTCTTTATGCCAGCAATTCTCAGCATGCAAAATTGTCAGAGCACCACAAGTGCTCATGCAATAGAGGGCCGCTCAAGGCCCACAAGGCCTGTCACTAAACAGCACAGGGCCTTTGCAAGCTATGGTATAAGGTCGTATATATTAATGACCGGCACATAGATTGGCGGACTTTTATTTTGACTGTGCTGCACTTTAGGGAAATCCTCCTTTGAGTGCGCGGCAGCGCAGCAGAGTGGAGGCTGGTGGGCCGCTGCTACGCTTCAGAGACATACCAGTGCGAGCGGCAGTCCCTCAGCAGCCAAGCAGTGGGCATGCCCGCAGACACTCCCATGATGGCGTGCTCAGGCCGGGCACTGCTGCGGCTTTGGCAACCATTGGAGGCCCCAGGAAGCTTCTCATGGGTGCAGAGCCATCCTTCCAGGTACACCTCCCTTTGCTGCAATGTGGCTGACGTGGGAGTACTTTTCTTGATTCCCTGATGCTTTTTCATGTAATGTACCATTCATGTTTATAAGGTGGATGGTAGCTAGGGCACCTTTCGGACCAGCAAGGAGCGCAAGGGATTACCTGATTCAATTTAACAGTGTGTGCTGCAGGCTCCAGGAGCAATAGCACGCCAGCCCGGCTTTTCAAAGGACAAACAGCGCCGCTCCAGTGAAAATGCCATAAGAGGGCCTGCAGTCCAGAGTCCACTGTCTGCAGTGTCACACAAGGTCAGCAATGTACCGGCCAAGCTGTCTGAGAGGCTGCCCAGGCCGGGCAGCGCAGCTCCTACCCGGCCGGACGCAGCTGCAGGAACACCAGGTAGACGGGCACCCGGCCTAGTCAGGCAGCGCAGCCGCAGTGCTGATGGCAGCAGCTACCAGCCACAAGTGCAGCCGTCAAGATCGCCCAGAATCCCAGGCAGCAATTCGAGGGAGGTTGCTACCAAGACACCCGTAGCCATTTCAAGCAGCCCACGAGACGACTCACAGTCTGCAGCAAATCAGGGGCTAGAAGCAGGAAAGCAGGGGATGAAATTATCACCAGGGGTGGCGGGGGCGAAGCTTCCATGCAGCCCGTTCAGCGGGGGCGTTGCCTCAGGTGAGTCACCGGCAGCGTGGCCGGCTGCATCGGCAGCTGCCAGGCAGCCAAGCGGGCGGCCGCCATTGGCAAGGAAGCCGCTGCCACGTCAGCGCAGCATCAGCCTGGACGGTGCAGCCGCCTTGGTGCGCTTTGGCGCTGTGACCCGCAGCGACCCTTTACCTTCACAAGTTCAGGGGCGGGAGCTTGCAGCGCCTTTGGGCCACAAGCGGCCAGCGGAGAGAGAGAATACACCAGAGCCCCTGTACAGGCAGCGAAGTTACAGCGTGGGCAGTCTCCACACCTCCGCTGTTCCCTCCGCCGCCGGCCGCCCCGCCGGCGCGGCAGCTTCTCCGCAGCTCCCATCAGCTTCCAGGCGCCTGGAAGTCAGCCAGGCGGATCAGGGAAGAGCAAACCCTGCCCAGTTTAACTCCCTGGAGCAGCTGCCTAAGGGGCCACGAGCGACAGCTGGCAGGGGCCTAATGAGGCACCGGAGCATCAGCGCCGATGGTGCCGTGGCAGACCCTCGAAGGAGGGCTCAAGACGAGGGCAGCCGCCGCAGCCCCGCTTTAAGAGATGCAACTCCTGCTTTCACGTTGGAGCAAAGGTGAGCGCCGCACTTCACAGGAGTGACACGTGTGATTATGATGTTGGCTGCAATTGAAGCATCTGGGGCCGCCTCGTGTGGCTAGCAGTGATCACATCAGCTTGGTGAGTGCTTGAATATCTTACACCCCACGTACAACACATTCCAAAGGGCAGCAATATTCGAGCCTCATGCAAAGGGCAAGCAGGCCGATTGAGGAAACATCCCAATTCTCTTGTATGAGAAGTATGAGTTTCTGGTGAACAGGCGGCAGGCGTACGAAGACATGCAGATGGCGGCACGCGCCAACCGCATGCGCGCATCCGGCCAACAACCAATGCTACTTCCCCAGGCAATCCAACTGGAAGAAGGGATTGCTGTTGGCGCTCACAGTGTCCCGTCAGAGCTGAGTGCTATACCAGAGGCGCTCAGTCGCGTGGCCACAGCTTTGCAATCTTATGTGTCGGCTGCCCCGTCTGAGCTTGCCCTGGACGCCGTATCGGAGAGTGTGTTCATAATGCCTTGATGTGCATGCTCCATGCAAGCCCCATGCAAGATGCTATTTTTTGTTCCACATTCATCTGGCTGAGAAGACTGCCACAGCTCCAGATAGACCGATATGATGTAAGTTTTAGTACATGTAGGATGCAGATTCAGGTGTTCAAATGCCGGACAGTGTCGAGTGGAAAAGTAGAGCTCGAATAAGAAATCTCCAGGTATTCTCAGACTTACAGCAAGCCATTGGATAATTTCATGATTCAATACTAGGCTATTCTTATTTGCGCACTTGTCATATTGTTCCAGGAGGCCCTGGGATGGTAGCGACATCCGATATCTTCTACCCTTTCCCTT
>JADEYI010000513.1_pt1 | contig 51788 bp, 74 predicted proteins | sample 8542331 | NCBI WGS metagenome assembly JADEYI01 (sample SAMN16510988, study PRJNA670497) | mine drainage metagenome | isolation source: biofilm near Copperflume 1 | place: Germany: Marsberg coppermine Kilianstollen | collected 2018-02 | reverse complement strand
ACAAAAAAAAAAAACAGCTAGAAAAAGAACAAAAAAAAAAACAAAAAAAAAAGAAAAAGAGAAAAGAGGAAAAAGAAAAAAAAGAAGTAAAAGGAAGAGAGAGAGAGAGAGAGAGAGAGAGAGAGAGAGAGAGAGAGATTACACTTTTTCCAGCCACAGATATGTATGCCGCAATGCAGCCAACCGCAGGATATTGTCTTTGAGGCACATGGAAGTGGTGGGCAAGCCGTTTTGCGGAGAGAATATTTATTAGGTCAGATCATCCACGGTGTGAGTCACCCAGCACAGCAAAGGGGTCGTTTACAGATGATTGCCCGTTCCTGCACATGGACTCATTGATACAGACGACAGCGGGTGCATGCATGCTGCAGTGAAAGCCGCAGAGGATCTGGCGCGGGTGCGCTCGGCCAGCAAGAAGCGGCGCGAGGGCAGCGTGCGGTACAAGAGTGCGGCCGGGGGTGTGCGCACGCGTGAGGCGCTGCTGGACATCAAGAGCCACCGCCGCGTCAGCCGGCGCCAGGTGAGCCTCTGAGATGGCGAACAATCTGTTCTGTTTGTGGTGCTGGAACCACCCGTGTCCGCCGTTCAAGGACGTACAGTTCTGCTGCCGCTTTCTTGCTTATTATTTGAAGATTTTCTTTGGCTAATCGATTGGTATCATGCACAGTGGCCACTGAGAAACGCCCCGATCGAATCTTACGAGTGTGCCGCTTGCCTGTTTCGCAGGGCAGGCAGGGGCTGCAGGATCTGCTACAAGAGGCAGAACAGGACGAGTGACAGATTTTTCGCTCCATAAATACCGATCGCCGGGGTAAGGAGCACCAGAGCGGTGTGGGTGACCGATCTGTTTACGACGGTTATTATGAAGCACAGCGACGCACGTTCCCCAGATCACCGAACAATTAAGCGTCAGCTGGAGAAGCTTTGATGAATAATCGGAGAGGTCCTGTCAACAATCATAACTTGAATCCTTGCTGAGCGCTTTGAATATGATCACGACCGGCATGTGCTAGCCCGTGTACTTGAAAGCATAGCGGCCTACAGGACCAGCCAGGGCATGCTTGAAGTTGTATGCTGGATAAGAGGGACTGTCTTTTTGCATGTCGGGCGCCCTGTTGCTCAGAGCTCGCTATTGGCGTGGCAAACCCATATTCCAGTGTTTGGGTGTAATTGAGCGATCCATATAACCCTGGAAATGCCATTTGAACAACTGGGCCCGGGTAGCTCAGTCGGTAGAGCGCAAGGCTTTTAACCTTGTGGTCGTGGGTTCGAGCCCCACCTCGGGCGCACGATTTTTTTTGCATACTATAACTTTTGTATAATGATTATTGACGTCAACATCAATTTCGAGTAAAAAGATCTGCGCAGCAAAAGACCTGCGCAGCATACTGATGTTGTGAAGGCCTTACAAAGCTTTAGCAGCTAGCTAGCCGCTCGCCGAGCTCTAGCTCCGGCGGAGCTCAGGCACCACCGTGACGGTGTCAATACTCACATAATACACTTCTGTCTTTCTCCATTGATGCGATGCCAAACATTCCCTTCTACTAAAAGTAATGCACTTGAAATGAATGCATCAGCACCGCATTAATTGCAATTTTCAGATGGATTACTCATCTGAGATATCTGCTCATGAGCATCCGTCCCAGAAGTTGGACACATCTCGAAGACTTTCCAAGCATCTCAGCAAGCTGTCAAACTCCAAGCAACGACACACTGGCCACGACTCCTCCCCATTTCCAGACCCCTGCCTGTTCAGCGAGAAGTTGAGAAGTAAAGGAATGGATTCAGGAGGTTCTCCCTTGAATCACTCTAATTGTTGTTAAACTGTGAGCATTGCCTAAATTCAGGGTTCCCGGGTCCTCTCGGGGGCGGCTGGCGCAGGCACGAGCTGGCCGAGGTCTGGGCGCGCATGCTGCAGCTTGCGCAGCTCCACCTCCACCCGCACCGGCACCCACTGGAACCGCCGGAACGCCTGTGCGCGCCAGGTATGCACACGCTGGTGAGTAAGGGCATGTAATGTAGCAGAAACAAGTACCGAAATTTTGGGAATTGATACGCTTACGACGAGGCGTCTCTTTTGATCTCTAAAGTCGAAGTTGCACTTTGGTGTCTAACCAAAATTGACGAACCGACCACCAAGTGATGAGTTGTAAAAGACTGAAAGAGATGGAGAACAACTCGCCGTTCTAACAAGTTTGGGGAAGAAGAATGTACGGATGCAAGAAATCTTATCAATTCTAGAATTATCAACCCTTGCCGAGGCAATCGATGAGTCATCAGGAACCAAATGCTAAGGCTCCGCTTTAGAGAAAGCGTATCCCAAAAGTGCGGTGGAGGTGCAAGAGAAGACACGGATGGAAAGCACTTTTCCAGGTATCGCTCAGCACACCTAGTCGTTAAGACTGTGAAGAATGCAGCAATTGAGAGCACAGTTCATTGAGGAAGCAACAAGTTGCGATTATTTGGCTGGCTTGCCAGACTGTCTGCAACTGGCCGAGACTTGATAAAGATGTGCAAGTCAGCAGCATAGGTACAATCACTTGCAAGGATAACATTTAAGCCAGAGGTGGACAGCAAATTGGCAGCCGAGAGGTAATTCACGGGCTGATGGCCAATCCCACAATGGCATGCAACAGCAGTGCAGTCGCAATTCGCGTTAGAAGGGGCTGAGAAAACACTGGCAAAGTTGCTTGCGATGTCACGGCTTGCGCACAGGGCGCACCTCGAGCAGCAGCCTCGACTGAGCTGCACAGTGAAACCACCTGCCTGTGTGTGAAGATGCATGCACACGCACTAGCACTTGCAGAAGTACGTTTGCTTGAAGAAGTCTCCTATTGTGTTTGGCAGCAGTTTCAGGCACGCAAGGCGCACCTCGAGCAGGGTGAAGGCGAGGACGGTGTCATGGTTGCGGCGCAGGTGCGGCGATAGCTTGTAGGTCCAGGCCAAGCGCAGCAGCAGGTTGGACGCCATCAGGTAGTAGTAAAACGCCTTCTGGAAAAACAGCTCGCTCCGCAGCACCGGCTTGGCCACGCCGCACCGCCGCTCGCCTGCGGTGCACCATTCATAATTAAGAGTCCCGATTTTGAATCCGGATTTGGATGAAGATATACTTGACTACTCGTGTCAAACAGTCATCAGATGACTCCAGGCTAAATTTCTTCAAGTGCGAGGGCGCATGTTACCGTGTAATCTCCTGGGTGTGCAAGGACACCACAAGAGGTAGAGTCAACGGTTTGATGATATGCACCGGTATCTCTTCTTGCCAGAGGACAGCAGGGTCGTTGCTGCAAGTCAAAATGTGATGCAGTTTTTTATACCGCTTAAAGAAGCTCTGTAGACAAGGTTTTACCGCAGTGATGTATCTCAAGCACACCTGGGGCGGTGAACCACTGGATGTCCCAATCGCGCTCGATGTCCCAGTAGTAGGAGTAGCTGGAGTTGATCAGCGCCGACAGCAGCCACATCGGCTTGTAGAAGCCGTGCCACTCCTCCACTGGGACCTGTTTAGGGCAGGACAGCAAATTCAAGATGAAGAACCCAACTCTTCTGCTGCAAGTAGGGCAGGCTCCACAATGCCAGCAGCATAAAACAAGCGCATGCAACAACGAGTGATACCCTGTAACAGGGCCAGGAGCAAATATGAATAAGCGCAGAGTAGTTACTGGGCAATATGCATCACCTGGTACTTCATGGCCGAGAAGAAGATGACCGGAAACGCCGTGGAATATTTCAGCGCATTGAACAGCTGCACATGCAATCAAACATCAGCTCCATTGCAGAATAGGTGATGTCATCATCATCATCACCCCTCTTGCACACTGTGCTCATCACTGACAGAACCCTCATGAGAAAAAGATTTCGTTGAGTGATCAAGTGTGACAGGCAGAGCTGAAGGAAAACATGGGCAAGGCAATCAAGAGATACGACGGGAGGTCACAGGATTACATTGGTGCGGACGCCTGTGTCGCGGTAAACTCGTATGCACTGGCACAGGCGCCACGCGTACGGCAGCGCCAACCCCAGGGGAATGATCCACGAGCTGCTGCCGCACACCTGGTTACCAGGCAGAAATTGCAGTAAAATACTGCACAACAGCAATACTCTCTGCAATGTTTCAGAAGGAGAACTGTAGCTTTGAAGTGTCTTTTGAAACCAACATCTGCTCTGTGATGCAGTGATACTGTATTACTGTGCAATGCCGGAGTCAAAAGATAATCCAAACTGCTTGAAGAACAGTCTCTAGCAACAGGAAATACTGTTCCCAAGCTGCATTAAATGGGATGCTGGGAGCGTTGCCAGTCTAGGACTGCCCCAAAAGCGACTTCAAGTCTGCAGAAGCTTGCTCTACTCTCTCTCTCTCTCTCTCTATATCTCTTTAAACATTTTAGCAGGCTTCAGGCCATGACAAACCACCACGGGACGCCAAGTGCCTCTGAGGCACTTTACATGGCACACCGGCACTCCCAGCCTTGCCTAAAGATCTCATCAAATGCGCGCACCTGGTCGGAGGCGTGCGGCTGCATGACGGGCCCGGCCAGCAGGTGGCAGAGGGCGCGCTCCAGGTCCGACAGCGCCTTGGCCAGGGACGTGAGCACATCCGCCAGCAGGAAGTCCGCCCATGACACCTCCCTCACTGGCGTCGCCACCCGGTACAGCGTCCTGGCAAAGAACTGGCGCGTCTCCTGGGCGCACGAAACAATTCCATCTCTTACGCTCCCTTTCGGGGAATTAAACCTGACTGGATAACCCTCTTTCCTGTGTGAAAAGATCCAGATGCCCGCAGAGCCCTACTCTTTGAAAAGGGGTGACGACAAGGGCAAGGGAAGTGTTGGGGAGGTGTGCAAAATCGCTGGGACCTAGCCGACTGCCAGTGCCCAGGCAGGATATCCTAAGCACTCCGGATTGACATCGCCAGGAACATCTAATTGCACACAGCAGCTTTGAAGGAACAGGTGCTCGAGGGCGCTCACCGGGAAGAGGAAGTTGATGGGCAGGGGCAGGAAGAGCAGGATGAGCAGCGCATACATCAGCGGCGGCTGCAGTGAAGCTGCCCACAGCTGCCCCAGCGCACAGTGGTACGTGAAGAGCGTTGCACTCGCCAGCAGTGCACATGTCAGCAGCGCGGTCGCCTGCCATGTCAGAATCTATGAGGTCAGGGGTACTTTATACTACTGGGATGTTTCTAGCATCCCCTGATAAAGTGGTGAGCAGCTAATACCGTAGTCACCCTCAGGAAATATGGCTTTGAGGAGGCATGCACATGGCAGCATGCATCTGACATGAATGACAACACATCACCAGATTACAAGAAGGGTGATGCAACATTTGAAGCCCCACTCTTAACGGAAAAATTTTTGAGATTGAAAAGGATGGGACTACAGACATGCTCATGACGGACCATGGGCAGAGCATGCAAACTGTCACAGTAGGTATGTCATGCAATGCTGCCCCTTGCCTGGAAGAGCTGGCTGCTGCTGCGCAGGAACTGTTGGTCGTAAGGGCTGAAGCAGACTCCATAGGCAATGCGTTTGCGCTCAAATATCCTCACGTCGATCGCCCACAGCCACAGCATTGCCAGGATGACCAGCAGCGGCTGGTAGTAGATGTGGAACAGCTCCAGATGATCCTGGCTGGCTGTGCGCAGGCAGGCCACGATTGCGTACGCTGCCAGCGTCGCCCCTCCTAGAACTCCCACTACAAATGTGCGGTCCCACTGCGCATGCATGCGCCAATCCTTTATATATCTGTTTGTAGTCTCTTTGTTCGGCCCTTCTTGAAAAAAGTGTAAAAGGCATTGTTGGTCGTGCAGGCATCTGAGCCAGAATATCTGGGTAATTTCTCTTTGTTTGGCCCTCCTTGGAAAGAAGAAGGCATTGGAGGTGCCGCAGGGCATCTGAGCCAGCTGATGGAGTTTTATCCAAGATCTGGACTCAGTGGCAGTAGGCCATTGCATGCATGTCTATTCCTCTAGGTGCTGGACGACTGACAAGAAATTTCAGATGTTGCACATGTTCTCCTATCAACTGACGCGGCTATTGTCATGTCTCTGCATAGTGGTCCGTCATTGCTATTTTCACACTCAGCTTGCAGGGTTTGGCACCGCCTAAGGATGAACTGAAAACATCTTGCATGGGAACATGCAGCGGTCCTCGCAGCATGCATAGGAGACATCCGGTGCAAATGGATACCTGTGTCGACTGCGCCCGAGCTGTTGCCGAATGGGGCTTCACCACGTCATGGTCCATGTCCAAGCCGCTAGTGCTGCACTCCCACCAACGATTTACTTATCATCTTGCAGCAGCTTGCCTGCATCTTTTCCTGCCTGGTCATCACTGCCAGCACATTGACAAGGAAGGGGACAAGGTCTTGCAGAACCAGCAGGAAATTGACAGGATACCAGGCAAAATGGGCAATATTTACAACCTCAAGCCTCACCTTGCATGCGCAGCATTGTGATGGCGGGCATGGCGTTCCATGCCCGCCTCTGTGTCCTTTTCAAGATCCGTTTTGGCTCGGGCGCGCGACCTTGGGGATTGCACGGTTTCCAGGGATGCAGAGGGCCTGCTTGGGCAGACAAGCGTAAGCAGTAGCCCTGAGCCCTGAGATATTCTATGCAGTAGTTGTGTTGAACATCGCAAGATGCATTCAGTCAAAGAATGGGAGCAGTGACAGCAGAAGACGGATGCATGCATGTTGCATGAGACAAAAACCCGAAGAGTATCTGCCATCACGCACCTCAAATCCATGCACCTCGCGGTGCCTACAACCTTGGATAGTTATCAAGCATTGCCAGGATAGTCAACACACAAGACCTGCCCTGCCAACCATCACCAACAGTCTCGAGCGCTTTTCGCTCAGACTTAGACTTCTTCTGCTTGATGAAAATCAGTCGGGCCCGTTCAGGGTTGGTAAAGATATTCCTGGCACACAAGCCGTTGCGAAAAATCCAAAAGGTCAGCTGATGCGAGCATCAGGTGGGAGATTTTGCAAGTCAAGTGGACTACTCGCTACCATCCAAGACCGTTCCTTGATAATAAAACATTTAATACAAAAGCATCGTAATTTTACAGATTATCCTTTGACGTGCGTCTTCAGATGCAATGTTGGGCCAGACAACTCGAGTCCAAGGCGCAAATTAAATTTATCAATCACCCTGCTGTTCCTATCAGAAATCCCCTGACGAAGGAGAAGATGATTTTGGTGTTTGTTGCACCATTTTTTGTGCGTTCACATCAGATACCAGCCTTGAGGTGTGATCAGGCTCGCAGGGAGAGAGGCTGCAGCGCGGGAGACGTCATGTCGTCGAAGGCAGCTGCCTTGCACCACCTAACCACAGAGAGCACCCTGACCACAGTCACGAGGGAACTAAAGTACTTGTGAGTGCATCTATCTTATGCTGTTGGTATTCAAGCAAACGCTACTGCCTAGATCTGCTGTCTCAAGTCACAATTGCACCTTCCTGGATGGAGCCTAAACCTACACGAGGATGGAAGCTTTTGAGACTTTTTCGCATCTTGAAGGTACTTCATTTTACATTGGTGCAACTGCAGGTGGCCCTTTGTTGCGGGGCTCGGCGCCTGCGGCTACGTCTTTCTGAAGGTTGGCCTGAGCGTGACTGGTGAGTGCACAGTGATCTATCTCAGCCTGATGAGCTCATTTGCGTTGTATGAATAATCAAAGCTTGTGATTAACCTGCAACGAGTTGTCTTCCAATACCGAGGGTTTCCTTGTGCTGTGCAGACGAGGACGTGAAGAACTCAAGTGAGCACCCCCTTCACAAACTGTCAGTCAGCATTAATGCTATCGTTCTTCATGATTGTGCTGGACTGAAAACACTTCTGAGGGTTCTGTGCCACTGCAGAGTTTTCCAACCCGAACAAGCACTGAGATGGCCCGCTTGGTCACACATGCATATGCGCTGCATCCTTCTGCAAGGCTGGACTGAGACAGATGACCAAAACTATTTCTGTCTGCCTGGCAGGAATGTCAGCATGTGTTCAGCAGCTCACTGTCTCAACACTGTCTCTCTAGGAGAATCAGCGAGTCAGCAAATGCTGTGCAGATCTCGGAGGCGTGCACAGGCTTGAATCAAGGTTTTTGATGAGCAGGAGAATTTCATGGGCTGAGGGAATCTGATGCTGCGCTAGTACAGCTCTGAACAGCATGAGACAGTTCTGCCCTTTTGTGTGGCAAGAACTTCCCAGATGTAAAGGACATTGCAGGGAATCAAGACATGCCCCTCATGCTTGTACCATGCCTACGGTATTTTCTGCATTCTATATGCCCTTCCACTTGATCATAAGCTGCTGCTCAAGCTACCAGCGGTGTTCTCTGCTTCCATGTGGCACTGGAATCCGAATCACAGTATCGTTTGCATGAGTTACATATCCACACAATTCCAATTGAAGGCCACGCAAGGCCTCACCAGGACACACAGCATAAATAATTCTGAACTTCATGAACCTAGATAAGGTTACCAAATTCGTGAACATCTTGCAAGGCCCGATTCTTCAGGACTGGTACATTGTAGCTACAGCCTGGCCATACCATGCATGTGCGTCAAGCCTCCCTTCAGTGTTCCACTCTCATGTGTGATCACGCATGTGCAAAGCGCCTTTCTTGCATTCGGCACACCAACGTGCGCAGCACCTGTCATATCAATTTGACACAAGCGGGGGCAAAACAAGCACATCCTCACTGTTGACACCCAGCATTGCTGTCACAGTGGAGGAAACAAAGACGTAAAGGCCAATGAGGGCTGCAATGGTCAGCACCGCTGAAACTGGCTTCCTCAGCAGTCCACCAATCGGCTTGACTGCTGTGTAGGCCGTGCCCAGCAGCACAGAGAAGAAGTAACTGCCATAGCGCCCCACATTGCTCCAGAAATCCTCCTGCAGAAGGCAGGCAGTTTCCTTTAGCTTGACTATGAAGACACAAGTCCCATCCCTTAACACCAGCTCAGACATTGATCACACAGGACACATGGCAGATGAAGCATTTTTGCAGCACTTCTTAATCTCCATGCAAGAGCAGACTCTGGAAGTGTAACTGATAGCTCCAAGGCAGCGTGTGTCACATGGAGCAGGACAGCGCATCTTGATCTTGCATGCAAGTGCAAAGTCATGTAGAACTGACAGCCCCAAGGCACGGTGTGTCACATGTAATATGACACCTCACAGGACAGGGGTCCGCACATTCTCTGCAAGCTGGTTGAGGTCTGCTGCCAGAGGGTGGAACAGCGGTGTCTTGTCCGAGAGGTCTGCTGCGAGCGCCTGATCTGGCAAGCTCAACCATGCAGCTGCCCCTAGCAAGAGCAGCAGCGCACTGCCTTCCCTGCTGAACACACTGGGTACCAATGCTTGCCGCATGATGCCTAGTCCCTTGAGATTGTGGTCGCTATCTGTATGCTGTGAATGCCTGGATGCATCGCCTGCAAGCATGTGAACAGATCAGATGAGACTGCACTGCCAGATCAATCACATTTATTGCGATTTGGCACCGCTTTCAAACGGCTGGAAGAACGACGATGAACAGGTTAGAATGATTTGCGTGTGTTGCTTCTAATGCGACGAATGTGAGTGCAACGAAAATGATGGAGCTTCTGGTGTTGGGATGGAGACGATACCTGCTCTGCATACTACTACTGTGCCTGTGCAGGCTGTGTTCCGCAAATTAGACTGCTGAGATGCTCTGAGTGGCCCATAAGAGAATGTTGGGGCACGCGACGATGGCACTCGCGAGCAGCAATGTTTTGCTTGAGTCTCGAAAGGCCTGGACGTGCTCGCTTCACACTGCAATGATTGCATCACACCTACACACACTTCCCAATCGCACGCGATGCAAGTTAACGATTTTCTCTAGATGTTTCTGCAGAGTCTCAATTTCCTCGCCTGAATGACAAAGTCAAGATTGGATGGATGTCTTAAATAGGATCGCCGTGCAAACTTCGATGGGGACAGCTGCAGAATCTTCAGGAAGCTTCTTTCGCCATATTGTTCGTTAAAAAGTAAAGTGGACCTTCCACCCAATGTCAGAACGTAAGTGTGTGTAGGCATGGTGAACATACTGTATTGACCCCAAAATTCGATTGGACAGAGTCTACCTGCATCATGATGATGCATGCATACATCTTCAAGAGGACTCCTAGAGGCCGAACTTCGGAAGTACGAAGAGAAATTCCTTAAGGCTTCAAGCTGTCATATATAGCACACTGCTTGCAAGCTTGTATTGCGCAATCAGTCACTCTGCAGTTGCTTGTTCTGAGCATCCAAGTTGTACTGTGTTGCCTGACTCGGCGCCTGGCAATTAACCATGTTCAGCCGGGTAGCCTGACCTGCTTTACTTATCGACTGAATCGTTGATGCGATGAAAACTGCAAAAGGACGGTAACATAATGCGGCTTCAGGATTCGATGGGTGCCACGTTCTCCCGCTGCGTTCTCCTGGTCGGCCTCGGCTGCGCCTTGGCGGCCTGCTTGCCCTTGTGTACTGTCGACGGTTCCACAGGTGCAGCAGTGTTGCTGGCTGCAAGCGCTGGCTCTGCACTTTCTGTCTCGGACCCTGTGCCTGCTTCCTCCGAGCTGGTGCTGCTCTCCTGATGGAACCCACACAAACGAACTTTGGTACATTGTAATTTCTGGAGCATGCCCCAGCAAGGCAGGCTTGGTTGGTTCAAACTGGCTTGCAATACTTTTATCAATCTCCAGTGCTGGGATTCTTGTATGCTGCATACGCATGATCCAGTCTCCACCGAAGTTGCGCAAGACAGGTGAGAGTATGTCCTTGCAAAAGGAGCAGGCAAACATCGCACACATTTTCTCAATCAGCACCTGCCGTCTGAAGTGACTATGGTATTGTCAATCTGCAGTGCTGATTGTGAAAGGTATTTAGGGCAATGGCAGCCCATCAGTTTGAGGTAGGAACCGTAGCATTTCAGGTGAGGAGCAGTTCAGCACCTCATCTTCGCTCTCAGAGCTGGCGGCTGCGGCGCGGCGGCGGCGACTGGCCGGCTTGGCGGGGCCGCGGCCACGGGCCGGCCGGCCGGCACGCGGCGACGGCGGCGCAGCCGACTCAAAGAGCGCCTCGGTCGCCGCAGTCATCTCCTCGACAGAGGCCAGTAATTCTTGCAGTGCTTCCTCACTCAGGCCCTGCACGTATGCAGCACAAGCCTCTTAGCCTCTTCGTTCTTGTGTGTATAACCTGAGCGTCGCCTCTCAAGAAGTCTACGCATTCACAACTGTTTTGCTAATTTCTCGCCTGACTTGCAACGTTGCTTGGCTCTTCTATGACCTGAACATGCTGCGTGATATGGAGCCACGGCCTGTGGTAGCGACGCTTAATGTTGTCGCCTGCTGGGACCATTGAGCATGCAGCATCAGAGCTGAGCACGGTCAGACCTCATCGGGCATGCTGTCCATGTCTGAGAGGCGCCGCGCGAGCGCTGCAGCATCCTTCGCTGCATTGCGGTCCTTCACACTTTCCGCAGCCCTCTGTGCCAGCGCCCTGACCCGCTTCACATCCTCCTGCCATGCAATAGCAGACACTTGTTGCCAGGGGCTTTTTGAAAACTCAACATTCAATGGGGATTCACTCTGGAATTGCCCTTGTATCTCTGGGCTCTGGGTCAGACTTCTTCTGATCTGTCCAGGAGATTGGAGATCATCCTTTTTTACCAGCAAAATCAGCCCCAGCACCTCAGCGTTGCAACTAGGACCCAAGCTCCAGGCTTGATCCTCATTAAAGCCATGAATGTGCCAATTACTTCCCCTTCATGCATGATGCAGTCCAGTTAATGCAGACTGTCAGTATGTGGACGTTCCAAAGCCGGTACTGTACACGAGTCCTAAGCCTTAGACCAATGTTAAGAAATAGTGCAGTAATACTGTTCCAAAGCATTGCCCTGGATTGCAACCGGCAGGCGAAGCTGTGCTCACTTGGGAGGCGCCCTCGAGAGAAAGGCCGTTTGCCAGCTTAAGGAGGGCGGCGATGAAGGGCTTGGATGCCTGCCCGGCCGGGCAGGCCAGGGCCTCCTTCAGGGCGGCCTCTGTCAGTCTCACGTGGCCGTTGCTGGACTGCACCGCTCCCTCCGCTGACTGTTCGCCCTTGATGTCCATCTGCTCAGGGCAGACACTCCTTTTTGTCAGCGTATTGGTGAGTGTTTCCGAACTTGCTTTGTGTGTCCAATCTACAGGACTGTGTCGCAAAGCTGGTTGACATAGTACAGCCGTTCCAAAGAATGCCCTGCTGTAGCACCTTGGACCTCCCAGATCAGAGCTGTAGCTGAGATTCATGAAACAGCTGTGTTGTTATAGTGTAATGTTAGCAACTGGACCAGAAGCACCTCGGCTCCGCCCAGCAAAGTTCTCACTGATATTGTAAACAGAGCTCTGGATATCCTCGTTGGGTTTGGGCCACTTGGTTGTGTTTTGATAAAGCAAAAAACACACCTGCAGCAGGCTGAACCCAGCAGCAGTCTGACAGCCAAAAGATTACATATACACAGAGCGCTAAATGTTTTTGGTCGGGGCTGGACCACTTGTTTGTGTGTTTATCACATAAAGAGACACCTGCAGCATCATGTACTCAGCCAGACATGATAGCTACGCAAAATCTGTCCAAGGTTTTGATTATGTACACACCTGCAGCAGGCTGAGCACGTAGCGCAGCAGCTGCGGCGCGGCGCTTCTGGCGGGGGCCGGCCCGGCGGCCAGCGCACGGCGAGCGGCCGGCAGGGCGGCTGCGCAGAGGCGTTCCTGGGCGGCGGCCGACAGCGGCGCGTAGGCGTGGAAGAAGACGGTGAGGCACTGCTGCATGCGCGCGGCTGCCGCCAGCCCGGGGTCACATGCCAACACCAGCAACTGCGCCAACACCTGCTTGCATCGCAGAAGGCTTAGTCACTCACATAGAACGTCACATGATGAGAGATGGGAAAGAACATTTTTGATAAATCTTTGAGTGCTTGGATTTTGTGGGCCAGCAGCGTCGCTTCACAAGCATAGCTCTTGGGCAAAGCGGCAATTTTATGTCTGTAAGCATCCTCACGGTCCAATGCTAGCTGGCATGTATGGCTGGAATCTTGTGTCTGGCATTGTCCCAGCGTCAAATGTTGTTGGTATACATGCATGTGGGTATGCACACAATCCGCAATTAGGTAGACGCATTCAGATTTTGTTTGCAAACCTTGTGTGTTTCTGTGTCCTCGAGAGGGGCAGTCTGGCTTCCGGGCAGCTGCTGGTGCAGCAGCAGCTTCGCGAGGCCTTCCGCCACGGCGGTGACTACCGCGTAGTCATCGTTATCGGCGTGAGTCATCCCGCCGCCGACAGCTGTCAGGCGGCCGAGCAGCACGTCCAGAACTGGCAACGAGGCCTCCTCTATGGCGGCTGGGTTCTGATCCATGTCACTGGGATGGTCCAACAAAGGCATGTACCTCTGATCCAGGGCTCTGGGACCCCTATGCAGTATATACCCGAGTGCATCAGCTGGAGAAGCTCAATTCTATCTTACATATTGGCCGGATGTCCAGGAATAAGATTTCAACAAGGAGTGCACGGTTCTGTATCCGGATGGCGCATGGCAGCTCAGCACCATAAACAACATTGCAAGGAAAGCAGTGCTTCTTTCTTCGCTCACCATTCTGACAAAGAGACTGATTCACTCAAGTATCCAGTCGAATGCACATAGGGAGTGTGGCTGCCGGATGATGCCACAGCAAAGAGGACTCTGTTGCCCACACGTTCCCTGCCCCAAGAAAAGCACCAGGAATTTAGCTGATGTTGGAAGACTCGGTGCGCATACCTGAGGACTGCCAAGTCACAGAGCGCTCGAGCGGCGGCCTCACACACCCGGGGGCGCGGATCGGTGAGCAGAGCGGTGCGCAGGAGGGCGATGCGCTGGGCGCAGCCGGAGGCATCCGCCTGGAAGCTGTCGCCCAGCATGCACAGCAGCCCAGCGCAGCGCACGGCCTCCGCCCTGACATGCGACACATCACTGTTAATCACCTTGAAACGCCTGCAATCACTTGGAAACATATGTGTAAGCTGGGTATTACTGTTATTTTCTATTGCACACGGTGTTCCTGCTACCACTGAAGGCACATGGCAGACATGGCTTTGGAAAACATGGAAGCCTTTAGAGAGAAGGGCTGCTGCCATCTGATCCCGAAGGACTTCGTCAGCGCTTTAATAAGCCCTTCACGGCTAGAGTGGTCAACGCGTGCCCCATCGAATAAGGGGACGCTGCTTATGTCATTGCTTTGCACCTTCCAGGGGAGCCGAGCTCGCATGCGTAGGAGTCAGGAAAGAGGAGTGGCGACAGCATGTGGACCATGACCTCCTTCAAGTGCTCTGCACGCCTGCTTGTAAAAAACTTACCAGGATTGGACACATGCCATCGGACAGTCAAATGCAACGACATGTGCGCACCTGACAGCAGAGCCCATCTCCATGCCGGGCATGACGAGGTGGCGGCTGATGTCAGCGAGACATGTCAGCACAGTGTTCGTGGCCACAGGCCGCTGCATCTTCAGAGGGGTGTCCTCCAGCAGGACCGAGGCCAGGTTGAGGCAGTGCAGCCAGCAGCCCTCATCATCTGCGCCCTCTGTCGGCATTTAAACAATCTACTCAATCACAGCAGGAATGTATGAAGTAAGGGAGGGAGGAGGGGGCTCTCACAATCAAGGAGAGCTACTACACAGGGTGACGACGACGCGCCCCGTTAAGACATTTGGATTTGGAGGTTGGGAGGTCTGGCAACCCAGAACAAAAACATTCACACATTCACAAATACGCCCTGACGGTACTCGTGTCCTCCTGAGCCTCTGATATCAAGTCAAGCACGTCAAACGCAGCCAACCCAGAGGGCTGCAGCTTGCGGGCGAGGAGCTACACACCGAGGTGCAGTCGCCAAAGGAAAGAAATCAAAGATGAGTTCAGAACTGTGCTCCAGGGTTGCCAGGTGTCACCTTCTGGGCCGGCGGCATCGGGGGAAGCTTCCTGCAGGTGCAGGCAGTCGGCGATGGCATCCAGGGTGAGCGCTGCCAGCTCGCTGGGGGATCCTGCCACCTGGCCAGCCAGCCGCATGACTGCCGCCGCCATTGCCCTGTCCTGGGCGGGTGCCGCCTCCCGGTCTACCAGGATGCTCTGCGCACAGCAGCGTACTTCAAGGGCCAAGAAGCTTTCTTTCCACAGGTGGCTGCCAACACTTGGTGTAGCAAATTTAAGCAAATTTGCCCCAAACGCAAGGAAGTGCAATTGCATGCCTTCGCGGGTGTTCCGAGTCCTGGATTGTGCATTGCTGTACTCCTTGGTAAAGAAGCTATGAAGCTCAGAAGTATGCTGAAGGGCTCATGAGGGCATCGCACCTGCACCAGCTCAGAAGCGGCTTTGCGTGCAGCAGCGTCGGATAGGTCGACACAGCAGGCAGCGATTGCCAGCAGTTGCCGCGCGGCAAAGCCGGAGCCTGGTCCGGCCGCCGCATGCTCGGCAACCAGTGCCATCAATTGCTCGGCAGCTGCCGGGAGGATCCCCTCAAGCGCCTCGAGCGCATCGGATGCTCGGGCCGCCTCCACATCTGCTACCGCCCCGCTAGCAGCGGCCGCCGCACGCCCCTTGGCGGACCCCTCATCCTGCACACAGAACAGCGCATCTTTAGCCGGGATTCTAGCGGCTCAATGTGCATGGTTACATTGACTTTAATCTGGCACCCATATGAGGACCTGTGGTGCAAGATGCGCCCCTGCATTTCATCACGCCAGGTCCCCAGGGCCCCACGACCACAAAATACACTGCATTCTATGGCATGAATATCCTGCCCTGCAACTATTTTTTTTTGGTTCAAGGTGATGCCTTCCCTATCAAATGTCTGCAAAAGGTTCTGGCAGGGGTTGTTCTCGACAGCGCAGGAGCATGCGGCACCTGCAGCCAGGTGCAGACGACGCGCCACATCAGCGCCAGCTCATCGGACATGCAGCCGGAGCCGGGGGCGCGTCTCAGGCCAGCATCCCCTTCTGTCGCCTCCTCGCTCAGCGCTGCCGGCTGGAGCCTGCCGCATGCTATGAGCGCCAGCAACTGCACATGCACAGCCAGTCTTGCTTGCACCCATAGCTGACTGGCATGGATAGTTCCAGATGTCTTCTGTGTGGTGTGGTGTGTTGCCGCAACATTGTTGCGTCCTGAACAAAGCCTCGCCACAGCCACCTTTCCAGGGAATCTGGTACCATCTCTTGCGCTCCTTCTTGGAAGTTCTCATACAGGAGTATCTCAAGAGAGAACCTCTTCTATCTGTGCTGGGCTCACATATAAGCATCCAAACAAGCATATGCGCAGCAGACTCAGGGCATCAACAAAGCACGTTCAGCCCCATGCACAAGCCTAGCTTGCTTTTGCCTGTCTTCCGCCTGACATAAGCAACCTGCCTTTACATTATAGATCCCCTGGCCCATCGGGCAAATCCATAGGTGCGTATATATCAAACAGAACGTTTGCTTCGGAGTGCTGCGCACCACTTGCTCGGCCTCCTGTTCGGCTTTGTGCACGTCCAGGAGGCGCAGCAGAGAGGGAACGCTGCCAGACGCGTCAACGTTTAGCCAGTGACACATCAGCGCCACCGCGCAGTCCCTGACCGCGGCTTTCCTCTCCCCAAGGCCGCGCCTGATCAGGCATGCCCTCTGCTCCAAACTGCACAACACAGATGGTCCTATTGGAGACCGTGGCTAGCTCTGGGACTTCATTGTGTGGCCCTCCACGCATCCATGTCACGATCCCAAATGGAGTGTTCCTGTTGTGCCGTCTGATGCATACTTATAATCTTCACTGTTCAAGTCATGGTACGTGCCTGTGCCCGTGCCAATGCCTGCGTCTTGTCTGGGACAGTGCTATGGGTAAAACTCTTGAGGTGACAACATTGCAGTGAGGGATTCAAGACAAAGCAATGCGGGTAAACAATCAACGGATATTAAATACCAATGGAGGAGACAGATGGTCACCTGAGGAACTCGAGAGGGACCCTGTCCCTGATCGCTGCATAGGCCATCTTCCTCACCTGTCATCATCAGATGCGCTTGATCAACAACTCGATCAAAGATGCCAGCATGGAACAGCGCTTCCTAACCATGCACATTGTCGAGCAGGCATTGATGAGTTTTCCAGACCTCATCGCTGATGTCACGCGTCCTGTTCAGGATCTCCGGCAGGCTGCACCTTGCAGCCGACAGCGAATGTAGCACTGCCTTGCGCACATCCTGGGAAAAGCATCAGCACACAATCTGGAGCATGCAGCTTTAAGTGCATTGCACAGATCCCTTATAGAAATATCTGATTATAGGTCGGCCATCCCAAAATCGCTGGGCATAGGCCATACATGCACAGCATCAATGTCCCTGCTGGGTGAAGCATGTAAGGGATTTCTGGAGGGATTCTCAAGGCAGACCGAGCGGGTCATTTGCATCCCAGATGGCTGTATGGACAAGTGCCGACTGCTCACCTTGTTCTTCTCGATGGAGAGCAGCTTCAAGTAGCTACCCGTCACAGCATCGTCTGCAAAATCCCCAGCCTGCAAACAAACACAATGAATCAATCATTTACATGCATCCCACAAGAAACACCTCCTTGACGTCTCCTTTATCAGTACACTCAGCATTGCAATCTTGTCTGCATGCATGCATGCCACATTTATCGCAAGGGCTGATGCCATCCCATGCTGCAGCCCTGGTTCTTCATCCCCGCCTCGCATGTTCCCACCCAAACAGACTTTAAGACGCGCCTCACTGAATTCCAACAGGACAGAGTCTCTGCGTCAGACGTGTCTCTGTGTCTGTCCTTTCTTCTAGGGAGGTCGGTTTACCTTGCCGGGGTCTGCCAGCCTGGCAAGCGCCAGGGCAGCCTGGCACCTGATGGCAGGCTGCTTGTCCCTCAGCCGAGCCAGCATGGTTGCCAACAGGCTGTCTGCTAAATCCTCCGACAGAGCAGCCTCCTCATCCGCCTGTGCCAGCAGCAGGCATGCCCTTCACAAACTACCATGCCCACATCTGCAATCCTTGCCTACAAACCTATTGAAACAACGTGAGAACTGTCTTGCCCAAGAATGCAAGCTTTGCTGCATGCCTCTTGAACAGGTGCAGCTTGCTGCTACCTTGTCACTAAGATGTGGCACGCACCAAACCACTCAGCAGTGGCATGCCAAGCAGAGTAAGCACGATTTGTGTTGATTGTGTCTCTATTCGAATAAGGTAGAGTTGGAAGGTGGGCCCTGCCTGGTTGTTGATGATGAGCTGGAGGAGTTGGCAGACCCTCAGCCGCACACCCTTGTCCTCTGCTTCTGCCAGGGATATGAGGTGCGTGAGAATGTCCTGCACCCAAAGCCACCTTGCATGTCTATATGAGGTGCAAGAGAGAGAGGCCTCGTGGGGCGCATCGCTCCCTGACAAGAGACTGTCTTAAGATGCAGGGCTGAACCAACCTCCACAAATGCATCCCCTGCCTCCTGGCGTCCAGATGGGCGCTGGGACGTGAACGTGGCTACAAACCGCACTGCGCGCTCCACGTGTGTGTTGCTCTGCAAGGAATGGCCATCTCAGCATTGCAGAGATGTCTGAGCATCACCTGCCGGCCCTGTGATGCTGTCAGAGCAAACATGATACAGGCTTTTGTTGGTGAAGGGTCACAGCACAGAAATCGAGCTGCCTGGCGCACCTCTGGCAGGCCCAGCAGATGTTCCAGGCAGAAACAGAAGTCCTTCCAGCAGTTGTCAGGCTCTGCCTCCTGGACGTCCCATAGAATTTTGGAGTATTTGTCATGCCCGCTGACGCCCTCCTGGCACTTGGTGAATACTTGGGCAACGGACAGCAACGGTTTCTTTTTCCCTCTGCCCATCTTGCTGTCTAACCTCAGTCCATTCCTGGGCTTTCAGTACAAGGAGGCTTTCGCGTTCCCAAATACCTTTCAGACTCTAAGTTGGGCAGAATTCTGAAGAAGAGGGGTTATTTTCGTTCTCCAAGACTCTTTGGTGCAATAATCCAACCTTGAAGATGTCACGTGGACAATTATAGGATTGGCTGAGTGACCGTGTCTGCACGTCGTCTGTGACCTTGTGATAGCCTAACACTCCCGCAAGTCATGCATTCAGCAACACACGCACTTTGAAGCGCATCGGACTCCTGTGCAGTCTAATTTTCAAACTCCAATAGGGCCTGGGTGAATATGAAAGGGGTCTGGATATTTTTCCCAAACCCTGAGGAGATACTGGCCATCAATGCCACCGTGGCCCACGCTCCCAATCAACCGCGCAAGCAAACACCGCCATCAAAGAGTCTGCACCAGAGCCCAGCCAGGCGAGACAAGGACAATCTGAAGGTGCATAGAAGGCTAGCAGACACCCAGACACCCAAGGCCATGGCGGGTCTGGCGTGCACACAGGTGGGCTCCACTGGCTTCCTGCTCAGGAGGCCAGCCAGCCGCACTTTGCAGCCTTGCCCTCAGCGGCCGAGGCTGGGCCGGAGCCTGCAAATCGCCAACATTGCATCACCGGCGAGGGAACCTATCACCCTGCCGCCCGTCGTGCCGGAGACGGCGCTGATAGACGAAGTAAGCAGCCCAACCTGATGCACTGTGTCGACGCCTCTCAATCGAGCGGTTGGAGGAGGCCACGAGGCTCTGTGGTGCCGGCAGTCATATGCGCTGATCTTTTCATCAATGGTCTAATACAATTGGTATATGTTTCACATCTCTTCTTCTCGTAGTACGACGGGAGCTTAGGGTCTACTTTGCCTCTGTCAAAATAGAAATTGCGATCTGTTTTTCTTGAAGATCGTTTTAGGCTTGCATGTCCAGGGGACAGCTTCCTTGTTCATGCAGAAATATTTCTGACGTGATTGCATGTGAATTTCGTGCAGACTGGAAAAGGCCTTGGAGCCCCTCCGCCATTCACACTTTCAGACATCAGGAACGCAATCCCTGAGCACTGCTGGAAGAAGAACGCATGGAAGTCCATGGGATACTTGGCCCGTGATGTTGCCGTCGTGTTTGGATTGGCTGCTGGCGCCTACTTCGCAAACAGCTGGTAGGCATCTTGATCATGTAACCCGAGGCTCTTTGTCCGGTCTGAACATGTGCTTGTATCCAGCCGCCGTATGTGTTGCCCGGATAGCCACCAGTCGTCTTTTAATGGCAGAATTCGGTTTAAGTGCTGATTTGATCTGCTGTTGCATGCAGGCTGGTGTGGCCCCTGTACTGGATGGCCCAGGGCACCATGTTCTGGGCGCTCTTCGTGGTCGGCCACGACTGGTGCGCTGCTCAACCTTCGATTAAGATCTTACCACACTATCAGGATGTGACATGCATTGCATCAAAGACCTCCCCTTCGAACCCGTGCCTGCACACCTGACATCAACCCAACACTTGCTCTCGAGCCTGGCCTGCTTTGCCTCGTTAGCCGATCCCATCTTGCATGTGACTTCTGTAGGCTAGATTGCAGGATGGTGCACCTTGCTGGCAGATTTGGTGCCTGTAGTACTGCACTGTAGGTATGTCCTGTGACGACACCGTGTAATAAAATCCGCCACCGTGTGTGCGCGCAGCGGGCACCAGAGCTTCAGCAGCAACAAGACACTGAACGACCTGGTGGGCAACATCGTGCACAGCTCCATTCTGGTGCCCTACCACGGCTGGAGGATTAGTCACCGCACCCACCACGCCAACCACGGCCACGTGGAGAATGACGAGTCGTGGCACCCTGTGACCAAGAAGCTCTATGACTCCATGGTGCGCTCCATTCAATGTAAATCTACACGCATGCATTCAACAAAGACATCTGCAGAAGCTCTGCACTGTGGCCATGTGACTGCCATGCATTTTGTCATGAAAGACAATTATTTGATGAAGCTTTCGGCCTCAAAATTGCATGCAGCTGACTTGGATCCTCTGAGTTCATCCCTGGGGAAGTGCTACGTCTTTCCAATGGCACCTGTCACCTATGCCGGGGAGTCGCCAAGGCCCAAACCTGCCCAGCAAAGTGCCTTCAATGAGGAATGTACTGTGCGATGTCTATTGAGTCCTGGAGCGCGCTGTTAAAGACACGAGATCTGAAAGGTTTCCCTGCGCAGGACGCTGCGGGCAAGATGGGGCGGCTTTCGTTCCCGCTGGCCATGTTTGCCTACCCCTTCTACCTGTGGAAGCGTAGCCCTGGCAAGACCGGGTCCCACTACGACCCCGCCTGCGACCTCTTTGTGCCCCAGGAAGCCTCTCTGGTGAGCCGCCTGTCCCTCTCTCTGTTGCTGCACAGTGCAAAGGGTCCTCCGACACAGTTGGCTGCCATGCACATGTTGGGCGTAGGCAACTTTGCGAGGAGAGATTTCTGAATGTGCGCTGTCATGGTCGTGCTGCCGTGTTTGTTCCCTGCAATGCTTCTGTGCTGCTTGTTGTGTACCTAAGCCTTCTGCAGAGGCTGTCACTGCTGTGCTTAAGATGTGAGGACAAGCACGGTCTCATCTGGGCAGGGAATGGCAGGCTGCGCCCTGAAGGGTGGCAGAGACACCACACCATAGTAAGAACTCGAAGATGGTGATCTTCGAACAAACATGCAGTGGTGACATGATTTCCTGCTTGCTTGCAGGTGAGGACGTCCAACGCGTTCATGCTGGGCATGCTGGGATTACTGGCGGCTTGCACTTTTGCGCTGGGCCCGCTGGCGATGTTCAACCTCTACTTTGTGCCCTACTGGGTCAACGTGGTCTGGCTGGACGTGGTCACCTACCTGCACCATCACGGCGCGCATGACAAGGAGGAAAAAATCCCCTGGTACCGCGGAGAGGTACGCACTGCAGACAGTGCTTGCTGTTAGTCATAGATCCTGCATGCCAATGGCCTATGCAGCAGCCATCTTCGAATGTGTACTGATCATTGCCACCTACAGCTGCAGTCCTTTCAAGACATGCACGTTGGAAACAGTGCATGCCATTGACAGGACCAGTGCTCTCTGCAGTGGCAAGTAATGTAGTTGTATAGTTAAAGATCGCTGGCTGCAGCAGCAACAGTGTCAGGACATGTCAGGCATCGTGCTGTGTCCTGGGAGAACATGTCTGTTGCGCTTTTTTGAGTTCACTGTATCGATAGCCAAGTGGGGAGAACGCTCAAGGAGACTCGCGGATACTTTCATAAGAATTAGCCGCAGCAGCCTTGACGACTTGATTTTCATTTTCTGGCCAGTGCGATGAAGATACAATTGGATCACAATGACTCTCAGCCGAGTGCAAAGCAGCTGACAGGATCAATATGGACTTGCAGGAGTGGACTTACATGCGCGGTGGGCTGTCGACCATTGACAGGGACTATGGCATCTTCAACAAGATCCACCACGACATCGGCACGCACGTTGTGCACCACTTGTTCCCCCAGATGCCCCACTACAACCTGGAAGAAGCCACCGAGGTGCGCCCTCTACCCGGCACCTGTATCGATTCTGTGGTGACCGCTTGCCAGGCGATGCCTTTGTGTCACCAGTGACTATCCTAATTGCAATCAGTTACAAGCAGTGGGCACTCCAGCTGGCAATCAACAGACTAATTTGTCAGGGAGCACTATCCATGACACTGTCCTGGCTTGCAAGCGTTCACTGGTATATACAAGCAGTGAGCAGCCAGGTTCATTGATTTAGTGGTGGGCAACCAGTTTGTGGTGAGATTACTTGCGGGCCAGGTTTGCAGCAGGCTCCCAAGCTGAGTGAACCTAGGTCTCTGGGTTACAATTTCTCAGAACATGCTGACCTGGTGGGATCCTCGATGCGCAGGCGGTGAAGCCGGTTCTGGGCAAATACTACCGCGAGCCGATGAAGTCCCCCAGCCCAATCCCCACCCACCTCATCGAGCCCCTCGTGCGGAGCTTCAAGAACGACCACTACGTGGAGGACACCGGCGACGTTGTCTTCTACAAGCGCGACCCCAAGTGGTCCTGAGCTCAAAACCGGCTCCGCTATCTATCATGGCCCCAAGCCTGATTTTGCGTTGGTGCCTGTTTGGCTCCAAAGCTGACGTGGCAGAGGAGCCTGTTCTGGCGCCGAGCTTGTCTGCCCAGGCGCCTATTCTGGCGCAGAGTATTTGGTGGCTCAAGGAGAGCGCCTTAGCTGCCTCCCTGCAGACATCTGCACTGCAGGCCTAGAGAGGGGGCCAGTGTTGTTGTCGCTGTGACTTGCGATGAGGAGCAGACGGCAGGATCACTCTAATGGTTTCTGCTTCTGAGCCTTCTTGGCGGCTCGGCACACCTTACTGGGGGATGGCTTGTTTGGCCCCCGCATTCAGAAGCCAACGGCGGCTGACTGGTGTTTCCGAAGGGCAGACTTGTGCATCAGCTGCCTCAGAAGTGGATCGCAATGAAGGTGGATGGCTGATCGGATTGAGCTGGGGATCACTGCAGATAGTATGAAAGCCCCAGGCCTCAGGACCTGAATTTGCTTTTTCTGCAACGGTTGATTTATTGCTGCACTGGCGCTGCCGGCACCAGTGCAATGAGCAGGGCCTCTGGTTTTGCAACCTTTGGTTTCCATCATCCGGTTCCTCGAGTTTAACAAATTGAGGTGTGACCCATGCGCATGCGCAAAAACTGACTTCCATCTTCTGGGCGCATCTATTAAGCTGCATCTGCTGTGAGCGTGCAGCATACGCATGCATGCTGCGGCGCAGCCAGCCGTGTCAAAGCACTGACATGCAATTCTTTGTAACATTCAACGGTATGCCTCCGGGTTGCCAAAACATGGGTACGGACATCATATGACTTGCTGATCGACATGAGCTTATTGGAGAGCGAACGCCTTGCAGAGGCTCATGCTCTCAAGACAGGCAGAGTATGCATGCTGTTGTGGTAGTTGTGATATTCCCTGATTGATTAGCAGCTTTGGTTGCAAAAGGTTGCGTGCTTGCGGGCAGCGTCTGCGGGCTGATTTTAAACTGATCAATTGTTTTATGGAGTGCCTGACATGCATACATGTGTGGAGTGTCCACCCAAATGAGGTTAGGAGCTGTTATGTGCCAGCGAAGGGACTTGTGAAGTATGGTAGGGATGTTTGCTGTGGAGGCGCTCGTTTGGTTTCTGCAAAGGATGCCTTTCCCGGAACAACACTGCTTGCTGTAGGCATAGGCTCGGCATTTCATCGCGGCACTCAGGATTGCTCATGTATAGTCTGGATTTGTTCCACAAGCGTGCCTGTGCTCTGCGCTAACATGCTTGTAGGCTTTGCTTTCCTAAATGTTTGAGAGTGAGCGTGTAAATTGATACCACCATGATACCCCCTGGTAAAAGCTTTTTTAGACATTGCTTCAATATGCAGAGTGTGCATTGCACACTCTCACAGGCACCGCTGGCACCATGATGCACCATTAAAATTGTCTCTGAGTCACGACCTCATACACATTGTGCTTGGTTATCATGGATGTGGCGCACTTCTAGAGAATAACAATCAACAGCAGTGCCTCAGGATCAATTTTTTTTGCCAGAACACTGCTGTGGGGCTTCTGCAGGCTATCCTCCATCTAGTTTGCATAGCTATCAGCTACTTATAGCTTGGTTGCACCGAGTAACAGCGAATGAAATTAAGCATCACACAGCGCCCAGCTCGGACATCTCTGCCAGGAATGCCTGGTACTTCCTGTCAATGGCCGTGCCGGCAGCCGGTGGCCCCGGCGCGACCGGCCGCGCCACCGCGGCAGCCTGCGACCAAACCCATGGAAGCATCTTCAGCAAAGCAATCTACATCGATATACTCGAGTCAATGTTTGGGTTGCAAAAGGCAGTCAGGTCAAGCTCACGTCTTGCCTGTTCCTAGATGCGCCCCCAACCTCACCCAGCCGGATTTGACCGTGTGTCTGCAATGTTTTTGGCGCTCGCTGTGCCTTGATGTCTGCATCTCTCTTGCACTAGGAAGGTTAATTTCCAAAAAAAACAGCAGAATTACGCTTACCGTGGAGGCGGCTGTGGCGGGGCCGACTGGTACGGCAGGCGCGAGGCCAAAGCCGGGGCCAACTACGGGGCGGCTGCGCGCGACGGCGGCTCCCGGGCCGAGGCGTGGCTTCATCGAGGGCTCCTCTCGACGCACTCGCACGGACGCCGGCACCATCGACGTGACAGTGCGATCGTCCTGCAGTTTTAGCACGGCAACTTTCTCAAGAAACCCCGTTATGCAAGGCTCATATGCCTTGTTGTGTTTTGAGATGATAGGGCTGCATCAGATCTCTGGGTTCTGGTGAATTGCAGACCAGCAGACACGCAATGCAGGTGCTGCAAGCAGTGAAGATTCCTGGGGGTCAACCCAGGGATGCACGCTGTGAGATTCGGCCAATATTGTAATTGAGCACACAACATGCAAGGGCCATGACGGCCATTTGATGGGGCAACACATGTGAGCCAGAGTGCCAGTGGAACGGAGGGTGAACCCCACCTGTGCCCTGGGCAGCTTTGCTACAGTGGACTGGCCTGTGATCGTGGGCGCCTTCTTCTCTCCAGGAGCAGCCGCTGCAGCTGCTGCATATGCAGGAGGCCGTCCTGCACCCAGCACACCAATTGAGAATGCTGGGAGTTTTTGTAGTGTCCTGTAGCACAGAGTGACAGCATAGGCCTAGAGCTGATCAGAGGATGCACTTGCACTCTGTGATATCTGCAAAGTACCAAAAGGTCATGCACAGCACATCACATCACTTGTCAGCAACAGATTTGCGCACACTGCCTACTCAACCAGGCGCTTTCACATGCAGGACGTCAAGCGGGTCGAGCCAAGATCCAGTGGATTCCTCTGCACAGGGGTGGATAAGGAGGGAGGTGTACCTGGGGGTGGCCCAAGGGGTGCACCATATCCTGGAGGGGGCATGCCCGGCGGCGGCAGCATGCCTGGCGGCGGGCCGGTAGGTGGCGGGAGCATGCCGGCACCTGCGCGAACGCCACCAGCCAAATCATACCCATGCCCACCATGCGCACCTACTTGACGGCTGCCACCCGTGAAATGAGCAGAGACAGATCAGCACAGCAGCATACTTGGTTGCATCTCTCATCCCCAGTGGTCACGATGCTGACACATAGATTACAAATGGGTTGAAGCTCGCAGGTGAGGCTACATAAACCGCACGTTACTGACTGGGTAACGGAGTATCTTTTCAGCACCATGCAACACATCTTAACTTCATTGCACGTACACGCAACCCAGGCGTACCAAACGCAGGTGGGGGTCCTGGAGGTGGTGGGAGGGCGCCAGGGGGAGGACCCGGCGGTGGCGGCAAGGGGGCGCCGCTCGTCGAGGGGGGACCGCCAGCCAACCTGCCTGCACGCACCCACGCAGAAAAATTTCAGAGAGGTACTGTCTTAGGCATATTGGCTTCTCGGCCACCAAACAAGACCAAACAATGACTACGTGACCAAGCCCCTAAAATATGATGCTGCACAGCATGATAGCGGCAAATTGTGCACAATTTAGGTGTGTCCATGGCACGCAGTTTCCAATGTAAGAGCAAAAGAAACCATGATAGTCCTCCGGCTGACAAGCTTGAGTAGAGTGCAGAATATAATTTACATATCCACTTCCATGAACGACAGTGAAGGCCTATATATATTACTCAGATTCGTCATCACGTCAGTCACATGACTCACCGGGCGCGGGGCCGGCCGGCAGCGGCGGCGCGGCGGGCATGGGCACGGAGGGGCCCCCCGGTCCAGAGAGGGGGTCCGTGTGGTAGCGCTGAGCTTTCCCGGGAGGGGGGATGCCCCCCGGGTTGAGCGTGGGGTGGTAGTACACCGAGTTCTCTGACCGCTGTTCTGGGACTCCGTGACCGTACTCGTTCGCAAACACTGGCACCGCTGCTGCCTGCACCGCACGCTGTGCGTCCTCCTGTGAGAGCAGTGGAGCAAGGTCGTCATTGGAGGCTATAATCATTAAATTTGTGCCTTCCTTGAAGTAACTCGTTTTGACAGTCTCCCATATAACTTCAGACACCATCTGTGAAGGCCGTCCTCGCCACATTTACTCTTTGGCTAGTTCATCCGGTAGGGTGAACATAAAAGAAACGTTGATTGCAATTGGAGACCCAAGGTGATGCTGGATGCTGCATGTGAATGAATCTGTGCACACTTTTGAAGCAGCAGCTTCTGCTAGGACGCCTATGCCAGACTTTTGTTGCAAGGTACTTGTGGCCTGTTGGGCGTACCTTTTTCTTTTTCAGCGCTAGGTCATAGGCTCCCTGCAGTGCGCGCTTCTTGAGCTTTATAGTCAAGTTCAGCTTCCCATCCTCCTCCAACTCCAACACCTGCCCCACATAAAACACACGATAAGCAGAAGACGCAATCTCTGCACAACATGGAGATAGATGGCTAGCACAAATACTGAAAGAACTGGTCACCATTCCCACACAAGCGAGCAGGGTGATTACCTCTTTGAGCTCCTCTTTGAGAGCTTCTGGATTGCTCTTCATCTTGGAGGCATCCCTTTGGAACTTCCGTTCCTTCTTGTTGCGAGCAATCTCCTTTGCTCTCTGCAGGCAACCATAGAGCACTTCGTGAAGGTGTATACACTGAAATTTTCCTGCTGATCGGTATACTTCTTGCATGATAGACTCAATACTGTCCCTTTATAGACCCAGGGCACAGTGGAAGGACGAGACAGGAAAGAGTTCCTACTCACCATCTCTTTTCGATAGGCATCAGCAGGATTCATATCCCTTGACCCCTTCTTCTTCACCATTCTGAAATGTTAAAGGAGATCTGATATCTGTTTTGGTACTATGTTTTCAGTCCGGGACGATTTATTGGCTGACTCTCACTGATCGAAGATGCTGTTATCTTAGACAAGTCCAGGTACACTACAAAGCGCGCTTACATGATCGATCAATCAAGACGCCAGACCTTGATGACATGCAAAGACCAGCATAGCACTACAGTGGGTAAAACAAGCCCATGCAAGAGCAAATGGAGTAAGTTGGAACGCCGCTGTACTGACGTGGACATGCAAAAGTTTCAAGATCGCTGTGGTCTGTCACTTTTCAAGCCACTCAATTCGCAACGCAATAATTTTTGCTTGAGCGCTTGTCATTACACCCTAGACACAAGAGAACCACTTCACACGTACGTATCCGACTTGTTTTGGCGAAAGCGGTTTCCAGCACAACATGGGATCCGCTGTGATCTGCAAGTGCACCCTTCCCAGCTTCGTCGGTTTTCAGAGCACCTCAAGGCCTCTTCGCAAGCAGATAAAGCTCTCATCAACGCGGAAACAAGGCAAGCTAGGTATCTTGTACTACGTGCTTGCAGCAACTGCTGGGCTTGTTTCCTTGCACCCACCTTTCTGTGCTCATGGTGTGACAAGGTGCCACTATCATAATACGTAAGCATCAAGGAGAACAACTGGTGACAAGTAAGGCATCCTGAAGCTGATCTGCAGTGCATGCAAACTGCAAACCAGGAGAACGTTCAGCAAGTGCCTCTCTGTGCTTACAAGCAGGTGGGCGCGCATCGCACGTGGCACCAAGAGCAGGCCTGGAGATCGACTGGAGCGACCCTGACACACTCATCGGCGTGGCTGGCGGCGTGCTGGGTCTGCTAGTTGGCATTGGCGCTCCCCTGTTCTACATCAGCAGAGATGAGAAGGACGAGCAGAAGCTGGAGGAACTCAGGGAGCTGAACAGGCAGACCTTCAAGGAAACTGGAGAGTACCTGACAGAGGTCCGCCTCACTGCAATCTATGCAGTGTGGCCTCCTTTCAGCTCTCTGATCGCGCGCTCTCCGTGAAGCTATCAAGCACTGATTTACATGTTGTCTACGCTAGTTGTTGCTGGGCGCTGACTGACTCGCAGTCTAGCAAGACAAGGTCTCGGTCGGGTATAGTATAGCGAAGCACAGCAGGATCTTACAATGCATGCTCTAGCTCTGGCCCATGCGAGTTGCTGCGAGACTTGGGCCATGTCAAATTGCAATACAATTGTGCCCTCTGTCTCTCCATGTCCTCTCTTTTACTACTCAAATATCTCTGGTGCCCCTTTGACCGAGCCAGGCTTGCCTTTTGCACATACCTGTCACGCCTGCTGTTTAGGGAACCCCACCTAGAGGTTATTTACTTACCAGAGGCCAATGTACAGATGATATCTGGTTTTGCTGCTCTTGTCAACTGCACCACTGATCGATTGGAGGTGCTGCGACAGGAGGAGATCAAGGCTTTCCGCCAGCCGCGCTGGACTGACCGCAGGTACTTTCATCGGATCTTTATACACTTTTTCAAGAGTACGAGACATTGCTGGAGACACACTGTGCTGTATTACAGCAGAGGCATTTTGATGCACCCGCACACCCTTGCGATTCCTCACTCGATCGAGGGGATAATTTGGGAAATGGGCTGATCTTTAGCACATGATGGGAGCTTGCGTCAAGTATGGGAGATTGCTGCAGCTGAGTGGGTCTTTGTTTGTGCAGGGAGTTCCAGGATGATGATTGAGAGCTGCATCGGCCACTGCAACGGGAAATATCCTCAGATTTCCGAGCAAGCCTGCTTGCATTTACACTATTTTGAAAACACGAGCTTGCGTTTCAGGAGGCTGAAGATGAGGGTTGCAGCTCAGTTTTGAAGAAAGATGAGAGTGACCTGAGGGAGATAAGAATCCAGAACAGAGTTTCTACCCATTGATTTGAATTGAGTGCCTCAATTTGAGAGGCACGTATGAGTCAGGTTGGACAGGGCAACTCGTGAACATGTGAGTGGCTGCTTTGCTATAATAATGAAATCCATCTGTCACTGTGGAATGGCAGGAGCACACACAGTCATGTTTTTGATTGGCCACCATGGTTGGTAGTACTGAATGCATAGTAAGTTCCTTGCGCGGGTGAGGCACTCAAGTATACGGTATCATAACGTATCAGTATGGCACTATCGCGGAGGGGCACGTGCACTGCCGAGTGATCACGTGACTTCAAGTCACAAGTTGTGACTTGTGCTACTGTGTTGCAACGTTACTGATGGACACCAGTGGCTGGCACCACTTGACATAGCGGAAATCATGTACTTTCATGGCGAGCAGGTCATGCTGGCACCCAAGGGCCCAGTGGATCACAAGCTTGCACTCACAAGGGGCAGGGTCAGAGACCTTTACCCTCATCATCCGAGGGAAATGGACAGTTACAATTCAATCCTGAAGGAAAGGTTGACAAATTCAAGCTTAGACAGTCCTTAGGAGGAGTTTTAAGCGCGCACTTTCCTTTACGACTAAGAATGAGGGACAGTATGGTATGGCTCTCTGCAACAAATTGCATTTCTCTTCACATACAGACCTTGTTCTCAGGCTGGACGCTGCGCGCCCCTTGGCCTCGCTCACAACTCCCCTGCATGCGCAAGGGGATATATGCTTCCTAACTAAATATACATATAGACTCCCCTGGCTCTCGTCTACAGAACTCCAAGACTCTGCCTCGCCTGTCAAATGGCGCCGGCAGTCGCCTTGGCTTCTCCAAACATAAGAGGAAAGTTCTTAGTCCTTGGACAACTCGTCAAGGACTCAACTGCATGGCTCAAAAAGCCCAGGCCCGGGCCAAGACACAACTGCTGGCAGGTGGCAACCAGGGAGGCACCAGGCTCGGCGGGGGATATATATTAATGACATGAATTCTTACGCCGCTTTTGCTGCCTCCCGCTCAGCTTCATCCAGCTTCAGCCGCACCATTAGAGCCTTGAGCAACCTGCACATGCATTTGCGTCGGCAGACTGTCAGTATTGCACACATGGGTTCGTCAGGCAGCAGCTTCTTTCCATTCCAATTGCTGCTGCAGAAAGTGCTATAGAGAGCAATGTGCGGCCTTTTATGGACAAGTAAGCACCCTTTTGAACAATGCCCGGTTCATTGCTACTTGAAAAAACAATGCAGATCATGTAGGGGCCCCAACTCTTGCCCTCCAGGGCTGCACTCAGCTTGTTGAACAAGCCACAACCAAAGTGCACTGCACTTAATGACGTTAAGCTGCTGATTGAAAGAGAAATTGTGTACATCAAGTAGGGCCCACAGCTCTTGCCCAGCAGTGCTGCACTTAGCAAAAGAATGACATGCCACTGGTGCCAGGACGACATGCACAATTTGGCAAAGTCTTTGAGCACGCCATTTTAGTCTGCACCGGATGTCATACTATGAAAGAATAAGTGCTGACCTGTATGCGATGACTGCAGGGGTCGCGCCGCAATCGCTAGGGTCTCCAGGGGAACCCTCGAGGGGAATATGGAGATCGGCCTGCGCGTACATGTGCTGCCTCTTGTCCAGGATGTCCCTCACCTTCGCCAGCGTGGCAGTGTACGCACCATCACCCTGGGCACACGCAAAGTTTGTATCGGCTGACTCATCACAATACTCAAGGCAAGAAACCATAAATTAGCTACCTGTCCCTTTCTTGAACCAACTTTGCTCATTGACAGGGACACTTGAATTTGCAGGAATCTGTGCCACACTGGTGGTACGGCTTAGACACATATATAAACACCTGGAATTTTCTGCACGCTGTGCTCTTCCCACCCCTTGCTGCATGCCAGTGTTGGCATGCCGTTATTCATGGCAAGAAATAAAATTTGCACAAGATTGGGGAGTCACACCTCACTTGTGTGACCAGAAGAGCCTTGGCTGAGCAGCGGTCGCGACTGAGTGCCGTCGCTGACAGCGCGCTTGGCGAGCAGCTCCGGCGGTCCAGTCAGCCAGATGACTAACCCATGACGCATGCTCTCCCAATTCTGCTCCCTGGTGACCACCCCTCCGCCAGTCGACACCATCACCGCCTTGCTGGCTGCCAGCTCCTGCCAATATTCAAATCCAAGATTCAAATCAAAGATTTTAAGGTGTTCAAACAGCATTAATTCCCGGACAGACAGCCTTCTAGTTCGGCATGCTTGCAGCATTGCAAAAGGCAGTGTTGGGAGGCTATGGCAAGGCTACCTAGCTAGCACTTGGCACCAACTTCTTGCCAAATTCTTGATGATGATTATTATAATTATTATTGTCGTCATGTTTACCATAGGCTTGTCCAGCCCTCATGGCTAGGTGCGTTGCAGCAATCCCTAAAGTATGACCAATTCAGAGCTGTGAAAAAGCAAGTGCTTCTGCCAATGCCTTGCACACTTTCAAGATTCACCATGGACTTCTTTTCTCAAGTCCATATCAATCCATTTTTTGGGGCTGCATGCACAACAAAGTGCATGCTCAGGAGACATCGGCATTGCAAAACACACCCGCAGCACGCTGCTCTCGAGGTCCCTGAAGGCCTGCTCCCCCTGTGCAGCAAAGATCTGCGCTACTGTGCGGCCGGCCCGCTCCTCTATGAGCTTGTCGCTGTCCACGTAAGGGTACTCTAGAGCGGCCGCCACCATCTTTCCCACCGTGCTCTTCCCGCTGCACACAGACAATCAAAACTCAGAATTCAAACTCAGAAACCGAGCCTCCTGTACTTGCTAGGGGCGAGAAGAAATCACTACGAGCATCAGCTGCCAGTGTGATGCAGGAACAAGAGATCACAGGTCACAATGATCCACGGAAAAGACACAAGCTTTGTGCGATCAGGAGATTGAGCTCCATGTGCTAGTCGCCTGAATGGATCTCTTGCTATCAGTGACATGCTTACTGGAAAAGCACTGAGGGGGAAGGCAGGTTGGCAAACTTGTCCCCCTCTATCACCAATGGCATCGGCTGAGACGGCTAGGCAGCACTGCTGTAAGAGCAGTAGGAGACCACACATGGATGAACCCGTAAGAGAATAAAAGAGCAGCATTGATCGCCTCACCTGCCCATCATGCCAACCAGGTACAAGCTGCTACCATCCAAGTTATCCTTCACCTCTGCTGCAAGGGCCTGCACAGCAATGCACTCACTCCGCTGCCATCTTTAGAGAACGAAAGAAATTTAGTATCAATTGCTGTCTGGCAGGCACTGCAGAGAGCAGGAATTGAAAATACCTGAAGCTTCTGATCAAGCACATCTTCACTAAAGGCGGTGACTTTCAGGCCCTGAGCACGGGCCTTGAAGACCAACCCTGGCTTGAGCTTGCGTTGGGTGCGGTAAAGTGTGTGGGTCTGCTGTTTGAGTGCTTCTTCCCGCAGCCTCTGGCATGATGCATGAAGGCTTTGGGAAGAGTTAAAAGGCTTCAGATGCCTGCAGCTGCACACATCAGGAACAATCTGCTGGTGTCTTGTGGCTAGAGCCAGTATGTGGTGTGGCTGAAGAAAGTTCAGTTGAGGGTCTCGTTATTAATATGACCTCCTAGAGTTGTGCAGGCCCCAGCTGGGAAGACATCCGATGCAAGCCCGCAGAGCTTTACAGTAAGACATTCCGGGTTAATAAAATCAAATGTGATCGTAGTAAAACCAAAATACATACCTGCCGTGTGGTATCAATGTTGCATTAGGAGCTGCAGGCAAACTGCGTCCTAGAGCATGTGTCGGTGGTACCATCCTGCCGAGTAGAGCTGGGGAGCCGTTCACCTGACAATACAAACGCAGTCAGTCTGATAAGTTTGAATGAAATTTTTAGATTTGGCTTGCTATGTGACCATACTTTGAAAAAGGGAGTACGAAAGCATTGCGGATGTCTGATGGCAGTACATTTAGTCTCCTCGTCACCTTGTACCAGGGAGTCCTGGAAGAACGGCTGCCACTTAAATCAAACGAAAAAAATTAAAGAAGTACGCCACGGCGTCATCCAACTGAACTGCCTGTTCATTGTCATACAGGAACTGCATGCTTTCATACATCGTTTGACCAGGCATCACACTACTGATCATTTCAATGCACCAACGTAGTCCGGGATCGAGAAGCACTTGGTACACTCAATCAGCGCACTGCATCGACGGGGCCTTGTCCCATTTTGCACTCCATTCCACAGCAAGTATTACGGACGAACAGGGACAGCCTGAATTGGCCTCTTCGAGCTCGCAACCCGCTGGAGGATTACGAACTCATCCCTGACAGATAAATATCTTAACCGGTCTGACGATTGTGGCAAAATCTCCTCAGGCCCAAGATGGTTGCTTGCATGCCAGACAGCTTTGAGTGCCTCAGCATTTTCAATATTGCCAGTAGCACTCAGAATCTGATTAGTCATGAGCCCGCAGGCAGTGCCGATGACCAAAGTTATATTATTATGATTATTATGATTACAGTGTCGGCAAATCCAAAGCCCGAAGGCCATAGGGCATACACACAGAGTGTCTGCAGCCACATCTGCGGGGCCTGAAGGTCTGGTCTGCAGCCCAATTGGTATCATACTAAAATTATAATGTTTTCACAGGAAAGAGGGCATTGATGTTCAGGCCATGACGGTGAGGAGGAAATGTGCAAGTGTCACACAGGTCAGAGTCTTTGAGCTGAAGTGACCTGCAAGTGAGCTGCAAGCTGTCACAATGTCTTGTGAATCCATTCAGATAATCTGATACTTAGTAAGAGATCCTGGACAACATGCAAGACTCTCGGAACATGGCAAAGCATGCAGCTGAATCTTTGGAGTACTGAGCGTTACAAGGCTGCAGAGCTATCAGAGTCGCTGATTCAGTGTAGCTTCTAAAAAATAAGTTAAGAAACGGCGGTGCATGCATGGCCATGCCACATGTAAGTGACTGGGTCCCTGCCATCTATCATACAGGCGTCTAGCAACAAGTGACAGTCTAAAGTCCACAGAACAAGTGGTAATTAAGGGCAGCTGTCTAATACAATGCAGGGTCATCCTACGCTACAAGCTCAGATGCTGCCAGCATACAAGCACACAACAGCCTCCACATCAATATGCCTCAAAAGCTAGCTCGGCACCCCTTTCAAACTGCGGCTTTCAAATCCATTAGTCATTGATATCTGCACATTGATCGTGTCCTTTGCCTGAGTCTCCTGACAGGTACCTGCTTTCGCAACTAGCGCCCAAACCCGGACAATTCATCATGCAAACTCCCTTGTCCTCAGTCGCTGCCAAGGGGTGCTGATACGCATAATTGAAAAAGGAACAACCACAAATCAATGGGCAACTTCAACTCTGCGCACACTGCAGGACAGTTGATATGGTACAGCCCAGCACCGGCTCAATTCAAACTATGCAGCACACCAGTGCCCCTTTCTGAAGGCTTGGGAAGAGCACCCAAATGTGCGAACAACTTTGGTGCGTAAACAACAGTTGCTTGATCCTGTGCATTACCGCCGCCGTGGGAATCAACTAAGAGCGCAAGGGATCATCTTGAGTGTTCTGTCAGGTCACACTGCAACTGGAAAGGAGGCAGCTCAGTTGTTGTTAAAGCTGTTTCCCATCGGCAAGCACTGGCTCGAGGAGTTGACAGTGCACCACTTGTTGAGGGCGGCCGGACCCAAGTATTCCTCGAGAGCTGGAGAGAAGATCTCGTGGATTAGAGTCAGGGGCTGTCCATTGTGCCAGAAGATGTACTCCCTGCCCCAGAACGGTCCCTTGTGGCCAAATCGCCTGCAGGGAACACAAAATCAAAATAAAAACCGAGGGACTACTGTGCTACTTGAAGTTTTACTGTGTTCATCAGGCAATCAATGGACAGCTGACATGATGTTATCAGGTCTCAATAAATGCAGCTGGGTTAAAAAGGAGGCAAGGAATCTTCAGCCGCGAACTTCAGCTGCTGGATCAGGAGTTCATGATCAAATCAGGCTGACAGAAAGTGAGGCAGCATGAACTTTCATCAGAGAAGACTGTAATTGAATTTAAAATTTAAAATTTACTGACAGCCAGCTCACAGGCAACAAATGCTTGCAGGTCTGCACCCACAGTAGCATGGCGGGTGAAGGTGATTTTTGCTGGGGCATGCAGAAACTAAGGCACACCTTTCAAGGTCCTTGGAGTGCCCACAGTAGACGTTGGTGATCTCCCTGTAGAGCTCAGTGCGGTTCTGTGAAAGATTGACCCAGATTGGCTTCTGTGTCTGGCCCAGGTAGGCGGAGATCTCAGCAGTGTTCCACCAGCTGGTGGCGCAGACCAGCGCTGTGCCCTTGACGCTCAGATGCAGCTGTGACAACACAACTACAGATCGGTCTGTGCGTTGATTCGAGCCCGTCAGCAATGTGCAGGCAAAGAGCATTCGGGCAGAGTGGCAGAGGAATATGCCCTTCGCAGGAACAGGCACGCATTCGATTTGCAAGTTTGTAATCAAAATTTGGAGCGGCAGGGGTTGATGGGTCGAGACCACACCTCTCGCTGAGTTCGTGGCCCTTTGATGACGGCTACGTTCTCCGGCAGGCCACCGAGGTCCCATCCGATGTTCACTTGGTCGAGGCAGTCCTGCGCTAGCACTTTAATGCTTCAATCTCCCCGATAGGATTTGCCGCAGCTAAAGACGCAGCTAATAGCGGTGACACGGATACCAAAAGAAGCCCAGATTCGCACCGTGTCCACAGTCTCGCCGGTCATGATTTGAAGGTGGCGAGTGACGGACCCGTCACTGAGCAGGGCCACTCTCCAGGTGGGGCTGAGAGCTGGTGACAGTCCGTAATCGACTGCTTGCTTCCAGGTGCCCTGCGTTGGCACAGCTTGTTACCCCAACTGCAATGCAACAAACCAGTGGCAATATTTATTTAGGCAGGTTTGGGCGCACCTGCCAGACGAGGGGCTTCTCCATCGAGTGCCTCCACTCCGTACCATGGTCTACCGGCATGAGGATGGCATTCCTCACTGCCACGCGGCCTGAACGCTTGCTGGGTGCACGAATAGCAGGAGTGTCCAAAACAACAGGGGACACAGAAGCCAAGCGATTGATGCGGTGGTTCCTGGGGAGCTTCTGGGACAGTGCGCAGCTCGAGATCATGGTTGTGATAACGGCACACCGACTTGCAAAGATTCTTTAGCAGACAGAGAGTGCAAGTAGGAATACAATGGCACTGAAAGGTGGCCGAAAAGGGCACCAAAAGCAGCCAGTAAGAAGAATTTGAGGATGTCAGATTTGTCCACGCTGCTATTCCCGTTCGGCCGGTTACTGGTTATCCCCTGCCCCGTGGCCCATGTGCTTCAGGAGGCGCGCGCAAAAGCATCAAGCTCAGGCAGAACCAAAAGATTCAACGCTACAACTGTTTGTAGAAGCAAGCAAAGATGTTGTCTTCTTATCTACCATTGGCAGGATGCGCGCTGCCCCAGAGCAGAACGCATTTTGTGCGCAAGCCGGCTGGCAGCGGCATCCGCAGCAAGCGAGTGCAGACACGGGCTGTCTTGCGCGAATTCTCAAACTCCACTGCTGCAGAACCGATGGTTGTGCCTTTCGAGCCTGATTCTGACCACCTCGCTGCCTGGAAGCCTGAAAGCTGGAAGCAGCGCACGGCTCATCAGCAGCCCAATTACCAGGACCAGCAGAAGCTTACGGACGCTGTGGACACCATTGCGAGGATGCCCCCGCTTGTGTTCGCCGGGGAATGCAGGAATCTGCAAACAAGATTGGCCAAGTGTGCCACGGGCGAGGCATTTCTGATGCAAGGTAAATTTTATTCTTGTTGGATGAACATGCCGGCCCTGTACTGCTACACCCCTTATGCCAATAATCCGCTTGACCGTATGGTGGTGAGCCGTTGCGCAACCTTGATATATATCGTTTTGATTGATTCTACATTCATACTAGGGTATTTGCAGCCCGAAAGTGGGCATGGAGAGTTTAGTACAAGTGAACCCTTGCTTGCGTATCAATATCCCGAGCTTGTACTTTTTCGAGGTCAGTGCAGGTGAAACTTGGCGTCTATCAATGTAGGCCTGCTTTAAAAATGCGAGATTTCAAAACGTCGATTGCTAATTGCGCAGGCGGCGACTGCGCCGAGAGCTTCGCCCAGTTCAGCGCCAACAACATCAGGGACTCCTTCAGGGTGCAACTCCAGATGGCCTTGGTTGCCATGTTCGGAGGTGGTGTCCCCGTCGTCAAAGTCGGCCGCATGGCCGGTCAGTTCGCCAAACCCAGGTCCGCCGACACAGAGACCTTCGATGGCACCGAGCTCCCATCGTACAGGTAAGGGTTTTCTTCTCTTCCCTGCTTTCTCCCCAAGTCCTGGCTCTGCATTGTAAGTACTATCCCTGTTCAATAGATCGATCGAGCAAAGCTGCCTTCCTCACATTGTGATCGCTGCGTGAGTGTGCTGCTGTGCTTGTGCATCTGAGCATGTCCCCACAAGATATTTCCAGGAGATATCTGCCAGCCTTATCCACAATCAAAGCTATACCTGGCATTGAGTGTGCTGGTACGCTAGCTAGTCAGCAGCATGTCCAGTCTTGTTAAACTTGAAACATCTTGAAAAGCGCGGGACATGTGCATCTGACTAAGGTTGTGCTGGCATCAGGGGTGACATCATCAACGGGCCGGCCTTCACTTCAGAGGCGCGTGTGCCAGACCCCATGAGACTGGTGCAGGCCTACAACCAGGCAGCAGCCACCCTCAATCTGCTACGCGGATTTGCCACCGGTGAGCGTTACACCCTATTGATACTCCATAAACGCCGCAGACAGTAATTTACCCCTGTTCCTGCCTTCGTCTTTTGCACTCATGTGTTGGGACGTTTCACAAACTTTGGAAGTGCTAAAAGGCAGCCAAATACAGGACTGAGCAGATTATAAGCCTTGCATTACAGCTGCACGCCAAAATCAACCGTTGTACGTGACTAAAGTACTAGCTTGCTTGTGCATCTGCAAGATTCATGCCTCGGACTTTTTTACTGGTATTTTGTTGATATCCCAAATCTGAGCCATAGTTTTCTTGTGCATCCCTGTCTTGATAGCAACCTGCAGATTCAGGTGAGAACCTGTGTGCTGAAGTACAGAGTCACCAAAGGTGTCAACTTATCACCACCGGCAGCAGCATGATTCAGTTGATAATTTTTGAATGACTTTAAATTCTGCCAATGCACAGGTGGCTACGCTGGGCTGCAGCGCATGATGGAGTGGAACCTGGACTTCATGGGACGCAGCGACGAGGGGCGCGCATATCTGGATCTCGCCAGGTGTGCAGGGTTTTACACCCCAGGGGGATTGCAAGGGTTGTCAGCACAATGTTGACTTATTGATGCCCAAGCTCGTTGAAGAGTGTGACAAGAAACCAGGAATGCCTCGAGCCTCCAAAATATAAATACATTCCCTTTGTTGTAATATGCAATTTCCACAGTTTTTGCATAGCACAACTTGCCATTTCAGAACATTTCTTTTCGTATATTTCACCTCGATTTTCTTTTGGTACGGATGGTGCAACATCACTGCAGATTCTGCCTTTCATCAAGGCAGGCTATCTCTGGTCCTTTCTCTTCAGGAGCAGGTCTGTGCTTGTCTTGTTATTTGAAATTAAGAATGTTCTGTTTGAATTTTGCAGGCGCGTGAATGAGGCGATCCAATTCATGGTGGCCTGTGGTCTGGACAGCCGCACGCCGATCATGACAGAGACGGAGTACTATGTCTCCCACGAGTGCCTGCTGCTCGACTACGAACAGGCCCTCACCCGCGAAGACTCAACCACCGGACTCTGGTGCGGACCTATGTTCAACACTGCGTAGTGTCGTTGAAGCAAGACATGCAGCATGACATACATGGCACTACAGACACAGCGGCTGCATGTCTCGTTGTTGCTATCATTCGACTGTCAGGGACTGCCAGCCAACAGCAGTGAGGCCTCTGAGCATTGCGGCAATGACGCTCCCTGTGTTTGGGCAAACACAGGACCCTAGCCCTAACCTGCTCAAGGTCTCTGTGTTTCCGATTCCGCATCTTCTGCTGCACTGTCACATGCGCGCCAAACTAGAAATATCAGTGTACAATTTTCTATATCTCTGAAATTTAGAGTCAGGCATTGGATCAGTCCCAAATTGGCTGGAACCTGACTGTCTGCCTGCCTGACAGACTCATTGATTTCCTCAAGAAAGTTTTCTGACAGCAAGCATGCATGTCTTCAGGTATGACTGCTCTGGGCACATGCTGTGGTGTGGTGAGCGCACCCGTCAGCTGGACGGCGCCCACGTCGAGTTCATGCGCGGAATTGCCAACCCCATCGGCGTTAAGGTGCGGCCGAAATTCAAATTGGACTTCGACAGCTGTGCCAAAATTTCTGCTCGGTCTGTGAATCTCTGCGGATCACAATAATATTGTGGTCCTAGCAAGAGCATCAGCCGCAGCCCTTGCGTCAAGTATGACCTGCGCTTGGGGAAAGCTGCATGCTCTGAAGATCCCAAGTGATTGGGTTGAAGTTCTCGTCAGCAGCATGTCAGCAGAATAGCTGCCAGCACAAGAGGATGGTGGCAGCTTGACTGGTTTCGCGACAACTGCTGACATGACTGGCTGATGTGTCTGATTACATTACTCCAGGTGTCTGATAAGATGGACCCTGGGCAGCTGGTGTCTCTGGTGGCCACCCTGAACCCCGAGAACACTCCAGGCCGCCTCACCATCATCGTGCGCATGGGCGCTGAAAAGGTGCGCCACCTGGCGCTCATGTGACCATTAGTAATGCATGCACCTGACACCTGTACGCATGTTGCGCACTGCCGGGGAGACAGGGCATCGTGAAGCTGCACTTTATCAACATGCATGCTGTGAAGGTCGTAGTGCAGGCTAAAAGACTTGCTGGCTTTTAGTGCCAGGGCTGGCATCCAGACAGCTGTCTTGATATTGGTGATGAGCAAGCTCGATGCTGCTCAAAGAGCAACTCTGTGTCTGGCTTACAATCGTCTGATCAATGCACATGTGGTGTGCAGGTGCGCGCAAACCTGCCAAGGCTGGTCGAGGCGGTGCGCGACAGCGGCCAGGTAACAATATTTTTTGCCCATGCTCTATTTTTGTAATCCGAACACAAATGACTTCTAGCGCCCTTTTGCTAGAACAGGGCTGTTCCTTGCTGCTTTGCATGCTGTCATGGGGTTCCCCAAATTGACATCAGGAGTGACTGCAGCGCTCTTCTGCTCAAGCCAGGCCTGTCTTCTAAACATTCCTGCCTCTGCATGCTGTGATAGGGCGCCCTACCAGGATCTCAAGATTACTAACAGCTGAGGGTGACTAATGTGCAGGTGGTCACATGGGTGTGTGACCCGATGCATGGCAACACGGAGTGCGTCAACAATTACAAGACCCGCCGCTACGAACGCATCCGCGCAGAGGCGAGCCCCTTCATTTTCTCCCTTTGTTTCTCTTTTTGATAGGGGGCCTAATTCCTACACCAGGAAAGTAAGAAACATACGCGGGCGGGCGCTTCCTTTTATGTCTCCATGCGGCCATAGTTCTGTGATCTTTGCGCATGCCGGCCTTTGCCAGAAAGCGATGGTGTGTCCTCCGGAGAACTGCCTTGCGATTATGGACTGCCAGAGTCCACCCCGCTGCCTTGTATGCTCAATTTTGGGATGCAGGGGAGTCCTTTCAGACAAGCTGGCCTAGACTCCCTGCTGAGCGTATGCCTCCTGCAGAAAGCCGGCAGGATGATCCCAGGTACCAACATCGCTGTCACTCCAGCATCAACAATTCAATTCCTTACGCGCTGAAGGTCCTTTGTACTTACCTCAACAGGTGGAGGCATTCTTTGATGTGCACGAGGAGCTGGGCACGGTGCCAGGTGGCATCCACCTGGAGATGACAGGCGATAACGTGACCGAGTGCCTGGGCGGGGGGTCCTCCATCGACGAGGCGGACCTCAACAGCCGCTACCACACCCACTGCGACCCCCGCCTCAACGCCGAGCAGGCCCTTGAAATGTCCTTCTACGTCGCATCCCGCCTTGCGCAGAGTGAGTTTTCTCGCGTGCTTGGGTTTCAAGCAGGGGGCTGATAAAATATCAGGGTTTTGGGGGCTGAAACAACAGCCTGTGCTGTCTTCAAGGCAGTCAGTGAGCCTGCCTTCAAGGCATTGCCTTGTGCTGGCGGAGACCCGGAGACCCAAGCTGTCAATTCACTGAGCTGGGCAGAAACCTTCCTTCTCCCAGCGCCCGGGTTTCAAACACCTCTCCAGGGCTGACCTTCGCAGGATGATAGACAATTTGCTCAGCTGATGTATTTCAGCACAGCTTCAAGCTCCAGCTACAGCAAGGAAGTTCCTGCCTCAGCTGCTGGAGTGCCAGCCTGCTTTCAAAGGAATACAGCCTGGCGCTTGAATTCAAATTCCAAGACAAATTGCTGACAGTGTTGTGTGTGTGCTGCTGCAGGGAAGGACAGGTTGGTTGCAGGTGCCAAGCCCACCGCGATCCTGAAATGAGCAATGAAGATTTCCGGACGACAGCGACGCCTGTTGCTCCCAAGATCTCTCTAACCTTTTTACCACAAGACTTTCAGCTTTGCCTGCGGGCTTTTCAGCTATTTTCAGTCTGTGCCGCTCAGAATTGAGCCTCCTAAGTTGACGTAGCAGTGCTATCTAGTGGGGAAGGGTCTCCTTCCAGTATTGACTGTGTTCTCAGAGTTTCGGTGCCAAGTATATGGTGGCCAGGTGTCTGGTGTTATAGGCAGAGCTGGACTTAGTGTAACTTTAGTAGTACTGTCAGCCCTTGTTTCTGTTAGCAAAAAGTTAGTAATGTTGCTTGTTGGGATTTGGCTGCAGCTTGTCCGAGTCTTGTTGCGACTGAGCCCCGATTGAACCTCAAGCCCTGTTTACGCATGTGCCTACGGATGCTTGGATATTTAGATCCTTGATGCAAACATTGTAAAATCAACTTTTTGCTTGAACTAGCTCTCTGAGCTTGTCAGGAACCTTTTACGTCCTATGCAAAGGTTTGCATGATGATGGGGTAATGTTGATCAAGCACAAACCTATCAACACAAGCTATCAGGTATTTTAATGAATTTTACTTCCAAGGTGATCTGCATACCTGGCCCCATAAATTAAACATTGCTCTCAAATATATCATGGCCCCGGCTGGCGGGGGGCGGTACAAATTCCGAGCACAGTGCCCACTTGGATTGGAACATCATGCATCCATGATGGCAGCCTTCATCCTGCAGCAGTTTGGCCAGATGGGCATGAAGTCATGGTGACAACGTGCCTTCGCGCTGCACTGCATGCAAGCAGGTAACGATGCATCTCCCGGAGGGGGGCCCCATGCATGCCTTGTCCCCAAAAGCCTGAATGCCTCTCACCCTCAAGCCGACCCTTGCCCTTGGCATTGCTGCCTTGCTTATCAGTGTGCTCCTCCGGAGCAGGTCCGGTCAGCCTTGCATGGCTAGGGTCCTGCATTGCAAACGGCTACTGAGGGGAGGGAAGAGGGGTTAAGAAGGCATCATCCAAGACGTAATGCGGCCACGTTGTTTGTAATGCCACTTCTATGACGGCCGTCTTATGTGAGGAGGAACTGATGAGCACATCTGTGACGAACACCCCCAATTTTCAATTTAGGGTTCAATTTTTTACTTGCGCAGGAACTAAACATGTCCAGGAGCGCGCAGAAAGCGAAAAGGCTACCTCGGTCTCGACAAAGTGGAGCCAGCGTGTCGTTGTGTTCCGGAGCTGCGTTCAGCACAAAGCATTCAGACACTACATTGGAGACGGTATGCATTCTTCGAATTACTTCGGCGTCTTGTAGATTGGAGGTCGCACCAAGCATGCATTTTGTCAGAGGTTGCACTTCTTGCATGTCCGATGGCTGGATTGGTGCCTGCTAGGGCTTTTAGGGGAAGCAAGTCACTTCAACAACGACTGACGGTGCACTCCACCGATAAAACTAAGAGTTATTTCTCTGTGCTCTAGTAAAACGCTATGGCAGATGGCCGTGAGAAAGGACTCCGCCAGAAGGCATTCCGCCAAAGACAGAAGGTGAGCATGTTGGCAATCTATGATATAAAAATGTCGAAGCGCACGTATTAAAGGATCCAATCATCAACACTACTTTTTAATTACTCAACATTTGCACAGGAAAAGCAGCAGGCAACGGAACGGCAGGTCCTTGAGTTGTCTGAGAAGGTGGCAGCACTTCAGCTGGAAAGGGATCAGCTGCAGAAGGCTGTGGAGTCTGCCAAAACCGATTCAAAGGTGTGATGTGTCCGATGGATCTTGCAGCATAAATGCAGTTGTTGAGTGATGTGCTGCCTGGCACACAGCCAGACCCCATGCCCTGCCAACACGATGCCTCTGGTATTCTTGTTCCATTTTGCTGGTCTCGATCTTAAGGTAAACATATAAAAAGCAACATTTGCTGTGTACTTCTGCTTGACTGTGACAGCGTATCTGGGAGCCTCTCTATCCTATTATCAGTGCTGATGGTGTCTCTGATGGAGCCAAAACCTGTTGGCTCTGGCATGCACGTGTCTCTTTGGCGGACATAAATGATCCCTGGTCTATTCAGGCATACTAGTTAATAGTATAAATATAATTATAAATACAAAAGCAGCCACACAACCCCTGGTTCTAGGTGGTAGTAAACCTTGGGCATGCTGTGCAAGCAGGAGAGCTGCAGCGAGATAGCCTTGAGGGATGCCAAGTTTGCAGTGAACCTCAGCTTTGGAGAAGCCGCGGTGCAGCTGCAGATGACCCGAGAGGACGTCATTGCTCTCACAATCGATGGACTCGCACAAATATGGAAGGTTTGCTCTCCAGCCCATACAATCTCGATTTCCAGGCGTTTTGAGCTGTGATTAGCTCCACTTCTCATGCCCATGACTCTCTAGCGTGCTCGTGTTTCTAATATGCCTCATTTTGAAGTGTGAACATTAATCCTGCGTCGTACTACCCATGTCTGAGTGCATATTGGAGCTCTCAAATGTTTGCAGCATTTGAATGCCGGCTCTGCTTGTTTGTGTGCAGACGCTGGTCCAAAAGATGGGCTTGAATCTGGACATGATGGGTGCAGCTCCCACATACAGCTGTGTACACCAACGACGAGTAGAGGTGAGCCCACTCTCCTAGTCACTGCCCTTTGTCATGCATGCACCTCAGCACCTTCGGACTGAGTGTCTCTTGCATGCCTGAGCGTCTGTCTGCATGCACCCTTGCCATAAACATGCACAATTACACCTCAAGGGCCTTGTTTTCCTGCTGAGACTACCTCTATTGCACCTCTAGCCTGTGTGGCATGCGGCTTTGGGCAACGCAGTGCCTGATAAACAGTGCATCTTTGCAACCGGGGGTGGCTTGCAGCTGTCGCTCGCATGCACATACCAATGACAGTGACATGCACAGGTCAATGGCAGTGATGCTGACATGGCAATCATGCATGCATGCAGAAGCTGGTGCACGAGGCTATAGTATTCATGTGGGCGTTGGTGGACTACAACCAACAAATGCTGAGCGCCATCACCACCATCAATGTGGAAGCCCCCGCCAAAGCGCAGCCCTTCCACCCCAGCAAGCCCAGAGATTGGCCCGCCATCCTGGTCAGTCCCTCTTTTTAATCGTCTTTAACACACCTGATCTTGATGTTCTGGAAAGTTTTTAAGCTTTTTAAGTAAATTACATTCCCTTTCAAGGGCACTCAATGCAAGCATGCTGGGAATTCAATGGGGTGGGATGGCTGGCAAGATTACAGACACCCATAGGAGGAGGGAAGTCTTTTCTGTCCACTGGATCCGAAGGTGCTAGCTTGGCCTGCTAATCACAGAGGTACCTAATAGGCTAGGCAGGAATTCAAAGACAGGCCTGGCTCTGGCATAGGGCCAGACTGATTCAGACTGAGCACACTTGATTGAGCACTTGAGCATCTGGGCCAGGCTTGGACGAAGTGTTTGGTTCCTGGCGTGATTTTTTGGACATATTGAAGCAGAGGAATTGACCGATTGTGCTTGTGCAGGCGCGCATGCAGCTGAGTGATGGGCAGGTGCGGCAGCTGCTGAGAGGCAGGCGGACACTCGTGCGCGAAGTGGGCGCCCTCATAGCCCAGTGGGACCAGCTCTGGACCCAGCTGCAGGTGCGGCTGAGGCTTCTGTGGTGGTGCAGCTGATATTCTGGAGTCTTTAGTGTCCTTGTTGGATTGTTGTGCTGTTAAAATCGGATGCCCAGAGCGCAGTGCTGTCTCATATTCTGTATGAGCTCATAGAGGAGGGAGCTTCTCATTAAATCCGGAGAGGCCTCCTCCAGGTTTGCATGCCATGTGCATGAGGAATTCTCACCTAGGAATGCTGTGCCAGACCTCTTGCTGTGCACCAAGGTGTTTGTGGCTGAGTGCAGCTTGAGCAAATCAGCGAAGGCTGCACAATCTTTGCCCTGCTGACATAAGCATGCAACAGGGGTAGCTAGAATGCGGTGGCCTGCGCTGGGGTGTGTCAATGATCAGAGACTTGTACTGCCATGCAGAGCATCAAGGATGTTGATGAGGGGCCTGGCTCCCCGCGGGTTGCAAACCTGACAGAGCAGCTGCGCGCGAATGTGCACGCGCTATTCACCTGCCGAGCCTTCTACCTCTCCTGGGTCTACAACAGGGTGAGCCCTGCCACTTGTCGGAAGTCAGCAACTGGATGTTAATTGATGCTGACCATCTGCAGTGACAGCAAACTCTGCCAGACAAGGGGCACTGAGTCAGGTTTGAGTTGGGATGTTGGCAAATTTGATGGCTTGGGAGTTGGCAGCCCTATCTCTAAATTGTGTCCTTTCAAGTTCCTGGTTGCATCGTGATGGTTGAGCTTTTAGGTCGGCATAATATATAGTGTTGCACCAGGCCCAATGTTCCGCTGTAGTGCTCACAGTTTTTCTCAGCTGTGCATGTATTGGATATACCTGAAGCCGTGCAGCTAAAGTTCGCTCGGGCATCTTTCAAAAAGATGTCATCGCATCTTGTGTTCTGTAGGTCTTCTCCCCTGTGCAGACAGCACGGTACCTCACAGCTTCGTATCCAATTGGCCCAGACACCCTCTCCCTGCTCACCTGCCTGGCACAGCGGTACGACGAGCCCTCCACCACCGAGCTCATGCGCGTGGCACGCCCCGGGACGGCCGCCAGCGCCGATTTGCGCGCGCCCCTCTGCGGCAGTTCTGCGACGGTGTTCGGCGGCGGGGGCGGTTCTACAGCAGCGTTTGGTGCCGGTGTGGCCACCGTGGTGTTCCCTGTCATGGACAGTTCTGCAGCGGCGTGCAGCGGCGGGTACAGTTCTAGCGCGGCGTCCGGCGGCCCAGGGGATTGGCGCCAAGCGCTGGTGCATCCGCTGCGAGTTTTGCACTGCTGGCCGCATCCGCTCGCAGGCCAGCCGGATATCAATATGTCATAATCACGGTAGTCATCGTTAGTCATGATAGTCATCTTCATTCATGTGTTGGGTAATCGATTGCCTCACCAATCAGTCAATTTTTATGTTGGCTGCTTCGGTTTTGGCTTGCTCACCATTAGACGGCAGGCAACCAGCGCTTGCACTGTCACAACGCATTCTTAAATACTCATTCTTGATCTGAGGGAAGTGATCACAAGACTTACAATAGACACCCTATGACGGAGGACATGTCTCTAGTTCTAGTTTAAAGGAGTGCACTTCTTTACTGGTTGGCTCTGTATGCAGCAGGGCGGAAGTATAACATGGGGAGGCTCCAGATCTGTTGCAAGGTCAATGCCACAAGCATGTTGATCAAGACTGACCAGGATGTTTTCTAATCTGCCAGGATTACTCCAGTGCACTGGCCAGCCGTGCTCATCTCACTGATTTCCAGGGCGCTGCTGATAGCCATCTAGGTGGTTGTTGCCAGGTATGTCAATTGCACATTGACTGGTGGAGCTTTGAGTTTTGAGATGACCGTGCTGGCCTTTCTTGCTTGCGGGTTATGTCATTATTAAGGTTTTGACAGTAGTCTCTCTTTTGTCAGTGGCGAGGGCGGCCTGTTGAGCGGCGCTGCCTCGCTAAAAATAATCTGAATTTGAGGAAATTATAAATGAGGCTTTCTGTATGAAAAGCTGTCTTGAGCACTGCAAAAAGAGCACTGCAAAAAGAGCAAATGAACGCGACTGACACATTTAAAATCTGGTGCAATTTTACAGTCCCTTGCGGGTTTCTGAATCTTGGTCGGTGTGATGAACCTGTACTCCTCATATTGCTCATATTCAGACTTTAAATTAAGTGGCCGGAAAACATGAGTTGCATATCATCCTGAGCAAGTGTACACTAGATGAGGTACAGACTGCACTGGGCATGTCCACAGGGACACTATTCCATGCTGGAAAGTTTAAATTTGCTTTTCTCAGCAGCTTTGCACATGCGGGTGCAATTTGCATATGTCACTGGTGATCTGCTTATGATAATGAATACTATTGAATGGTTGAGGGAGACCTTGAGAATTTGGTGCCAGGTTGACAGCCTTAGCGTTGCAACAAATGTGTGTGTACTGAACGCATGCACCAGCATGTTTTGCCGCAATCCGGTGAGGTCATTGTCATATTCTGCATCCAGTGTAATTTTTTCACCCACTTGGCTGTTGCTCTATGCTGTTGCAAATAGAGTCATTGTCATGCAACATGATGCAAGCATTGCATCTGTCATGCAATGTGGTCATATAGTGCTCCCGGGCGGGGGCATCATTTTCGCTTATTGGTGCTTGACGTGCACTTGCAAGGCAGCCCTTTCTCCTATCTTTTGGCGCTCGCTCTGCCTTTATGTCTGCATTCCTCTTTTGCAAACTTGAAATTGGCACGCTAAACGGAGATCAGGTTCTGGAGCTCCAGAGTGACTGTGTACACATTTGCATGCATCCAAATTGTAATGCCGTGAAGGTTGCACTAGCAACTCCAACATGATGCTGGCAACATATGCATGCATGCCAACAAGTCCACCGCTGAAGGCAAGGTTTGGCATTCGTGCTGGGCCCAAGGCTGCCTGGCCCATGGAATGGCCCGGCCACTAATAAATTAGTTCAACTGCAAATTTTTGCAAACAAATTGGGTCTACGTAGTACGGTGTACCTTTGCGGTGCTTGATTAATGCTAGTCTAAGCCTGCAGCTGCTTGGTCTCAGATCGTCTCGGATTCATCTGAGCAAGCTCACTCACAGCTCCGAGCCTGCAAATTTGCATCCTCACAAGCAGCCTGCTGAGCACGTGCTCCCGGAGGTGCCCTTTCTCTTCTTTCCTTCCTTTCCTTCCTCTTTTTTATTTTCCACCCTTGTCCGTCAATAGGGTTCACGGACATTCTTGGCCGAAAAAGGAGATATTTGGGTCTAGACGCAAGCAGAGACTCCACCAAGATCCTTAAGCTTGACTAGGATGCCTTACAGGAGGCTGCCTGACCTAAGAAACTCCACGTAGAAAACAACGCCCTGTCCATGCTTGTTTGGAACGTGGCGATGAAGCTGGTCCTAACGTGCGGAAGAGAAGGATCCCTCTTTTCAGGCATCTTCAGCTATCTTTGAAGCCTGGGCACAAGTAACAAAGACTCACGATGGCAGATTCCCGAGAAAGGGGACTTCGCCAGAGAGCTTTCCGCCAACGACAGAAGGTAGCGCATCGATTCTTGTATACATTTCGAGACAACCCAATGTGCTGTATCACCACATCAAGTGACACACCGAGCGTTGCTGTGCAGGAGAAACAGCAGGCGACCGAGCGTCAGCTACTTGAGTTGTCCGAGAAGGCCGCAGCACTGGAGTTGGAGAGGGATCAGCTGCAGCGGGCCGTAGAAACTGCCACCAGTGACTCGCAGGTGAACTCTCCCGGCTTCTTACGCTTCTGATGGAAGCGCTGAGCCATTCTAGCGAGCGTAATGGCTGATTTCAACTTGTTCGAATCAACAGCGCTCAGGTTCAATGCCTGGGGCCATGCCCTGAACTCGCAGGGTTTTGCCTCGTGTATCTTGGGGTAGCTGGACCATAGAACAAGGCAGTACTCAAAGCCCACATGAGCTGAAGCGGAGTAGCCATCATCGTCATCAAGGACGATCTAATCGTACACCATTCAGATGTGTCATTGTCTGCTTGTGCGCTGTTCAGGTCAGCTGTACCAATGGGAAGTCAGGCAATGAGAAACTCGCTGTGAGCTTTTGTTTTGGGGAAGCTACCACGCAGCTGCAGCTGACCCACGCAGACATCAGGTCACTCACAGTTGAGGCCATGGCTGACATCTGGAAGGTGAAATCCCCTGCACTATCCACCCTTGTCACCTGATCTTCTCCCTTCAACAATCCTGTGCTTTTACCTTGCCTTGTCTCCTGCCCCAATCTTACGGCCTGATCTTGTCTTTTTCCTTGTAAAATGATGGCGCTCTATACGACCTTGATATGCACATTTCACCCTGACGCTACTGGCAAACATGTGCGGCGGCTTGGCTACATCATGCACATCAGACTTGAGATGACCTTGCAAATTTCCATTGAGGGCCTATATTGCATGCATCTGAGGAGTGCGTCTGGCGTGCATGCATGCAGACGGTGGTGCACAAGCTGACCTCCTGCCTTGCCAAGATGGATGCTGCTCCCAAGGACAAGCGCTGCCAGTCGCGTATAGAGGTGCGCTCACTCGGTTTCTCTTACAGCATATCATACATTTAGCAAAGCCCACTCGTACACTCCTGTTGCTCTTTCACATGCCCCTCTGCACCTGCTGTCAACACATCTATTTGCGAATACGCAGTCTGCACTCCTCGTACATGCTTTGTTGGCCCTTGCAGAAGTAATAGGCAGCTGCTTATCTTGAACGGGGCACAAACTCAACAAGGCCCTTATTTTCAGCACTTTGCTGCTGCTGGTGTTGGCGCGCGCACACCAAGAAGACTGAGCTGTCCTGACAAGATTCAAACGGTGCATGGCTTGTGCAGGAGATGCTGTACGAAGCGCACTTGTTTCTGTGGGCTTTGGTGCACCACAAACCGAGCCTGCTGCGAGCTTTGGGCACATGCAACATGGAGGCCACAACTGGAAAGATGTCCAGTAAGGGCAGAAACTGGCCCGCTATCCTGGTGAGTCCTCTTTGGAAGCACTTTCGCGCATTTTCTGACAGAAATATCAGGGCCGTCCGGCCAGGGTTAGGTAGCAGCCGTAGCCTCCGGGTATCTTCTTCGGGGTATCTACAGGAGCCCGCAGGCCACGTCAGCTCTCATAATACTCTCCAAATCCTGCCTGCCATAGTCTGGCTCCATGTATGCAAGGGACGCCTCTGCAAGAACAGGTTAGCAGCAGCTGGACACCATTACAGCGGGCCTCAGAGCAATTCATTATTAAGCAGAAGTATTAGTCTGTTTACTCTTTCACAGAAGGGTCATTCGATTATTGCGCTTCACAGAAGGGTCATTCTGTTATTGCGCGGGTGCCCAAGGGTACTGGAAATTCCGGCCCAGAAAAGTCAGGAGCCACCGTTTCTGTCACCGGTGTATTTGAAGATAGCGCAGGAAGTTGGCCAGTGTGCTGACTCAGGGGTGGTGGCGTTTGCAGGCGCGCATGCAGCTGAGTGAGAAGCAGCAAGAGCAGCTGGTGGCTGTCAGGCGGACACTGCTGCGCGAAGTTGGGGCGCTCATCTCGGAATGGGACCAGCTCTGGGCAGAGCTGCAGGTACTTATTCTTTCCCTCTTTTGCACAGCTGCACCGCTGTAAACTTGAAGGGCACCATGTGCTGCCTGCTGCCTATTTATGCCCGATTTTAAATTCGAAATCAATCCCTTTAGCAGGGAATGGCCTTCACAACCCCCGCCGTGCAGTTTGCAGCAGGACATAGAGGAATGTTGGCTAAAATCATTGATTCCAAATGCCAAAATCCAAGCTAAATTTCAAAAAGAAAGTCCTGATTCCTGTCAGAAGAAAAACACTTCCACATGCCCTGCAAAGCTATTATTATTATTATTATTATTATTATTATTATAATTATTATTATTATTATAATTATTATTTATTCCACGGTTTCCTGCCAAGAGGCAAGGTATGTCCTGCAGACAAGCTGCAATTAAAGGCCGCCACAATCCTACCCCTTGTTGGACTCGCCAGATCCAAGCAAGACCCAATCAACC